>Ga0194132_10001285_pt1 | contig 50779 bp, 39 predicted proteins | sample TA2KigOf80mmetaG_FD_148612 | JGI IMG/M metagenome (GOLD analysis project Ga0194132, IMG submission 148612) | Freshwater microbial communities from Lake Tanganyika, Tanzania - TA2015054 Kigoma Offshore 80m | ecosystem: Environmental > Aquatic > Freshwater > Lake | place: Tanzania: Lake...
CGCGGGTGGTGGGTTTCACTCGTTGGCGCTGCTGAATGACGGGACGGTGCGGGCCTGGGGGTACAACAGCAACGGCCAGCTGGGTGATGGGACGACGACGGACCGTTCCACGCCGGTGTCGATCCCGGGGTTGACTGGGGTGACGGCGATCGCGAGTGGTAATTCTCACTCGCTGGCGCTGCTGAACGATGGGACGGTGCGGGCCTGGGGGCGCAACGGCTACGGCCAGCTGGGTGATGGGACGACGACGGACCGTTCCACGCCGGTGTCGATCCCGGGGTTGACTGGGGTGACGGCGATCGCGGCGGGTGGGGAGCATCACTCGCTGGCGCTGCTGAACGATGGGACGGTGCGGGCCTGGGGGCGCAACGGCAACGGCCAGTTGGGTGATGGGACGACGACGCACCGTTCCACGCCGGTGTCGATCCCGGGGTTGACTGGGGTGACGGCGATCGCGGGTGGTTGGTATCACTCGCTGGCGCTGCTGAATGACGGGACGGCGCGGGCCTGGGGGCACAACAACAACGGCCAGCTGGGTGATGGGACGACGACGGACCGTTCCACGCCGGTGTCGATCCCGGGGTTGACTGGGGTGAAGGCGATCGCGGGTGGTGGGTATCACTCGCTGGCGCTGCTGAACGATGGGGCGGTGTGGGCCTGGGGGCTCAACGGCAACGGCCAGCTGGGTGATGGGACGACGACGAACCGTTTCACGCCGGTGTCGATCCCGGGGTCGACTGGGCAGGGGACGGCGATCGCGGTTGGTGGGTATCACTCGCTGGCGCTGGGGGTGGGGGGCCAGGCCTGGCCGACGCCGATTGGCACGGTGTACCCGAGTCCGAGCGGGACCGTGTTCCCGTCGCCCTCGCCGATGGCGACGCCGGTGGCGGCGGCGATCCGCTTCCAGGGTCAGGTCGAGTCGAGTCAGGCGGGCATGCCGCTTCGAGGCGGCTGGTTTTTTGAGTTCCTGGATGAGCAGGGGCGGCACCTGTTCGTCGACCGACCGGTGACGCTGAGCCTGGTGGGTGGGCCGAGTGGCGCCCAGTTGCTGGGGACGGCGAACATCACCGCGTTCGGCGGCTACGCGTACTTCTTCGACGTCGCGGTGAGCAAGCCGGGGACGGGCTTCAAGCTGCGCGCGACCTCGGGCGCCCTGACCGCGGAATCGAACGGGTTCAACGTCGGGTTTGGCGCCGGGCGAAAGCTCGTCTTCACGACGCAGCCGGCGAACGGCCAGGCGGGGTCGCCGCTGGGACAGCAGCCGGTGATCGAGGTGCGCGATCTCGCCGGGAATCTGGACACGACTTACAACCGGCGGATCGACGTGAACGTCGCGCACAATCCGAGCCTGCCGTACGCGTTCATCCAGGGACAGAACTTCGTGGACGCGGTGAACGGGGTGGCGACGTTCACGGGCTTGCAGATCGACCAGCGTGGATTCGGCTTCAAGTTGAACGCGCTCGGGCCAGAGGTGGAGATGGCGACGAGCGATACGTTCGATGTGCTCTCGGGCGCACCGGCATCCGCGATGTTCCGACAGGGTCCGGGCATGGTGCCCATCACGTCGTACTCTCCGAACGCGCCGCCCACGCCGTTCCCGACGTTCGATACGTTCTTCGACCCGTTCGCGGAGACGGCTGGAGTGGTGTTCGCGCAGCAGCCGGTGATCGAGGTACGGGACCTCTTCGGGAACCTGATCGACGGGACGCCGGTGGTGACGTTGAGCCTGGGTGGCGGTGGCGACGACCCGTTCCTGCCGACGAAGCAGTTGCTGGGGACGACGACGGCGGCGGTGTCGCAGGGCGTGGCGACGTTCAGCGGACTGCAGATTCAGCGGGCGGACTTCGGCTACTACCTGACCGTGCAGGTGGCCGGGCTGGCAGTGACGCCGACGCCCTACGCGCCGCGGACGGCGTACAGTTCGACGAACGCGCAGTTCTCTGGTCCGGCGTTCAACGTGAATTCGGGGACGGTGTCGGAGATCCGGTTCTTCCAGGCGCCGTCGACGCCGTCGCCGGTGGCGGGGGTGCCGTTCGGGAAGCCGGTGATCGTGGCGCTGACGGACCGGTTCGGGAACCCGGGGAGGGGGCTGCATCAGGACGTGACGGTGAGTCTGGTGTCGAACGTGACGCCGGTGCCTCAGTTAAGGGGGCCGAACACGCAGCGGAGCTTCGAGGGGCGGGCGTACTTCGACGGGTTGGGCGTGGACAAGGCGGTGACCGGGGCGCGTCTGCGAGCGACGAGCGGCAGCCTGACGCCGGTGGTGAGCGGGGCGTTCGACGTGCTGCCGTCATCGCCGGAGATGGTCTTCGGGGTGGCTGCGGACATCGACCCCTCGGGTGGGGTGGTGGTGTTCTGGCAGGCGCCGTTCTTCGATGGTGGGCAGGCGATCGGGACGTATCGCGTGAAGACGTACACGGGGAGCTTCGACAATCGGACGCTGGTGAAGACGGATAGCGTGTCCGGCACGGTGCGTCGGAAGGTGGTGACGGGACTCACGGACGGTCAGACCTACTTCTTCACCGTGACGTCGAACAACGGTGTGGATGGGCCGGAATCGTCCCCCTCGAACTGGATCACGCCGATGCGGATCGCGGCGGTCGGGAACTCGATAATGGTGATTTCGCCGACGGCGGTGGCGGCGAATGGGACGGCGGTAGCGAATCTGACGGTGACGATGCGGGATGCGAACGGGACGCCGGTATCGGGGTTGAAGATCCGGGCGCGCTCGAACCGTGGCCCGGCGGATCAGATCAGCCCGGAGACGGCGACAACGGACAGCAGCGGCGTGGCGACGTTCCAGATCCGGTCGAGTGTGGCGGGTCGTGCGTTCATCGGCGCGGGTGATGAGACGGCGGGCGTCTTCCTGAACCAGATCGCGGTCGTGGAGTTCACGGCCGGTGCGCCGTCGGTGACGCAGTCGCAGGTGTTCGTGATCCCGGCGGGCGTTGGAGTCCCGGCGGATGGGCGGGCGCCGGCGTCGCTCGAGTTCGCGGTGCGGGACGCGCTGGGCAATCCGCTGGCGAACCAGGGCGTCACGACGCAGACGGACGGCGTGGGTGTGACACTGGAACCGTCGAGCGGGCTGTTCACCGACATCCATGGATTTGTGCGACTCAAGGTTCTCTCGACGAATGTGGGCCAGGCGCGGGTGCGGGTCCTGGTGAACGGGCAGCTGCTGGATCTGGCGGCGACGTTGAACTTCGTGACGCCGCCGCCGACGCCGACCGCGACGTTGCCGAAGCTGATCGGGACGGTGCGGGACGCGACGACGGCTGCCGCCGTGAACGGAGCGAGGGTGACCTTGCGGAATCAGCGGCCGCCGTTCCAGACGTTGACTCAGACGACCGGGGCTGATGGTCGGTATCAGTTCGTGCTGAGCCTGGCGGGAGATTTCCGGGTGACGGCGTCGGCGCCGAACTATCTGGATCAGCCGCCGGTGGTACTGGCGCTGGGGTACGGAGACATGTTCTTCGACGCGTACCTGTATCGGGCGGCGCAGCAAATCACGGGCGTGCTGCAGGACCGGGCCGGAGCGGCGCTGGTGGGCGTGCGGGTGAAGGCGCTGGGGCCGGGCGTCGAGGCGGTGGCGACGACGGTGGCGGGCGGCTCGTTCGCGATCCCGGTGTTCCCGGGGTTGTGGAACGTGACGGCGGACCCGATCCCGGCGCCGGGGAATGTGCCGCCAAACGTGGCCGTGTTCGTTGACACGACGAGCGTCGATGTGGGCGTGGTGCGATACCTGGGTGGGTTCTCGATTGGTGGACGGGTGCTGGCGGGTGTCGGTGGGACGCCGGTGGCGAATGCGACGGTGACGGTGTTCCGGATGATCCCGGGGATCGCGGAGCCGGACGCGATCGCGCAGGTGACGGCGGACGGCAGCGGGAACTACGTGGTGAACGTGCCGGAGCCGGGGAGCTACAGGCTGACGGGCGCGGGGCCGAACGTCCTGACCGGGCGGGTGGACCTGGGCGTGGGCGGGCCGCTGAGCGGGATAGACATCATCGCGCGGCCGGCGGGGCTGACGATCAGGGGAGTGGCGCGGGACAACCTGGGGACGCCGGTGGCGGGGGCGTTGGTGTTCGCGGAGGGTCCGGGGTTCCGGAGCGAGGGGTCGACGGAGTCGGACGGTTCGTTCACGCTGGACGTTTCGGCGGGGCAGTGGATCGTGGGTGCGGAGCCGATGCCGGAATTTCAGCCGCGGGCGCAGATCGTGACCATGAGCGCGAACGTGACGCAGGACGTGACGTTCGGGGCGCTGGAACCGGCCAATGATCAGGCGAAGAGCCGACTGGCGCCGCGGCACGGCGTAGGTGGGTTCCGGGACGCGACGCGGCACGACTTCAAGAGCACAACCGACGAGGACTGGACCTGGTTCGAGGCGACCGCGGGTCGGGTGTACCGGGTCAACACGTTCGGGCTCGGGTTCCGCTCGCAGACGACGCTGGCGCTGTACGGGCCGGCGGGGAACTTCCTGATCTTCAACTCCGCGGCTCTGGACCAGTCTGAGGGCTCATCGCTGACTTGGTCCGCTCCTGTGAGCGGGCCACACTTCGTCCGGGTGAAGAACCTGCGGCAGACGTCCGGCGCCGGTACCGATTACTTCCTGGCGATCGAGGAGATGGCGGCGCTGCCGACGGCATCACCGACGAGTAGCGCGACCGCGACGAAGACGGGCACCGCGACTTCGACGAGAACGCCGCAGCCGGCCGGTCAGGACACCCATACGCCGACTGCGACAGAGACGGTCACGAATACGGCGACGATCACGAGCACGCCGACGGTGACGAGGACGTGGACGGTGACGCTGACGCCGACGAACACGCTGACGCCGACGAACACGCCGACCGCGACGTTCACGCCGGGGCCGGGCGATCTGGTGACGCTGGCGCTGGGAATGCTGCCGCCGTCGAGCCGCACCGAGCAGACGTTCACGTTCGGTGGGGACCAGAACTGGTACCGGTTCGACGTGACAGCGGGGACGAGTTACGTGGTGCGCACGGATCCGTCGGCGAACAATCCGACGGCGAACGTCGACACGCAGATGCTCCTGTGGCGCGGCACCACCAGCGCGTTGGTCCCGGTTGCGTACAGCGACGATGACGATGCGCGGATCGAGACCACGAATGAGGATCGCCTGTCGCGGATCAGTTTCGTTGCGACTAGGACCGAGACGCTCTACCTGACGGTGTTCCACTTCCTACCGACGGCGAGCGGATCATCCACCGCGCACGATGTCGTGATCGCGGCCACGGTCCCGACCGCGACGCCGCAGATCACCCCGACGCCCAGCGTGACGCCGACGGTGACCTCGACGGAGACGCCGACACGGACCGCGACGCCGACCTTCACGGCCGTGCCGACCACCGTGCCCGACTCGAGCGAAGAGGACGACACCGTCGCCCAGGCGAAGCTGGTGACGGTGAACGGGACGCCGATCGCGCACACCTTCCACGTGTTCGGCGACATGGATCACATCAAGTTCGCGATCGCGCAGCCAGGCATTTACACGATCCATACGACGAGCTTGACGGGCGGCGCCGATACCCATCTGGCGCTGTTCCGGGAGAATGGCCAGGCGGTGGTCGATCTCCGCGGTTCCCGGCTGGAGAACGATGACGACCCGAATCAGGGCGGCACGGCGCGATACCGACAGTCGCGGCTGACGTTCTTCAGCTCGACGACCGAGACTCTGGTCGCGCGGATCCGGAACGTGAACGGGAACGTGTTCGGTCCCGGCGTGGGGTATACCGTGGGCGTGTCGGCGGAGTTCGCGACGCCGACGGTGACGGTGACGTCGACCGCGACGCGGACGCCGACGGCGGTGCCGACCGGGTTCGTGACGAGCACGCCGACTGCCACCGCGGTGGCTGATGCTTATGAATCGCTGTCGGACGACGAGCTATCGTCGACGACCGCGGTCTACGATCTGAAGAGTCCGATCGTGCACACGGGCGACCAGTCGGTGAGCGGCAACCGCGGGCCGCGGCACAGCTTCCACAGGAGCGGCGACCAAGACTGGCTGGGTCTGCGACTCGGGTCGTTGCTCGAGGGCCATCAACTGGAGATTCGCGCGAGGAATCAGGGAGTGCGCAACGACGTGCAGCGCACCGCAGTGATCTTGTCGCTCTGGCGGCCCGCCCCCAGCGGCGTCGGCTTCCGTATGCACGGACGGGTGGCAACGACGTGCCGTGATCGTGGGCAGGTCTGCATGACGGTGACCTTCAACGCGCTTGACGCGGCGGCGTACAGCGGTCAGACCTGGTACTTGCAGGTGCGTAACCAGTCGGCCGACATGTACGGCGTGGACATGACCTATGACCTGGAGGTGAATCTTTACCCGCCGGGCGGCGCACGGACGGCGACGCCGACCATGACGCGAACCGCGACGTTCACGCGGACGCCGAGCGGCACCGCGACGGCGACGGCGACGGCGACGGCGACGGCGACGGCGACGTTCACGCCGAGCAATACGGCGACGGTGACGAGCACGCCGACGATCACGAGTACGCCTACGGCCTTGCCGGAGGGCGTGCCGACGCTGACGCCGAGTAACACGGCGACCGTGACGCATACGTGGACGGTGACGGCCACGGCGACGGCCACGGCGACGGCCACGGCGACGTGGACCGCTACGGCGACCATTACGCCCACGTTCACGGCGACAGAGACTCCGACGATCACGCCGACGCCGACGTCGACGCCTGAGCCGGTCAGCGAGTTGGTGGACATGTCGGTCGGCCTGCGCATTGAGACCTCGAACAGGGACACCTCGATCGACATTCCGGCGAACTTCTCCAGCCTGGGCAGCCAGGCGCTTGTGGAGTTCGAGGGTGGTCCGCCGTACCAACAGGGTGATGGTCAGCGCTCGCTGCGGACCTACAAGGCGAAGGCGTACGTCGCGGACACCGGCGAACAGATCACGGAATTCGATGCTCCGCTGACGTTCTGCTCGATTTTCAGTTGGGCGGATGTGACCCGCGATGGCGTCGAGGTTTTCAAGCAGAACGAGATGAGGGTCGGCTGGATCGATCCCACGACCGGCCTCCGTCGGACTGACGGCGTGGTACGGATCTTCTTCCAGGCGGCATCGCCGACGCAGGACGGGCAGATCTGCGTGAAGACGACCCACTTCACCGACTTCGAGATCGTGGGCGACGAGGCGCCGACGCCGACGCCGCGTCCGACCAACACGGCCACGCCCACGCTCACGCCGACCTCGACGATCACGCCGACGTTCTCCATTCAGCAGACTGCGACGGCGACGGCGATTCCGACGCGGACGCCGCCGGTGAACACGACGCCGACGGCGACGGCGCGAGCGACGGACACGCCGGTGCTGGTGGTAGCGACGCCGACGGCGGGAGCGACGTTCACCGCAGTGCCGACGGCGGCGACGACGGCGACGATTGTGTCCGGGGCAGTGCCGACTGTGCAGGCGGCGACGGCGGCGAGCTTGCCGGTGGGCGCGCCGACACTGGTGCCGACGTTCGTGGCGACGGTGCTGGTGGACGGGACGCCGGTGACGTTCAACGAGGCGCCGCGGGCGTTCACGATACCGGCGGCGGGGGCGGGGCAGCGTGAGGCGGTGGCGGTGATCGTGCCTCCGGCGGGACAGGAGAAGGTGATTCCGTTGATCCTGTTCCCGGCGCCGGCGTCGGGTGAGTCGGCGGTGACGGTGCTGACGCAACCGTTGGCGCCGTCGGTGGTGACGCAGATTCAGACGGCTATCCAGGGATTGGCGTTGGGGACGACGGTGCGGCGGGCGATCGACCTGTCGGTGTTCGAGTCGTCGGGATCGAAGCGGACGGAGCATGGGTCGTCGATCGAGATTCGGTTCCCGGTGTCGAGCGAAGATCTGGCGGGGGTGGGGAACAACCCGAACCGGCTGCGGGTGTTCCGAGTGGCGGATGATGGGTCGGTGACGCCGGTGGATTGCCGGTACGACGGGTCGAACCGGGTGCTGGTGTGCGTGACGAAGAAGACGTCGTCGTTCGCGCTGTCGTCGGTGCCGGCGAACACGACAGTGGTGTACCGGTCGTTCGTGAGCGGTCTGGCGAATAGTGGGCGAATCGTGCCTGCGGCGACGAGTCTGGCGGAGAATGCGTCGTCGTCGCTGCGGATTCAGAACCCGACGGGGACGGTCGCGAACGTGGCGCTGAACTTCTACAACGAGTCGGGGACGGCGGCGTTGAGTGCGCCGTTCACGACGACGGTGGCGGCGAATGGGTCGACGCTGATCTACTTGCCGAACGTGAGCGGACTGGCGGCGGGGACGTACACAGCGCGAGTTGACGCGGACCAGGCGGTGCGGACACTAATGAGTTCGGCGACATCGACGGGGACGGCGGCGGTCGTGGTGGATGGGTTGCCGACGACGGAGATGGGGCGGAGCTTCTTCGTGCCAATTGCGATGAGCGGGTACTACGGGTTCTCGTCGTCGCTGACGGTGGTGAATGGGGACGGGGGATCACCGGCGCGGGTGACGATCGACGTCTACGGGGCATCGGGTGGGTTGCCGCTAACGACATTGCAGCCTGAGGTGGCCGTGAATGGGACGTACCATCTTTTGCTGAGCAGCGTGAGCGGCGTTACGTCCGGATTCATTGGGACGATGACGATCACGTCGGATCGGGACGTGGCGGTGCTGTACAACGTGGTGAGCGGTGCGGGTGGTGTGTCGGGCGGGAACGGAGTGCGTGCGGGTGGGACGACGCTGTACGTACCGGCGTTGTATCGGGACTACTACGGGTTCGACAGCGGGCTGGTGCTGCAGAACACGCAGGGGACACCGGCGACGTACACGGTGACGTACTCGAACGGGAGTGCGGAGAGTGGGACGGTGCCGGCGTTCGGGACGGTGGTGCTGTACACGCCGAATACGTCTGCGGTGGTGACAGGGACGGCGGTGGGCGCGGTGATCCAGTCGACGAACGGGGTTCGGTTGGCGGCGGCCGTGAACGTGGCGACGTCGGGTGGGGCGTTGGCGGGGCACCAGGTGGCGCTGAACGGATCGGCGACGGTGCGGTTGCCGTCGGTGTATCGTGCGTACACGAGTCAGGGGTATGTCACGGGGTTCGTGGTGCAGAACGCGGGGTCGGCGACGACGGACGTGACGGTGACTTACACGGGCGGAGTGACGCAGACGCTGACGGGGCTGGTGGCCGGTGGTATTGCGGTGGTGTACGCCCCGAATGTGAGTGGGCTGAGCGACGGCTACGCGGGGAGCGCGACGCTGACGACGAGCAACGGAGCGCCGCTCGTGGTGGTGGCGAACGTGATCGCGACGAACCCGGTGGGTACGGGCGACAATCTGACCTCCGACCTCGGGGTGGGTTCTTAGGGGGGTGACCCGGTGGGGTCCCTCCGCTCACCCTGCCTTTCTCCCGCGGGGAGAGGGGACTCTTGGCGGTGTCGAACGTGCCCGATCCCGTGCGTAGGCGCTGACCGATCCCGCTGAGTTCACGGCCGGCGACGGCGCCAGACAGCCCTCGCCCGCGAAGGCGGGACAGGGTGGAGCGAAGCGGAGGGTGAGGCTCGCGGCCGCTCGCGTGAGTGACCGTTCCGTGACGCCGGCGGGCGCAGCCACGAACCCGTGCGGCGAACCGGTTGACAGGTTCCGGAGGGGCCCCTAGGCTAGGCTCGGACGCCTGACCGAAATCCGGGCGCCGGGCGGTGTGGTAATCACGTGGCTCGGGAAGTCGCCGCGAACGCGGGCACCCCTCCTCGCGAGATCGTCGCCTACCTTCTGCGTCTTCGCCCTGTCCTGCGTCATGCGATCCAGGTGCGTCGCCAGTTCATCGAGCAGGTCGGTCTGCTGATCGAGGAGGTGCGGCGGGCCGACCCGATCACCATCTCTCGGCAGGCCACCCGACTGGGACTGGAAACGGTGCCGCTCTTTCGTGATGCGCGGAGCCAGGTGAGTTCGCTCATGCCCCCGCCTGAGTGCCAGGGCTGCAATCAGGCGATTGCGGAATGGCTCGATCTGCAAATCGCCGCTTGCGGCCTCCTGAACGAGATCGGGCAGCGGCGCGACGTGCGGCGCGTGCGCGAGGTGCAGGAGCACCTGGGCGGGGGACGCGTCCACGCGGTCCGCTTCAACGATGAGTACGCCAGGATCAAAGAGGACCTGCGCGCGCGGGTGCAGCGCGTGCTGGGGCCGCGCCGCCGGAAGGGTGGGTTCCTCGGCTTTCTGAGCCGATTGTTCGACTCCGCCTGAGAACAAAGTGCTAGTGGTCGGCGTATTCCTTCGTGGTGGCGCGGCGCGACCCTCCGTAGAATGGGCGGGTGCGCCCGTGCGTGAGGGCGTGACGATCGTGGAGTGATCGGGTTGCGCTGCGAGACGTGCGGTTTTGAGAACCCCGCGCACCATCGTTTCTGCGGCGCCTGCGGCACGCGTATCGTCATCTTCTGTCCCTCGTGCGGGGCCGGAAGTTCGGCACGCATGCGTTTCTGCGGGCTGTGCGGCGGGGCGCTGCCCGGCGGAGCTCCGAGCGCGGTCCCCCAGGCGGCCACCACAGGATGGCCCACGACCGGGGCTCGGCCGATGCCTGGCGCGGCACCGCCACCCGTGGGTGTATCGCCGAACGCCGTTCCGCCGGGTCCGGTAGGAGCGCCTCAGGTCGCGGCCGGGTGGGTTGCGCCGATCGGAGCCGTGCCCGTCGCGGTGCCGAGCGCGCCGGTGGCCGCTCCTGTCCCGGTCGCGCCGCCGAACGCGAGCCCGCCCCTCCGGGCCCTGCCGGTCCAGCCGGCGCCTCCCGCGGAGCCTCCTCCCGCGATAGACCCGATCGGCGCCGCCGCGCCGCGTTCGGTCGAGGACGCGCACGGCGCCCCGGAGCAGGAGCGCCGCGTCGTTTCGGTGCTGTTCACCGATATGTCGGGTTCCACGGCCATGGCCGAGAAGATGGACCCCGAGGAGTTCACGTCGATCGTGAACGATCTTTTCGCTCGCCTCGGCGCGTGCATCCACCGCTACGACGGGCATATCGACAAGTACATCGGCGACGCCATCATGGCCACCTTCGGCGCGCCCATCGCCCACGATAACGATCCTGAGCGGGCGATCCTCGCCGCCCTCGAGATGCAGGATGAGGTCCGTCGTGTCGCCGCGCGCCTTCACAAGCGCACCGGTGTCCTCCTGCAGATGCGGGTCGGCATCAACTCCGGCGAGGTGATCGCCGGGCATGTCGGCTCGGAGGCGAAGGCCGAGTACACCGTGATGGGCGATACCGTCAACACGGCGAGCCGACTGGAACATGCCGCGCCCGTGGGTGGCGTGCTCGTCTCGGAGTCGACCTACGAGGCGACCCGTGCGTTGTTCAACTGGCGGGTCCCGGAACCGATCACGGTCAAGGGGAAGTCCGAACCGCTCAAGGTCTTCGAACCAACCGGTCGCGCGACGGGACCTCGCGGCGTGCGCGGGATCGCCTGGACTCGGACCCCGTACGTGGGGCGCCAGGGCCTGCTCGACGACCTTGTCACGGCCTACCGCAAGGTCATCGATCGGCGATCGGCGGTTTTCGCGGTGGCCGGCGAAGCTGGTCTCGGTAAGACCCGGCTGCGCCACGAGTTCAGCGCCGCGGTCGAGCGGGCGGGTCTGGAGGATGATGCGCTGTTCCTCCTAGGCCGATGCCTGCCGTACGCGCAGGGGAATTCCTATGGAGCGATCAACTCACTCCTGCGCACCTGCTTCGAACTCGGCAAGGACGCGGTCGATCGCGACACGTTCGTCGCCGCGATGGAGAGCCACGGCCTGGGCGCCGAGGCAATCGAGACGCTGCTGCCCATGCTCACGGGCGGGGCGGTGCGCGGCGCGCTCGATCGACTGCCGCCCGACCAATGGCAGCAACTGGCCTTCGCGACCATCCGCGAGATCGTCCACGGCATTGCGGCTACGCGGCCGGTGATCCTGTTCTTTGAGGATCTCCACTGGATCGACCCGTCCTCCCGGGATCTCCTCAGCAACCTGATCGCCAATACGCATGGGCAGGCGGTGCTCTTCTTCCTCATCTTTCGGCCAGATCTCGCCGAGCCGCCGGTGTGGCGGGCCCACCCGGGTTACAGCCGCCACGATCTGGAGCCGCTCAAACCCGAGGAGTCCCGAGCGCTCATCAACGCGATTCTGCCGGGGATTGAGTTCCCCACTGGCCTCCTGGATCAAGTCATCGCCCGTGCGGCCGGAAACCCGTTCTATATCGAGGAAATCGTTAAGTCCTTCGAGAGTTCGGGCGCGATCCGACGCGAGGGCGACCTGTGGGTCGCGTCCAACGAGGTGGAGCAGTTCGTCGTCCCGGAGACCATTCAGGCGATCCTGCGCCCGCGGATCGATCAACTCGAGGAGCAGTCGCGGCGCGTGCTCCAACAGGCTGCCGTGGTCGGGAGGTACGTCCCTCGCCCGCTGCTCGAGGCGATCACCGACGTACGCCCGCTGGAGCCACCGCTGGCCGACCTCGAGCGCGCCGAATTGATCCGTCAGAGCGACGATGGCACGGGCTTCACCTTCCGCACCGTCCTGGCCCAGGAGGTGGCCTACTCCATCCTGCTGCTGAGACGTCGTCGCGCCTATCATCGACGGGCCGCGGATGCGTACGAGCGGTTCGGCGCCGATGCGCAAGAGCGGTACGTCGACGACCTCGCCTACCACTACGCCATGGCCGAGGTGTGGCCAAAGGCGCTGCTCTTCGGGCGCCGTGCTGGGGACCGCGCTCGCGCGCTGTACGCGAATGCCGAAGCGATCCTCCACTATCGCCGCTGCGTCACCGCGATCGATCGGCTCGAGGAGCTTCTCGCCTCGGAATGGCCGGCCGACCGGGCGAAGGAGCCGGAACTCGCCGATCTGAACCGGCAGGATCTGGTCCTTCAGCGGCGCGATATCGTCGTGCAACTCGCCGAGGTCCACGCGCTCCTGGGGCAGTACGATGAGGCGCTCGCGACGTTCGGCACCGCGCTCGAACTCGCCGAGAACGATGGCGATCTGCTGGCGCACCTGCACCTGCGCGTCGCCGAGGCTGTTCACGAGAAGCGCGCGCAGTGGCAGGAGGCGCTGCAGAGCCTGCTCCGCGCCCGCGAGTGCCAGGGCCGTGCGAGCGCCGATCCCGGATTGGATGCGCGCATCGACATCGCGCTCGGTCGGGTGTACTGGCGGCTCAATCGGCTCGAGGAGGCGCGTGCGATCGTCGAGACGCGAATCGGCCTGCTCGAAGGGACGAATCTGAACCTCGAGCGCGCGCGCGCCTATCGCCAGCTCGGGAACCTCGCCGCCGCCACGGGGGACTTCACGAGCGCGCGCGATAACTGGGAGAATGGCCTGGCGGTCGCCTCCGAGACCGAGGATGGGCGTGAGGTGGCGCCGTTCCTGCAGAACCTGGGCGTCGCGGCGTTCCGTCTCGGCGACCCCGAGCGAGCACGGCAGTACTTCGAGCGGTTGAACGCCCTCTGCGAGCGCATCGGCGATATCTGGATGCAATCGACGGCGCTGGGCAGTCTTGGCGGCGCGGCGCGGGCGCGCAACGAGATCGACGCTGCGGTCGAGTTCTACGAGAGGAGCGCGCGCATCAAGGCGCGGATCGGCGACCCGCGCGGGGTGATGATCGCCTACAACAACATCGCCGAGGCGCTGGCCGACAGGGGCGACCTGCCCGAGGCGATCGCGACCCTCGATCGTTCCCTGGCCATCGCGCGCGAGAACGGCGCGCACGACAAGGTTCCCTACATCCAGCGCCTCACCGGCGAGTACCGGCTCCAGACCGGCGACATCGATCAGGCCGAGCGGCTGGCGACTGAGGCCATCGATTCGGCGAAGATCACGACCGATCGCATGGAGGAGGCGCTGAGCGGTCGGCTCCTGGGCCGCGTTGCGCTGGCGCGCCAGCATGCCCGCGACGGGGCCGATCTCCTCGCCGCCGCGGTCGACGCACTGCGCGGTTTGAAGAATCCGCACGATCTCGGCGTGACCCTCCTGGACCTCGCCGACGCGTGCATCGAGTTCGACCAGGGGGATCGCGCCCAGGCTGCGCTTGTCGAGGCCGAGCCGCTCATCGCCCGCGCCGGGACCGCCGCGGATAAGGCCAGGCTTGCGCAACTGCGCGAGGCGTTAGCCGCCCCGGCCGCCTGATCTCAGTGCCACGTCCAGACGACGTTGGCGAAGAAGTTCCACGCCATGGCCACGCCGATGCCGATCAAGTTCGCGATGAGGAAGTATTCCGCTCCGGCTAGCGCGCGGAGAGGCTCCTCGTACGCGACCGCGACGTAGGACGTGACGCCCGTCGTAACGGCAAGGCCGATGAGCGATACCGCGTTGTACTTCGCCAGCCGCCGCATCGTGGGCCGGAGGGCCATTCGGATCAGCCCGCCGACGAGAGGCAAGCGCTCGAGCGCTGGGATCCGCCGTTCGCGCATTTCGGCCGTGCGGAAGGTCCAGAGATTGTTGCCGAAGAAGTTCGTCACGATCGCGGTTTCCACGGCCAGCGCGGTCGATAGAGGGAGAGGCAGGCCGAGGATGCGAAAGAGCAGGTAGTTGACCGCGAGCGTCACCGGCACGCCGGTCGCGCCCACGATGGCGAACTTCACGAAGCGGCGGCCCGTCGCCTGGCGATCGCGCATGAATGCATCGCGACGGCGACGTCGCGCCGGAGGCGCGACGGTCGATTCCGAGTGCAGATCGCCGATCTGGCTCAGGGAACGGTCCCCCGGTCACGGGCCGACGGGGCCGCGAGCGGTGGCGGCGTGAAGCGGAGGCGCCAGACGGCGGTCGCGGCCTCGCGGACGATCCGACCGGACATCTTCGACTGCCCGATGCGGCGGTCGACGAAGGTGATCGGAGTCTCGACGATCCGGCCCCCCAGCTGGTGGATGCGATAAGTCAGTTCGATCTGGAAAGCGTAGCCTTCGGAGCGAATCGCGGTGAGGTCGAGGCGGCGGAGGATCGCGGTGCGGAAGCACTTGAACCCGCCGGTGACATCGTGCACCGGGAGGCCGAGGATCGTCCGCGCGTAGAGTGATCCGCCACGACTTATGGCCCGGCGAAGGAGCGACCAATCGGGGGTCGAACCGCCCGGGATGTAGCGCGAACCCAGAGCGAGATCCGCGCGCTCGGTCAGTTGGGCCAGATGGGGGAGAACGGCGGGATCGTGGGAGAAGTCCGCATCCATCTCGAAGACTCGCTCGTACCCGCGGTCCAGCGCCTGCCTGAAGCCGGCGACGTACGCGGTACCCAGTCCCAGCTTGCCTGGTCGGTGCAGGGCACTCAACCGTCCGGACCAGCGGGGACGCATCGCCTCGACCAACTGCCCCGTGCCATCCGGCGACCCGTCGTCGACCACGAGCAGGTCGAAATCGGTCGGCTGGAGGACCGCCGTCACCAGGCTCTCAATGTTCTCGCGCTCGTTGTAGGTTGGGACGACGACCAGACCCGACAACAGGGGATATTATACGGATGGCCTCCGATGCTCTCGGCTGATGTCGCCTCGGTCCAGGATCGCGATCTGCTCGCCCGGCTCACCACGTACTTTCAGTCGTTGGAGGCGCGCGTCCAGGAGGGGCAGGGCTGGCTGATCTTCAACGCCCAGCGCGGGCGCACGCTGCGCATCACCCGGTTCGTGCTGGAGCGACTGGACGCGCGGCGTCCGTTCCTCTCGTACTACCACGTGCCCTGGCGCGACTTCGCGCTCAATGCTTACATGAGCCGGGTCGAATTGCCGTCGACCGGATTCGTCGTGCCGACCGGGCGCGACGCGGAGTACGACATCGCCGGTCGGGTCTCGCGCGATCAGTACTACCACATGCGCGCGACCGACGTGCTCCTCCTCACCGGGCTGGCGCCCGAGCACCGCTTCGAGGTGGATCATCTGGATGCGGTCATCAGCGCGCGCTTCACGCGAAGGCTGCCGATCCTGCTCACCACGCCTCATCCGCCGCACGACCTGCCCCGGCTGTTCGCGGCCGCGGGCGGCACCGACGCGTGGACGCGGCTGTATGAGGGTATGCTTCGGACGAGCCTGATCGCATTCTGAGAAAGCGGAAGGAGAACCCGTGCACATCCTCTCGATGGACGACAGCCCCGCCCCGATCATCTGGAACGGCTACCTTCGCGCTGGCTACGCGACCTGGCCGGTGGGCCAGACCTGCCCCGTGCACTACCACCAGCGCGCCGCGGAGGTGTTCATCTTCTTGGAAGGCGAGTGCGATTTCGTCGTGGATGGCGAGACGCAGCGCGTGCGCGCGGGTCAGACCGTCTATGTCGGCCCGGGCGCCTCGCACAAGTTGACCGCGGTGGGCGATCGACCGATGAAGATGTTCCTGGCCGTCCTGCCGAATCACGAGCCGACCCACACGATCCAGCAAGATGATGGGTCTTGGCGCGACCACAACCGTCAGCCTCCTGGGCCGACAGATGTCTGGATCGGCAAGGGGGACTGAACCACACGCGTCGGGTCGGGGGGAGAACCGGGTCCCTCTTCCTCACCCGATGCCGTGATCGCGCGCCGCGGCCCCGCAGCCGAACATCGGCGCGTGCGCCGTTTCGCGCTCGTGGCGGTGGTGTGCGCCGTCACTCTGGTGTCTCTGCCCCGGGTGACGGTGGCCTGTGGTCCGGAGCATCCGGGCTGTAACGGCGACGCCCTCATCGAACAGGCGCGATTCCATCTGACGGGCGGTTTTCGCCTGACCGCGGCCCGGATGCGCTACTGCACGCCCGTACGCCGGCACCCGACGACGCGCGCATCCACGCCCTCCTCAGCGAGATCGAGGCGCGCCTCGCCTCAGTCCGATAACCGAACGCGGTCCGAGCGCCCATTCCTATAATCCGATCGGCCTACTGCACAACTTCGGAGGGACTCTTGCATGGCGGGCGCGGCGGTCGCGGTCACCGATACCACCTTTCAGAAAGAGGTTCTGTCATCGTCGCAGCCCGTGCTGGTGGATTTCTGGGCGGCGTGGTGCGGTCCCTGCAAGGCGGTAGCGCCCATCGTGGAGGAGATCGCGCGCGAGACCCAGGGCAAGCTGAAGGTCGCGAAGATCGACGTGGATGAGAACCCGAACATGCCGCAGCAGTTCGGCGTAATGAGTCTCCCCACGTTGATTGTGTTCAAGGGCGGCCGTGCCGTGGAGCGGTTGATTGGCTATCAGCCCAAGGCGCGCATGATGCAGGCGATCAACCCATACCTCGCCTGAGGTGATCCGGGCGCTCGGCGCCCTGGCGGTCGTTGCCATCGCGCTGACCCTGGCGAGTCCCGCCGCGGCACAGTCCGCGAGGTGGCGCGTCTTTCCGGAGACCGGTTTCACCGTCGCCGACGGCGCACGCGGTCGGTTTCTGAGCGCGTTCGAGGCACACGGGGGCGTTGCCGCGCTGGGTTATCCGGCCTCGCGTCCGTTCGTCTGGGAAGGGTTCACCGCCCAGGTGTTCCAGCGCGCGATCCTGCAATGGCGGCCTGAGCGCGCGGAGGTCGCATTCGTCAACGTCTTCGATCGACTTCACGCCGCGGGGTTGGACGACGAGCTACACGCCCGGCGCCAGGTACCGCGCCCGGTCGCCTTCGCCGACGCCGGGCTGACGTGGGAGGAGGCGGCGGCGCTCCGCCTGAAGGTGCTGGACCAGGATCCGGCGATACGGCGTGCGTACCATGCGACCGCCGGCGATCCGATCGCGCTGCACGGGCTGCCGGTCTCGCCGATCGTGGACATGGGCAATCACCTCGCCGTGCGCTGCCAGCGCGCGGTGTTTCAGAAGTGGAAGGTCGACGTGCCGTGGGCCAGGGCGGGCGACGTGACCGTCGCGCTCGGCGGCGATATCGCCAAGGAGTTCGGCGCGCTGCCCGACCTCGCCGCGCTTCAGCCGGACGTGGCGGTCGCGGTCCCGTCGCGTGCGCCGCGCATCGTGCTCGATCCCGGGCATGGCGGCGCGGAGCCGGGTGCCGTGAGTGCCCAGCCGCCGCTCATCGAGAAGGAGGTTGTCCTCGCGATCTCGCTCGCGGTCGCCGAAGAACTGCGCGCGGCAGGCTACGCGGTGACGCTGACGCGCGAGAGCGACCGCGCGGTCAACATCGACCGACGCGACCTGAACGGAGATGGGTGGGTCGACGTCGACGACGACCTCCAGGCGCGGGTGGATGTGGCCAACGAGGCGGCGGCGGACGTCTTTCTCTCGATCCACGGCAACGGCGGTCCGCCGCATCTGCGCGGAGGCGCGGTGTACTACTGTGCATCCTGTCCTGGCACGGAGCACCGACAGTTCTCGCTGCGCATCAGAGACGCGCTGTCCGCGGTGCTCCCGACCCTCGGCGCGGGTCTTTTCGGAAGCGGCCTGTTCGATGAGGCGGATCTCGGCAAGCCGTACGGACATCTGTTTGTGATCGGGCCGAAGACGCCACGGGTAGCGCGGGCGAACCGCGCGACCGCCCAGGCGCTCGTCGAGGTCCTGTTCCTGTCGAATCGGACCGATGCCGCCATTCTGGCCACATCCACCGGCCGCACCGCGATCGCACGGGCTATCTCCCGAGCGATCCAGGAGCACCGGCCGCGCTAGATCGCGAGCGGATCCGTCGCGGGCGCGGTGACCTGCGGGGCCCGTGTCGTCAGATGGAGTAGCAGCGGATGTGGTAGGGCGCCATCACGACCGCCTTGGCCGAGCCTTTGAACTCGACCCGACGGACCATGCGCAATTCGTCGCGATTGATCGGGTTGCCGCAGTCCGGCTTCGAGCACCGGTGACCGGAGAAGACGCGGTTCCGCTCCGCGCGCTCCGCGGCCGTCGCGTTCTTGTTGCTCTTCTCTGCCATCTGGACCGAAACCTCCCGCGATCTGCCTTGATTCTAGGACGGCGATCATGCCCGAACCAGACTTGAGCCTCGCCCCGGGCGGGTGCCCACGCTGCACGGTCATGCGACGATGCTGGCCGACCCGTCCGGGCCCGACGAACTGCGCCGACCGGATGTCGCGCGCGATGAGGATGCACGCTGGCAGCGCCCGCTGGCGATCGCGTTCTTCGTTCTAGCTACCGTCGGCGCGGCACTGTGGTTCGCCCGTCCACCGGCCGAACCACAGTGCCGCTCGTCATCCCCACGGCCGTACCGGACGAGATGCGGATCGTGCGAGTTCACGTCGCGGGCGCGGTCGTTCGGCGCGAGTTGTACGACGTACCTGCGGTCGCCCGACTCGGCGACGCGATCGAACGGGCCGGCGGCCCCCTCGTCACGGCGGATCTCGATCGGATCAATCTGGCCGCACGGGTACGCGACGGTCAGCAGATCACTGTGCCGGAGCGCACCGCCGCTGCGGCAGCGACCTCCGGCGGCGTGCCGGTGCGCGTCAACCTGAATCGGGCCGACGCCCGCGAACTCGATACCCTGCCGGGCATCGGCCCGGTGACCGCAGAGCGGATCCTGGCTCACCGGGAGCGCCACGGATCGTTCAGCGACCCTCGCGAATTGCGCGATGCCGGTCTGGTGAATAGCGCGACCTGGGCGCGGATCAGCGAACTGGCGGAGGCTCCCTGAGAGCCGCGTGCCTCAGGGGGCGAAGATCAGTTCCCGAATGCGGTCCGCCCCCAGGACCGTGGGGGAGACGCTGTCGATGCCGAGCGCTTCGAAGGCATCGCGGCGCAGCGGATCCTTGATCTGGCTGATGACCGTCGGTATGCGATGCAGGTGTCGCGCGATCTGACTCGCCATGATGTTGTGATTGTCACCATCCATTACGGCGACAAGCGCGTCCGTCTCGTGGATACCGGCGTCGCGTAGCAACTCCTGATCGAGGCCATCGCCGGCAATGATCGTGCCGCCGAACCCGGGTCGCAGGCGCCGGAACGCCTCGACGTCCGGATCGATGATCGTGACGCGATGGCCATCCTCGTCGAGCAATCGCGCGAGTTCGGCGCCGACACGGCCGCAGCCGAGGATCACGACCTTCTTCGATGAGATCTCTCCGCTCATGCCACTGTCGCCTGATCCTCTTCGTAGGTCTCGACGCGCGCCACCCGCCCATCGGCGATGTGGTACGTCCGATCCGACACCTCGTGGATCGTGGGGTCGTGGGTCGCGATCACGACGGTCACATTCTCCACATCGCGGACGCGCATGAGGAGTTTCAGGATCTGGAGCCCGGTCACCGAGTCGAGTTCGGCGATGGGCTCGTCGGCGAGGATAAGCGACGGGCGGTTGGCGAGCGCCCGCGCGATGGCGGTGCGTTGCTGTTCGCCGCCGCTCAGTTCGAACGGCCGATGGTGCATGCGCCGCCCGAGGCCGACAAGCGTGAGCAACTGCTCGGCGCGACGGCGTCGCTCGCTGCCGCCGACCCCGGCAATATGCATCGGGAGCTCGACGTTCTCGAGGGCCGAGAGCACCGGGAGCAAGGCGAACGACTGAAAGATGTAGCCGATCCGATAGCGACGAAGCGCGGTCACCTCGTCGTCGCTCATGGCGCCGATTCGGCGACCCTCGATGGTGACCTCGCCCCGCGTGGGGCGATCGAGGCCGCCGATGATGTTGAGCAGCGTCGTCTTGCCCGAACCGGACCGGCCCATCAGACCGACGAGATCGCCGCGCCGTAACTCGAGGTCGACGCCGCTCAACGCGCGAATCCGCTCCGCCCCGATCTCGTATTCCCGTTCCACGTCCTCGCACGCGAGGACGACCTCACCCTCGTTCTGGCCAAGACGTCGCACCAGCGTCGTATTGAGCAGAGGGTCGATCGCGGCGTCGGCCGCGCCGTGGCGCCCTCCCCGCCGGATCCGCCCGAGAATGCCTCCGAGGAACGCCACTCAGGCCTCGTCGGCCGGACGGACGATGATCTGCTCGCCGTCGAAGTCCACCTTTACTTTGCCCCGCAGGCCGAGCCGCTCGATGTAGTCGCGCGGAATCTGCAACCGGCCGGCCGGATCGAGCACGGTGAACTCTTCGTGAGTCTCGCCCAGCACGACCTGGGATCGGCCGTCGACCTGCTGGACGTCCTCCACCCGGACGCGGCGGATCAGTTCGGACGACGTCCTACCATCGCGGATCGCAACCGTCCGTTCCACCTTCGCCATCACAGAGATGTCGTGCGTGACGATGATGGTCGTCGTGCCATAGGCGTCGCGCAGCTCGCGGAACATATCGAAGATCCGGTTGCCCGTCGCCGTATCGACCGATCCGGTTGGCTCGTCGGCGAGGAGCAGTCGCGGCCGGTTCGCCAGACCGATTGCGATCGCGACCCGCTGCTGCTCGCCGCCCGAGAGCGCGGAGAGCCTGTGTCGCATGCGGTCGGCGAGGCCCACCGCGTCGAGCAACTCCTTCGCCCACTCCGTCCACTTTCGGCCAGAGCGACCGGCGATCATCATTGGCAACTCGACGTTCTCCAGCGCCGTCAGATAGGGGATCAGGTTCCGGGCGGTCTGCTGCCACACGAATCCGACCACCTCGCGCTTGTAGCGGACCAGCCCACGCTCGGACATCTTCACCATGTCGCGGCCAGCGACCGTCACGCGCCCCGCCGAGGGGCGATCCAACCCGCCCAGAATATTCAGCAGCGTCGATTTTCCCGAGCCGCTGTTCCCGACGATGGCCATCAACTCGGCGGGCTGGACCACGAGGTCGAGCCCCTGCAGGGCCACGACTTCGAGATCTGCGACCTTGTAGATCTTGACAAGGTTCTCGCAGACGATCAGAGGCTCGGTGGCCGGACCTACCGTCTCGGCGGGGTTCTCCGATGGTCGGGATCGGGTATCGACGCTCACGTCGAAGACGCGCTCCATGAGAAGTTGGCGGCTACTTCATAGAGGATAGCGTAGAGCGGCGCAACCACTCGGGTTCCCACCGGGCATTCCCGCTTTCCCCGCCGGGCAGGTGGGCCTGGCGGTCGATCGCCGCAGGGTGCCGGACGCGGCGGCGGGCCGACGGGAGGCGTCGTTCGGGGCTGCCGAGGGCCGCCGGTCAAGCCTCCTCGTCGGCCGGCCCGTCGCGCCGCAACGCGCGCTGCATCTCGCGCTCGAGGACCGGCTCGGAGGAGCCCTCCAGCACGACATCGTGTGCGCCGAGGAACTCCCCGAGCTCCCGCAGCGAGGCCGCGATCGAGGTCACCAGACGGGCGCCCGTCCGAACCCCCGGTTCGAGCCAGATACCCCGCAGGCGAAGCAGCCCGCCCGCACGATCCATCTTGAGATCGACTCGCCCGACGATGGCGCCGCGATGCAGGATCGCCAGGCAGTAGTAACCGTACTTTCGCCGCAGTGGGGGCACGTACGCTTCGAAGACCACTTCGAAGCCAAAAAGTGCGCGGGCGCGCTGACGATCCCAGATCGTGCTATCGAACGGCGAGAGTAGCGTGGTGCGGACCGGCCATGCCCCGGCGCGCAGCCTGTCCAGATCGGCCAGGAGCGCGGAGTCCGTGACGGTACCTCGCTCCTCAAGGCCATCGATGGTCGCAGGGACCGCCTCGCCCTCGGCGACGAGGCCAGCCAGGAGGTCCCGAGCCTCCGCTAGCCGAGCCCGGCGCGGCTTCACCCGGAAATAGTCGTGGTACCAGGAGGGCGCGACGACACCGAGCGCGCGTAGAGTCGTGCGCGCGTGCGCGCGATCCACTTCCTCCACCGATGGCAACGCGCTATCGTCCGGGACCTCCCCAAAAGCTTCCGCCAGCACCCGTTCGCGCAGGTCGTAGATCTTCTGCCCGTTCCGCCGGCTATGGATCATCAGATCGCCCCGGTGCCAGAGCGCGTCCAGCGCGATGCGGGAGTCCTTGGGGCCATACCAGTCCCAGGGTCCGGTGCGGCGCCGGTTCTCCGGAGCGTCGAAGTCGGCCGAGGCCATCGGTCCGTTCTCGCGGATGCGCGCCAGTGTCGCCGCGATTGTCTCTGGATTCTCGGCGATCCAGCGCTCCGTCCAGCCGCCGTAGACCCGCTCGTGCGCCGCCAGCATCCGATGGCGGAAATGCGAGTAACGCGTCATAGGCAGGATCGAGGCGGCGTGGCCCCAGTATTCGAAGATGGCGCGCGAGGGGTGGAGCAACCGATCGAGCGCGGCCGCGTCGTATGGGCCGAGCCTGCTCCACAGAACGAGGTACTGTGATCGGTGGATCACGCTGATGGTGTCGATTTGCACCACGCCAAGCCGTTCGATTGTGGCCTGGACATCCCGATCCCGCGTACGGCGCGGCGGGCGATGGAACAGTCCCTGGGCGAGGAGATGGAGGGCACGCGCCTCGGCCACGGTCAGTCTGAGCACGGCAACAGGATCGTAAAGGGAGCGGAGCGCCGGGCAGCGAGCACCGTCTTGCCGGGTGGACGCCGTTAGCGGGCAAGCCCTGGCCCGCGCAGGCACGGTTCTCACATCCGTCCTACCTTGACAGTGCACCAGGCCCGTGGTACCCACTCCCCGGCAGGGAGGACGAGAGATGAACTGGCGCGGTACGCTGGCCGAGGGGATCGGGACGTTCGCCTTCTTCTTCATCGGTGCGGGCGCGATCTGCACCAATGCGATGACGGGTGGTCAGGTCGGACCTGTCGGCATCGCGCTCGCCCACGGCCTCGCGCTGGCGATCATGATCTCCGCGTTCGGGGCGGTATCGGGCGGACATTTCAACCCGGCGGTATCGATCGCGATGGCCGTGGTGGGGCGTCTCTCCGCGGCGCAGACCGTGTTGTACGTCATCGCGCAACTCATCGGCGCGGTCATCGCGGGATTCGTCCTGCGGCTCGTGTTCGCCGAGGCGTTCCCTGCGGCGGTCTCCGGAGCGCCACACCTGGGCACGCCGGGTCTCGCGCCGGCCGTCTCCTTCGGCAGCGGCATCCTCATCGAAGCGATCCTCACCTTCTTCCTGCTCCTCGCCATCTTCGGCACCGCGGTGGATCCCCGCGCGCCGCGAATCGGTGGATTCGGGATCGGGCTGACCGTCGCGTTCGATATCCTGATGGGCGGGCCACTCACGGGCGCGGCGATGAATCCGGCGCGGACCTTTGGCCCCGCGCTCGCGTCGGGCTTCTTCGACAACCATCTGGTGTATTGGGTCGGCCCGATCGTCGGAGCGATCGTCGCGGCGGTGATCTACGAGACGTTCATCATGGAGAAGAAGCGGGAGGCCTGAGACCGGACTCGGCCTGCCCCGGCGCGATCCCCGGCGATCGCGTTGCTCGGTCTGATTCTGGCGACGGTGCGCGCCCATATGGTCGCCGAGCGCGAGGTACCGCTGCCCCTGGCCGGCTGGTTCGGACTTCCGCACTGACCGTCGTTGGCAGCATCCAGGGTGACGTGCTCCCAACTTCCACCGGCGATCAGGTCGCGATCGCCGTCCAGGAGGTGCGTACCGACCGAGGCGCTGGCCGGGCAACTGGCCTGGTCCTCGCACGCCATCGGGCTCTGCCGCACCGGCACGGCGATCGCGTAGAGGCGAGCGGGTACCTGCGCGAGCTCCGGCCGACTGTACCGTCGGAGATGGCGCTGGCACGAGAGGGATTCCACGCCATTCTGATGGTGCAGACCATCGAGACGTCCGCGGAGATCCCCAGTCTCTCACCGATCGACCGAGGCTACCGCCTGCTTGGCGAACTGAAGGTGTGGGCGCGCGAGGCACTCCGCCGTCGGATCGCCACTCCGGAGGCCTCGCTGGCGGAAGGACTTCTCCTCGGCGGCAGCTCGGGACCCCCCTTCTCCCTCACCGAATCGTTGCGCCGTGCCGGCCTCAGCCATCTCGTCGCAGTCTCGGAGTACAACGTCGCCCTGATCGTGGCGGTTCTGCTCCCAGTCTCTGTCCTTCTCTCCTCCCGCTACGCCCTCATCATCCCGCTCCTCGGGGTCTGGCTCTTCACGCTGCTTGTCGGGTCCCCGGCGTCGGCAGTCCGCGCCGCGGCCATGGCCAGCCTGGCGATCCTCGCCCGCTGGGTCGGCCGACCGACCGATGCGACGGCCGGACTTGCGGTCGCGACCGTGGCGATCACGGCGATTGACCCGACGATGATCGAAGATCTGGGCCTTCAACTCTCCGCGCTGGCGACCGCGGGGTTGGTTGGCTTTTCAGAGCAATACACGCGCGCACTAGCGCGTGTCTGGCCATCGTTACCGGGGTCACCGGGGCGAATCGATGGCTGATCGGTGCCCGCGACGTACTGGCGGCGACAATGGCGGTGGAAACGTTGACTCTCCCGCTGGTCGCCGCTCAGTTTGGACAGATCGCCGTGCTCTCGCCGCTGGCCAATGTGCTTGCGCTGCCGGCCGTCCCGCTGGCGATGGTGTCGTCGTCGCTGGTTCTGATGCTCAAACCGTTCGGCGTCGCTGCGATCGCCGGCGTCGCGGGTTGGTTCGCATGGCTTCCCAGCGCGTGGATTCTGGTGGTCGCGCGCGCGATCGGCGACTCGGCGTTTGCCGCGTGGTCGTTCCCGCGTCCCCCGCCCACGCTTCTCGCGCTGTTCTACCTGGGAACTGGCGTCCTGCTGGTCTTCCTTCACGCGCGGTCCGTGGGCGTGCCGGGCGGCGATACGCCAGCCGCGATCTTTGTCCGCGCCCGGACGTATCTGACCAACCGCATCCTCGTCGCCGGTGCGGTCGCCGCGCTGGTCGCCTGGCTCGGTTTTCTCGTCGCGCCGTCGCGCCACGGCGAGATTCGCGTCTACGCGCGAAGCGATGCCGTCGTGCTGCATGCGCTGGGCCGGGTAGTGGTCCTATCTGCTGGGCGCGGAGGCGCCGCCCTGGCGGCTGACCTTGGCCAGGCGATTCCCTTCTGGCAGGTGGGCTTGGACGTCGCGTTCGCGAAGGATGCGGCGGAACGCATCACCTTGCGCGATCTGCCCGACCGACTCCGGCCCCGAGCCCTCTTCATTCCGGATTGGCTGCCGGTGACGCCAGGAGTTCCGACCTGGGAGCGTGCCATCCGTGAGGACCGCGATCTCATCATCGGCGACCTGCGGGTGGCGCTGGTCGCGCGGGACGATCGGGCGTTCGCGGTGGTACGGCGCGACATCGCCAGTCACATCATCCTGGCCGATCCCGGACTCGATGCGGCCGATCTGGCTCCGCATGCACCAGCACCGCGCGTGTCGGCGCTTGTCACCCGTGGTGGGGGTTCTCCAGGGCCAGACCCGCTGGTGCCCGATGTCGTGATCGTCCGGGGTACCGGCAGCTCCCCGTACGGCGGTACAGCACTCCATACCCGCACGCTGGGCGATATCAGTCTCCGTCTGACCGGCGACGGGTTGGCGATCGCCCGGCCGCGTGCCCGCTCCTAGGCGTATCCGCGCGCAGCGGCCGCGTCCGGCGGTAAATCTGAAACGAGAGTGCAACGTGACTGCAACCAGCGACATGTGTAGGCTAAGGTTTGCGGACGAGCGCGAGCCGTCGGCCCTGCGCGTCGCGCGACGAAGCGGTGACCGGCCGATTTTCGAATGAGTCCGAAGTGCGAAGGAGAATGTAGGTGAGCGAGTTCCTTTCATCGCGGCTCGGGCGCCGACGCCTGATCGCCATCGGAGCTGCCAGCGGCGCGGGTGCGCTGCTCGCGGCGTGCGGCGCGGCAGCGCCGACAGCGACGCCAGTCCCGGCCAAGTCGGCCGCGCCTCCGGCAGCCCCTGCGGCGGATCCGACCAAGCCCGCGGCGGCGGCCCCGGCCCCGACGGCGGCGCCTGCTCCCGCCGCGGCTGCGGCGCCGGTGCCGACAAAGCCTGCCGAAGCCGCCAAGCCCGCCGCGGCGGCAAAGCCGGCCGCAAACCGCATCACCATCGCTATGGGGCAGCAGCCCGATACGCTGATGCCGCGGATCGGCTCGATGATGGCGCGCACCGAAGTCCTCGGCGCGCTGCACATCGAACTCGTCCGCTCCGACGACAAGGGCGTCTGGACGGCGATGGCGGCCGAGAGCGTGCCGTCCTTTGCGAATGGCGGCGCCAAGTGGGTTGGCGATGGCGAGGACAAGCGTCTCGAGGTCACCTTCAAGCTGCGCAACGGTTTCAAGTGGCACGATGGGACCCCGGTGACGACGAAGGACATCCGGTTCGCCTGGGACCTTCTCATGAACCCCAAGTTCAAGGTGGACGACAGGTCGGCCGAGGTCAAGGTCCAGGACGTCGTGGTCGTCGACAACAACACGGTGACGTTCAAGTACCACTCGGCGAAGACGGCGAAGGCCGCCGCCGTCAGCGGCTTCAAGGGGCTGCCCGTCGATCAGTTCAAGGGCTGGGCGAACCAGACCGAGCCGATCGGCGACGCGCTCTTCATGATCGTTGGGTCGATCCTGCCGGAGCACATCCTGGGTAAGCTCGCGCCGGAGGAGATCGAGAAGCACGGGTTCACCCGCGCGCCGGTCCTGGCCGGTCCGTACAAGTTCAAGGAGTGGATCCCGGACCAGACGATCACCCTCGAGGCCGTCCCGGACTATCCGCTCGGCGTGGCGAAAATCTCCACGGTCGTATTCCGCATCATCAAGGACACCAACGCTCAGCTTGCTGCGCTTCAAGCCGGTGAACTCGACGTGCTCACCCAGGTACAAGGGCCGGACCTCGATAAGGCCCCTGACCTCGACCGGATCGTGGCACAGGGCCGGTACAAGGTCCACTACATCGCGGGAACGCCGTGGGAGCACATCGACTTCAACGTGTCCAATCAGCATCTGGCGAACAAGAGCGTCCGCAAGGCGATCGGGCACGGCATCAATCGCGAGCAGATCGTCGAGCGCCTGCTTCATGGCAAGTCCAAGGTCGCTCACTCGTGGGTGCAGCCGGGCCTCCCGCCGTGGGCATACGATGACGCTTCCCTCGTCAAGTACGAGTTCAGCCCCACGAAGGCCCAGGCCCTTCTGCGCCAGGCCGGCTACACGCCGGGCTCCGACGGCATCATGGAGAAGGGCGGCACGAAACTGAAGCTGAAGTTGCAGACGACCGACGCGGCGCTCCGCAAGAGCGTCGGTCAGGTCATCCAGCAGCAGCTCAAGGCCGTGGGAATCGACATCGAACTTGAGTTCATCCCCGGTGCCGGCCTCTTCGACAACAAGGGCCCGCTCCGCACCCGCACGTTCGAGCTCGGCCTCTACACCTGGCTCTCCCAGATGAACCCGGACCGCATCGACTACATGCACACGAAGAACATCCCTTCCGAGTCGAACAACTTCTCGGGCAACAACTTCCCCGGGTACAGCAATCCGAAGGTCGATGAACTCGCGACGAAGGGCGCGAGCCTCATCGACGAGAAGGATCGTGCTCCGATCTACCACGAGCTCCAGAAAATTTGGACCGATGACCTGCCGGTCCTGCCGCTCTTCCAGCGCGTGGTGGTCGCGACGGCCCGGACCAACCTCCAGAACTTCAAGCCGACGCCGACGTCGACACCGGAGACCTGGAATATCTACGAGTGGTCGCTCGCCTAGTCGTCTGATCCCGCGACTCTGAGGGGGAGGGCCGAGCGTGCAGGCGTTTCTGCTGAGGCGGCTTGCGCAGATGGTGGTCATGATGATCGCCATCTCGGCCCTCATCTTCCTCATCATCTCGTTCGTTCCGGGAGGACCGTTCGACACGTTGTTGTTCGGCACCGGAACGGTCACCAAGCTCGAGGTCGATCGGCTCAACGCTTTGATCGGCCTCGATCTCCCCTGGTATGAGCGCTACTGGATCTGGCTGGTCAAGGTCGTGCAGGGCGACTGGGGCGAATCGTGGAAGGTGGTGTACGGCCAGCCGGTGATGAAGGTCATCGGCGATCGTATCTTCGCGACCTTCTTGCTGATGGGCGTCTCCACCGCGCTGGCCATCCTCATCGCGATCCCGCTCGGCATCTATTCGGCGGTGCGCCAGTACTCGCTTGTCGACTATCTGGTCACGGCTTTCTCCTACTTCGGTCTCGCCATGCCGACGTTCTGGTTCGGCATCATGATGATGATCGGGTTCTCGGTGCAGCTCGGCTGGCTGCCGACTTCGGGTATGTACACGCCGGGCGAGGACCCCACACTCGGTGATCTATTGGTCCATCTCATCATGCCGGTAACGGTTCTGGCTCTCGTCGAGGTCGCGGTCGTGAGCCGCTTCATGCGATCGGCGATGCTCGAGGTGATGAGTCAGGACTACCTGCGCACCGCACGGGCAAAGGGGTTGCGCGAGATCGTCGTGATCGTGCGGCACGGAATCCGCAACGCGCTCATCCCGGTGATCACCATCGTCGGTCTGCGGATACCCGTGCTGTTCGCCGGCGCGATCATCACCGAGTTCATCTTCTCATGGCCCGGAATGGGGCAGATCTTCATTCAGGGCGTCGTGGGGTCGGATTGGCCGGTTGTCCAGGCAATCCTCGTCATCACGAGTTTCCTCGTGATCCTCTCGAATCTTGCGGCGGATATTCTCTATGCGGTGGTCGATCCGCGGATTCGGTACGCCTGATGGCGACCCTCGCCGCGACTGCGCGCCGCCAAGACGACGAGGTTCTCAGCGCTCCGGAGATGGGGCAGTGGGCGCTGGCGTGGCGCCGCCTGCGCCGCCACCGACTGGGTCTGGTCGGTCTCGTGACCATCAGCTTCGTGCTCGTCGTGAGTTATCTGACTCCAGTCATCGCGCCGTATTCGCCCACCGAGATCGATCTGCTCGAGCAGTTCGGCGATCCCTCGCTGGCCCACCTGCTGGGCACCGACGAACTGGGCCGCGACATGCTCTCTCGGCTCATGTACGCGAGTCGCGTGACGCTCAGCGTCGCTCTGGTATCGACACTGCTGGTGAACCTGGTCGGGGTTCCGCTCGGGGCGATCGCCGCGTATCAACGCGGCTGGATCGAGACCATCGTGATGCGGTTTACGGATGTGATGCTCGCCTTGCCACTGCTCCTCATGCTCCTCGTCTTCTCTCGCATGCTGCGGGAGATGAAGGGATTGAAGGACCTGTTCGGCTCCGAAAATGTCAGCATCGCGGTGATGGTGGCGATCCTGACTATCTTCGGCTGGATGACGGTCTGTCGTCTCGTCCACGGCGCCGTGCTCTCGTTGCGCGAGCGGGAGTTCGTGGACGCGGCTCGAGCGATGGGCACGCCGGCCAGCCGGATCATCGCGCGGCACCTGATACCCAACGCCGTCGCTCCGATTCTCGTCGCGGCCACGCTCGGGTTCGGCCAGCGCATCGTCTTCGAGTCCACTCTATCGTTCCTGGGGCTGGGCATCTCTCCGCCGCACCCCAGTCTTGGCAACATGCTCACCGAGGCGCAGGGATACATGTTCCGCAACCCGATGCTCGCGGTCTATCCAGGTCTGGTGATCTTCGTCGTCGTGCTCGCCATCAACTTCCTCGGCGATGCCATGCGCGACGCGCTCGATCCTCGTGCAAAAGGCTGATAGTCTCGGTACAATCTGTGTCGTTGACCTTGGGCGTATCTATCCCGAGCCTGATTTGCGCTGATTCCTGCAGTCTGACTCCTGGAGATCTGTCCCGACGGCCAATCAGAGCGGCGAACCAGGAGTAACGCGTGTTTCAGGACAAGACCCTTACCTGTCGTGACTGTGGTCGGCAGTTTGTGTTCACTGCCGGCGAGCAGGAGTTCTACCAGAGCCGGGGGCTCATGAATGAGCCGGGCCGGTGCCCGGACTGCCGGCGAGCGCGCAAGGCCACCGGTGGCGGTGGCGGTGGCGGTGGCGGCTACGCCTACAGCTCCAGCAGCGAGGGGTACTCGGGCGGCTCGAGCTACGGCGGCGGCGGCGGTGGCGGTGGCGGCGGCTACGATCGGCCGCGCCGCGAGATGTTCCCGGCTACCTGTTCCTCGTGCGGCAAGCAGACGAAGGTTCCGTTCCAGCCGCGCGGCGACAAGCCGGTCTACTGTTCCGACTGCTTCGAGAACGTCCGGGGTGGCCGCAGCCGCTAGTTCGACGCGATGAGGCGGCGGCGGAAACGCCAACCGCCTCGCGGCTTGGCCTCGTCTTCCCCACCTCAGACCAGGTCGATTCGACAATAGGCGCGTCGCCCGGCACGTAGCACCGTGCCCGTGGCGACATGCACCGTGTGGTTCCGATCGCGAATGGGCTCATCGTCCAGGCGCACCGCCCCGCCCTCGATCAGCCGGCGCGCCTCTCCTTTGCTCGGGGCCAGGCCAGTCGCGACTAGCAGGTCTGTCAAGGCCCATTCCGCCCGATCGAGCTGCGCCGTGGGCATCTCCTCGGGTGTTTCCCGTCTCTGAACCTCCCGTTCGAACCGCTGTTCCGCCGCCTCGGCGGCCGTCGCGCCGTGGTACGAGCCCACGATGGTGCGCGCCAGGCGCTTCTTGAACACCATCGGATTGACACCGTTCGCCATCGCGTGTCGCACTTCGTCCAGCGTGTCGTCGTCCAGCCCGGAGCACATCTCGTAATAGGTCAGGAGCAGAGCGTCGGCGATCGACATCACCTGCCCGTACATCGCCGAGGGTTCCTCGGCCACCCCGATCACGTTGCCGGCGCTCTTGGACATCTTGCGCCCATCGGTACCGGGGAGCAAACCCGTCACGAAGACGATCTTGTCTCGATCCTGGATCGCACGCACGAGCGATCTCCCGGCGAGCATGTTGAACGTCTGATCGGTGCCGCCCAGTTCGGCGTCCACCTCGAGGGCGATCGAGTCGTATCCCTGCAGGAGTGGATACAGGAATTCGTGGAGTCCGATCGGTTTGTGCTCGGCGAGGCGGCGCTGGAACATTTCGCGCTGGATCATTTGCTGGACGGTGAACTGGGCGGCCAGACCGATCATGTCGCGCGCGGTCATCGGGTCCCACCACTCGCCATTGAACCGCATCTCGACCGGATTGGGTCCGTCGAAGCGCAGGATTTGTGCGGCCTGCTCGCGATACGTGCGCGCATTCTCCAGTACCTGTTCGTGGGTCAGGGGTACGCGCGCGGCATCTTTCCCGGTCGGATCGCCAATGCGGCCCGTGAAGTCGCCGATGAGCAGGATCACCCGATGGCCCAGATCCTGCAGCTCGCGCAACTTGCGAATACCTACCGCGTGGCCGATATGAATGACCGGGCTGGTCGGATCGACACCCTGATAGACGGTGAGTCGTTCGCCCGAGCGGAGACGCCTCTCGACCTCGGCCCGTGACGGGTAGAGTTCCACCAGGCCACTATCCAGGAAGCGGTCGATCGCGTCTCGCGCGCGTGGCGCCACCCCCATCTCGACGACGGGTGCATCCCGATCCACACGAAAGGTGCGCGTCTGTGCTCCGTGCGCTTCCAGGATGCGAGCGAGCGCGGCCGCCGCCTCGCCGGCGCGCGCCGCGCTCTCCGCATCGATCGCGTCGATCGGGAAGGCAATCGACCGAGACGCCGCGGTCACCTTGCCGCGATCGCCCTGGCGGCCGATCCACCAGCGCGTGCGCACCTCGCGGTCGTCCGCATATACCGGTTCGCCCGGCGACACCCGTTCGACGCTCGTTTCACCCAGAACGGTGAAGTACTCGTCTCCATCCGCCAGGCGCACGGAAAACGAACCACGCAGGCGATCGATGTCGTGGGCACCAATGGGCACGCGAAAGCGCAGGCTCAGCGCGTTCGCGAGATCGACAATGGGACCGATGCGGGGTGCCTCATCCCTCAGGGCGCGGTGGAGCAGATTCGCGACCGAGGGCGGATGGAGGCGGTGATCGACGCCCAGTCGGTCGAGCGCGTGATTCCACCCGCGGACCTCAAGCGCGATCGCCTCAACTGTTTCATAGCGTGAGCGCGCGCCGTGGACCGCCTCGTCGAGAAGTGAGGCGATCGCCTCCCCTCCACGGACGGGGTCCACCTTCTCGGCCACTACCAGGGTTACCGAAGCATCGGGCAGGCGTTCCAGAAAGGATGGATCGAGTCGAAACTGCATGCCGCCGGGCATGATAGGGAACGGGATCGTGCCTACTCTGCCGTGCCGAACTGACGATCGCCCGCGTCGCCCAGACCGGGCGTGATGAAGCCGCGGTCGGTGAGGCCCCGATCGATCGCGCCGCAGAACACGCGCACATCCGGATGTGCACCGTTCAGTCGATCGATGCCCTCCGGCGCGGCGATCGCGCACAGGAGCGCGATGGGCCCCGGGTGGACCGTCTTCAAGCGATCCAGGGTCGCGACCGCCGAGCCGCCGGTGGCCAGCATCGGATCGAGGACGAGCGCTCGGGCGATCGCGCCAGGATCGGGCAGGCGGGCGTAGTACTGCGTCGGCCGAAGAGTCTGTTCGTCCCGCGCGAGGCCGATGTGCCAGACAGATGCCTCAGGAACCAGGCGCAGGATCGGGTCCACCATCCCCAGGCCGGCGCGCAGCACCGGCACCAGGGCGAGCTTCCCCGCCATCCTTGCCCCGGTGGTCGAGGCCAGGGGAGTCGCCACCCCCACTGGCACCAGCGGAAGGTCGGTCAGGGCCTCGACCGCCAGCACCGTCGCGAGGCTGGTCAGCGCGTCGCGGAACGCGGAGGCGCTCGACGAGCGGTCGCGCAGGGTGCAGAGCGCGATCGCGCAGAGCGGATGAGCGCAGACGCGCACGGGCACGGGTTCGATGCTATCAGCGTGGACTGGCGCGCAGGATGCGCGCGAGGGAAGCCTCGGCACGGCGTCGCGCCTTCTGCACTGCCTCGACGGACGCCCGCTCCGCGCGGGCGAGCTCGTCCGCCGACACCGACTGCCAGTACATGCGCACGAGGATCGCGCGCTGGCGGGGCTCATCGTCCCGTACGGTCGGCGATTCGGTCGGATCGGGCGGGTCCCATCCCGCACCCTCCAGCGTGGAGAGGGGAACAGTTCGTCCCTTCCGGCGCCGCTCCGCGCGCAGGAAGGACTCGATGCGGCGCCGCGCGCGGGGCACGATCGCATCGACGTCCCGATCCGGCCGCAGATCGGGGTCCTCGGCGAGGACGGCCAGAACCGTCGAGGACGCCTCCTGAAGTAATTCAGCACGATCCATTTCGCCCAGCCCCTGGTGGGCGAAATGCGCGTAGGGAAGGCTAAGCCGGGCCAGGCGCAGGAGTTCCTCCGGAGCGACCGTGGTGCCGATCATCGGGCGCCGACCCGCCGGATCACCGCCACGACGCGCCCGATCAGTTCGACGTCCGGAACGACGAGCGCCTCGAGGACCGGGTTTGCCGGCTGCAGTCGCACGTGGCCGCCCTCGCGGTAGATGCGCTTGATCGTGCACGCCCCATCCGCCAGCCGCGCGATCGCCATCTCACCCTGACCCACACGCGCGCCCGGTTGGACGACGACCAGGTCGCCGTCGAGCACGCCATCCCCGATCATTGAGTGTCCGCGTACGCGCAGCAGGTAGGCGTCGGGGGTGCCGGCGAGATCGGCCGCAACCCACTCGTGTTCGCCGGGCGCGTCCGGGGCATCGAGGGGCCGTCCGGCGGACACCTCGCCCACGATCGGCAGGCGCAGCAGGCGTGAGGGAGTCGTCTCCCCATCCGGCCAGCGCCGCAGCACGAGGGAACGTCGCCGACGCGGCGTTCGCGCGAGGAAGCCCTTCGTCTCGAGTGCGACGACCACCTGGCGGGCCGCACCGGGCGAGCCGAGGCCGGCGCGCCAGGCGATCTCCTCCAGAGTCGGCGGCGCACCCTCATCCCGTACCCCTTCGGCGATGAGATGCCAGACTCTCTCCTGGAGCGCGGTGAGCATCGCCCCAGAAAATATGACAAAGTGATGTTAATGTTGTGATGAGTCAGCGAGGAATATTCCGGATTAGTAGCGAACGAGCATCGCGCACGATCGCTCAGTGGTACCGCGGGCTAAAATGCACGCACAGTGGCTCTGCCGGTGGCACCCCGCCGCATCGCGATGATCTCGGTCCACGGCTGCCCCATGGATCAACTTGGCAGTCGCGAGGTCGGCGGTATGCAGGTCTACGTGCGCGAGGCCGCGCGCGCGCTGGGGCGCTTGGGCATCGACGTCGATGTGTTCACGCGGAAGACCAGCCCACACCTGGCGCGCGTCGTCAGCATGGACGAGCGTGCCCGCGTGATTCATTTAGACGCCGGGCCGCCGCGTCGGACCGAGAAGAACCATGTTGTCCAGTACCTGCCCGCGTTCATCGAGAATCTCGATCGGTTCGCGACCCGCGAGGGAACCCGGTACGACATCGTCCACAGTCACTACTGGCTCTCCGGATGGGTGGGCGACCGTCTTGCCGATCTGTGGGGAGTTCCGCACGTCACGACGTTCCACACGCTCGGGCGCATCAAGAACCGTGCCAACACCGCGGACGGGCACTGGTCGGGCGCGCTCGAGACTGACCGGCGCAACGAGATCGAGCGTCGTGTCGCCCGCCGCTCGCGCGCGATCGTCGTCTCGACGGGCCACGAGCGCGAGGCGCTCACCGACTTCTTCGGCGGCCGACGCGAGGCGATCCACGTGATAGCCCCCGGCGCCGACCTCTCCCTCTTCGCGCCGCGGCCGCGCGACGAGGCTCGGGCCGAGTTTGGCATCGCCGGTGAGGCGATCGCGTTCGCCGGACGCATCGATCCGATCAAGGGGATCGACCTTCTCCTCGAGACGCTCGCGCTGCTGCGTGCGCGACCGTCCCTACGCCTGTACCTCGCCGGAGGGACTCCCGGCAGCGCGATGCCGGACGACGCGGACGAGGCGCACCTGCGCGATCTCGCGCGCGAACTCCGCATCGACGACCGTGTCGTCTGGCTGGGCGCTCAGACGCAGGATCGGCTCGCGGCGCTCTTTTCGGCGGCGGATTGCGTGGTGGTCCCCTCCCGGCACGAGAGCTTCGGTCTGGTCGCGCTTGAGGCGATGGCCTGTGGGGCAGTGGTGATCGCTTCGCGTGTGGGCGGCCTTCCCGCGATCGTGCGCGACGGGGAGTCTGGCATCCTCGTGCCGTGGCGCACCGCCGAGGCGTTCGCGACGCACGTTTCGGCCGTGCTCGACGATCCGGCATATGCGACCGCGCTCAGGCGCGGCGCAATCGCGGCCGCGGCCGGCTTCTCCTGGGATCAGACTGCGCGCGGCCTCTGCAACCTCTACAACACCCTGGTGGGATCGGCGATCGCCTGTGGCGGTGGATGAGCCGCGCCCGAACCTGACCCATCTCGACGCTTCCGGCCGTCCCCGAATGGTCGATGTCGGGGAGAAGCCGGAGACGGATCGCACTGCTACCGCGAGCGGATCGATTCACATGGCCGCGGCGACACTGCGCGCCGTCCGATCCCACGCGATCGCCAAGGGCGATGTCCTGGCCGTGGCGCAGACCGCGGCGATCATGGCCGCGAAGCGCACCTGGGAACTCGTACCGATGTGTCATCCACTACTGCTCTCCGGCATCCACGCTGACTTCATCGATGACGGAGCGACGATGCTGACTCTGAGTGTCACGGTGCGGACCAGAGGCCGAACCGGCGTGGAGATGGAGGCCCTGACCGCGGTGAGTGTCGGCCTGCTGACGGTGTACGACATGTGCAAGGCGATCGATCGCGGGATGACCATCGGCAATGTCCGGCTCGATGTGAAAGAGGGAGGCCAGTCCGGCACGTGGCGGCGCGACGCGGCGCCCTAGCCAGCGCCGCGCTCGCCGCGCTTCTTCTCGTTCCCTACGGGCCGATGCTCTTCTTAGGTCAGATCCTCCTCACGTTCGACGCGTTCGTCTACTTCTACCCGTTCATCGCGTACCGCGACGCCGCGCTCGCGGCCGGGCGTCTCCCGCTGTGGGTGCCGGACTACTTCCTTGGTGCGCCGTTCCTTGCCAACCCGCAGACGGGCGTGCTCTACCCTCCGAACTGGATTACGATCGGAAGCGATCCCCCGACTGCCTACGCCCTCCAGGCGTACGGCCACACTGTCCTCGCTTCGATCGGTACGCTCCTCCTGGCCCGGCGGGGTCTCGCATATGGCTGGCTCCCCGCCCTCACCAGTGCAGTCGTGGCGGGGCTCGGCGGCCACACCCTCAGCCTCGTCGGACATCTGAACCAGCTGCAGGCCGCGGCGTGGGCTCCGTGGATTCTGCAGGCTCTGGGCGATCTGTGGAGCACGTCGCGATGGCGCGCGATCGCGTCGCTGGCGTGCCTGGTTGCCCTTCAGTTCCTGGCCGGCCACGCCCAGCAGGTGTACATGACGGTGGCGCTCGCCGCATTCTGGGTGCTCCTCGGCCTCATTCCGGGTGCGTCTCGTCGCATTGAGCCACACGCGAACGTGCGGGGCCGGCTCCGCCAGATGCTCGACATCGTCGCTTCTGGTGCGCTCGCGGCGATCCTGGCGCTGGGGATCGTGGCGCCCCAACTGCTCGCCACCGCGGAGGTGGCCGCGGTCGGCATCCGTGCGGCCGGCCTCCCGTTTCGCGATGCGGTTGCGGTCTCCCTGCCGCCCTGGTACCTCTGGCGCGCCATGCTTCCTGCCGCGCAGGTTGGTTCGGCCCCGCCCAGCGAGTGGGCGACCGCGCCCGGCCTGGCCGCCCTGCTTCTCGCCGCGCTGGCCATCGGATCCAGCTCGCGGAGCAGACTTGTCTTCCCGTTGGCCGCGATCGCCCTGATCGCGACGACGATGGCTATGGGCCAGTTCATCCCGCTCTATCGCGTTCTCTTCGAGATCGTTCCAGGCTTCGACCTGTTCCGGGTCCCGGCACGCTGGTTGTTCTTGACCGGGTTCGCCGTCGCTCTTCTCGCAGGAGCCGGAGTCGAGGCCTTGCGGTCACACGCGGGTTCGATCCGGTCCCTGGCACTGGGCGGCGCCGGCCTGGCCCTCGTGTTTGCCGCCGGAATCACCATGCCCCAACTGACCGGTGCTGGCGTACCCATGATGTGGCCGGCTGGCGCCAGCATCCTGCTCTGGACGCTGACCATCGCCGCGGTAGCTCTCCTCATGGTGATGGCGCGTCGCTGGTTTCGCGCGTCCGCGACGCTCCTTATCGCCGTGGTGGCCGCCGAACTGCTCGTGGGAGCGTGCGCCCTCGACGTCGCGCGCGTGGGGCCCGCCGAGACGTATGTCGATCGACGTCACACCGTCGAGATCCTCGCCGCGGAGGCTGCGGCACACCCGCACGGCCGCACGCTCGCAATCACGGACAACGGCTGGGACCCGGGCGATCTGGCCGCACTGCGCGCCTCAGTCGAGGGTCGGATCGACCCCGCCTGGACCGCCGACTGGATCGCGACGCGGAAGTACTGGCAAACTCTCGCCCCCAACCTCGGCCTTATCGCCGGCATCCCCTCGATCGATGGCTACGATGGCGGTGTCCTGCCGCTGCGCAGCTTCGTCGAGGTGAAGGAACTCTTCGCGCTCACTGGTCCAAACGTTGTGGATGGACGCCTGGGCATGCAACTCGATCGCGTCCCCACGACGTCCCTCCTCTCGCGCTTCAACGTACGCTGGGTCATCGGAGACCGGCATCGCGATCTCTGGGCGGACGGCGTGTACTACGACCTCTCGGTAGTGCGCACGCTCCTCCCGGGCGAGGCGGTTTCGCTGCCGGTCGATCATCTTCCCGTGAGACCGGACACCATCGGTCTGATCGCGCGCCCCGGAGGGCCTGGCGCCACCCTGTTGATCGGCGTCCGGAGCGACGGCGCCATCGCTCAGTTCGGCTGGCGCGTCGGCGAATCGGTCGCCGCGCCTCTCACCCGCACCGGCAACGCGACAGTCGAACCACCCATGAGGTGGCAGTTCGTCCCCCCCGGGCAGGGTGACCGGCTGCGGGAGATGCGGTTGGAGGTCCCCGCGGCGAGCCCGCCGGTGGAGATCGTCGCCATCTCCGTCATCGACGTGGCCCGCGGTGCAGAGTGGCCCATCCCGCCGGACCCGGCTCTCCGCGTCGTCGATCTGGACGACATGAAGGTCTACCGAAACGACGAGGCCCTGGCGCGGGTTCGCCTGGCAGAGCGTGCCGTGGGGGTAGCCGACGCGGCTGCCGCGCTCCGATTCGTCACGCCGGATACCGATCCCGGCGTGGTCGCGGTGGTCGGACTGGGCCGGGAGGTGGGTACCACCATCGGTGCTGGCCGCATAGACACGGTTCTCAACACGCCGGAATCGATCGCCCTCTCCGTCATCGCGCCGGATTCGGCCCTCCTGGTGCTCGCCGAGGCGTGGGCGCCTGGCTGGAGCGCCACCGTAGACGGGGAAGCCGTTCCCATCCTGGTCGCTTCGGGGGGACTGCGCGCGGTAGCGCTCGGTGCAGGCGAGCACGACGTGAGGTTCGATTATCGACCGCGCTGGCTCTCCGTCGGGCCACCCGCCACGGCGGTGGCGCTCGTTATGGTCATCGCGCTGCTCATGACGGGTGCGGTTCGTCGGCGTGCGTAGAATCGGAGCGTGACGCTGGGTCGCATCATTCGACGCGTCGCGCTTCTCTGCTTCGTTTCCATCGCGCTCGGCACGTCGATCGCCCGTGCGCAGACCGCGACCCCGCCCGTCATCTCCGGGCCACAGCCGACCGCCACGCCGCCGGAGGTCAACGCCGAAGTGTTGACCGGGAGCCAGGGAAGGTTGGTCAACGTCCGCCACAACTCCTTCGCGGTCGTCTGGTCCAGCGACAGCGTGGCCAGCGGGAGCGTGAGCTGGGGTCTGACGTCGCCGCCGGGCACGGTGACGAACGACTACCGGGGGTCGGGTCATACCGGCCTAACCCACTACGTCGAGGTGGGCGGCCTCGTGCCATCCACAACCTATTACTTCGCCACACGGACGACGCCGACGAACGGCCTGGTGAGGGTCGACGATGCGGGCGGGCAGTTCTACCGGGTGCGCACGCCGATCCAGATCACCGGCACGGCGCCCTCTAACATTCTGCGTGGCATTGCGCTGCGTTCCGGTGGAGCCACCCAGGCAGCGAACGTCGTCGTCACCGCTCGGGTGCGCGACGTGGACAACAGAGGCTTCCCAGGCCAGAGTCAGGTCGTCGCCGCGCTCACGGGCCCGGATGGTCGGTTCACCATACCCCTTCAGGTGCGCGCCCTGGCCCTGACCGCCTGGTACGTCTTCTCCCCCGAGGGAGATGCGGTCGATCTCACCGCCGAAGACGGTGTTCTCGCGACGCTGTCGGTGGATACGGCAGTGACCTTCGGCGGCGGCACACGACCGGCGGAGGCATCCATCGTCCTGCCAGATCCGACCACACCCACACCCAGGCCGGCCCCCACGGCGACGCCCGTGCCGGCCGCGACCGGCACACCCGTTCCGACAGTCGCGCCACCAGCGGCAACTCCTCCAGGGCCGACTCCGACGGAGCCGCTTCCCGCGGTCGCGCCGCTGTCGACCCGTCCGGCGCCGATCACCCCATGGCCGGCCGCTACCTTCACAGGTGCGCCGATCAAGCCTGTCGCGGCGGCCGCGAATCCATCCCCGACGCTGGTCCGCGCGACCCAGCAGGAGCCGGTTCCCATTGCGACGGTGCCCCCGCTGGCCCGCCCGACCGGAGTGAGCTTCGTCACCGCCTCGGGCGCCGAGATCGCGACCGTCACGCCGGCACCCATCCCGCCGACCATCCTGCTGATCCTCAGCCTCGGCGCAACTGTCGCGGTCGTGGGCGTCGCCATCGCTCTGCTAGGTCTTCGCGGACACCGATCGTAGCGGCGGGGCCACCGGCCGCGGCGGACGGCGCTGCACCTCCACCGTGCTCCTAGCGAGTCAGGCCTGCGGTCGCTCGTCGTATCGGCCGCAGCCCGAACACCAGAAGACGAGTGTCCGCGCGCGAACGCTGTTCATGAGCCGCATGAGGACTCCGCAGCGCTGGCAGAGACAGGTCGCCGTGCGACCATTGCCGTCCGAGACCACATAGTCCTCCGGGGGAAGATCTGGATTTCGCTCGCGAAGAAGATGCCGGCGCGCGCCGTTAGCGGATCGTCGTAAGGGCGCACGGGGCCGTAAGGATACTGTCAGGCGGCTCCGCGTGCTGCAGCGCCTACTCCGGGAGGCGGGCGCGCGCCGTCCGCGGGCTGTCCACCGACGCGGCGAGCATGTCCACCGCGTCGGGCCAGGCGATGTCGCCTCCGGTCTCGCTGGCGGCCTGCCGTCGCAGTTCGGCGATGCGCACGAGGATGTCCGCCGAGCGCTCGCCGGGAAACCGTTCTGCCAGGCCATGCAGGCGGATGCGGCGAGCCATGGGACGGAAGACCTGCGAGTACCAGACGCGCGCGGCTTCGAACCGCGACTCCAGATCGGTGACGCCACCGTACTCGTCGATCAGTTGGATGAGACGTCGATAGGTCTCGGGAAGAGCCGCCTCGACGCGGGTGATCCCGGTGGCGTGTTCGAAGGCGCGCCGCTCGTTGAAAGCCTGCTCGGCTTCGGCATCCCCAAGGACGATGAATTCTGTCACCTCGGCATCGATCTCGGTCTGACCGAGCGCGCGGGCCGCCGCGACGCGGTGGTTGCCATCGAGCACGTAGAAGCCAAAGCCGAGCTTGTACAGCACGACCGGAGGCATCGGCTCACCATTCTCCATCCGGTCGCGGATCTTCTCGTACCGGCTGTCGTCGCTGCGGGTGCGGACGATCGGTCGGAAGTCCGCGCCGAGCGACTGGGCTCGCCCGACCGAGCCGATGATGCGCGAGATATCGACACCGCGGAGCCCGAGAGAGCGCTGCGAAAGCGGCCCGACGCGGGCGGCATCGGCATCGAAGGAGCGGACTGGTTTCAACTCGGGCGCGGCGCTGTCCGGTCGCACGAGCAGGATCGGGCACGTCGCGTCGCGGATGACCTCGTCGGCAACGCTGCCCAGCAGCGCGCGCGGAAGCCCGGAGCGCATGGTCGTGCCGAGCACGATCATCGCCGCGCCGATCTCGTGCGCTTCGGCAACGATCGTCGCCGCCACCGGTCCAGTACGGATGACGCCGCGCGCGCGCACGCCATCGGCCCGCAAGCGTGAGGTGACGCCGTCCAGGTAGGTGCGTGCCCGCGCCTCGGGCGACGTCACGGCGCCGGTAGGGTCCATCGCCCGGGTGGGCAGGACATGGAGTAGCAGGAGTTCCCAGCCGTGGGCGCGCGCCTCCTCTTCGGCCACCGGCAGCTTGACCTCGCCCAGCGGAGAGAGATCGAGCGGAACAAGGATGATGCGGCTGTCGTCCACGCGCGGGAATCGTCGGCGACCCCGCTACCGCCGGTCAAGCGATTCGCACACGGCTATCGCGAGTCGCCCGAACGTCCGGCACGGCGCCGCGTGCAGCACGCGGGGGATGGGCGAAACGGTGGTAAGGGATGCATTCCTGGATGTGCCACCAACTCACCGCCTGAAATCGCAACCAGACGATTCTTATGGTGTCTTTACGATGGGATTCAGGAGGGCCGCCTCGTCCTTATGTTTCGTGAGCGACGCGTGCTGTCGCTGCGCCGGGGCCGGCGCGCGTTTCTCGGCGGTGCGGGCGCGGCGGTGATCGCGGCTCTGGCTCTCGGCCTGGCGAGGGCGGCGGCAGCCCCCACCTGGGTCGCGCCGATCCCGCCGCTCCGCCTGCTTCGCGATCCGTGCGAGGGTGTGCCTCTTGCAGACCTGAGCGTCTTCACCCCGCTGCGCGTCGTCGGGCCTGCCAGCGGCGACTTCTATCCGGTCGAGGAACCATTTACCCACGCCCGAGGCTGGGTCGATGGGGGATCGTCGGTCCCATCGGCGATCCCGAGAATCTCTCAACCGATCGCTGGTGGGGCGAGGTCGTCGTGCCGGACGGCACGTCCGCCTACCGCGAGCCGATGGTGTACGGCCGTCCGGTCGCCTGGTACGAGATGGGCACACGCGTTGCCGTGCGCCTCTGGGTGGAAGGCGAACAGCTCTCCTGGGACGATGCGCTGTGGGCGGAGATCGACCAGGGGGTATTCGTGCACGGGCGCGCGCTGCGACAGCGGCTGTCCCGCTTACCGGTCGCGCCCTCGCGCACGCCGGACGGGCGCTGGATCGCAATCAACCGCACGCTGCAGACGATCGCGGCATTTGAAGGCCGCGAATTGCTGTTCTGGTCGCCTACGTCGACGGGGCGCCCGGGATGGGAGACCCCGCTCGGTACGTTTCGCATCAACCGCCGCGTCGCGCGGCAGACCATGGACTCCCGGACGCTCGGATCGGACGCGGCGCGCGCCAGCTACCGAATCGAGAACGTGCGATTCGTGCAGTACTTCGACTACGAGGGCAACGCGCTCCACGAGAACTACTGGGTGAGTCGCGATCTTTTCGGCCTGCCGATGAGCCATGGCTGTGCCGGTCTCACCGCGACCGACGCGGCACGTTTCTGGGAGTTTGGCGATCTCGGCGTGCCCGTGATTGTTCACCTCTGACCGAGGCGACGAATCGTCCGCCGGTCGCGACCGCCGGTAGAATGGCCGCACAGCAATGACGCTCGCTCTGACCGGCATCGGCGTGCCGCCCGCCGACGCTGATGAGGCCCTGGCGCGGGTCGGCATCCGCCCAAACCGTCGGACCCTCTGGAACCTCACCGCCGCGCCTCTCTATGAGGAGATCATCCGAGGCGGCGAAGCCGTCATCACCGACGATGGGGCCGTCGTCGCCACCACGGGAATTCACACCGGGCGTTCGCCACGAGACAAGTTCGTGGTCCGCGGCGGCGACGACGACCGAATCTGGTGGGGTCCCGTCAACCAACCTCTCGACGTCGACCGTTTTGAGGCGCTCTGGTCGCGGGCGACCCGGCACGCCAGCGAGCAGGATCTCTTCATTCAAGATCTCCAAGCGGCCGCTGACCCCCGTTACCGGATCGGTGTGCGCGTCATCTCCGAACAGGCGTGGCACTCGCTCTTCGCGCGCAACCTGCTCCTGCGACCCGAGGCCGCCGACCTGGGCCGGTTTAAGGCCGACTACACCGTGCTCGATCTCCCCTCGTTTCGGTGCGATCCGGCGCGAGATGGCGTGCGATCTGAGACGGTCGTCGCGCTGGATCTGACCGGAAGGCGCGTCCTGATCGGTGGTACGGGCTATGCCGGCGAGATCAAGAAGGCGGTGTTCACGATTCTCAACCGCATCCTGCCCGACAGCGCCGTCCTGCCCATGCATTGCTCCGCCAACGTTGGCGACCATCACGACACCGCTCTTTTCTTCGGCCTCTCCGGGACGGGAAAGACGACGCTCTCCGCGGATGAGCACCGCCACCTCATTGGCGACGACGAGCACGGGTGGAGCGATCTGGGAGTCTTCAACTTCGAGGGGGGCTGCTACGCGAAGGTGATCCGCCTCTCGCCGCGCGCGGAACCGGAGATCTATGCGGCAACCCTTCGGTTCGGGACGGTTCTCGAGAATGTCGTGGTCGATCCGATCACCCGCCAGATCGATCTGGCCGATGCCTCGCTCACCGAGAACACGCGGGGCGCGTATCCGGTGGAGTTCATCCCTAATGTGATCGTTCCGGCGCTGGCGCCTCATCCGAGGACGATCCTCTTCCTGGCTGCAGACGCGTTCGGCGTCCTGCCGCCGATCTCGCGGCTCAGCCCTGATCAGGCGATGTACCATTTCCTCTCCGGCTATACCGCTCAGGTCGCAGGGACCGAGGTAGGGCTGAGCGCTGAACCGACCGCCGTGTTCAGCGCGTGCTTCGGACACCCCTTCCTGCCTCTTCACCCCACGGTGTACGCCCGTTTGCTTGGCGAGCGGATCCGTCGGCACGATGTGACCTGCTATCTGGTTAACACCGGGTGGAGCGGTGGCGCGTACGGCGCTGGCGCGCGCATGCCAATCGACCTGACCCGCGCACTCGTCCACGCCGCCATCGAAGGCGATCTCGACACGATCCCGACCTATCGCGAGCCGTTCTTTGGCCTCTCCGTCCCGGTGCGATGCCCTGGACTCCCGGCGGAGCAGCTCGATTCCCGCGCAACATGGGCTGATGGCGCCGGCTACGATGCCCAGGCGCGGCGGCTGGCCGCGATGTTCCAGCGCAATTTCCAGCAGTTTGGTGAGGTGGATCGGACGATTCGTGAGGCCGGACCACCCGCATACTGAAATCGTCGCGGCCGCTCTCCAGGCGGGTGCCGACGACGTTGCCGCCTGGCGTAACGGACGGCCGGGCGCCTGGGGGCGTATCGCGAGCCGGGCGGTCCTGGCGGTGCGTCGGGCGCAAGGACGGCCGCTCACCGATACGGAACGACGGGAAGTGTGGGCAATGGCCTGGGCGCGGCTCGCCGCACTGGTTGAGCCCCAGCGAGGGACTACGGGCGCAGGTGCACCTTGACCGATCCGGTCGACTTGTCCGCCGCGACCCGGAACGCCTCGGGCGCGTCGGCCAGTGAGAACCGATGGGTGACCAATCGCTCCACCGGCGCGTGGCCTGAGGCGATGAGGTCGATCGCCACATCGAAGTCGTGACGGCCGTCGATGACGCCATAGCAGATCGGGAACGTCGCCCACAGTTCGCGCACCACCGGTCGAATGAGGTTGACCGGCACCGGATCGGGGAAGATCCCCAGCACGACGGCTGTTCCCTGGATTCGAGTGACGTCCCAGGCCAGATCCACGGTCGTCGCGTGGCCGCCCACCGTCTCGAAGGCGATGTCGACGCCGCGGCCTCCGGTGCGATCCAGGATCGCGCGGCGGGCCTCTTCGGGGGTTGACGTGCTCGTCGCGCCCAGCGCCATTGCCAGCGCGGCCTGATGCGGGTGACGCGCCACAACGTGAACCTCGGCCGCGCCCAGGCCCTTCGCGGCGAGGAGCGTGACGAGGCCGATCGATCCGGCGCCGATGACGGCCACGGATGATCCAGGACGCATCCGGCCCCAGCGCACGCCGTGCACCGCGACGGCGAGCGGTTCTATCAGCGCGCCCTGCTCGTCGGTAAGCGTGTCCGGGATTCGGAAGAGGCCCTGTGGACGCCGCTCGAACGCGCTTGCGAAGGATCCGCCCCATTCCGGCACGGACCGCGTCCGGCAGTGGAAGAACTGCCCATCACGGCACGCGGCACACGTGCCGCAACTCACCCCCGCGCAGACGATATCGACCGCCACGCGGTCCCCGACGCGGAGCGGCCCTGTAAACGAATCGGGCAGATGTACGATCTCGCCGGCTACCTCGTGCCCTTCCTGAACTCGCTGCGGCGCGGCACGCCCGTGATAGGGGTGGAGGTCCGAGCCGCAGATACCGGTGACGAGTGTGCGGATGATCGCGGTGTCATCCGCCTCGCCCGGCTCGTCGAGGTCGCGCATCTCGATCGTGCGGAGGCCGGTTCGTACGGCGGCGAGCACGCCTCATCATACCCCACCGCCACCCGGCGTCGGGAGAGCCAGGGTGCCGCTATCCGCGGGCAACCACCTCATGCCGCCACCGGGTGAACCACGCGTCCACCGGGAGGAGATCGCTATCCTGCAGCCAGGTTCCCTCCTGTGCGAGGCGGCGCTCGACCTCATCCAGCATCAACCGTGCCGCCCAGACGCGGAAGGGTGCCAGTCCGGGTAGGGCGCCGGCGGAGGCGTGATAGCCGGCGCGCCAGCCCGCCGCGAGGACTGCGCGCAGCAGAGAGAATGCAAATGTGCGCACCGGGATCGGGTAGAACAACAGGAGGGATTCCGTCCGCGCGAGATCGAGCGCGCGTGGACCGACCCGCACATTCGTCCATCCGATGATGCCGACAATCCGTTGCTCCGCCATCACGAGGTTCCCGGGATGGAGGTTGAGGTGGAGGAGCGCTCGATCGGTGCTCCCGTTGATCGCACGCTCGATCGCGGGTGGCAGCCGGTCGGTCACCCTGCCCCACCAGTGCCCCTCAACGGCCAGGTGGCGCGGCGCGATCCTGTGCGCCTTCGCTTGGAGCGTGCCGACAGCTCGGCCGTATTCCCAGGCCCGCCACGGCGCTGTGCCGAGTTGGTCCATCATCGTCGTGCCGTCTACCCACGCCGTGGCCAGGTAGGGGCGTTCCTTCCAGATCCCGGCGTGGACCACCTCGGGCACGGGTAGCCCGCCCTCGCGCGCATCGCGATGCGCGGCCAGAACCCGTTCGGCCGCGGCGCTCTGGCTCGCCCGGTACAGGCGCAGGGCGAGCGTCCGCCCGGACTCCGTGACCACCCGCCAGATGAGGGTATCCGCGCCGCCGGTCACCGCCTGGAGCGACCGCGACGCGACACCGATATCGTCGAGCAGACGGATTGGGTCCGGTTCCTCACCCATAGCCGAATCGTAGGGCGGGCGAACCGATGCGAACGTAGAATCGCGCCCGATGGAAACGACCACTCGCCAGCATCTCGAGACGCGTATCGTCCACGCCGGGCGCGATGCCACCGACCGCACCGGCGCGCTCGTCCCGCCGATTCATCTCGCCGCGGCCTTCTCGCGGGAGAGCCTGGATGTCGCACCCGCATTCGTGTACTCGCGCCGCGGCAATCCGACCCGGCGCGCGCTCGAAGATGCTCTGGCTGAACTCCACGAGGCCGAACACTGCTTCGCGTTCGGATCGGGGATGGGCGCCGTCTCCGGTGCGGCGATGCTGCTGAAGTCCGGTCAGACGGTGCTGCTGCCGGATGACGTCTACACGAATACCCATCGCCTCTTCACCAGCCTGCTGCCCGGCCATCAGATCGACCCGCATTTCGTCGACATGACCGACGCGACCCACGTCGAGGCGGCGCTCGCCGGGCGCGACGTCGGGATGATCTGGCTGGAATCGCCGACGAACCCCTCCATGAAGGTCATCGATATCGCCGCGGTCGCGGCGATCGGCCGGCGCCACGGCATTCCCGTCGCAGTGGATAACAGCTACTGCTCGCCCTACTTCCAGAAGCCGCTGGATCTGGGCGCCGACATCGTTGTGGAGAGCACGACGAAGTATCTCAACGGGCACGACGACCTCATGGGCGGGACCGTCCTCGTGAACGACGGGGCGCTCGCCGAACGCCTGGCGATGATCCAGTACGTCGGCGGCGCGGTTCCCAGTCCGTTCGATTGCTGGCTGCTCCTGCGCGGTATGAAGACGCTTGCTCTGCGGATGGAACGCCAACAGGCCAGCGCACTCGCCATCGCCCGGTATCTCGCCGGCCATCCGCGAGTGGCGGCGGTGCGCTATCCCGGTCTGGAGAGCGACCCCGGCCACGCGATCGCCCGCCGGCAGATGACGGGGTACAGTGGGATGATCGCATTCGAAGTGCGCGGTGGCGCCGAGGCCGCGCGGCGGGTCGTCAACGCGGCGCGTCTCTTTCAGCGCGCCGGAGGGCTCGGTGGCGTCGAGTCGCTCATCTCCTATCCGATTGTCGGATCGGGCGCGAGTCAGGCCGGGACAGCAATGGCGCCTAGCAGCGCGCTGGTGCGTCTCTCCGTCGGCATCGAGAACGTGGAGGATCTCCTCGCCGACCTGCGTCAGGCGCTGGCGACGTGACCGGACCGATCTACGTTCTGCGCGGCGAACTGGTCCGTCTGGCGGTACCGGATAGGGATCTCGTCCCCATCTGGACGCGCTGGATGAATGACCTCCGCGTCACCTCGAACCTTCTGGCGATGTCGCACGGACCGACGACCCGGGCGATGGAGGAGAACCTCCACGCCGCGAGGATCGACAAACCCAACGATGCGCTGTTCGCCATCCACGAACTGGCGAACCCAACAGCCAAGATGAGTATCTCAGCGGCAGGATTCAACTGACCTGCCAGCCTGTAATGTGCAAAAGGAGCGCTTGTGATCATCCGTAACAGCCACTACGTGATCTTTTCACAAAACTCGAACAGCCACTATTGGGAGCAGGATCGCTTTCCCGAGTGGACACGCTTTGTCTCCATTCGTCATTTCCCGGAACAGCGCATCGGCAGCGGTGTCGAGCCACACTACCACGATTGCGACGAAAGCTGGCTTTTTTCCGCCGGCCACGGTGAAGTCTGGCTGGATGGCGAACGGTTTGCGATTACGCCCAACACCCTGGTCTATACGCCGATGGGGGTTGTGCATCACTTTCAAATGTATGCTAACGGCGAAAATAACTCGTTTGTTACACGCCTGGAGCGCCAAAAACGCCCCATTCACATCTTGGTGGAGCAGGATGGCCCACCGGAGAAAATCGTGCCGGGCTTTGTCATCGCCGGTGCGATAAATACGGCACCAATCCCCAATCCGGGGCCACGCTGTCCCTTTGGCGAATTACGTATGGTGACCTTGGCCGCCGGGACAGAGGTGGCGCAAGGGAAGTTGCTCCGCAACGAACATTGGCTCGTTTGCGATGGCGTTCTTCAGCTAGAGGTGGATCAGCGTGTGATGGAACTCTACAAAGGTGATCTCGCGCTTCTGCGCGGCGGGGTTGTGCGACGCCTGTGGACAAGCCACGGCGCACGTGTTGTACTTGTGCAGGAGAGGACGTAGTGCAAAGACTATCTGTCAACCTTTTCGCATCTTTGGGCTAGAATAGTATGTTACTGAAAAACAAAGTTGCGCTGATCACCGGGGCTGGTTCGGGTATCGGTCGAGCGACTGCCCGCCTCTTCGCCCGTGAAGGCGCACGGGTGGTTGTGGTCGACATCAATGCCGAGGGTGGTCAGGCAATCGCCGACGAGATTCGCACTGCCGGCGGCGACAGCCTCTTTATCCACGCCGATGTTGGCAAGATGGAGCAGGTGCGCGCCCTGATCGATAACGTCTACCAACACCATGGCCGCCTTGACATCATTCACAGCAATGCCGCAGCATCCATCGGCGGGACAGCCCCGGAGATTAGTGAGGCGGACTGGGATTGGACCATCGCCGTGTGTCTGAAAGCGACGTGGATGATTGCCCATTGTGCGCTGCCGCGGATGCTGGCCGGTGGCGGCGGTGTGATGATCATCACCGGCTCGGTCCATTCCATCCGCGGCTATGCCAACGCCTCGGCTTACCAGGCAGCCAAAGGCGGTGTGTTGGCCTTGACACGCTCACTGGCCATTGACCATGCACCAACGTTGCGCGTCAATGCGATATTACCCGGTGCCGTCGAAACCGGTTTATGGAAAGATGTGACGCTAGAACAGCGCCAGAAGATTGCCCAGCACTGTATCTTGCGGCGCAATGGTCAGCCCGAAGATATTGCCAACGTTGCGCTGTTCCTGGCTTCTGACCTCTCGGCTTATATGACAGGAACCTACCTGGTGGTAGATGGTGGCCTCACTTCGGTGATTGCAGTGCCGTAGGGCAACAAGCAGAAATTGGCGAAAGTGCCAACCAAATGCCCAAACTGCGCACACTGGGCGAAGCCTGAAAAGAGATGTGTCAAATCTGGTAGCGTCCGCAAGGTGAATTCAATCATTATTTTGACACACCTGTGCCGCGGTCTGCCAATTTCCGCAAGGGGCAGGTCGCCGATAGCGGGTCAGAAAGTGCAATCTGCGATTTAGCATTCGCAGGATTGCGGTAATGAGGAGGCAGTCGTGAAGATTACCGGGTCGAAATCCATGTTTTGGAATGGGAACGCGGACCCGTCATCTGGCGCGATGGCTTGATGCCTGGCGGCGCGAAGGGCCGCGACGCGCTGGTCCGCATTCAAGCCGACGAGGGTGTGGCGGAGGGGATCCTGTAGAGGGGCCACGCCCGCCGACCAGCGCGCTGGTGCGCCTCTCTGTCGGCATCGAGAGCGTGGAGGATTTTCTCGCCGACCTGCGTGAGGCGCTGGCGACGTGACCGGACCGATCTACTTTTCCGCGGCGAACTGGTCACACTGGCGGAGCCGGACAGGGATTTCGTCCCCATCTGGACGCGCTGGATGAACGACCTCCGCGTCATCCCGCACCTTCTGGCGAAGATGGTCGGACTGATGACCCGGGTGATGGAGGAGAACTTCCACGCCGCGAGGATCGACAAACCCAACGATGCGTTGTTCGCCATCCACGAACTGGCGAGCGAGCTACCGACTCGGATCGTGATGCGCGTGTCGTGCGGATTCTTGACGTTCTCAGTCTCAAGGACGGCGCATCGTACGACGGGCGCCCAAATTTCGTTCGGCGCTACGGCTCGATTTGACACGAGAGAATGCGCGTAAATACTAGGCCGCACTATCGGCACCGGCGCCGCGACAGC
>Ga0194132_10001288_pt1 | contig 50704 bp, 43 predicted proteins | sample TA2KigOf80mmetaG_FD_148612 | JGI IMG/M metagenome (GOLD analysis project Ga0194132, IMG submission 148612) | Freshwater microbial communities from Lake Tanganyika, Tanzania - TA2015054 Kigoma Offshore 80m | ecosystem: Environmental > Aquatic > Freshwater > Lake | place: Tanzania: Lake...
ATCGACCGGACAAATGCGACCTGGCGCATCACGCAATAACAGCGTCTCCCTCCCGTTTGGCGGCTTGATCAATGCAGCGATCCGCTGCAGAGCTTCGTTCAGGTCGAGCAGGTGGTTACTATCTGTGTCTTGTGTGCGCTGCTTTTCCAAGGAGTTTCCCCGCCGATGCCGGTCATTCTCGCGCTGGACACATCAGGTCCGTTCTGTTCAGTTGCACTCGCGGTAGATGGAGAACGGTGGGTTGAATCAAACCGGGTAGACCGGCAGCACAACCTGCATATCCTCGCCGCGATTGACCGGGTGTGTGCGCTTGGCGGCATTCTACCGCGTGCGCTCGATGGCATCGCTTTCGTTAAGGGTCCAGGATCGTTTACCGGTGTCCGGTTGTGTGTGGCAGTCACCCAGGCGCTTGCGTTCGGCGCTGATGCCCGTGTCCTCGGCGTTACCACCTCCATGGCGCTCGCGCTGCAGGCCCGTCAGCTGGGTATCGAGCGCTGCATTACCGCTGTACGTTCGAGGGCGCTGCTCTGGTATCTCGCCGGGTTTTCGATATCCGCGGGAGAAGTACCCGTTTTGCAACACGTGGATCAGCTTGTTGAGAAGCCGCCGTCCTGGTTCGTTGACTACGCATCGCTGGCCGGCGAACCACCACCGTGGATACCGCCTGGAATCACGGTGTTGCCGAGCGATCAAACCCCGGCCCTGACGGTGCTCGAATACGCGGTGGCGACCTTTGGCAGTCCAGCGTGGGTCGAAGCCGGTGACGCATTGCCGGTTTACATTGATGGCGACCACTCTTGGATGCCCACGACCAGAAGGGTAAGCCCGGTTTGAACAGTCCGCTCTGGTGTGCTGACGCTCCGGTCACGAAGTGGCAGGAGCGATTTCCGCTGCTGGCGGCGCAACCCGGAGTCCCTCCGCCGGAATTGCCTGTACCCGGTCTCGTGGTGGAGCAGGGTCAGCTTGTATTGCGCAGTACTGACGGATCTCCTTCGTGGCGACCGGAACCGGTATTTGCTCGCAAGGTTTCCGCGAAGTCGCTGCTGGCGAGAGCCGCCGGATTCTCTTTTGGCACTTCCATTGAAATCCTGGATGCGATGGCCGGGTGGGGGAGTGACGGTTTGGAGCTCTGTGCGCTGGGCGCGGTAGTCGATCTGGTGGAACTTTCGCCGGTGGTGCATGCGCTGCTGGTTGAGCGGGCAGAACATTCAGCGTTGGCGCCTCGTTCGATTCGGTGCGCTGATAGCTGGGCGGTGATAGCCGAAGGGCAATGGGACGTGATCCTGCTCGACCCGATGTTTCCGGAGCGTGGCCGCAAAGGGCTCGCAAAGAAACCCATGCAGCTGCTGCAACAACTGGCTATTCAAGGTGAGCGGGATCTGGAAGCGTGGATTGCTCAGGCGTCGGAACATGCCAGACATCGTGTAGTGTTGAAACGGCGTCGCACCGAAGCTGTGGCTGGCAAACCGGCGTGGCAGATCGAGGGAACAACGATCCGGTTTGATGTCTACCGCCCTTGATGTCCGGACGTCATCCGTCAGCTGCGGTGCACCGCCCGTAAAAATTCGGCATTGATCACCGTGCCTGCGGTTCTGGCGACCTGTCGGGCGAGTTCCGACGGAACCAGGAAACCGGATGCATCTTCGGCGATGGCATCGCGCTTCAGCATCTGGTCGACGAACTGGTTGAAGAGTGTCGCGTCAAAAAACTCCGGTGCGTTCAGACCGTAAAGCCGCGATAGCCGGCGGGCAATCTGCTGACTTTCGGTTTGCAGCGCTTTGCGGGTCATCCCGGGTGCTGTACGCGTAAGCAGCCCGAGTATGATGAAGAGGCGTTCCAGTGATGGCATGACCACCTGAGCAAGCAGATGAAGATGCTGGTGTTCTACTGATTCGGAGGCAGGTGGCTCCAGCTGACCAGACCCATCCCTGCAGACGATACGAAGCCCGATCATGCGATCGAGGATGGGTTCGATGCTCTGTGCCTGCTGCGGCAGACACAGCTCGGTTGCGATGTAGGGCCAGATGGTTTCCGTGATTTGTTGCAGCGAGGACAAGGCGATCGCACGCCGCCGGTTGACCAGCAGGCACGCCAACAGGGATGGCAGTGCGAGCGTGTGCACCGTGTTGTTGCGATACCACGTGAGCAGAATCGCTGAAAGCGAATCGGCAGCGATGATGCGGTCGTGGTGATGGGTTTCAATCGTGATCAGCTTGAGCCGCTCTACTGCCGCGGCCGATGCAGAGTCGTCCCAGGTGATGGTGTCGTAGCCGGAAAAACGGAGCAGATCGAGGGTGATCTGTACCTGCCGATTGAGCACCTGCTCTTCAATGGCAAGGCGTGGTGTCGCGAGAACCACCAGCGCGATGAGGTTCACCACATTGACGTGGGCATTGTGGTTGATTCGCTGCAGGAGCTGGTTGCCAAGCCTCTGTGCCAGCGCCGCATCCGATTGTGGCTCGTCTCCCGCTTCTGCCGTTTGTGATGCAAGCCAGGTCTCCAGTGCGAGCGGTTCACCGAGCAGAACACGCACGGTACCGAACCGCTGGCGAATCAGCCGCAGGCTGCGAAAGACATCAAACATCGACTCACGCTGTTTGGAGCCACCGCGCAACTCGTCGAGATAGGTCGCTGCCTCAACAAGCTTTTCATAGCCGATGTATACCGGCACAAACGCCACAGGTTTCGGCAATCCGCGGCGATGACTTTGCAGTGTCATGCGTAACAAGCCGGAGCGCGCAGGCAGAAGCCGGCCGGTGCGGCTGCGGCCACCTTCCGGGAAGTACTCCACACTGTGGCCGCGCCGGTACACCTGGTAGAGATACTCCTCGAACAGGCAGCGATACACAGCGTCGTCGCCAAACTTGCGGCGTAGGAAGAATGCGCCGCCGCGACGAAGGATCGGACCGAGCACCGGAATGTTGAGATTGTCCCCTGCAGCAATGTGCGGAAGCATCAATCCTCGCTGGTACAGCAGCCAGGACAGCAGGAGGTAATCGAGATGGCTGCGATGGGAGGGGACGTAGACGAGCGTATGGTCTTCGGCCACCTGCAGAGCCCGGTCGAGACCCTTCAGTACCACACCATCGTAGATGCGTGTCCAGAACCAATCGAGCAGTTTGGCCAGCACCCGGATGGTCGGCCAGGACATGTCCGAGGCGATGGTGTGCGCCATCTTTTTTGTCTTGGCCTCGAGTACTGCGCGCTTGCGCGCATCACCCTGTGACTGGGATTCGATGGCCGCGCTTACGGACCTGGACGTCGCGATCTGGTGTACCAGCGTTCGACGATGAGACAGATCAGGGCCGAGCACCGCACGCCGCTGGTTGCGCAGCCTGACACGGAGAAGCCGCGCCATGCGGCGCAGCCGGACAGACTCGTCGAGCAATGGATCCGCAGCTTGTGAAAGGGGCAGTGGGGTGCCGAACTGCACGACGATGCCACCCCGATTCATGAACAGGTTGAGCATGCGCTTCATGCGGCCTGTTACCGCCCAGGCTTCCGATACCATCAGACGCCACCACGAGTGCTCCCGCATCGGCGCCCTGCTCCACAGGATGTTCACCGGCACCAGCAGAACCGGACTAGTGGCGGCATCCGGATGCGTCAGGAGCCGGTGCATGAGTTTGGAATACGCGAGCATCGTATTACGTTGCAGGAGTCCTGCGGGACGATGCAGGAAGAGGTAACGACGACGTTCAGTGGCGGTGCCCACTGACACAGGTCGATCGGGAACGGGTAACCCATGCTGCGTACAGATCTGCTCGAGCAGCGCGATGTCGGTCAGCGATCGATTGAGCAGCACGTAAATCGGGTCACAACCCGCCGGCAGGTTTTCAAGCCCGGTTACCTGCGGCTGAACCAGCCGGGTGAGCAGGCGTTGGATGAAGCGGTAGCGCAAATCAGAGGTTCGCATGGTCCGGAGCCACGCTGTGGGTTGACCCGTTACCGACGGCTGTCGGAGGGAAGCTGCCCTTCCAGCAGCTGGTCGATCCCTTTTTGTGGAGTGCTGTGGATCTCGACTTCCCAGATACCCTTATATTTCCGGTCGGTAACGGCTTGTGCTTCTTCAGCCGACGTGACAACGAGTGGCCGGAGAAATACCAGCAGATTGGTCTTGGTGCGCTTGATGTCTTTGGAACGAAAGAGGAAACCAAGCCCCGGAATATCCCCCAGCAACGGGACCTTCTTGCGTGCATCGGTTGTGTTGTCCTGCATCAGACCACCGAGCACCACGGTCTGGTTGCTGTCGGCGAGAATCGTTGTCTCGATTTCCCGCTTCGAGGTCACTACATCTGCGAAGCCGGTATCGCCAATCGACGAATCAACGACGTTGGTGATTTCCGTCTCAATCTCGAGGCGGATGGATTTGTTGTCGTAGACATGGGGGGTAATGGTCAGCTGCAGACCGACATCCTCGCGCGTCACCGTGGTGAACGGATTGTTGGCTCCGTCTCCTGTGGTGGCAAAACTGCCTGTACGGAATGGCACCTCGTTGCCGACGACGATCTTGGCCTCTTCGTTGTCGAGGGTCATCAGCGAAGGCGTCGACAGCAGGTTGGCGTCGGAGTTGGTGGCGAGCGCAGTGACGACGGCACCAAACGAAATCGCATTGCCGTCAATCTTGGCCACAGCGATGGTGGGTTGGGTGGCCGCTGCGACCCCTCGCAGGATGTTGATGTCCTCGGAGTCGATGGTATTGGTAGCATCGGTGGGGATGATCGCGCCGAGCAATTGTCTGAGCGTGCCATCCAGCGCGGTGCTGACCAAGGGAACCGACTCGCCGCTGCCGTCGGCAGCACCCAGCTCAACCCCGATTTTTTTGTTGTTGGTTCCGTTGTACTCGACGATTGCCGCTTCAATCAGTACCTGGGCTCTTTGCACGTCGAGTTTCGACAACATCTCCAGGATTTCGTTCATGATCCCAGGTTCAGCGCGAATCACGATCGCATTCAGGCTTTCATCGGCGTGAATGGCGGGTTGCATCGCGCCTTCTTCACCTTTCTTGGAACTGGCTTCGACCAATCCCTTGAGAATCTCCGCGACGTTTTTGGAGTCGGCATGTTTGAGGCGCACGACCTGGGTGGAGCCAGCGGTGGTGGAGGGCTTGTCGAGCTGATCGACGAGCTTGAGCACCTCAGCCACAGGCCGCGGATTGCCCCTCAGGATGAGCGAGTTGTTGCCCTCGTTGGCGATGATCTGCACGCGCTGCGGACCTTTTGAGTTGCGCCCGATCTGCTCAGGCGCGAGCTTCTCGAGCAAACCGACGATGGAGCCTACCCAGCCGTCCTTGATGTTGACTACCTGTACGATCTCGTCGTTCGACACGTCGATCTGACGGATGAGTTTCGCGAGGCGGTCGATGTTGTCGACGTGGTCAGTGATGATCACAACATTGGGCTGGTCGATCGGCGCGATGTGGCCATATTGGGGGACGAGCGGGCGGAGAATCTTCACCAGTTCCGAGGAGGTAACGTTCTGTGCCGGAATGACCTTGGTGATGAGTTCGCCCTTGGCGATGATGCCCTGCAGCTCTTCTGCACCTGGGGACTGTTTACCGAGTGCGGTTTGCTGGATGCGGATGACGTTTCCGCCCGAGGGCGATGCAGTGAACCCGTGGGAGCGCAGTACCTGGAGGAAGAGTGCGTACACCGCATCGGCATGCATGGGTTCACTGGAAATGACGGTCACATTGCCTTTGAGGCGAGGATCTATCACGAACGTCTTGCCGGTGATCTCAGCCACCTGCTCTACGAATTCGTTGATTTCCGCGTTTTTGACGCTGAGCCGCCACTCTTGTCCCAGAGCGGGACGCGCAACGCACAGTGCTGTCAGCAGCACGCCCAGAATCAGGCACGCCGGCCGAGCTCTCAATACGCTCCTCAAGCCGTTCCCTTTTTTCATTATTGTTCTAGTGACGTGTTGACGAAAAATCGTCGCGAACCACGTTGAATCTCGATGCGGGCGCTGCCTTGCGCCAGAACTCCGGCCAGTTCTGTCCGGTCGGACTCTACATTGCCGACCGGCTTGCCATTGACTGAAACGATCACATCACCCAGTTGCAGACGAGTCTGCATAAGGTGGGGAGACTGGGCAAGGTCGCCGACGCGATAACCCTGTGCCGAATCATTGGCCACGGCGGAGACACCCGCTTCACTGAGTGCCGCAACTGGGTCCGCTTCGAGGCGAGCCTGATAGTCCTGCAGAGTTTCAGCGGGTGCAGGCTCGGGAGCGACGGACACGGGATCTGGAGGTACCAGCTCTTCATTGACTGGCATTTCTTCGGTCATCGTGTCCGGCGGTGGGAAATCGGAAGGCGCGTCGTAGTAGGGTTCAGGAACTGTGTTCATGGAAGCTGCGAGTCCAGCCGTGAGCCTCGGGAAGTTAAGGCGTTCCATGGACCCACCACGTGAGATGACGATGTGATCGGCGTGTACTTCTGCCAGGGTTACGCCGCCAGGAAGGTCTGCACCAAGACGATACAAACGGCCTATCGATCCTTTTTCAGCCACTATGGCCCGGGAATCTTCCTTGGTTTCTGCGGCGACGAACACGGCCTGGAGTTCGAGTGGCAACCGGGTTTCTACCGTCGCGGCGGCAACTGTTGTGGCAGGCGCCGAGTTCAACTCACCGAACAGGTGGCGCTGGATGACGGCTTGAAAATCAACGGGTGAAGCGGCCTTCCCGGTGACGTCCGCCGCCGTTGCGGTGGATGCCGTCGATGCCTCTTGGTTGCCCATGAAGAACAGCGCCGATCGGGAGACGCTCCAGGCCATACCGGCGACGATTAACCAGACCAGAACGGTCGCGATGCGGGCACTCACGCTAACAAGATGATTCAGCTGCAACCCCTGGTACTCCAGCGTCAACTGGCCGGGAGTTTAGAAGACTCTATCCACCATCTCTATGACGATCGCGTGATCGGGGTCACTTCCAGGCCAAGGTCTTCCGAGAAGTATTGTCATTAACTTACTGATTTTTAGGGTAAACATTCCGTCTGCAGATAATCCGATCTGAGCTACAGGAGTCTGTCCCTCGTCCGGAACGATCAGCCCACTCACTGCTCCCGCTGATTGTGCCAGCTGCCCGGTCATGGCAGGCAAGGTGGCTGTTGCGGTCTGCCCATCCATGAACCAGCTGATGGGACCGCCAGGCCAAGACAAACGTCCCTCCAGACTCGTTAACTGCTGCGCCTTCCACACCGCATCGATTGACTCGACTGAAACAGCTCCGGCAACGTGCAGATCCCACTGCTGGAGCGAGTAGTTGAGGGCATCTTCCCCAAGCACGCCGGATGCATTTACCCGAAAGGCACCGGGGCTGATACCGATCCCGCCGTTGAGTTCTGCATCGCGACCGGTGAACTGGACGTCCCAGGTCAGCTCTAGGGAAAGCAGTCCCAGTGGCCTGAAGGCCCAGGTTGCCTGGCCGACCTTTTCCCCCTGGACGACAACACCACCACTGCCGGACCACACCGTACCGGCCATGCCGATCAGTTCGAGTCCTGGAACATCCGATGTGACCCGACGTAACAGGCTAGCAGGCGCCATGATGATGGAGAAAAGCAGGGCGAGCAGAACGCCTGCGCTGATATAGCGAACCATCATGGGGGTTTGCCACAGACGTGGCGCAGAACTTCGAGGTAGACCTGTGTCAGCGGTTCAAGCTCGGTGAGCGCGACCCGTTCGTTGACCTTGTGAATCGTGGCGTTGACCGGGCCTAGTTCAACCAGTTCCGTGCCGGTCGGGGCAATGAAACGACCATCGGATGTTCCGCCTGACGTAGAGAACTCCGTCCCATGACCGCAGACGTTGGTAATACAGTCATTGATGAGGTGTGTGTATTCCCCACGGCGGGTGAGAAACGGGCGACCGGAAAGGTTCCATTGCGCCGTGAAGCGCACACCATGCTTTTCAAACAGCTCATTTGTTCGACGCTGAATGTCCGTTTCGCTCAAACAGTTCGAAAAGCGGAAGTTGGCAAGCAACCTGAGCTCACCAGGCACCACGCTGACCGCGCCTGCCCCTGCGCTGACGTGGGTGACCTGCATGGAAGTCGGTGGAAAATCTTCTGACCCTTCATCCCACCGGATTGCGCACCATTCAGCCAAAGCCGGAGCGATGCGGTGGATCGGATTGTCCACCTGTTCCGGGTAGGCCACGTGGCCCTGGATGCCATGCACCGTCAGGGCGAGGTTCAGCGAACCCCGCCGCCCGGTGCGAATGACGTCGCCGGTGCGGGTCGATGAAGAAGGTTCGCCTACGATGCAACGATCAATGAACGTACCCCTTGAGGTGAGCACCTCCATGACCATTTTAGTCCCATACGTTCCGGGACCTTCTTCGTCACTGGTGAGCAGGTAAGCGAGGGTCCCTGCAGGCCCGGTCCGCGATTCCCTGACGAACTCCTCGGTCGCCACAACCATGGCTGCGAGGCTCGTTTTCATGTCCGCCGCGCCGCGTCCGTAGAGAAACCCGTTCCTGATCGTGGGTTCGAATGGTGGCGACTCCCACTCTTCAAGTGGTTCGGTGGGCACTACGTCCGTATGCCCTGCGAAGGCGAAAACCGGTCCGCCGGTGCCCAGTGTGGCCCAGAGGTTTGATGTACCCCCTGCATCGATCCGTTCGAGGTTGAATCCAAGTGAGCGGAGACGGTGGCCGATGAGATTCAGGCAGCCGGCATCGTCCGGTGTGACGGAAGCTCTCGAGATCAGTTCCTTGGTCAGTTCGAGGACTCGGCCAGCGAGATCGGTCACGCCACTTGTCTCAGTTGTTGGCGTGCAGCGCTTCGTTGAGCGCTATGGCGTGGCGGTTGGTGCGGCATTGCACCTGACCATTCATGCCGTTGCGCACGAACAGCATGTCCGAACCGCCGGCAAGTTCCCGTGCCTTGACTCGCTTGATCAATTCGCCGTTTTCATCGATGACCGTCACCGGTGTCGATGCCGTGATGTACAGCCCGGCTTCGATGGTGCATCGATCACCCAAGGGGATGCCGGTCCCGGCGTTGGCACCGACCAGACAGTTCTTGCCGAGAGATACCCGGATCGTACCGCCTCCGGAGAGTGTGCCCATGGTGCTCGCACCACCGCCGAGGTCCGTACCCGAATCCATGATCACGCCCTGCGAGATACGGCCTTCCACCATGTTGGGACCACGTGTTCCTGAATTGAAGTTCACCTGACCTTCGTGCATCACGGTCGTGCCGTCGCCCAGGTACGCACCAAGGCGCACGCGACTGGCGTCGGCAATACGCACTCCGGCCGGGATGACGTAGTTCACCATGCGGGGAAACTTGTCGACGCTTTGTACCTCCAGGTGCTCGCCCCGCAGACGGGCTTCGAGGATCTGCCCGGGCAGTTCTTCTGCGAGGATCGGTCCCCGGGTCGTCCATGCCACCGTAGGCAGGTGAGCGAAGATTCCGTTCAGATCCTGGCCATTCGGTTCGATCAGCCGATGTGAAAGTAGGTGCAACTTCAGGTAAGCCTCAGCCGTATGGCCGATGGCAGCGTCGTCCTGCAGCAGCACGGATACGATCGGTGTACGGGACTCCGTCAACGGGCGGAGTTGTGCCGCGATTGTTTCCGGCAAGGACGGCAGCAGGGCATTGAGTGCCGCCACATCAATCTGCTGTACACCGAGTCCCGGGGATTTGATGAGCGCAGCGGTAAGCGCAGCGTCCGGGCGCAGCACCGGTTTGGGAAAAAAAACATCCAGCATCGTGCCGGAGCGGCTGAAGCTGGCGACACCGATTCCCCAGGCAAAACAGGTGCTCATGGTTTCAGTTCCTCGATCAGTACCTTATCGTCGCGGGCCGGCAAGGTAACACCTGCTGTGGCTTGCGACCAGCACCGCGGCCAGTCGCGTTCACAGGCTTGTCATAAAGCGCTGCAATCGACCGGCCGCGTCTTGGCATTCCATGAGCTCCGCCACCCACGCGATCCTGACGTGGTTCTGTCCAGGGTTGGTGCCATCAGGACCTGTTCGACCGAGATACGACCCGGGCAACACAGTGACGTTTTCCTGCTGGAAGAGCCGCTTCGTAAACAACTCATCGTCGATGGGTGTTGGTACCCACCAGTAGAAGCCACCGGCGGGGTCGACCCGCGGTGCCACAGCAGGCGCAACCTTTCGAACCGCTTCGAACTTGCGCCGATACGCGGCCCGATTGGTGATTACGTGGGCTTCATCCCGCCATGCCAGCTCACTCGCAGCCTGCACATGGGCGGGCAGGGCGCAACCTTCGTACGTCCGGTAGAGGAAGTAGCGCTCGAGAATTTCCGCATCTCCCGCGACAAAACCAGAGCGAAGACCGGGAAGATTGGAACGCTTCGAGAGGGAGTGAAACACCACGCAGTGGCGATGACCGGCATTACCCATGCGTTCGCTGGCTTCGAGAAGACCTGTCGGCGGGCTGGATTCATTCAGATAGATCTCGGAGTAGCACTCATCGGCGGCGATGACGAAGTCGTAGCGGTGTGCCTGTTCGATGAGCCAGCGAAGGTGCGCTTCCGGCAGAACAGATCCGTTCGGGTTGGATGGAGAGCAGAGAAACAGCAGTTCAGTCGCCTGCCAGACGGCTTCCGGAATGGACTCAAAGTCAGGCTGATAGTGGCGATCCGGGTTACCTGTCAGAAAAAACGGGTTGGCTCCTCCTAGTAGGATCGCCCCTTCGTAGATCTGGTAGAAAGGGTTCGGCAGTATGGCGATGGATCCGGGTTGGCCGGATAACAAGGCGAGGCCGAACGAGAACAAGGCCTCGCGGGTTCCCGAGACCGGGAGAATTGCATTATCCGGATTGACCTTCGCACCGAACCGCGAACTGATCCAGTCAGCAATGGCCGTGCGCAGCTCAATGGATCCCCGGGTTGCGGGATACATGGCAAGATCGCGGCGTACCAGAGTCGCATCCGTCAGCCGATCTAGGACAAAGTCAGGCGGCAGATGTTTCGGTTCACCGATGGAAAGGGCCACATGCGGAAGGTTGGTGGTCGTAACCACGCCGGCCTTGAGCGCGTTCAGACGCTCGAAGGGATAGGGTTTGAGTATTTCGAGTCTCGGGTTCATTCAGGGACTTCCGAAGTGTCGTGTAGTTACGGTGGCCCTGAGTACCTGTTCCAGGAGTCAGAGCGCCTTGTTTTTGTCCGCGCTTTGGCTTCGCGTCAGATTGCTTTTTGCATGTGCCAGTCCAGAGCCTGGCGGATTGCCTGGCTGAGATCGTAGGCCGCCGCCGGATCGTACGACGTGCGGCTGGCAGTCTGGATATCGAACAGGTCCTCGGCGCGTTCGCCGAGGGTGGCGATACGCGCCCTGAGCACAGTGACCTGAAAAGACTGCAAGAGCGCGCCGATCTCGGCCAGCAAGCCCGGGCGGTCGAGAGCGTTCACCATCAACACTGACCAGTCTGCACCCGGTGGCGTGGAGATCGTGCACTCGCTGCGTCGGGACAGTTGTTTCATTTGTCGTGGCACCCGTTTCAACGGCAACCCCTTCTGCCCCTGGGTCACGAGGAGGGTGGTGATCTGGGCGGTCAACCGTGGATGCTCGCGCGCCGGAATTGCCGCGTTGGCGTCGTTGAGAATCACGAAGCTGTTGAAACAGAGCCCGTTGGTGGCGGTATTGACGCTGGCTTCATAAACCGACAGGTGCAGGTGATCGAGCGCGGCAGTGATCCTGCCGAACAGTCCAGGTTCATCGAGGATGTAGAGATGCAGCTCGGTTACCGCATCTTCATCGACGCGCGCCGTGGTGTTGTCGAGCAGGACCAGTGGCGAGGTGGCCGGATCGTGGGCCATACAGGCAAGGGTGACGTTTGCGATCTGGCGTGCGCTGTGGCGGAGGAAAAACTCCTCGCCTGGAATCTCCCAGAACTTGATCAGGTGATTGCGGTCCAGGTCAGGATCGGCAGAACGCAGCCTTTCTTCTGCGCTTTCCCGGCTGGCTTCAAGTGTTGCGGCGCGATCAAGCGGAGATTCGAGCCCTCGCCGCAGCGCGCGCCGGGTGGCACCATAAAGGTGGCGCAGTAGGGTTGCACGGTAGCTGTTCCACAGATTCGGATTGGTGGCGTTGATATCCGCTACCGTGAGTGCGTACAGGTAGTCGAGACGACGTTCGGATTTCACTTCGGTTGCGAACGTGTGCACCACATCCGGATCGTAGATATCCTGGCGCTGCGCGACACTCGACATATAGAGGTGCTTTTCGACAAGCCAGCACACGAGGTCGGTATCCGCGGCAGAAATTCCGTGCCGTCCGCAGAAACGTCGCACATCGTAAGCACCGAGTTCCGAATGATCGCCACCGCGCCCCTTGGCGATGTCGTGATACAGCCCGGCGATGTACAGGAGTTCGATCTTCGGAATCTGGCGGACACAATGGGCCGCCACAGGAAACGCTTTATCGGCGGAGCGATAGAAGAATCGCCGCATGTTGCGAATCACCATCATCGTGTGCGCGTCGACGGTGTAGATGTGGAACAGATCGTGCTGCATCTGGCCGATCACGCGACCGAATTCAGGAATGTAACGACCCAGCAGCCCGTAACGGCGCATGCGGGTGAGCTGAGAAACGAGGGTATGCGGTGCGCGCAGGAGATCCATGAAGAGGCCGGTCACTTCAGGTGAGGCGCGAAATTGATCGTCGACGCGGTGCAGGTTTTCCCGGAGCAGGCGAATTGTGCTGGCGCGGACGCCGGAGATATCGCGACGATTGGCCATGATGACGAACAGTTCCATCATCGCGTCGGGTGTGTGCGCAAAGACACCGTCATCGACGGTTTCGATCCAGGTATTGTGCAGCTGAAACCTCGGATTGATCGGTTCGATCTGATGCACATCCCCGCCCGAGAGAATCCGCTCCTCGAAATCCTGAAGCAGGATGTCGTTCACCTCCCGCAGGGCAAGAACGTGTTTGTAGTAGAGGTGCATGAACCGTTCGACGCCGAGCTGTGCCTGGGTATCCGCAAATCCGAGTCGTTTGGCGAGCTCCCTCTGTAGCTGGAATTGCAGACGATCTTCCTTGCGTCCGGACAGCAGATGCAGCCCGAAACGCACCCACCAGAGAAAGCGGCGGCCTTCAACCAGCCAGTCCTTTTCTTCTGCAGTGAGCACACCTAGATCGACGAGTACATCCGGTGAGGTGGTCCCGAACTGGCGATGGCAAACCCAGATCGCCGTCTGATAGTCGCGCAGCCCACCGGGAGACGACTTGATGTTGGGTTCGAGGCCGTAATCGACATTGTCGAAGCGTTCGTGACGTTTGATCTGTTCATCACGTTTGGCTCGGAAGAACTCGTTGCCTGGCCAGAGGCTGTCCGGGCCGAGTTTGCGTGCAAGATCAGTGGCCAGAGAAGCGTCACCGGTCAATAAGCGCCGTTCAAATAGCGCAGTCGCGATGGTGATGTCAGCTTGCGCCTGCTCGCGGCATTCGTCCGGGGTGCGGACGCTGTAGCCGATCTCGACCTTGAGATCAAAGAGGTCGCGCAGAAAGTGGCCGATCGGTTCCTTGAGTGCGTCGGCGTTGTCGGTCAGCAGGCAGATATCGATATCTGAGCCAGGAAAAAGCTCGGCTCTGCCGAACCCGCCAACGGCGAGCAGGCAAATGCGCGCCTCGACGCCTTTGAAGTGCGTCGAAAAAAACTGGCGGAGGATCTGGTCAAAGAGGCGGGTGCGCGAGTCGAGCAGTTCGACGACATCAGCGCGCTGCCAATATCGCTGATCGAGTTCCCGTGTATTGGCGTCGATCTCGGCCCTTGCAACGGCAACGCTGTTGGGCCGGGCTGATGCAGACTCAGCCAAAGGACTCTTCTGCACGCAAGGTCAACACTTCGTAACCACGGCCAGTCACCAGAATGGTGTGTTCCCACTGCGCAGACAGCTTATGGTCTTTAGTGACCACCGTCCAACCGTCAGGCAGCACTTTCAGGTGGCGACTGCCGGCATTGATCATCGGCTCAATGGTGAAGGTCATTCCTTCTTCCAGCACGCTGCCGGTACCGGCACGTCCGTAATGCAGTACCTGCGGGGCGTCATGGAACACCCGGCCTATACCGTGACCGCAAAATTCGTGGACGACGGAGAACCGGTTGCGGGTCGCGTGTGTTTCTATGGCATTACCGATATCGCCAAGGAACGCGCCGGGTCGAACGGTTTCAATGCCCTTGTACAGACACTCCTGGGTGACCTTGACCAGACGGCTTGCCAGGATCGCAGGTTCGCCCACTAGGAACATCTTGCTGGTGTCGCCGTGATACCCGTCCTTTATGACCGTCACGTCGATATTGACGATGTCCCCGGATTTGAGTCCCTTGCGGTCCGTGGGGATGCCGTGGCAGATCACGTGGTTAACGGAGGTGCAGATCGACTTTGGAAAGGGTGGGGTGTGCGGGCTTTTGGTGTAGCCGAGGGGGGCGGGAATACAACCCAGCGTATCGACAATGAATTCGTGACAGATCTGGTTCAGTCGCTCCGTGGTCACCCCGGGCTGCACATGTGGGCCGATCATGTCGAGTACGCTGGCGGCGGCGTTGCCCGCCGCGCGCATGCCTGATATGTCGAGTTCGGTTTTCGCTTTGGCGACCATGGTCTTCCTGGCTGGCGGAATGGGTTTAGTCCGGCGCTCGGCACGATATGACGATGTGCCCCGTTGAATGTCCTCTGGGGGCGGTCAAACCAGCCGGTCACGGCCGGGTTCCGGCTGACGGGAAACTTATGGTATAAAGCGCGCCGCTCGGCGGCAACGTAACCGGGCAAGTCCTTAAATCAGAAACAAGATCACACGCCATTCGTCACACGATCGCGGGTGCCTGTCGCTGACCTGACGTCGCGGGGTCACACCTGTAACGCTCAGATCAGATGAAGCAGGTTCGGTCGTGGGAATGCCGGAGGATTAACCCGGAGACATAAAACATGACTGTTAGCATGCAAGACATGCTGGCTGCTGGCGTGCATTTCGGCCATCAGACCCGCTTCTGGAATCCCAAGATGGCGCCCTACATTTTTGGGGCGCGCAACAAGATCCACATCATCAATCTCGAGCACACAGTGCCGGCACTCAATGCCGCGCTGGCGGAGATTCGCCGCATCTCGCGACGAGGCAACAAAATCTTGTTGGTAGGCACCAAACGGGCTGCGGCAAAGGTGATTGCCGAACAGGCCAGTCGTGTCGGTGCACCCTATGTAGACCAGCGCTGGCTCGGCGGGATGCTCACCAACTACAAGACGATTCGCCAGAGCATCAAGCGCCTCCAGGAGCTCGAAAAGCAGGCCGAAGATGGCACCTTCGAGCACTTGACCAAGCGCGAAGCCCTCCAGCGCCGCAGGTTGACCGAAAAACTTGAACGCAGCCTTGGCGGGATCAAAAACATGGCCGGATTGCCGGACGCAATCTTCGTCGTTGACGTCAACTATGAACGGATCGCGATCACGGAAGCCAACAAGCTGGGAATCCCGGTGTTCGGCATTGTGGATACCAACAGCGATCCCGAAGGTGTCGATTACGTGATCCCCGGCAATGACGATGCCATTCGTGCTGTCCGTCTCTACGTCTCTGCGGTTTGTGATGCGATTGCCGACGGCCAGCGCACTGCCAAAGGTGAAGTGGAACCAAGTGAATTTGTCGAAGTGATTGAAGCGGGTGCGGCCAGTACCGCAGCCGAGGAGTAAAGGGGAACAAGTTATGGCCGTCACAACCGCCATGATCAAGGAGCTGCGCGAGCGTACCGGGCTCGGCATGCTCGAGTGCAAGGGCGCCCTGGCAGAAACCTATGGCGACATTGAGGCGGCGATTGAATCGCTGCGCAAAAAGAGCTCGCTGAAAGCCGCGAAGAAGGCCGGTCGCACAACCGCGGACGGTTTGCTTGGCCTGAAGGTGGCTGCCGATGGCAGCCGGGCCGCGTTGGTCGAGATCAATATCGAAACCGATTTTGCCGCCAAGAATGAGAAGTTCAAGGCCTTCGTGGAGAAGATGGCCAACGCAGCGTACGACATCGGCGAAAGTGATCCGCTGGACGCACTCAATCAACAGTTCAATGCGGAGCGGGAAACGCTGGTGCAGGAGATTGGGGAGAACATCGCTATTCGCCGGGCGGTAGTTTTTGCGCCCAAAGATGGCGGCTATGTCGCTCATTACCTGCATGGTGATCAGCGCAAGGCGTCGCTGGTGGAGATGACCAAGTCCAACGTCGAGCTGGGCAAGGACCTCGCCATGCACGTCACCGCGATGAACCCGATGGTGGTGCGAGGCGAGGACATTGCCGCAGACGTGGTTGCCAAAGAGCGGGAGATCTACACCGCCCAGGCGGCAGAAAGTGGCAAGCCTGCGGACATCGTCGCCAAGATGGTCGAAGGCCGGGTTCGCAAGTTCCTCGCCGAGTCGAGCCTGCTCGAACAACCATTCGTGAAGGACCCAAACCAGAAAGTCGGCCAATTGTGCAAACAGGCCGGACTTGAGTGCCGGCGTCTCGTCCGTTTCGAAGTCGGCGAAGGCATTGAGAAGGTAGAGATGGACTTTGCCGCCGAAGTTGCGGCGCAGGTCAAGTCTTCACAGGGCGGCTGAACGATGCGCCTTCTGCTGAAACTGTCGGGGGAAGCCCTCGCCAGTCCGGCCGGAGGCGCGATTGACCCTTCGCTCCTCCGGGAAATTCTGGCTCAGATTCCGGCTTTCATGGAATCGGGTGGGCAGCTCGGTATCGTTCTAGGCGGCGGCAACCTTCTGCGAGGCGCGACACTTGCCGCAAGTGGCATTGATCGCATCACAGCTGATCAGATGGGAATGTTGGCTACGATCATGAACGGGCTTGCCTGTCGGGACGTGCTCCTGCAGATGGGTGTGCCAGCGGTGATCTACGCAGCAACCGCAGTTGAGGGTGTCGCACCTGCGTTTAACCGGGATGAAGTGGTTGCCGATCTCGAAGCGGGACTGGTGACCATTCTTGCCGGCGGCACCGGTAATCCCCTGTTTACAACCGATACAGCGGCGTGCCTTCGCGCCATCGAGATTCGCGCCGAAGCAGTGCTCAAGGCAACAAAGGTAGACGGCATCTATTCCGCGGATCCAAAAAAGCATGCCGATGCGGTTCGTTACCCGGAACTCGATTACGCGCGAGTGCTCCGCGAGGAGCTGGGTGTGATGGATCTGCCAGCCGTTTGTCTCTGCCGTGATCACGACCTGCCCATCGTGGTTTTTGACATGCATGAGCCGGATGCGCTGCGTCGATTGGCAACCGGTGAATCCATTGGCACCATCGTTCGCCAACCCCAGAGTGCCGGAGCACGACCAGGACAACTCCATGCTCAATGAAATCCGTGATGATGCCGCCGAGCGTATGCAGAAGACGATTGAGTCGCTTAATCAGTCCTTTGCCAAGATCCGCACGGGACGTGCCAATCCGCGATTGCTCGATGGCATCACTGTCGAGTACTACGGTGTTGATACCCCGCTGAATCAGTTGGCCTCAGTGAACGTGGAAGATGCGCGCACGTTGCTGATTTCTCCCTGGGAAAAAAAGCTGTTGCCGCAGATCGAGAAGGCCATCCTGAAAAGTGACATCGGCATTACGCCAAACGTCTCCAACGACGTAGTGCGCCTGCCGTTGCCTCCATTGACGGAGCAGAATCGCAAGGACCTGGTGAAACAGGCCAAACAAGAATCCGAGCAGGCGCGTGTGGCACTACGCAACATCAGACGGGATGCCATCGCTGATGTGCGCGAAGTCGTCAAGGAAAAGGAAGCCTCGGAAGATGATGGCCGCCGCGCTGAGGAGACATTGCAGGCTTTGACGGACAAGTTCGTGGCTGAGGTCGACAAGGTTCTCGCCGGCAAGGAACACGACCTCATGGCCATCTGAGGCCGATGTGGCAGATCCTGATCGGTCACATGCCGATCCCCTTGAGCGTTGGGACCGGTATCCGGAACCAGTTCACAAAGGGCTTTCATAAATGCCCGGCGGGCTGTCGAAATGGCCTCAGGCTCATGCGATAGTGCGGCGCGCACGGAACTGAATTGCCGGTGACCCCGATGTCTGAAAGCCTGCCCAAGACCCTGTATCTGGCTTCCGAAGCCTCCTCGCCAGAGCATGGGGTCAAACATCTCGCCATCATCATGGATGGCAATCAACGTTGGGCGAAGGCACGCCATCTGCCAAAAAATGCCGGTCACCGAGCGGGCGCCAAGAATGTCGTACCACTGGCCGAGGCCTGTGCTGATGCGGGCATCGTTTGTCTGACACTGTTTGCATTCAGTACCGAAAACTGGACGCGGCCCCGCCGTGAGGTCAACCTGCTCATGGAGCTGATGCGCGGCATGCTGGAAAACGACATCAGCGAACTCAACCGTCGCGGTGTACGCCTCAATGTGATTGGTGATCGGTCCCGGTTTGCTGCGGATCTGCAGGAACAGATGGATCGCGCCGAACGTCTGACCTGGCACAACGATGCATTGCAGCTCAACATCGCCGCCAACTTTGGTGGGCGCTGGGACATTCTGCAGGCTGCGAAACAGCTGGCGCGCGACGTTGCATCGGGCCAGCTCGATCCAATAGCGCTCGACAACCTGACAGAAGATAATTTCACCAGCTACCTTTCACTGGGCAAAGCACCTGCTCCGGATCTGTGTGTCCGGACCGGCGGTGACCAGCGGATCAGCAATTTCCTCCTCTGGGATTTTGCCTATACGGAGTTCTACTTCACGGACACGTATTTCCCTGACTTTGACGCGAGCCAGTTGCGCCGGGCGCTGGAGAGTTTCTCCGAGCGTCAGCGCCGCTTCGGCAGCAGACCCTGATTCCCCGGATCTGATTCAAGATGCTGCGTACGCGTGTGATCACGGCGCTGATTCTTGCGCCCGGCATCATCGCGGCGATCTACTTGTTGAATACCACCGCACTCGGCGCAGTGCTGGCCATTTTTACCGGTCTCGCCGCGTGGGAATGGGGCCTGCTTGCGGGGATGCAGTCGACCACCTTGCGTCTCACCTACGTGTGCGCTGCCTTGTTGGTTACCCTGCTGCTTTGGATCATTGGTATGGCCACGGCGGTACTCTGGTTGCTGGTGCTGGTGTGGATTACTGCGCTGGTAGCCGTGCTGACCTGGCCGGAAAGCGGATCATGGATCGCGAAGCCGGTGGTTGTCGGAAGCATTGGGCTGCTGGTTTTGGCCGGCGTCGTGATCGCGTTGCTAACTGTCCATCAACTTCCATCGGGACCACACTGGCTGCTCTTTGGCCTGCTGATTTGTTGGGCGGCGGACATTGGCGCGTATTTCGCGGGTAAAGCTTTCGGACGACACAAGCTCGCGGTCGAGGTCAGTCCCGGAAAAACCTGGGAAGGGGCCATGGGTGGGTTGTTACTCGCGCTTGCAGTCTGCAGCAGCATCCTGGTTTATGAAGGTGTATTTGATTGGATCTGGATTCCCGTTCTGGCGCTGCTCGTCGCGATCTCCATCATCGGCGATCTCTTCGAGAGCCTGCTGAAGCGGGCGAGCGGCATCAAGGACTCCGGAAGCCTGTTTCCGGGACATGGCGGTGTACTCGACCGGATCGACTCCATCCTCGCGGTGGCACCCTTCTATGCACTCTGGTTACTTGGGGCACTCGTAGTCCTGCAGCAACCCGTCTGAAGTGCCGCGCCTGATCCGGCTCCGGTATGATGCGCCGCACTTAGCGGGGATCGAGGCCGAATTCAGTCCGGATTCAGTATAGAAACTGTATCCATTGCCCTTGCGGCACCGCTGTTCTCGCGCCTGGAACGCGCACCAGCCAAACAAAACGACCTGGAAAAAACCTGGGGACAGGACTCGGGATAAATGCAGCTTTTTGAATATCTCGTCGCGTTTCTAGCGACTTTGGGTCTGCTCGTCACCGTGCACGAACTCGGCCACTACGTGATCGCGCGGTGGTCCGGCGTGAGAATTCTGTGTTTCTCCATTGGTTTCGGGCGGCCGCTGTGGCGCCGGGTCGACAGGCGAGGCACGGAATGGACCGTGTCGATGTTGCCCCTCGGCGGATACATCCGAATGCTGGATGAGCGTGACGGGGACTTCGCTGATGTTTCCAAGGCGAACGACCGAAGCTTTGGTGAGCTCCACCCCGCGTGGCGGATTGCCATCTCGCTGGGCGGTCCCTTCGCCAACTTCCTGCTCGCTCTCCTCGTGTACTGGGGGCTGGCGGTCGCAGGTACAACCACCGTGATGCCCGTGATCGGCGCAGCCCCTCAGGGCTCGGCGCTGGAACGAGCCGGTGTTCCGGCCAATGTCGCTGTCGCTGCGATCGATGGCCGGCCGATCGATGCCTGGGACGACGTTCTGCAGGCGCTGGCCACCCGCCTTGGTGAAACCGGCGTGATCAGAATCGAAACCCGCATTCCCGGCGACACCCAAACGCAAACACATGATGTTTCGATCACGGACTGGCATCGTGGTGTGGCGGAACCCGACATGCTGGGATCGCTCGGTATGGTGCCGTCGCGGCCTGCGATTGTTGGCCTTGTCGAAGAGGGTGCTCCTGCCCAGCGCGGTGGAGTGGAACTCTGGGACCAGGTGGTTTCAATCAATGGCACACCGGTGGCTGACTGGATGGCGTTGCAGAAGGGAATTGCTGCGTCCACGACACCTGAGCTGGCACTGATGGTGCGTCGTGACGGTATTGAACTTGAGCTGTATGTAGCCCCGGAGCGCCGTGATACACCGGAAGGTGCACGACCCGTCATCGGTATCGGCCCACCAATCAATCAAGTCCGGTTCGGTCCAATTGCTGCTGTGGGCGAAGCCATCGCGAGGACTGACGATGCCATCGGCATGACACTGTCATTGCTCAAGAAGATGATCTTCGGCCAGATCTCGCTTTCCAATCTGAGCGGTCCGCTCACCATCGCCCAGGTGGCGGGCGACTCGGCGCGTGTCGGCTGGCACTATTTCGCGGGTATACTCGCGCTGCTGAGCGTAAGTCTCGGTGTGCTTAATCTTCTGCCCATTCCGGTACTCGATGGTGGGCACGTGATCTATGCGGGAGCAGAGTGGGTCACCGGCAAACCGGTTCCCGAGAAAGTTCAGATCGTGGGTTTCCAGTTCGGCATGTTTGTGGTCGGCGGGCTCATGGTGCTGGCATTGTTCAACGACTTCATGAGGATCTTTGGTGGTTGATTCTTTGACCCCCATGCGGCGCCCCTTGGGGCGTAATGTCGCTGGGATGGTGTGTTGCGTCTTCGTGTCGATGCTCCTGCTGACCGCACCGCTGGTGCGCGCGGAAGTTTTCACGATTGCCGATATCCGTCTGCAAGGGCTGCAGCGGGTATCCCCCGGAACCATCTTCAACCTGTTGCCAATAAACGTTGGCGATTCCCTCGATACGCAGAGCACACGGCAGCTGGTACGCCTGCTCTTCAATTCCGGCTATTTCAAGGATATTCGCATCGCCCGCGATGGGGCGGTCCTCATCGTTACGGTGGTCGAACGGCCGGCAATCGAAAGCATCAAGATAGACGGCAACAAGGCGATCAAGACCGAAGCGCTTATGGATGGCCTCGGGCAGCAGGGGCTGCGCGAAGGCGAGATTTTCAAGCAGGCGACCCTCGAGCGGGTAACACTCGAGCTCAAGCGTCAGTATGTGGCGCAGGGGCGCTACGGCGCCGAAATCAAGACCAAGGTTGAGGATCTGCCGCGCAACCGCGTCAACATCGCCATCGACATCGTCGAGGGCAAAGGCTCAGGTATTCGGCACATCAACATCGTCGGCAACCAACAGTATGCTGACGATGCGTTGCTCGAAGAGTTTGAACTCAAGCACCCGAGCCTCTTTTCCTTCTATCGCAACGATGACAAGTATTCGAAGGAGAAATTCTCCGGCGATATCGAAAAACTCGAGTCGTATTACAAGGATCGTGGCCACGTTGCCTTCGAGGTGAAGTCCACCCAGGTGAGCATCACGCCCGATAAGCGTGATGTGTACATCACCATGAATGTGACTGAAGGCGGCGTGTACAGGATCCGCAAGGTCGGGCTTATCGGGGAACTCGGTGACGTCAAGCCGGAAGAGGTGCGTCCGTTGTTCCTTGTTACGGAAGGGGAACTCTTTTCGCAGGCGAAAGTAACCGCAACTGAAGAGCTGATCACGAATGCGCTCGGCAATTCCGGCTTCACCTTTGGTACCGCCAGTGGTGTGCCGAAGATTCATGACGACGGCACGGTTGATGTTGAGTTTTTTGTTGATGCCGGCCAACGGGCGTATGTCCACCGGATCAGCTTTTCCGGGAACAAGGTGACCCAGGACGAGGTATTGCGACGCGAGATGCGGCAACTTGAAGGCGCCTGGGCATCGACTGCACAGATTGATCTGTCGAAGCTTCGGCTCGAACGTCTGGGCTATTTCTCCACGGTGGAAGTTGAAACGCCTCAGGTACCCGGAACCGATGACAAGGTCGACGTGAACTTCACCGTTGAAGAACAGCCATCGGGCAGCATTTCCGCAACCCTCGGTTTTGCCCAGGACATTGGCCTGATCCTCGGCGCCAACTACGAACAGAACAACGTCTTCGGCACCGGCAATCAGCTGGGTATCGGTATCAGCTCATCGCGTTATCAGAAAGCTGCAAACTTCAGCTACTTCAACCCGTATTTCACACTGGATGGCATCAGCCGCGGATTTAACGTATTCGTGCGGCGTCTCGATTTTGATGAACGCAACATCGCCCGATTCAGTACGGATGCTGCAGGCGTGGGTGTGAACTTCGGTTTCCCCATCGGCGAAACCCAGCGCATCGACTTTGGACTGCAGGCCGAATACACCAAGGTTTTGGAAGGTCGATTCCCGGCACGTGAGATCCAGGATTTCCTGCGGGAGAACGGCGAAGATGCCATCAACTTCAAGGCCAATGTCGGCTGGCGCCGTTCGACCCTGAATCGTGGCATGTTCGCGACCCGGGGTTCATCGCAGAATCTGGTGTTCGAAGCGGCGGTTCCCGGCAGTGAACTCGAGTTCTACAAGGTAACGCTGTCCGCCGAACAGTACGTGGGGCTGTGGGGTAACTGGACCATGCGGCTGCGCACAGAACTGGGCTACGCCGATTCCTATGGGAAGAAACAGCTTCCGTTCTACGAACATTTCTTCGCGGGCGGCTTCGGTTCGGTCCGGGGCTTCGAGAACTCTTCTCTTGGCCCGCGGTCCACACCACCTGACTTCGATATCGACGGGAACCCCGTTCCGCCGGGCTTCTTCGATGATGAAGGTGACCCGTTTGGGGGCAATGTCCTCATGGAATTTGCGGCCGAACTGATTTTCCCGCTGCCCCTGGTCAAAGACACCAATCAGTTCCGGTCGGCCTTCTTCTTTGATGCGGGCAATGTGTTCAGAACCAACTGCCGCGCGTACAGCCGCAACTGTTTTGATATCGACATGGGCGAATTGCGCTATTCCGTCGGCTTCGGCGTGACTTGGCTGACCGGGCTCGGACCGATGACCTTCAGCATCGCCAAACCCTTCAACGCCGGCGAGTTTGATGAAGAGGAGAGCTTCCAGTTTGAGCTGGGACGCTCTTTCTGACACAAAACTCTTAAAAAGACCCGATAGACTTCCTCGCTGCCTGGGCGAAGATAGTTTTCGGGCGAGCTGCTAGAATCAGCTGCCGCTCCGGGGAAGCCGGATTGCAATTCAATCCTGAGGAGAGATGATTCACATGAAGACGTACCAGACCTTCCTGGCCGTTCTGTTCACCGCCGCGTTGGGGGTGAGCCCGGTTGCACAGGCGGAACTGAAGATTGCGGTGCTTGATACGCAGCGGGCGATTGTTGAGTCGGAAGCAGGCAAGGCGTTCCTCACCAGGGTCGAAGCTGAACTGAAGAAAGATCAGGACGATGCAAAAAAGCTGCAGGATGAACTCAAGGCGCTGCAGGAAAAACTGCAAAAAGATGCCGCGGTGATGAGCGACGAGCAGAAGCGTGGCTCAGCCAAGCAGATTGAAGACAAACAGATCGATCTGCAGTTCATCGTCAACAAGCTGCAGAAAGCGGTCCAGGATCGCCGCGAAGAACTCATGCGCGACATGGTTCCGCGGGTGGATGCCGCCCTCAAGGATCTGATCGAGCTGGAAGGTTTCGACCTGATTGCTGAACGGCAGAGCTTTCACTACGTGAACAACAAGCACGACATCACCCGCAAAGTGACCGAAAAGCTGAACCAGAAGGCGAAGTAACCCGCCTTCCCGGGTGCCGGGCTCTTCAAGATTTGATCAGGCACCCGTCGCGGCCCCTACTGACGGGTGAAGAGCGCAGGGTGAAACAGTCCGCATCCGAATTCTCACTAGGCGAGCTCGCGAAGCTCCTGAACGCGCGTCTCGCCGGCGACCCATCGGTTGTCATCCGCTCACTCGGTGCGATTGATAGAGCGCTCAGTGATCAAATTACGCACCTTTCCTCGCCGAGTTACCGTCATCACCTCCCGGCGACGCGTTCCGCGGCTGTTTTGCTGCGCGAAACCGATCTGGACGCGTGCCCGACCAACGCGCTGATCGTGGCTGATCCCTACCTTGCATTTGCCAAGGTCAGCCAGCTTTTTTACCAGCCTGATGGCTTGCCCGTCGGGATTCACCCCTCTGCAACCGTTCACACGTCTGCCCGGATTGCCCCGGATGCGGCCATTGGCCCTCACGTGATGATTGGCGCCGATACGACCATCGCGTCAGGTGTTCGTATTCACGCTGGTGTGGCCGTCGGTGAACGTTGCGTGATCGGCGCTGGCACCGAGCTTCGCGCGCGCGCGGTGCTGTACAGCGATGTCCATCTGGGGGCGCGCTGCATAGTTCACTCCGGTGCGGTGATTGGTGGCGACGGATTCGGGTTTGCTCCGGATCAGAAGGGGCATCTGCATGCCATCGCCCAGCTTGGTGGCGTTAGCATCGGCGATGACGTCTCGATCGGCTGCAATACGGCGATTGATCGTGGCGCCATCGACGATACGGTGATCGAAGACGGAGTGAAGATCGATAACCTCGTCCAGATCGGCCACAACTGCCGGATCGGTGCGCACAGTGTGTTATGTGGAATGGTCGGGCTCGCCGGCAGCACGGTCATCGGCAAACACTGTGTGCTTGCAGGCGGCGCAGGCTGCGGTGGTGACAAACCAGTGGTCCTTTGCGACCAGGTTACCCTGACGGCGGCAACGATCGTGACCTCGTCCATCGATAAACCCGGTGTCTACTCCGGATCGATCCTGCACAATACCCATTCCCGCTGGAAACGGACTGCACTTCTGCTCGCAAAACTCGACGAGCTGCTTTCCCGGGTGCGTGCGCTTGAAAAGTCGCTGCGATAACCACTCACAGAGCAGCGTCGCGGCGCGAGGCATTGAGCGTTTGGTTCGGATTAGTCTGAGCCTCACGATCAACATTGAATCAGACCATCGAGGGAGGAAGCACATGATTGACGCCGGACACCGGCTACGGGAGCAGCCATTGCTGCCATCCGAGTATCAGGAGTCGAGACCTGTGTACGCATTTGCATGAGTGAGACCGCTGATCGAACCATCCTGATCGAGGAGGTGATGCAGTATCTGCCGCACCGGTACCCGTTCCTGCTCGTCGATCGCGTCGTCGAGATCGTAGCTGGCAGTCACGTTCGCGGGTTCAAGAACGTGACCATCAACGAACCCTTCTTCAACGGACACTTTCCGACCCAGCCAATTTTCCCCGGTGTGCTGATCGTTGAAGCGATGGCTCAACTTTCCGGCGTGCTGGCGTTTGAAACACGCGGCACCCGACCCGGTGACGGCACGCTGTATCTGCTGGGTGCGACCGAAAAAACCCGTTTCAAACGACCTGTCGTTCCTGGAGATCGTTTGATGATGGAGAGCCGGGTGACAGCAGACCGCTCGCGGATCATGAAATTCGAGTGCAAGGCGTTCGTGGACGAGCAGCTCGCCTGCACGTCCGAACTTACCGTCGTGCAGCAGCAGGCCGGGTCGTGATCGACGGCCGTGCCATCATCGATCCCGATGCGCGAATTGCACCGGGTGTCACCATCGGACCCTGGACGTGGATCGGAGCGGGGGTGGAGATCGGCGAAGGCACGGAAGTCGCGTCCCATGTGGTGATCAAGGGGCCGACGCGGATCGGCCGGAACAACCGGATTTTCCAGTTCTCGACAGTTGGTGAAGACACGCCGGCGTTGGCCTACGGCGGTGAACCAACCATCCTCGAGATTGGTGATAACAACGTCATCCGTGAAGGCGTCACCATTCACAGGGGCACGGTGCAGGATCGTGGTTGTACGCTCATTGGCAATCATTGTCTGCTTATGGCCTACGTGCATGTCGGCCATGACTGCGTGCTCGGCAATCACGTCATCATGGCCAATAACGCTTCGGTTGCCGGACATGTCAGTGTCGGCGATCACGCGAACTTCGGCGGCTATTCCGGCGTTGCACAGTTTCGCAGTATCGGCGCGTTTACCCACATCGCGGCGATGAGCCTTGTCATTAAGGACGTCCCCGACTATCTCACCGTCGGTGGGAATCCGGCCTCCGCCATCGGCCTCAATGTCGAAGGCATGAAACGCCGCGGTTACGACGCCGCAACTGTGGATACAATCAAGGGCGCACATCGAACCGTTTACCGGCAAGGGCTGACGACCAGTGAAGCCCTGAAAGCCCTCGAGGCGCTCTCGGGTACCTGCCCGGAGGTGGCGTCGTTCACCGCCAGCATTGCCGCTTCGAAGTACGGCATCATCCGACCAAGCAAAGACACGGACGTTTCATGAGCGGGGCGTCGTCTCGCCCGCTGCGGCCATTGCGTTTGGGTATCGTCGCCGGAGAAACATCAGGCGATCAGCTTGGTGCAGGATTGATTCGTTCGCTGCAGCGGCTCATGCAAGAATCCGGCAGCACCATCGAATTTGTGGGCGTGGGCGGCACCGAGATGGAGTCGGCCGGTTTGAAGTCCCTCGTGCCGATCAGCGCACTCGCGGTGAACGGCTTCGTGGAACCTGTGCGCCGGCTGCCCGAACTTTGGCACCTCCTGCGGCATGTAGAAAAGACCTGTGTTGCCCATTCCGTTGACGCCTTCATCGGCGTCGACTTCAACGTCTTCAATCTACTTCTTGAACGTCGCCTCAAGTCAGCCGGCATCCGAACCGTTCACTATGTTAGCCCCTCCGTCTACGCGTGGCGGCGCGGCCGTGCCAAACGGCTGGCGAAGTCTGCAGGCCTGCTGCTTGCGCTGTATCCGTTTGAGGCCGCGTACTACGAAGGGCTTCCGCTGCGCGTAGCTCACGTTGGTCATCCACTGGCACAGTCGATCCCGGTGGATGCGGGTTCACCCACCGCACGCGCGGCGGCGCGCCGTGAACTGGGCATAGCTGAAACATCCAGGGTGGTTGCGCTGTTGCCGGGGAGCCGAAGGACTGAAGTTGAACTCATGGCCGGTTCTTTCTTCGGTGCGGCGAACCTCATCGATCAGGATGCACGGACCACATTCGTACTGCCGTGTGTACGTCCGGAGCTTGGAGCGTTGCTGGATGGGCTGCTGCGTGAACACCGGTCGCTGAACGTCGTTCGATACAACGGCAACGCCCGCCTCGCGCTCGCCGCGTGTGACGGCGCGCTGGTGAAATCCGGAACGGGCACGCTGGAAGCCACCTGCATCGGCCGCCCCATGGTGGTGAGTTATCGACTCGGGCCGTGGTCCTATCGCCTTGCAAAGCTCCTGGTGCATACCCGATTCGTCGCGTTGCCGAACATTCTCGCCGATCGTGCCGTGGTACCCGAGTTGCTGCAGGATGACGCGACCCCGGAAAATCTCGCCGCTGCGCTGCTGCGTGAACTCGAGGCCGTTGCTTCAGGTGGAACACTGCTTGCGGAATTGCGGGCGCTGCGAAATGCTCTGGCCGTTGGCGAAGGGGCGGATATGGAAGCAGCACGGGCAGTGCTCTCTCTGGTGGAACCGGCATGACCGTGAGGCCGGGATCTGTGGCCACCCGCGATCATGTCCTCATTGCCGGCGTGGATGAGGTCGGGCGTGGTCCATTAGCAGGCCCTGTGGTTACGGCAGCAGTGATCCTTGATCCGGACCATCCGATTGCAGGCATTGGCGATTCCAAACAAATCAGCGAACGCAGAAGGGAAGTGCTGGCTGAGCTGATCAGGAAGCAGGCGCTGGCCTGGTCAATCGGCCGAGCCGAGGTTCATGAAATCGACTCGCTCAATATTCTGCAGGCCACGCTGCTGGCCATGCGCCGCGCCGTTGCCGCTCTGCCTCTTCGGCCAGCAAAGGTACTGGTGGACGGTAATCGCACATCTGATTTTGGCTATCCTGCTGAAGCGGTGATCGGCGGTGATGCGCGGATCCCCTGCATCGGCGCAGCATCCATTCTGGCGAAAGTGCATAGGGACGCAGAAATGCGTGAACTGGCGCTGATGTATCCAGGGTATGGATTCGAGCGGCACAAGGGTTACGGTACGCGGGAACATCTGGAGGCGCTGCGCGTAAGAGGCGCTTTGCCGGTTCATCGCCGCTCTTTTTCGCCAGTGGCTGATTCGCTAGTCGCTCATTCTCCAGTCTCAGATTTTCCGGTTTCTGGTGCTCCGCGCTCTGACGGCTGTTTTGAGGTGCGGGTGGGGCCGAGCCCATGACGGTGTCCACTGGATTCGTGCATCTGCAGGTTCACAGTGAATATTCACTGGCGGATGGCATCGTCCGGATCAAAGACTTGGCGAAGAGAACAGCGGGCCTGGAGATGCCCGCGGTGGCGATGACGGACCGGGGTAACCTGTTCGCCTTGCTGAAGTTCTATCAGGCCGCCTTAAGCGCGGGCATCAAACCAGTTCTCGGTGTGGAAGTCCGTTACCGCATCGCAAGCGGCGGGCTTGCCCGGGTTGTGCTGCTCGCCATGAACCAGACCGGTTACAACAATCTTCTGCGCCTCGCTTCCGATGCCTACGTGGGTGATGCCGAACACGGACTGGTGACACCCGAAGCGATCAGCCGTTACCAGGACGGTCTGATCATGTTGTCTGGCGCGCGCTACGGTGAGGTCGGTGTTGCGCTTGCTTCCGGCGACGTGACGGGAGCCGCTGCCATCGCCGCTAGTTGGGCCAAGGTTTTTGATCGACGTTTTTATCTTGAGCTGCAACGCACGGGTCGCCCTGGCGAAGAGGTCTCCGTGCGTGCGCATGTTGCGCTGGCGCGTGAACTTGGACTTCCGGTGGTGGCAACCAATGAAGTGTGTTTCCTGCTGGCCGAAGACTATGAGGCGCACGAAACCCGCATCTGCATCCACCAGGGACGTGTACTCAACGACCCGCGGCGGGAACGAGGTTATTCAGCGGCACAGTATCTGAAGTCATCTGCAGAGATGATCGAACTCTTCGCGGATATTCCGGAGGCTATCGCCAATACCGTCGCGATCGCCAGACGCTGCAACGTGGCGCTGACACTTGGCAAACCGTTTCTGCCGAACTACCCGGTGAGTGCGGGTGAAACGCTGGAGTCGCACCTGGATCGCATGTCGGAAGAAGGCCTTAACCGGCGTCTCGTCCGCGTATATGAGGACGCGCAACGTGCCGCCGTGACGGGCAACAAACAGCACCCCGAAGAATCCGCCTATCGGCAGCGTCTGGCCTTTGAACTTGGCGTGATCAAGCAGATGGGGTTCGCGGGTTACTTCCTCATCGTCATGGAGTTCATTGGTTGGGCGCGCGAGCAAGGGATTCCCGTGGGTCCCGGACGCGGATCCGGAGCCGGCTCGCTGGTGGCTTATTGCCTTGGCATCACGGACCTGGACCCGCTTGCGTATGACCTGCTGTTTGAGCGATTTCTGAATCCGGAGCGCGTTTCGATGCCGGATTTTGATGTGGATTTTTGCATGGAGGGGCGTGATCGGGTCATCAGTCATGTCAGTGAACGTTACGGTCATGCTGCCGTCAGCCAGATCATCACCTTCGGCACCATGGCCGCGAAGGCGGTGGTAAGGGATGTTGCCCGGGTGCAAGGCAAACCCTATGGGCTCGCCGACAAACTCTCGAAGCTGATTCCGTTTGAAGTCGGCATGACCCTGGATAAGGCGGTCAGTGAAACGAAGGAACTGCGTGACTTCATTGCCTCCAGCGACGAAGTCGGCGAAATCATGGAGATGGCCTACAAACTCGAAGGCATCGTTCGCAATGTGGGGAGGCACGCAGGTGGTGTGGTGATTGCACCAACGGAACTGGCTGAATTCGTACCGCTCTACACGGAAGAGTCCGGCGGCTCGCTTGTGGCGCAATTCGACAAGGACGATGTTGAAAAAGCCGGGCTCGTGAAATTCGATTTTCTTGGGCTCAAGACGCTCACGATCATCGACTGGTGCGTGAAGGCGATCAATGAGGACCGTCTCGAAGAACCCCTCAACATTGATTCCATCCCTCTCAAGGATGCAGCAACATTCGGGCTCCTCAAACGGGCTGAAACCGCTGCGGTGTTCCAGCTCGAATCACGCGGCATGCGGGACCTCATCCGCCGCCTGTTGCCCGATAACATCGAAGACATCATTGCGTTGGTCGCCTTGTTTCGCCCCGGACCCTTGCAGAGTGGCGCGGTGGACGACTACATCAATCGCAAACACGGTCAGGAACCGGTTGAGTATCCACACGAATCGCTGGAGTGGGTACTTTCAGGAACCTGGGGTGTGGTGCTCTACCAGGAGCAGGTCATGCAGATCGCACAGGTCCTGGCTGGATTCTCTCTGGGTCAGGCGGACCTCCTGCGTCGCGCGATGGGCAAGAAGAAGCCGGAGGAAATGGCCAAGGTCCGCAAACAGTTCCTTGAAGGTTGTGCGGTGCGCAGCGTCGACGAGCACATGGCCGGTGACATCTTCGACCTCATGGAGAAATTTGCCGGCTACGCGTTCAACAAATCCCACTCTGCCACATACGCGCTGGTGTCCTACCAGACGGCCTACCTCAAGACGCATTTTCCGACGTACTTCATGGCTGCCAACCTGTCTGCGGACATGCACAACATTGATCGCGTCGTGCAACTCATCGACGAAGTGCGGCGTATGGAGCTGGCGCTCAACCCGCCTGACATCAACCGCAGTGATTTCCGCTTTGTGGTGCGTGATGGCGCCATCGTCTATGGCCTCGGCGCGGTACGTGGCGTTGGTGAAGGGCCGGTGGAACTGATCGCTGCCGAGCGGCAGAAGGGGCCGTTTGTAAGCCTTGCCGATTTTTGCCAGCGCATCGATGGACGCAAAGTGAACCGGCGGGTGATTGAAGCACTCATCCGCTCAGGCGCGATGGATGGCTTGTGTGCTGGCACACCTTCCCTTAATGCTCGTCGCGCCGCGTTGCTGGCTGAATTGCCGCAGGCCATCCAAAGTGCGGAGCAGGTGTCTCGGGACCGCTCCCTTGGCATCGTCGATCTCTTTGGGGGCGTGGCCGCAGGCGATGCTGCGGTACCGGTAAAGGTGGATTTTCGGCCGATGGATGACGGTGAACGGCTGGCCGGGGAGAAGAGCTCACTCGGCCTCTATCTGACCGGACACCCCGTTGACCCCTATCTCCCGGAGCTGCGGGCCATGTGCCGGACCCGCCTCGTCGATCTGGTTCCGGATCGGAAAACCCAGTTCATTGGCGGGACAGTCGTTTCGATCCGTGTCATGAAATCGAAGCGCGGTGGCAACAACGCTTATGTCGTGATCGATGATCGCAGCGCAAGGATCGAGGCGACGCTGTTCAATGATGTGTGGGACAGCTTCCGCGAGCACCTGCGTGAGGACGTGCCGGTCATGCTCGAAGGCATGGCGCACATGGATGAGTTCAATGGCAGTGAAGGAACCCGGTTCCGGGTCGAACGTGTTCTGTCGATGGAAGAAGCCCGACGGAGGTTTGCGCGCGCGGTCGAAATCCGGGTTGATCCGCAGGTGTCGCCGGCGCGCGGTGAATCGATGTCACATGCGCTCGTAAAGACGTTGTCGGCTGTGCTTGCTCCCCATCGCCTTCCGGATCAAGGGTGCGGTGTATCGCTGATCTACAGCTCACCCGAAGCTATGGCGCACATCTGGCTCGGCGAAGAGTGGCGCGTGCGGCCGAGTGACGAACTGCTGCGCAGTCTTCGTGATCGTTTCGGCCCCGAGAGTACCCGGCTCGCTTTTTTGCATGCCACAGTCTGATCAATCGCCACGCCCGAAAGTCCTTCAGGCAGTTGCGAATGCTGTTTCGGACCGGACGGGTCGTTGTGTCGTCGGCTTTTCCGGTGGTCTTGATTCAACGGTACTGCTCTGGGCCGCCCACCAACAGGTGGGCTCCCGGGTTATTGCGGCCCATGTGAATCATGGTTGGCATCCGGACGCTGCGCACTGGGAGGCAAGGTGCGAGGCGACTGCGCGAGGATTGGGTGTGGAGTTTCGCAGTACCCGCCTGTCTTTGGATCGAATCGGCAATCTTGAGGACGAGGCGCGGCGTGCGCGGCATGCATGGCTTGCAGGATTGTTGCAGACCGGAGATCTGCTTCTGCTCGCCCATCATCAGGATGATCAGGCAGAAACGCTGTTGTTGCGGGTGATCCAGGGCAGGGGGGCGTATGGCATGCCGGTGCACCGCGCCGCGGGACGAGGCGAACTGGTGAGGCCATTTCTCGCCATTCCACGAGCGGATCTGCATTCCGTTGCGGTTGCGTCAGGTCTGCAATGGATCGAAGACCCGGCCAATGGTGAGCCACGCTATGACCGGGTCTGGCTTCGCCGAGAGGTCCTGCCACGGCTCACTTCCCGCGGGCCTGATGTGTTGACTCGTGTTGCTGGCCTTGCGCACAGGGAATTGCACCGCGAATCTGCTGCAACTCATCTCGCGGCGACGCTACCTCGGCCGGTACATCTGCAGGCGTTACCTGCGGCAGCGGAGGTCGCTGCCGAAGTGCTGCGTTGGTGGCTGCTTGCGCAGGGTGGGCCGGAGACGTCATCACGCGATCTTCACAACTGGATCAGTTCGGTACGGAGCAACTCGGCAACCTGTGGTCTGTCACTGAGGCGTGGTCGGCTCATCCACTATCAGTCGCGGTTGTATTGGCAAGATGTCTTGACCGGTGTTGAGGCGACACCGATTTTGACCATCGATGGAGAGGTCGAGCTGCCACACGGACGTTTCCACTGGCGTGATGCGAATGTGGGTGCTGGTCTACGTGTGGACTTCGATCAACCGAAGCTGCGGCTGAGAAGAGGGCGCGGATTCACCACGGCGCGTGCATTGCTGCAGCGCGCAGTTCTGCCCTGGGAGCGCTATCGATATCCGCTGGTGGTCCGCGATGGTGCGCTCGTCTCCATTCCGGATGTGGCGCAGAGCGAGTCAAAGGAGGGTGTTTTCCGTTTTGTTCCAGCCGTTCCCACCCTTCGGCCGGACTTTGATTCTGCCGGTTCCTGAACATGGCCTGCGCCGCTATTGGTTGAGCTCGGCAAGGGCATTTGTTAACGTGCCAGTCCATCTTGCGTACCGGATCATTCCGCCCCCCTGACGCACTTTCCTGTGTCGCGGCAAGATGGCGCCGGCGCTTGATGCACTGCAAACCAGATTGTGCTCCTCACAGTTGGAACCAATGACCAAGTTCATATTTGTCACCGGCGGCGTGGTCTCGTCCCTTGGAAAGGGCATTCTCACGGCATCACTGGCCGCATTGCTGGAGGCGCGCAACGTACGGGTCAATGTCCTGAAGATGGACCCGTACATCAACGTCGATCCGGGCACGATGAGCCCGTTCCAGCACGGCGAGGTCTTCGTCACCGCTGATGGCGCAGAGACTGACCTTGACCTGGGGCACTACGAAAGGTTCAGTCGGGCGCGTATGTCGCGGCGCAACAACTTCACTACAGGTAGCGTTTATGCCGAGGTGATCCGCCGCGAACGGCGTGGTGACTACCTTGGTGGCACCGTACAGGTTATTCCGCATATCACTGATGAGATCAAGCGGCGTATCCGTCTCGTTGGGGAAAGTTCGGATGTGGTGATTGTCGAAACTGGTGGAACCGTCGGCGATATTGAATCACAGCCCTTTCTGGAAGCCATCCGCCAGCTACGACTCGAAATCGGCTTCCACAACTCGCTGCTGATCCACCTGACGCTGGTGCCGTACATCCGCTCCGCCGGGGAAATCAAGACCAAACCCACCCAGCACTCCGTAAAGGAACTGCGTAGCATCGGATTGCAACCGGATGTCCTCGCCTGTCGTTCGGAGGTTCCGCTGTCCCGCGGTGCTCGCGGCAAGATCGGACTCTTCACCAATGTTGAGGAACGGGCCGTCATTTCTGTTTATGACGCCGAAACGATCTATCAGGTCCCTGCGCTTCTGCACGAACAGGGGCTCGACGATATCGTTCTGGAAAAGCTCGGTATCACCTGTGGCCCTGCGGATCTGCATGAATGGAATGCAGTTGTTGAGAAAGAGCTCCATCCCGCGAATCAGGTGAAGATCGCATTCGTTGGCAAATACCTCGACCTGCAGGATGCCTACAAGTCCCTCACGGAGGCGATCAAACACGCGGGCATCCAGACCAATACCCGGGTCGATGTGCACTATATCGATGCGGAAGAGGTTGAACGTGCGGGTACGGCCTGCCTTGAAGGTGTTGCGGCTATTCTGGTACCCGGCGGGTTCGGTCGTCGCGGGTTCGAAGGCAAGATTGCCGCTGCCGGTTATGCGCGTGATCACAACATTCCCTACCTGGGTATCTGTTATGGCCTGCACGCTGCGGTGATTGATTTTGCGCGTCGGCGTTGCCATCTCGAAGGTGCGCATTCGACGGAAATCGAAACGGCCTCGCCCCACCCGGTCATCGCCCTGATCACCGAGTGGACGGACAAGGATGGCCGAGTGGAGCAGCGCAGTGTCGAAGCCGATCTGGGCGGCACCATGCGGCTCGGCGAACAGCCTTGCCTGCTGAATCAGGGCTCACTCTCGGAACGGCTGTATGGCCGGAGCGTCATTCATGAACGCCACCGCCATCGTTACGAGGTAAACAACCGTTATCTCGATGTGCTCTGCAGTGCAGGGCTTTCCGTTGCCGGCAAGTCAGAAGACGGTTTGGTGGAGATGATCGAGCTGCCTGAGCACCGCTGGTACGTAGCCTGCCAGTTCCATCCCGAGTTCACCTCTTCACCGCGTTATGGCCATCCGCTTTTCACCGGGTTCATTGAAGCTGCGCTCGCCTGTGCAGAAGATCAGACTCGTCATGGAAGTCCAAATCCGCACGTCGCACTGGCCGAGTCGGCGGGTTGACGATGGAACTCTGCGGTTTCCGGGTCGGGCTCGACAAGCCCCTGTTTCTGATTGCTGGTCCGTGTGTTGTCGAAAGTGAACGATTGCAAATGGAAACCGCTGATTCCCTCAAGCGGCTGGCGGACGATCTTGGCATCCCGTTCATCTTCAAGAGCTCTTTTGACAAGGCCAACCGTTCTTCCTTAAACAGCTTTCGTGGTTTGGGTATCGGCGAGGGCCTTCGAATCCTTGCCAAGGTGAAAGAAACTCTAAAGGTTCCGGTGTTGACGGATGTTCATGAAGACTCACCACTTGATGAAGTGTGTGATGTGGTGTCGGTTCTGCAGACGCCTGCGTTTCTCTGCCGGCAAACCAATTTCATTCTGGGTGTCTGTAGCCGTGGCCTGCCGGTGAACATCAAGAAAGGCCAGTTCCTTGCTCCGCACGACATGAAAAACGTTGTCGACAAGGCTCGCAGCACTCGCAATCCCGGCATCATGGTGTGTGAACGCGGCGCAAGTTTTGGTTACAACAACCTCGTATCCGATATGCGATCGCTGGCTATCATGCGGCAGACCGGATGTCCGGTCGTTTACGACGCGACTCACTCCGTGCAGATGCCTGGTGGCCTCGGCACATCATCCGGCGGACAACGCGAAATGGTGCCAGTGCTCGCGAGGGCAGCGGTAGCGGCGGGCATTTCCGGCTTGTTCATGGAGACCCATCCAGACCCGGCATCCGCACGGTCCGATGGGCCGAACTCATGGCCGCTGCACCTAATGAAGCCACTGCTGACCGAGTTGCGGCGACTTGACGAAGTGGTCAAGTCGACACCGTTTGTCGAGGACACGCCTGGGCTTTGATGCTGCTGTAGCAAGCGCAGTAGCATCCGGCGCCGACCATTTGCACACTCTTTCACACGTGATCAGTAACAGATCAGCAACACACGGGATTACAGGAAACAGCGTGAAAATCTCAAGGATCATTGGACGGGAGGTTCTCGACTCCCGCGGCAATCCGACAGTTGAAGCCGAAGTGTGGACAGGCCAGGGCGCTCATGGCCGCGCGTGTGCACCTTCGGGGGCATCAACCGGTTCGCGCGAAGCGCTGGAAAAGCGGGACGGTGACAAAGGCCGGTATCTCGGCAAAGGCGTTCAGCAAGCCGTAGCGGCGGTCAATGGTGTCATCGGCGACGCTGTACGGGGATTGCTGGCCGATGACCAGAATGGCGTCGATCGTCGTCTCATCGAACTCGATGGTACTGACAACAAATCGATACTTGGTGCCAACGCCACGCTCGCAGTTTCACTGGCCGTTGCGAAGGCGGCGGCGGCGGAGTCCGGACGACCACTCTTCCGCCACATCAACCAGCTGTTTGGTGTGCCGCGAATGACCATGCCGGTCCCGATGATGAACATCCTCAACGGTGGCGAACACGCGGACAACAACGTCGACATACAGGAGTTCATGATCCAGCCGGTATCGATGCAGAGTTTCCGCGAGGCGCTGCGTTGCGGTGTGGAAGTATTCCACTCGCTGAAAACCGTTCTGAAGAGCAGGGGTTTAACCACTGCGGTTGGTGACGAGGGTGGTTTTGCACCCGATCTCAATTCGAATGCCGAAGCGCTGGATGTGATCGGTGAAGCGGTCGCGAAGGCCGGATATGTTCTCGGCAAGGACGTAACCCTGGCGCTCGACTGTGCCGCGTCCGAGTTCTACGCCGATGGTCAATACACCCTGCACGGCGAAGGTCGAACGTTCAGCAATACCGGTTTTGCCGAATATCTCGCTGATCTCACGCGCAGGCATCCGATTGTCTCCATTGAAGATGGCATGGATGAAAGTGATTGGGATGGCTGGGCGGCACTGACTCGCCTGGTCGGCAAATCGGTGCAGCTGGTCGGTGATGATCTGTTTGTCACCAACACCAAGATTCTCAAGCGCGGGATAGATTCGAGTATCGCCAATTCGATCCTGATCAAGCTCAATCAGATTGGCACGTTGACCGAAACCCTCGATGCGATCCGCATGGCGCAGCAGGCCGGTTATACCGCCGTCGTCTCGCACCGCAGTGGTGAGACCGAGGATGTCACGATCGCAGATCTGGCCGTGGGCACCGGTGCGGGCCAGATCAAGACCGGATCTCTGTGCCGCAGTGATCGAGTTGCCAAGTACAATCAGCTGCTCCGGATCGAGGAGCTTCTGGGTAAAGACGCCGTGTACCGAGGCAGAGCAGAGTTCGCCCGCTGATCCGGGTTTGAATGAACATGGTGTCGTCCGGACTGGCGGCACGACTCGAGCAGAGCCTGACCCACCTGCTGATTGATACCCTGATAACCGACATGGATCTTGAGTGATGACACATCAACTGAACCCGCTCAGGCTTAGGTTCTCCATCGGACGGAGGATGCGGTGCGCCTGACCATTCTCATCGCGATGCTCATTGTCGGGTCCCTGCAGTACAAAGTGTGGTTTTCCGATGTCGGCTTCCGCGCCGCACAGGTGCTCGAAGCGGAGCTTCAGGCACAGAAGGAAAAGACTGCAGAGCTCAAGGCATCAAATGCGGTTCTCGAGGCCGAAGTCATGGCGCTCAATAGCGGTACCGAAGTGTTCGAGGCACGTGCGCGTCTGGTTCTCGGTATGGTGCGCCAGGATGAGATTTTTGTTCTGGTTGGTGACGCTCCGCGCTGATGTCGGATTCCGGGTTCTCAGTGTCTGGCAGTGTTTTGAGTGACGTGTCGGCGATTGGTGCCGGGCAGCGTCCTTGTGGCCGCCTGCGTGAACACGTCGAAGATTTTGCAGTCTTCGAAATCCTTGAGCCGCAAGTTTCTCTGCAAGGTGAACATCTTTGGCTTCGCATCCGAAAGACGAGGATCAGCACTCCCGCTGCCGCCCGCAGGATTGCTGAGCTGCTGAAGATTGATGTGCGGGACGTGGGCTATTCCGGGCTCAAGGACGAACGATCAATCTCGGAACAGTGGTTCAGCGTTCCCGTTCGTGGCGACATATCGGCGCCGCCCGGTTCTGACGCGGAGGGTGAACTCCAGGTTTTGCAGACCGTACTTCAGCCGGGGAAGCTGCGCCGCGGGATGCATGCGGGCAACCGATTCCAGATCGTTTTGCGGGATGTGACCAGGCGGATCGAAATTCTAGCAGAGTGGCGTTTTCCCAACGCCTTCGGTTCGCGGCGATTCGGCACGGACAATATTGAACGGGCGCTCGAGTGGCTTGATTCCCGCCGCTCGCGACGCATCAGCCGATTCAAACAAGGTATCTACCTGTCGGTGTTGCGTTCGCTCCTGTTCAACAAGGTGCTGGCCGCACGTATCGACGCGGACAATTGGTCCACGTGTATACCAGGAGATGTTGCCGATGCTGCCGGGTTTCCAACGGGACCGCTCTGGGGTCGGGGGCGCTCGCGGACGCAAGGCGCCGCCGCCGCCCTCGAATCAGCGGCGCTCGAACAACTGCAGCAGGTGTGTGAAGGCCTTGAGTTCGCCGGTGTGGATCAGTCCAGACGCAGCTTTGTGGGCGTAGCGCGCGACGTGATTGCGCACTGGCCGTCGGCGGATCGGCTCGAGATTGGATTTACTCTGACGACCGGCAGTTATGCAACGACTGCGCTCGCGGAGCTCTTCGCTCTCGATGACAGAGCGGATCGATGAAGAGGGAACTTGAAGGCATCGGCATGACTTCGAAACGCACGCGCGACCGGCTGGTTGCGCGGCTGCGTCAACGCGGTATCACCCATGAAGGCGTATTGCAGTCGATAGGCGATGTGCCGAGACACCTGTTCGTCGATGAAGCGTTCGAACATCGCGCGTATGAAGACACGGCGTTGCCGGTGGGTTTCGGGCAGACGATTTCCCAGCCCTATGTGGTCGCGCGGATGACCCAGACGTTGCTTGCCAACAATCCACGGCATGTCCTGGAAGTGGGCACAGGAACGGGCTATCAGACTGCGGTGCTGGCACCGCTCGTGCACCGGATTCTCACCATTGAACGTATCGAAGGGCTACTTGCGAAAGCGCAACAACGGCTGCGGGTTCTCGGTGTGGACAACGTCCGTTACCGTCTGGGTGATGGGTACGAAGGCTGGCCGGCCGAGAGTCCGTTTGATGCGATTCTCGTTGCAGCGGCGCCTCCGGAAGTACCTCCGGTCCTCCTGTCACAGTTGGCTGAAGGTGGGCGGTTGGTAGTTCCTGTTGGCGGAGATGATGGCCAGGAACTCAGGTTCATCGAACGTGTCGGAGATACGTTTGCCACCCGGATTGTGGAAAACGTACGTTTTGTGCCATTAGTAAAGGGAGTCAGGCAGTACCGGGGGAGTGACCTAGATGACTGAAACGGCGACAATGGTCTCTGACAAGTGAGCATACGGAGCCGGACGACTTTGCACTGGCGTGCTGTCGCCGCAGCATCAACACAGGCAGCGGTGTTGATGTGGTTGTTCCTCATGGCCACAGGTTGTGCAGAGCGGGGGCGACCGCTTGTGATCGACAAAACGGAGCAGCGCAAACCCGTACTCGTGGTGCGAAACAGTGATGTTCGGTCGGCACCGAACCCCGAGCGGGACGAGTACGTGGTAGGGAAGGGTGACACGGTCTACCGGATTGCGTGGCGCTTCGGGAGAACGGTCGAAGCGATTGCAAGTGCCAATGGACTTGAACCGCCGTACGCGATTTTTCCGGGCCAGCGGCTGCGGGTACAGGGCGCCGTTACGCCATCGGCACCCGGTCTACAGTCCGGTGATGCAAGCGCGGCTGGAACCCTGTCAACCGGCATTGGCGGTTCTTTGCCTCCCGTCGTGGAAACACCATCCGGACCTGTTCGATGGTCATGGCCCGTGCCTGCCACACCACTGCGCGAGTTCGGGAGGGGCAACAAGGGGCTCGACTTCGAGGTGGCAGTGGGTACCACGGTGCGCGCTGCCGGTACCGGGGTTGTGGTTTATTCCGGTGTGGGTCTTGGCGGCTATGAAAGCCTGCTGATTCTTCGCCATGACGGCGGCTTTCTGAGCGCCTACAGCCTGAATTGTGCCGTAGCGCCCAAGGAAGGTGACGTGCTCAAGGCGGGTGATCCGATCGCTGACATCAGTAGCGGTGGACGTGCTGCCCGATTCCACTTCGAGATTCGCAGGGATGGCGATCCGGTCAGTCCACGCACCCTGCTGAAGTGATGCTGCGCGGGAATCATGTTGCCGCTCACCAGACTGAGATGGCGGGGAACGTTGCAGTTGCCGTCTCGTTAAACGCTCGATGGGCTGGGACGCGACGGCCGTTCAGCCTGCCACATCTAAGGTGAACAGGAGACTCTACTTGAGAGCCCCTATTTGTCAGCCGCCTTCGATGAGACTGCGTTTACCGGCTTTGCCGTTCCAGTCTTCAGCGTCGGGCAGCGCATCTTTCTTCTCGGTGATGTTTGGCCACATCTCTGCGTACTTGGCGTTCAGCTCCTGGAACACCTTCTGGTCTGCGGGCAGCTCATCTTCGGAATAGATCGCATTGACCGGACATTCCGGCTCGCACAACGCACAGTCGATGCACTCGTCGGGGTGGATAACCAGCATGTTGGGACCTTCGTAAAAGCAATCCACCGGGCAGACTTCTACGCAGTCCGTGTGCTTGCACTTGATGCAGTTTTCTCCGACGACGAAGGGCATGGCGATCGTTCCGCAATTCAAAAAAGGCGGTCATTCTAGCGGAGTATCCCGGTCTGTCGAGAGCAGCCCCCGCAGCCGATAGACCAGGGCGAGTGCGTCGCGGGGTGACAAGGCGTCCGGATCGAGTGCCGCGAGTTCATCCAGTATGGCGAGATGTTCGGCAGGCCAGCTCGCGGCTTCAGGCGCAGGCTTGGCGGCGGCTGCGAAGAGGTCACCCTGGGGTTTATCAGTGTAGACGACACTGCGTTCGAGTCGATCCAGATACTCCTGGGCCGTGCGAACCACCAGGGGAGGTACGCCGGCCAGCCGTGCCACCTGGATCCCGTAGCTCTGGCTGGCAGGCCCTGGCGCCACACTGTGCAACAGAATGATCTCGCCTCGATGCTCCGTCGCCGTGAGGTGTGCGTTCTGCACCCCATCGACCTCACCCGCCATACTGGTCAGTTCGAAATAGTGCGTGGCGAACAGGGTCAGCGCCCGGATTCGTTCCGCGAGGTGTCGGGCAGTTCCCCAGGCGAGGGCAAGTCCGTCGTAGGTGCTGGTGCCGCGGCCGATTTCATCTAGCAGGACCAGGCTTTGGGCGGTGGCATTGTTAAGGATGGTGGCGGTCTCGATCATCTCGACCATGAAGGTTGATCGACCCTCAGCCAGATCATCGCCTGCGCCGATGCGGGTGAAGATACGATCAACCGGTCCCAGGGATGCAGCCGTCGCCGGAACCCGGCTGCCGGCGTAGGCGAGGATCACGATCAGCGCGGTCTGGCGCATGAAGGTCGATTTGCCGCCCATGTTGGGACCGGTGATGACCAGCATCCGTCGTGTGGAATCCAGGTCGATGCCGTTGCGGATGAAGGGTGTTTGCAAACGGGAGGCGACCACCGGGTGCCAGCCATTCTCGATCCTGAGGCCGGGAAGGGGCGAGTAGGTGGGAACACAGAGATCCAGTGCGAGTGCGCGTTCCGCGAAGCAGGCGAGCACGTCCACCGTCGCAAGCACCTCACCGACGCGCCGAAAGCGCGAGTGGGCGGTAGCGAGTGTTTCAACCAGCTCGGCGTAGAGCGCGCGCTCGGATTGCAGCGCACGTGCCTTTGCGGTCAGCGCCTGATCTTCGAATGCCTTGAGCTCGGGAGTGATGTATCGCTCGGCATTCTTCAGCGTCTGGCGGCGCATGTAGTCCGGTGGTGGTGTGGCTGCGCTGTGACCGAGCTCGATGTAGTAGCCGTGGACGCGGTTGTAGCCCACCTTCAGAGTGGCGTACCCCGTCCGCTCCCGCTCCCGGGACTCCAGTTCACTCAGCCATGCACCGGCATCGGCATCGAGACTGCGCAGGCGATCGAGTTCCGCATCAAAGCCCGGCGCGATGACGCCACCTTCCCGGATTACTGCCGGCGGTGACTCGACGATGGCGCGACGCAGCAGAGAAGCATCGTCAGCACAATCCGGAAGACTGTGGAGTTGCGCTTGCAGCAGCGGCGCATCGAGTTTTTCAAGAGCGGCGCGAATTTCGGGGAGGAGCGCCAGGGTCTCACCGAGCTTCGACAGATCCCGCGGTGACGCAGAGCCCAGCGTGATCCGGCTGGTGATCCGCTCCACGTCAGCGCACAGGCGCAGAGTTCGGCGCAGGAGTTCCGGATCGACCTCGATGAGTGTCGTTACTGCCGCCTGGCGTTGCCGCGCTTCGGTCTGTGAGCGGTGCGGTTGCACCAGCCAGCGGCGGATGAGGCGACGCCCCATGGGCGTACGGGTGGTATCCCACAGCGCCAGAAGAGTGTTGTTTGTGGTCCCGTCAGGACGGCTGTCGATCTCGAGATTTCGCCGCGCCGCAGCGTCCAGCAGAATCACGTCGTTGGTGTCGATTCGACACAGTGTGTCAATTCGTACCAGCCGCGAATACGCCCGACGGGCGTAGGCAAGCCCGAGATCGAGCGCTTCGACGACTACACTTTCGGGTTGAATTCCGAATCCTTCGAGCGTCGCCACCCCGAGCGCTTCCTGAACTCTTGCAGTCGAGATCGCCCAAGGTGTGTGGCCACCGGTGGCGAGCTCCATGGATTGGCCGAAACCCGCGGCCCGCAATGACAGTAGTAGAGACTCGGGCTGGACCAGAACCTCGCTGGCTTCGGCGCGTTTCAGGTGCAGCAGGAGTTCTTCGCGGCGATCGGTACTGACCACCTCCGCGTGTGCACTGGCGATGCTGAGGACGGCAAGTCCGAATTGACCATTGCGTTCGCAAACCGCGGCGAGTGAGCTGTCGCCGGACTCGGCGAGCAGTGATTCTTCGACGAGAGTGCCCGCACTGACGATTCGTTGCACGCGACGCTCGACCGGCCCCTTGCTCGTTTCCGGGTCACCCACCTGTTCGCAGATGGCGACACGGATGCCGAGCTTCACGAGACGGGCGAGATAGCCATCCACCGAGTGGTACGGCACCCCGCACATGGGAATCGGCTGACCGGCTGACTGACCCCGCTGAGTCAGGGTGATCTCGAGCAGCTCGGCGGCCTTGCGTGCATCCTCGAAGAAGAGCTCATAGAAGTCCCCCATGCGATAGAACAGGAGGCAGTCGGGGTGTTCGGCCTTGATGCCGAGGTACTGCCGCATCATGGGTGTGTGCTCGGCGAAGGCGGCGCTCGGGTCGGCGTTCAATGGCGGGTATCAGGTTTCGGGGCGTGCGAGATTTGCATGGAAGATTGTGCGATTCAACCGATGCGTCGGGATTCCCGCTTGCGTCGTCATACTGGTCGGATATACAGTGCTGGGATCCATCGGCAACTACCAGACAGGACACGCAACATGAGCCGCATCCCCACCGAACGAACCCCCAAAGACCTTTCTGCGCTTGGCCGTGAAAGCAAACGGCCGGGGCTGAGAGACGGCGGTAAAGACGGTGGTGATGATTCGCAGCGTGACCGTGCACTGAGTGCGGCACTGGCCCAGATCGAACGGCAGTTCGGCAAAGGTTCGATGATGCGGCTCGGCGACCGTGAGCAGGTTTCCATTCCGGCAATATCAACCGGATCACTCGGCCTTGATGTGGCGCTCGGAATTGGCGGTCTTCCCAGAGGACGAATCGTTGAGATCTACGGTCCTGAATCCTCCGGTAAAACCACACTGACCCTGCAGGTGATTGCTGAGGCGCAGAAGAGCGGCGGCACCTGTGCGTTCATCGACGCCGAACACGCCCTGGATCCGATCTACGCTCAGTCGCTCGGCGTGAACATCGAAGACCTCCTGGTTTCCCAGCCGGATACGGGCGAACAGGCGCTGGAGATCTGCGACATGATCGTGCGGTCCGGAGCGGTGGATGTGGTGGTCATTGACTCTGTGGCCGCGCTGACACCGAAAGCGGAAATTGAAGGCGAGATGGGTGATTCCCATGTGGGTCTGCAGGCACGGTTGATGAGTCAGGCCCTCCGCAAAATGACGGCGAGCATCAAACAGTCGAATACCCTCGTGATCTTCATCAACCAGATCCGTATGAAGATCGGCGTGATGTTCGGTTCTCCGGAGACCACCACCGGTGGTAACGCTCTGAAGTTCTACGCATCGGTAAGGCTCGACATCCGCCGGATCGGCGCGGTGAAAGAGGGCGAGGAAGTCGTCGGCAACGAGACCCGGGTCAAGGTGGTGAAGAACAAAGTGGCACCGCCTTTCCGGCAAACGGAATTCCAGATTCTCTATGGCTCCGGGATCAACCGGATGGGCGAGATCCTCGATCTGGGTTCGCAGCAGGGCATCATTGAAAAGTCTGGCGCCTGGTACACCTACAAAGAGGATCGGATCGGGCAGGGCAGAAAAAACTCCTGCGACTATCTCCTGGAACATCGCGAGATGTGCCAGGAAATTGAAGCCCGAATCCGCCAGACGTTATTGCCGCGTACACAAGGCGGAGAAGAAGACGTGCTCGTTCCGGAACCGAGTGGCGACACGCTCTGACCCGTCTCCGATAGTCCAATGGTGCGACTGAGGCTGTTAAGGCATCGCGAGCTGAGCAAATGCTCAGCGTACGGGGAAGACCCGCAGAGCTCCGACGGCGTTGCTGAAGTTGGCGAGCGGGCGCTGGTGCAAGAAGTGCGCAGGATGGCACTGGGTCTGCTAGCGACGCGGGAGTATGCATCGGTTGAGCTGGTCGGGCGCCTCGAATCTCGTGGAGTGCCCCGACACCTCGCCCAGCGGGTGATCGCGCAACTCGCAGAAGAAGGTCTTCAATCCGACGAGCGTTTTGTGGAAGTGTTCGTACGAAGCCGGCTGGGGCGGGGTCAGGGACCGTTGTTGCTCCGGGCTGAACTGCGGGCGCGGGGAATCGAAGACACGTTGATTGATGTCGAACTGGATCAGTCAACGACGTTCTGGATCGACAAAGCACATTCGGCTGCTCTCAGGCATTTCAAGGTTGTGCCCCGTAGTCGTGAGGACTGGGCTGCTCAGGCGAGGTATCTTGGTCGCAAGGGCTTCACTTCGTCGATGATCTACGCCGCACTGGGTGACCAAAGGGACTGAAAAATCTCCAGGTTTGGCAGCGCGGACAAGCTGATTGCCCGCGATTATACTTTCGGACTTTTTCACGCCGGGGCCCCTATGCAGGCTCGCGAAATACGACAAGCCTATCTGGACTTCTTTGTCGCACGAGGGCACACCGTCGTGCAGTCGTCCAGTCTCGTTCCCCTGAACGACCCCACGCTGCTGTTTACCAACTCCGGTATGGTTCAGTTCAAGGATGCACTGCTTGGCAAAGAGAATCCGGGTTACCGGCGTGCAACGTCAGCGCAACGATGTGTTCGCGCCGGCGGTAAACACAACGACCTTGAGAATGTGGGGTACACGGCGCGACATCACACGTTCTTCGAAATGATGGGGAACTTCAGTTTCGGGGACTACTTCAAGAACGAGACGATTCATTGGGCGTGGGAATTCGTGACGTCCGTACTTCGGATCCCCAAAGACTCGATCTGGGTGACTGTCCACCCAACGGATGAAGAGAGTCGGGCGATCTGGCGCGATCAGATCGGCATCCCCGCCGAACGGATCGTCGACATCGAAGCGAATTTCTGGGCGATGGGCGATACCGGGCCTTGCGGACCCTGCACGGAGATCTTCTACGACCACGGTCCGGAGGTCGCTGGCGGTCCTCCGGGCTCGCCTGAAGAAGACGGCGATCGCTACATCGAGTTCTGGAATCTCGTGTTCCCGCAATTCGAACGTTCACCCGATGGCACGTTGAATCCCTTGCCTCAGAAGGGCGTAGATACTGGCATGGGACTCGAACGAGTCGCCGCCATCATGCAGCACGTGCACAGCAACTATGACATCGATCTTTTCCAGAAGATCATGCGGGCCGTGCAGCATGAAGCTGGCGCGGATAACGACCCGGTGATTCAGGCAAGCCCATCACTCCGGGTCATTGCCGACCACATTCGGTCGAGCGCGTTTCTGGTTGCAGACGGTGTCCATCCTGGCAATGAAGACCGTGCTTATGTGTTGCGACGCATCGTCCGCCGGGCGTTGCGCCACGGCCACAAGCTCGGCATCACGCGGCCGTTCTTTCATCGGCTCGTACGTCCGCTTGTTGAAGAGATGGGACAGGCGTACCCACTTCTTCAGGACAAGCGGGCGGAGATCGCCAGTATTCTCGAACGCGAAGAGCTCAAGTTTGCCGAGACGCTGAGTCAGGGTATGTCGCTCTTGTCGCGGGAAATCGACGGCTTGAAGGGCACCGAGATTCCCGGAGAAGTGGTCTTCCGCTTGTACGATACCTTCGGGTTCCCGGTTGATCTCACTGCCGACGTCGCTCGTGAGCGGGGACTGTCGGTGGACATGCCTGGATTCGAAGCGGCGATGGAAGCGCAACGCAACAGGGGGCGCGCTGCAGCCCGCTTTACTGCCAACCTCGGGCAGGTTGTACACACCAGCGGCAAGGTGAGCTTCGAAGGCTATCAATACGTCGAACATGCCGGCGTGATCGAAGCGCTTTTTTCAGCGGATGGCGCCGCGATCGACGTTTTGCGTCCCGGCGAAAGCGGCTGTGTTGTACTCGACTGTACTCCTTTCTATGCCGAATCCGGTGGGCAGGTCGGGGACGCGGGATCGTTGACAGCAGACGGTGTGGAGTTCGAGGTCACGGACACGCAGATTTCGGGCGAACAGCATTTGCACATCGGCCGATTGTTGCGGGGAGAGATCCGCAGCGGTCTGCATCTGCAGGCAGGGGTGAATGCTGAGCGTCGAGCAAAGATCCGGAGCAATCATTCCGCAACACACCTCATGCACGCGGCGCTGCGACAGGTGCTTGGGAAGCATGTACAGCAGAAAGGTTCACTGGTGGATGACCAGCGGCTGCGATTCGACTTTTCCCACGCTGCGCCGATCACGGCGGCTGAGCTCGCGCGAATTGAAACCATCGTCAACGAGCAGGTTCGCCGCAATGACGCAGTAGAGACCGATGTCTTGCCATACGACGATGCAGTGAAGCGTGGAGCGATGGCGTTGTTCGGTGAAAAGTATGGCGATCGTGTTCGCATGCTCACGATGAACGCCGGCTTCTCGGTGGAACTCTGTGGTGGGACGCATGTCAGTCGAACCGGCGACATCGGTCTCTTCAAAATCCTGGGTGAGGGCGGTGTTGCCGCTGGTGTTCGCCGTATCGAGGCCACCACGGGTGATCGGGCGATAGGAATCATCAGTGAACAACAGCGATCGCTCGCAGCGGTTGCTGAACTGCTGAAAGCACCCGTGGGTGAGATCGAGGCACGCCTTGAGCTCCTGTTGCAGGAACATCGCCGATTGCAAAAAGAAACCGGCGAGCTGTCCCAGAAAGTTGCTGCGGCGAGCGGTGGGGCTTTGGCGGATCAAGCCGTTGATGTGAATGGAGTCAGTGTACTGGCCACTCTGGTGCAAGGTGGCGCGGCTGCGTTGATGCCGACACTCGATACACTCAAAGGCAAGTTACAGCGTTCCGTGATCCTGTTGGCGACACTCGACGATGGCAAGGTATCCCTCGTCGCGGGCGTCAGCAAAGACGTCACCGGCAAGGTGAAAGCGGGCGAGCTGATCAACCACGTCGGCCTGGCGGTGGGTGCAAAAGGTGGCGGACGACCGGAGCTTGCGCGCGCCGGTGGTGGCGAAAAGCCGGAGGCGCTGGATGATGCGTTGAAGCTTGTCGTGCCGTTTGTGCGGGACAAGACCGGATCGGGAGTTTCGGCATGAGTTTGATTGTCCAGAAGTACGGTGGCACCAGCGTTGGGGACCTTGCCCGCATCCGGCACGTTGCCGAGCGGGTCGCCCGTTACCGCGATCAAGGTCACCAGGTCGTGGTGGTCGTGTCCGCGATGAGCGGCGAAACCAATCGACTCGATGCGCTTGGCAAGGAACTGGTGAGTCGGCCCGATTCGCGGGAGATGGACGTCCTGCTGGCTGCAGGCGAACAGGTCAGCATCGCCTTGCTGTCGATGGCACTCATTGCCAGAGGCGTGCCTGCAAGATCGTTCCTCGGATTCCAGGTACCGGTCCGCACAGATGATGCGTTCGGTCGCGCACGAATCGAGGAGATCGATACACAAAGCCTTATGGCCGCGGTGCGAGAGGGTATCGTCCCGGTGATCGCGGGATTCCAGGGCGTTGCCTCAGATGATTCCGTCACCACGCTTGGCAGAGGTGGTTCAGACACGAGCGCAGTCGCGGTAGCCGCCGCACTCAAAGCGGATGAGTGCGAAATCTGCACGGACGTCGATGGCGTCTACACCGCAGATCCCCGGGTCGAACCGCGCGCGAGGCGCCTCGATACGATTACGTTTGAAGAGATGCTCGAACTTGCGAGTCTCGGTTCCAAGGTGCTGCACCCGAGATCTGTTGAGTTTGCAGGCAAATACCAGGTGCCGCTTCGTGTTCTGTCCACCTTTGTGGAGGCGGGTGGCACCCTGATTACGATGGAGAGCGAGACGATGGAACAACCACTGGTATCTGGCATCGCCCACACGCGGGATGAAGCGAAACTGACCATTTCCGGTGTGCCGGATGTCCCGGGCGTGGCTTCCAGAATTCTCGGGCCTGTGAGCGCTGCCAATATTGAAGTGGACATGATCGTACAGAACACGGGTGCCGACGGCCTGACCGACTTCACCTTTACGGTCAAGCGGAGTGACTTCGACAAGGCCCGTGAATTGTTGGCGCCGGTGCAGTCTTCGCTTAAAGCCCGAAGCCTCAGCGGCGATGACGGAATTGCAAAGGTCTCAGTCGTGGGTGTAGGTATGCGATCGCATGCCGGCGTGGCGACCCGGGTATTCGATGCCTTGGCCCGGGAGAACATCAACATCCTGATGATCTCGACATCCGAGATCAAAATTTCGGTGGTGATTGCTGAGCGTTACATGGAGCTGGCGGTCCGTACGTTGCATTCCGAGTTTGGTCTCGAGCAGGCCGTGCCGGCCTGAATCGTTCACAAACCCGTAGTTGAAGGTTGCTTTACCAGTCGTTTTGGTCGAAGTAGCCTTGGAAATGTCAGGTAAAACGGCTTCGGCCGGGCATGGCTTCGCCTGCAGATCTGTGCTCCTGGATGGCGCCAGAGAAGTGGTGGGGGATGTCGAAGGAACCGCATTGGATGGGGGCCTGGCTTGAGCGCAGTTTTACAAGGAGTCCGCTTGCACGAGCCGTGCGGACATCAAGGAGAGTCATATGGAAAAGTCCATGGAGAGCAGTGTGTGTTCCGATCGCAAGCCCCGTCCTGAAAAGATCGGGGTGCAGCAGCCATGTTGATCCTGACACGGCGCATCGGTGAAACCCTCATGATCGGCAACGACATCATCGTTACAGTGCTGGGTGTAAAAGGTAACCAGGTTCGACTTGGAGTTGGCGCACCCAAAGACGTTGCTGTTCACAGGGAAGAAATCTACCGGCGTATCCAGAAGGAGCAGGAAGACGAAGCCGCGGGACGCTCTGCGGAGTCGTAGTTCGTGGAGCCGGGGGCTCTCCAGCTGCATCAGGTGAGCTAAACCTGGTAGCGCTCCCCCACCGGAAGAAACCTATCCGTCAGCGGGTCCCAGGCGTCCACCTTTCCCGTGCGGATGTCGTATACCCACCCGTGTAATTCCACAGTACGACGAGCCAGACTCGCGTCAACGGACGGGTGTGTGCGCAGGTGTTGCAGCTGCAGCATGACGTTTTGCTCGATCAGCATTCGCATACGCGCCTCTTCGCTGATGTCTGACCCCAGCTCTCTGACGATACTGACTGCAGCCCTGGAGTAACCAAGCCACTCCTTGACGTGATCAAGGCCATCCACTGATTCCGGGTGCAAGGCGCCATGCATCGCGCCGCATTGCGTGTGTCCACACACCACGATGTGCGGAACTTTGAGTACGGCAACGGCAAACTCGATGGAAGCTGTCATGCCGCCGATGTGATGCGTGTGTGGCGGAACGATGTTGCCCGCGTTTCGGCAGATGAAGAGTTCGCCTGGCTCGGTCTGCGTGATCATGGCCGTATCTATCCGCGCATCGGAGCAGGTGATGAAGAGGGCCTCGGGGCGCTGACCCTCACTGAGTTTTTCGAACAGGGCCCGTTTTTCCGGGAACACAACATCCTGAAAGTGGATGACGCCGTGGATGAAGCTGGGCATGGAACAGCTCAGCGAAGAAAGATGAATCAGGATTCTACTAGTTTCAGTCCCGCGGCAGGCCAAAATAGAAACGGGGCCGAAGCCCCGTTTCTGTATCGGAACGCGCCTGGTAAGCCAGGCGAACTCCGCTTACTGGAACGCGCCGAACTTGTAGCGGACTTCCAGACCCCACAGGCGCGGGTCGGTGAGTGCGCCGGTACGACGGTAGTTGGTCGTTTCGTTCGCCTGGTACT
>Ga0194132_10001291_pt1 | contig 50542 bp, 51 predicted proteins | sample TA2KigOf80mmetaG_FD_148612 | JGI IMG/M metagenome (GOLD analysis project Ga0194132, IMG submission 148612) | Freshwater microbial communities from Lake Tanganyika, Tanzania - TA2015054 Kigoma Offshore 80m | ecosystem: Environmental > Aquatic > Freshwater > Lake | place: Tanzania: Lake...
TCCAGGTCAGTCATGCAAAGCCTCCTGTCGGTTGTCGTCAGAGCCGGCGCAGGGCCGCACAGCCCGCCGCAGGAGACGGGGGCAGAACTGAACGGCACCGCCTCGACTCAGCGGTCAGCTACTGGTTGGGCAGCAGCAGGCGCACCAGCAGAAAAATGAGAGACGGCAGGGCCGCACACAAGGCAACTCCCCTCCTCCCGATCGAGCGCCTCGTCGGAGAGTTCGTCGGTGAAGTCGGCGGTCTCGACGTCCGTCGTCATGTCCAGGTCAGTCATGCAAAGCCTCCTGTCGGTTGTCGTCAGAGCCGGCGCAGGGCCGCACAGCCCGCCGCAGGAGACGGGGGCAGAACTGAACGGCACCGCCTCGACTCAGCGGTCAGCTACTGGTTAGGCGTATTCAGAAACATAGAGGCGTCGGTGAGATCCCCTCGGCAGGAGTGGGAACAGTAAGAAACAGCCATCATCCCCTCCTCCCGATCGAGCGCCTCGTCGGAGAGTTCGTCGGTGAAGTCGGCGGTCTCGACGTCCGTCGTCATGTCCAGGTCAGTCATGCAAAGCCTCCTGTCGGAGTCATGCAAAGCCTCCTGTCGGTTGTCGTCAGAGCCGGCGCAGGGCCGCACAGCCCGCCGCAGGAGACGGGGGCAGAACTGAACGGCACCGCCTCGACTCAGCGGTCAGCTACTGGTTCGCAACGCAAACGCGGTTCGCCGCACCTACAACCACGCAGACCACGTCAAGGATCGAGCCCGCGACCGGCGCCGCGGAAGCCGTCTTCTTCTTCGCCCGGCGGGAAGCCGCGCTCCGCGCCTTCGTCGAGCCGCTGATCCGCGCCCAGTTCGCCTGCATCGTCGTCGCGTAGGCCGAGGGCCCGGCTCAGAGTGCGGCGGACTTCGCGACCGGCTCGTCGGTCGCCCATTGGCCGAGGAAGGACGCGGTGCGCGTCGAGGTGTCGACCAGCTTCTCGACCGTCGCGGCGAGGGCGGCGAACTCCTCGGTGTCGAGCCGGCCCAACAGCGTGTCGTTCATCAGCCGGACGAGCGGCGCGTAGCGGTCGATCAGCACCCTTCCCTCGGCCGAGACCTGGAGACTGACCCGCCGGCGGTCGCCGTCGTCGCGTCGCTTGGCGATAAGCCCCATCTCGATCAGCCGGCCGGTCTCGACCGTGATGAACGCCGGCGACACGTTGAGGACGCGCGCAATGGTGTCGGCGCTCACGCCCTCGCCGTCGTCGTGGCGCGCGATCGCCATCAGCACGCTGTATTGCGGACCGCTGACGCCGAACTTGCGCGCGACGATGTTGCGGCAGGTGTCGAGATGATCGGCGAGTGCGAGGAGGTTGTAGATGAGCCGACGGCAGGTCCGGTCCGATCCGCCAGCGAGGAGATGCGGGCGCGACACCGCGGGCGGAGCGCGCCACCGGACCGGCTCGCGCACCGCCCGGGGGCCGTCACGATCGCTGTTCCTGTTTCGCATGACACCCGCCCGTGGCTGATCCGCTCGCTGCCATGGTGCACCCCGGACGGTGATTAATCTAGTTCAACAATAGCGGCCATCGCCGCGCGCCAGGCGGCGTAGCCTCGACCCGTTCGCCGACCATGCGGCCAGGAGCGGGAAATCGACCGATGAAAGCGTGGCTCTCCTACGACTTCAACGACATGCGGATGGAAGACGTGCCGATGCCGCACGCCGAGCCCGGCTGGGTCGTGGTCAAGGTGCGCATGCTGGAGCTGTCGGTCACCGAGGTCGCCGAGTTCCGCGGCCTGCCGGTGTCGAGCCACGCCAACATCAAGCGCATGCTGGCCGAGAAGCGGCCCTTGCAGCTGTGGGGACACGAGTTCTCGGGCGAGGTGGTCGAGGTCGGCAGAGGCGTCACCAACGTCCGGCTCGGCGACCACGTCTTCTACCATCGCGGCGTGCCCTGCGGCACCTGCAAGTACTGCACGGCCGGCTATCCGCAATATTGCCGCTCGTGCATCAACGTCGCCGAGGACACGCCGGGCTGCCTCGCCGAGTTCTTCGCCATCCCGTCGAGCACCATCGTCGCGATCCCCGACGCGATCACCGACATGGAGGCCTGCGCCATGCAGCCCCTCGTCAGCATCATGGGCACCGTCGAGGCCGCGCGCATCGAGATGGGCGATACCGTCGTCGTCATCGGCCAGGGGCCGATGGGCCTCGACTGCATGCAGGTCGCGCGCACGGTCGGCGCCGGCAAGGTGATCGCGATCGCGCGGCGCAACGAGGTGCTGTCGCTGTCCAAGCGCCTCGGCGCCGACATAACGATCAACACGACCGAGATCGATCCCGTCGCGGCCGTGATGGACATCACCCGCGGCCTCGGCGCCGACGTCGTGTTCGAATGCGCCGGCGGCGCCAAGGAGCAGGGACATTCCGGCACCGACACGATGATGCAGGGCCTCGACATGCTGCGGAACGAGGGCAAGTTCGTCGAGATCGGCTATCTCCCCTAAGACTCCGCCGTTCCGATCGGCGCGATCGACAAGAAGGGGCTGCGCATCATCGGCCGGCGCTATCCGTCGCCGCGCATGATCGCCTACGCGATCGACCTCGTCGCCTCGAAGCGGGTGCAGATCGAGCCCACGGTGACGCACGTGCTCCGCGGCCTCGACAAGGTGCCGGAGGCCTTCGAGATCACCGGCAACAAGGCGAAGTACGGCGCGGTCAACCCGGCGCAGATCATCGTCGCCGAGTAGCGCGCACTCATCCACGGACGCCCAGCGGGCCACGCGCCCGGCAAACCAGGAGAACGGCGATGTTGGGACGCAGCATTGTTCTGTCGACGGTCGCGGCGATCACCCTCGCGGCGGCGCCCGCGATGGCGCAGACGCCGGAGAGGGTGAAGGTCGCGGCCTCGTTCGTCGGCCTCTGGGACACCAGCCAGCCGACGTTCTGCAAGGACCGCGGCGAGTTCGCCAAGGCCGACCTCGACGTCGAGATCACCTCGACCCGCGGCGGCTCGGAGACCGTGCAGGCGGTGACCGCGGGCGGCATGGACATCGGCTATTCGCCGGGCACCAACGCGGTCATGGCGGCGTTCATGCAGGGCGCGGCGCTCCGCGTCATCTCCTCGCAGTTCATCGGCCAGAACGACACGTTCATGTACGTCAAGGCCGACAGCCCGATCCGCGCCATCGCCGATCTCGCCGGCAAGAAGATCGCCTATCCGCGGCCGGGCGGCGCGTCGGAAGCGATGCTGCTCGCGCTCAAGGCCGAGCGGAAGATGGACTTCCAGCTCGTCGCGACCGGTGGGCTCGACGCGACGCACACCATGGTCATGACCAACCAGGTCGACGTCGGCTATTCGTTCCCGCCCTACGGCATCGAGCGCGCGCTCAAGGGCGAGACGCGCATCCTGTTCTCGGGCGATGCGGCGGAGACGCAGAAGGACATCACCAACCGCGTCAACATCGCGCGCACCGAGTTCGTCAAGAACCGCCGCGCGGTGGCGCAGAAGTTCATGGCGACGCTCGATGCGTGCGTCAACTGGATGTACGCGAACCCGGAGCCGGCGACGAAGATGTACGCCGATCTGAGCAAGGTGAGCGTCGAGGTCGCGCGCGAGGCGATGAAGTACTATTCGCGGCCCGCGCTCGCCTTCGCGCCGATCAAGGGCCTCGACCAGAGCGTCAAGCAGGCGATCCAGTTCAAGTTCATCGACAAGGCGCCGACCGCCGATCAGCTCAAGGAGATGGTCGACATCGTCTATCAGCCGTCGTCGTGACGAGTGCGGTCGGACACGCGGCGGGCGGCGGACGATGATCTCGGAGGTGGAGCTCGCGCGGCTCTCCTATCCGGAGATGCCGAAGATCGTCACCAACGACGTGCCGGGCGCCAAGGCGAAGGCGCTCGCGGCCGCGGCGCTCGTCCACCAGACCCCGACGCGTCCCTCGGTGCGCGGCACGCTCGTGATCGAGGAAGGCAAGGGCGCCGGCATCAAGGACCCGGACGGCAATATCTATATCGACCTGTCGGCGGGCGTCGCGGTGTCGGCGGTCGGGCGCAACCACCCGGCGGTGATCGAGGCGATCCGGCGCCAGTCGGAACGGCTGATGCATTCGGCCGGGCTCGTCAGCGAGACGACGGTCGCGCTCGCCGCGAAGCTCGCCGCGGTCATGCCGGGGGGCTTGCGCGGCAACGCGTTCACCTGGTTCGGGATGAGCGGCAGCGCCGCGGTCGAGACTGCGATCAAGTACGCCAAGGCGATCACCGGGCGAAGCCAGTTCGCCGCCTTCGAGGGCGCCTATCACGGCGTCTTCCACGGCGCGCTCGCGCTGACGACGCGCGAATCCTACCGCGCGCCGTTCCGCCCGTTCATGCCGGGCGTGTTCCACATGCCCTACGCCTATTGCTATCGCTGCTTCGCCGGCCTCTCCTTCCCGTCCTGCGCCGTCGCCTGCGGCTCCTATCTCGACTACAAGCTGACCACGCCCAATACCGGCGCCGACGACGTCGCGGCCGTCATCGTCGAGCCCATGCAGGCCGATGGCGGCTATATCGACCCGCCGGTAGAGTTCCTGCAGAAGCTCCGCGCGGCCTGCGACAGGTCGGGCGCGCTCCTGATCGCCGACGAGGTGCAGGCGGGCGGCGGGCGCACCGGAAGGATGTGGTCGATCGAGCATTCGGGAGTCGTTCCCGACATGCTGATCTGGGCCAAGGCGGTCGGCGGCGACATGCCGCTTTCGGGCGTCACCGTGCACGAGAAGCACCGCGATCGCCTGCCGCCGTCCTCGCAGGTCATCACCAGCGCCGAGAACGCGCTTGCCAACGTCGTCGCGCTCGCCAATCTCGAGATTCTGGCCGACCCCGACCTCGATCTGATCGGCCGCTCGGTCGCGCTCGGCGACGAGGTGCGCCGCCTATTCACCGAGGCCGCGCGCACGAGCCGGGTGATCGACGAGGTGCGCGGCCGGGGCTTCTTCATCGGCGTCGAGCTGGTCAGGGACAAGGCGACCCGCGCGCCGATCGAGGCGAAGGGCATGGGGCTCCTCGCCCAGCGCTGCGAGCGGCGCGGCGTCCGCTTCATGGGTTGCGGCCGCTACGGCTCGACCATCCGGCTGATGCCGCCGCTCGTCATCACCCGCGAGCATCTGATGCGGGGCGTCGGCATCCTCCTCGACGTGATCCGCGACAGCGAGGCCGAGGTCCTCGCCTGAGCTCAGGCCTCGGCGAGCCAGTCGAGATTCGATCCCGCCTCGGGATCGATCGCGACCGCGACGAGATGGGGCGCACCGGCGTCGACGATCGCGAGCCCGCGCTCGAGCGCGCCGGCAAGCGCGCCCGCCGTCCGCACCGGCCCTTCCGCCGAGACGCCAAAATCGCGCGCGAGGCCGGCGATGTCGACCGGCGGATCGTCGATGCGCTGGCCGATCCACTTGTTGGCGACCGCGCGGCCGCGATGGCGCGCGACGAGTTCCTGCTGCACCTCGTCGGTGTAGTAGGAACGGTTGTCGGCGACGACGAGCACCGGGATGCGGTAATGCGCCGCCGTCCACAGCGCGCTCGGCGCGGCGAGAAACTCGCCGTCGCCCATGATCGCGACCGCGAGCCGTCCCGAGCCTTCGAGCGCGAGCGCGGCGCCGACCGCCATGCCCGGTCCCGAGCCGACACCGCCGCCGCCGTCATAGCCGAGGAATTCGAGCGGGTCGCGGAACGGATAGGCATCGCCCGGCCAGTTGAGCGGCACGCGGACGAGGCACGCGTTGCGCCCGCCGAGGAGGTGGCGGAGGACGAGGCCGATGTCGGCGAGCGTCGAAAGTCGCGTCGCGCCGGCGAGCGCGGACAGTGGCGGCACGGCGCGGGCCGGCGGCCGCGTCGACCACGGCGTGCGCGCCGTCGCGGGCAGCGCATCGAGAAGCGCCGCGACCAGCGCGTCCGGCTCGAGCGCGAGCCGGATGTCGGCCGGCGCGAGCCGCTGGTGATCCATGCTGCAGCCGTTGTGGACGTGATGGTCGAGCGACGCGTGGATGATCCTCGCCGCCGCCGGACCATGGTCGCGCGCCTGCACCATGACGTCGGCGAGGTCGGGCCAGTCGAGGGCGAGGACGACATCGGCCGCGGCGACGAGCCGGCGGTCGGCGGTCGCGAGAAAGAGGTCAGGCGGTCCGCCGTGGAGCGGGTGGTCGGTCGGAAACGCCGCCGCCGAGCGGAGATCGGTGAGAACGCGCGCGCCGAGCGTCTCGGCGAGACGGATGCGGCGGCCCCAGTCCGCGCGCGACCGCGACATGCGCCCCATAAGGATCAGCGGCCGTTCCGCCGCTGCGAGAAGTGCGAGCGCCGGCGCGAGCATCGCGGCCGACGGCTCGACGCGGGCGGGCGCCGCGAACCGCGCTGGATCGGGAAGCGCTGGCGGCGCCGCGAGCGCATCCTCCTGCAGCCGGCGGTCGAGGACGACATAGGCCGGCCCACAGGGCGGCGTCGTCGCCTGCTGATGGGCGCGGAGGAGTGCCTCGACCGCGGCCGCCGGCGAGGCCGGCACGTCGTCCCACTTGAGGAAGGCGCGCAACATCGCGGCCTGGTCGCGGAAGGTATGCACCCAGTCGATCCAGCTCCGCCGCACCGCGGCATCGACCACGCCGGTCGCGCCGAGCATGAGGACGGGCACGCGGTCGCACCAGGCGTTGTAGACCGCCATCAGCCCGTGCATGAGCCCGACATTGCTGTGCACGACGACGGCCATCGGCCGGCCGGTGAGCTTGGCGTAGCCGTGCGCGATGGCGACGACACTTTCCTCGTGGAGCGCGAGAAGGAGTGTCGGGCGTTCGTTGCCGAGGTAGTTGACGAGGCTGTCCTGGAGTCCGCGGAAGCTCGAGCCGGGATTGAGGCAGACATGGTCGATGCCGAGCCGGCGCAGCATCTCCGCCACGACGTCGCTGCCCCATTTCATCGCGCGGTCGCCGCCGATCTCGGCTTCGTCGCGTCGCATGTGCATCCCGCCATCTCGTCCGTAACGACGATAGAACAAACGGCCGCGCGATGCTGTGTTATCCTCGACCGCGCGCATGTTTTAGCGGGTTAAACGATCCGCGGCGGCGCGAGCTCGGAACCACCGACCAATGATGCGCGTGGACGAACGCGGGATCGATGCGGGTGCGGGCGTCGCCGTCGCGGCAGCCGCGGCGTCGCGTCCGCGGCCGCGCATGTCGCCCGCGCTCGCGGGCTTCGCGGGTCTTCTCGTCGTCCTCGCCCTCGTCGAGGCGGCCGTGCGGGCGGGCCTGATCGTTCCTACCGTGGTGGCACGGCCGACGGACGCGGTCGCCGCGATCTTCACGCTGCAGCGGAAGGTCGATTTCGTCGCCGCCACGCTCGCCACCTTCGCGATGACGACGGCGGCGCTCGTCCTCGCGATCTTCGTCGCGCTGCCGGCGGGCTGGTTGATGTACCGGCGCGCCGCGCTCGGCCTCGCCTTCGAGGGCTGGCTCGCGGCACTCTTCGCCGCGCCCGTCTTCCTCCTCTATCCCCTGTTCATGGTGGTGTTCGGCCGCACCTGGCTCACGCTCGTGCTGATGGGCTTCATCCCCGGCGTCATCCCGATGATCATCCAGATCCGCGCCGGGCTCCTCGGCGTTTCGCCGACGCTGATCAATGTCGGGCGCACGCTCGGCCTCGGCGATCGCGGCATCTTCTGGAAGATCATGGTGCCGGCGGCGGCGCCCGCGATCTTCACCGGCTTCCGCCTCGGCCTGATGTACACGCTGATCAACATCGTCGCGATCGAGTACCTCCTCGATTTCGGCGGGCTGGGTCGGATCGTCTCCGACCGTCATTTCCGCTTCGACATCCCCGGCACCTACGCGAGCATAATCGCGATCGCGGCGATCTCGATTACGCTCAACTGGGCGATCGGGCGCTGCGAGCGCAGGGTGGCGCCGTCGTGACCGCGATCGCCCGCGGACGACCGGCGCGCGGCGGCGAGGTGTTCCGCATCCGGCTCGCCGCGATCGTCGCGGGGCTCGCGACGTGGGAGGCGATGGCGCGATCGGGCCTCTTCTACGAGGGCATCATGCCGCCGCTCGCCGAAGTCGCGGCGGCGACGGTCGCGGAGGCCATCTCCGCCGGCTTCTACCGCGATCTAGGCATCACGCTGATCGAGGCCGGATTCGGTTTCGTCGCCGGATCGGTGATCGCGGTCGCGGTCGGCATCCAGCTCGGCCTCGACCCCTATCTCCGCCGCGCGATCGAGCCCTATCTCAACGCGATCGGCGGCACGCCCAAGATCATCTTTCTGCCGATCCTGTTTCTCCTGTTCGGTCTCGGCATCGAATCGAAGATCGCCAAGGGGGCGCTGTCGGCGTTCTTCCCGGTGGTCTACAGCGCGACGCTCGGCATCGTCGGCATCCGGCCGATCCTGCTCCGGGTCGGCAGGAGCTTCCGTCTCACGCGCCGGCAGATGGCGACCAAGATCTATTTTCCCGCGATGGTGGCGCCGGTGGTCGCCGGGCTCCGCCTCGGGCTCGCCATGGCGATCATCGGCATTCTCGCGGCCGAGATTAAGTATTCCGACGGCGGCCTCGGTCACCGGCTCGCCCATTATGCCGACAGCTTCAAGATCGCCGCGATGTATGCGACCGTGATCCTGATCTTCACGGTCGCGATCGGCCTCAACACGGCGATCTCGCGGCTGGAGGGCCGTCTCCGAGGCGGCGCGGGGTCGCGGGCGGGCGTCCTCGGCCCGAGCTGAGTGTCCTTCCGCCGGGTGGACTTCGGGCCGCCGTTTCGGCGACAATAGCGCCAGCCCATCCCAGCAGGAGCGGACCATGGCCAAGCTACGCCACATCGCCATGCAGGTGCCCGACCTCGAGAAGGCCGCGGCGTTCTACGAGAAGGTGTTCGGCCTGGAGCGCGTCGTGCGCGGCGATACGCCGTTCGGCAACGCGCTGATGCTGTCGGACGGGGTGATCAATCTCGCCCTCCTCCAGTTCCCGCCCGGGACCAAGGGCATGATGAACGGTCCCGACTGGGCCGGGCTCCACCACTTCGGCTTCATCGTCGAGGACGCCGGGGAGACCAAGAAGCTGATCGAGAAGGAGGGCGGGTCCTATTTCACGACGCTGCCCGGCGGCTTCGAGGGCCTCCAGGCCGAGGAGAAGTACAAAGACCCGAACGGCATCGTGTTCGACATCTCCGAGCACGGCTGGCGCACCAAGAAGCTTCCCTGACGCGTCCACGCGACCTTTGCCACAGGAGTCTCCCATGACCGCCGCGCGCGACATGAATGCGATCGCCGATGCCCACGAGCACGCCCTGATGCATGCCATGGCGCCGATCATCACCCGATCGGTCCTGTTCAACCTCGCCGACGGCAAGCGCGAGTTCTCGATGGGCGACGGCAAGAGCCGGGTGCAGATGGGCGAGGACCCGCGCCTGCCCAAGATGCCGGCGCGGCCGACGCTCCTCGATTTCTTCCGCCTCCGCTTCCCGCCGACCCAGAACCATCTCCTGCAGAGCGCCGCGCTCGCGCGGAAGAACGGGCTCCCGGAGAAGATGGTGCTCGCCTGTCTCCTCCACGACATCGCGGTGATCGGCTATATCCGCTCCGACCACGGCTATTGGGGCGCGCAGCTGATCGAGCCCTATGTCGACGAGGAGGTGTCGTGGGCGATCCGCAACCACCAGTCGCTCCGCTTCTTCCCCGACGATTCGGTCGGCTACGCCTATCCCGACGCCTATCGCATGCTGTTCGGCGACGACTACAAGCCGGACGACTACATCGTCGAGGACTACAAGCGCGCCCGTGCCCACAAGTGGTACATGTCGGCGCGCCAGATCTGCGTCAACGACCTCTATTCCTTCGATCCCAACGCCAAGGTGTCGCTGGAGGAGTTCGAGGACGTGATCGGGCGGCACTTCCGCCAGCCCGCGGAAGGGCTCGGCTACGACAACAGCCCGGTCGCCCACATGTGGCGGACGCTGATCCGCCCCGCCAACGCGCTCTGAGCCCTACACCCCCCCAGAGCGCCCTGCGATCGTCGTCGTCGAGGCTGATCCGCCCGGCGGCGACGTTCTCGCGGAGGTGCTCGATCGAGCCGGTCCCCGGGATCGGCAGCATCACCGGCGAGCGCGCGAGGAGCGCCGCGAGCGCGATCTGCGCCGCGGTCGCCGCGTGCTTCTTCGCGATGCGGACGAGCGTGCGGTCGGTCCACGCGATCGAGCCGTCGCCGAGCGGCATCCAGGGGAGAAACGCGATGCCCGCCGCCGCGCACGCCTCGAGGACGCCGGCGCCCGACTTGTAGCGGACGTTGAACGGGTTCTGCACCGAGACGACCTCGACCGCGCGGCGCGCGGTCTCGAGCTCGCCGACGCCGACATTCGAGATGCCGATCGCCGCGATCTTCCCCTCCCGCCGGAGATCGGCGAGCGTCCCGATGGAATCGGCGTAGGGAACCCTCGGATCGGCACAGTGGAGCTGGTAGAGATCGATCCGCTCGACGCCGAGCCGCTTCAGGCTCGCCTCGCACGCGGCGCGGAGATGGGCGGGCCGCCCGTCGCTCACCCACGAGCCCGGCCGCTCGTGGCGATAGCCGCCCTTGGTCGCGATCACGAGACCCGCGTAGGGGTGGAGCGCGTCGCGGAGCGCACTCTCGGCCGAGCCGTTGCCGTAGGAATCGGCGGTGTCGAACAGCCGCACGCCGAGCGACGCCGCCTCGCGCAACAGCGCGATAGCGTTCTTCTTCGCCGCGCCGAAGCCGCGGTCGACGGTGATGTAGAGCGTGCCGAAACCGATGCGCGACATCGGGGTGCCGCAGAGCGTGAACATCTCGGTCATAGTCCCTCCTGCACCATGACGAGGCGTCCGCGCGCACTCCGGTCCGCGATCGCGGCGAACGCCTCGTGGACGCGATCGATCGGCAGCACGGCGGTCGGCAACGGCCTGATACGGCCCGCCGCGTGGAGCGCGAAGATCTCGTCGAAGCAGCGCGCGGTCTTGTCCGGCCGCCGCTTGCGGTAGTCACCGATCTGGAGCCCGCACACGTCGATGTTGCGCACCAGGAGATAGTTGGTGCGGAGCGTCGGGATGCGCCCGGCCGCGAAGCCGATGACGACGAGCCGGCCGCACCAGGCGAGTGCGCGGATCGCGGCATCAAAGATCGCATCGCCGAGCGGGTCGATCACGATGTCGGCGCCCTTGCCGTCGGTCGCGGCATAGACCTGGGCGCGGAGGTCGTCGATCAGGTTCACCCGGTCGAGCGCGATGATCGCATCGGCGCCCGCCGCGCGCGCGAGATCGGCCTTCGCCGGCGTGGCGATGCCGGCGAGCACGCGCGCGCCGAGCGCCTTGGCGAGCTGGATCGCGGCGAGGCCGACCCCGCCCGAGGCGCCGAGGACGAGGACGGTCTCGCCCTCCTGGTAGCGGCCGCGCTCGCGGAGCGAGAACCAGGCGGTGTCGTAGACGAGCGCCATCGACGCCGCGTCGACGAAGGAGAGCGCGTCCGGCATGCGGTGGCACTGGCTCGCCGGCACCGCGATCTCCGCCGCGAAGCCGCCGCCCGGCTCGCACATCGCGAGCACCCGGTCGCCCGGCGCGAAGCCGGTGACGTCGCCGCCGACGCCGCGCACGATCCCGGCCGGCCCCTTGCCCGGGATGAACGGGAGCGGCGGCTTCGACTGGTGCCGGCCCGCGATCAGCACGAGGTCGACATAGTTGGCGGCGGTCGCCCGCACCTCGACCAGGAGCTCGTCCGGCCGCGGCACCGGCGCCGGCACATCGCGAATCCGCGCGTTCGCGATCGGCCCGAACTCGTCGACCACCAGAGCGCGCATCGCGCCGGTCCCTTCGCTAGCGTTCGGCCGCGACCGCGACGGGCACGACCGTGCCGTCGGCGATCCAACGCACGATGTCGAGCTTCTGGATCTTGCCGTTCGCCATCAGCGGGATCTCGGCGAGCTCGAGGGTGAATTCCGGCATCTCGTAGCGGGAGAGCCCGGCCGCGGCAAGATGGTCGAGCACCGCGCGCGCCGGCGCGGCGTGTCCGTCCTTCCACATCAAGGCGAGGCAGACCCGCTCGCCCAGACGCGGATCAACGACCGGCACCGCGGCGGCGCGCGCGACCGCGTCGTGGTGGAGGGCGAGCTCCTCGATCCGCGCCGGGTTGATGTTGTGCCCGCCGCGGATGATGACCTCCTTCTTGCGCCCGGTGAGGCGGAGATAGCCGCGGTCGTCGATGGTGCCGAGATCGCCGGTGAGGAACCAGCCGCCGGCGTTGAAGGCGGATTCGCTCGCGATCTGGTCGTCGAAATAGCCGAGCATCAGGCTCGCGCCGCGCCCCGCGACGAGGCCGGTCGCACCCGGCGGCAGGATGCGGTCGGGCTCGTCGGGATCGACGACGACGAGCGCGTAGCCCGCGCAGGCCCGCCCGCAGGTGCCGGTGATCAGCGCCGGATCGTCGCCCGGGCGCGTGTACTGATGCGCGTTGGTCTCGGTCATGCCGTAGCCCGATTGCGGCTCGATGCCGCGGTCGAGGAGCTCCTGGAGGAGGCCAGGCGGCGATGCCGCACCCGACACGCGGAAGGCGGTGACGCGGCCGAGCCGATCGAGCCCGCGCGCGCGCATCTCGGCGAGGAGATCGATCGCGTGCGTCGGCACGCCCACGAGATAGGTGGCGCCGGACTCGACCAGACGGTCGACCAGGCTCTCGCCGCGACCGCGGTCGTGGATCACGATCTCGGCGCCGCCGACGATCGCGGTGATGAGCGTACCGGTGCCGAGATTGTGGCTGAGCGGGCTCAGCGAGTAGACGACCGAGCCGGGGCCGATCCGCCAGTCGCGCGCGATTGCGCGCGCGGTGAGGAGGAGCGTGTTTTCCGAATGCATCACGCCCCTGGGCCGTCCGGTCGAGCCCGAGGTGAAGGCGAGATAGCCAACGCGGTTCGGATCGGCGCTGGGCGGCGGCGGCGCAGCCGCGGCAGCCAAGAGCCGGCCGGCGAAAGGCGGTCGTGCGTCGGGACCATCGAGGCGGTAGAGATGGCGGACGCAGCCGAGATCGGCGATCGCGGCCCCGATGTCGCGCGCCCCCCCGTCGGCGCCGAAGCCGTCCTGGTAGATGAGCGCCGCCGCCCGCATCCGCGCGAGAAGCTCGGCCACCTCGGCCACCGTGTGATTGCGATGCGGCGACGGCGAGATCACGTGGCCGTTCCGCGAGCAGGCGAGGACGGCGACGACCGATTCGATGCGGTCCGGCATCCAGAGCGCGACCCGCTGGCCCGGGCGCACGCCGCGCTGCGCGAGGTCGGCCGCGAGCGCGTCCGCCGCCGCGAGGAGCGTCCGCCAGTCGAGCGCGCGGTGCCGGTCGCGCACCGCGATGCGCTCGGGCATGCGCGCGGCGTGGCCGGCCGCGATCGCCCAGATCGTCTCGTCGCGCCAGAAGCCGCGCGCCGTATAGTCCGCGATCGTCGTCGCGGACAGGAGCGACAGGATTGTCGACGTCATCGGCCTCGGCCCGCCCGTATCGCCGGCGCGGATAATTTCATATAGAACCGGAATTGCAACCGATCGCGGAGCCGCGCGCGGCATGGGACGCTGGACCTACCGGAAGGGCCTTCACGACCTCGGGAACGGCGCCTGGGCCTATCTCCTGCCCGACGGGAGCTGGGGCTGGAGCAATGCCGGCCTGATCGTCGACGGCGGCGAGACGCTTCTCGTCGACACGCTGTTCGATCTCGCGCTGACCGGCGAGATGCTCGCCCGCATGCGCGATGCCGTGCCCGCGGCGCGCGCGATCGGGACGCTGGTCAACACCCACGCCAACGGCGACCACACCTATGGCAACCAGCTCGTCCATGGCGCCCGCATCGTGGCGAGCCGGGCCGCCCGCGACGAGATGGAGCGCCGCCCGCCCGCGGCCTTCATCGACCGGGTGAAGAACTGGCGCAACGAGGGCGAGAGAGGGCGGATCATTTGGGAGCTGATGGGCCGCAAGTTCGATTTCGCGGGCATCGTGAACACACTGCCGACCGAGACCTTCGAGCGCGAGGCGACGCTCCGCGTCGGCGACAAGCGGATCGAGCTCGTCAATGTCGGCCCGGCGCATACCCGCGGCGATACGCTCGTCCACGTGCCGGCCGACCGGCTGGTCTATACCGGCGACATCGTCTTCGTCGGCGGCCATCCCGTGATGTGGGCGGGCCCGGTCGCCAACTGGATCGCGGCCTGCGACCGCATCCTCGCCTGGGACGTCGAGACCGTCGTCCCCGGTCACGGCCCGATTACCGACAGGACCGGCGTGCGCGAGCTCCGCGCCTATCTCGTGACGCTCCGCGACGCCGCCCGCGCGCGCTTCGACGCCGGCCTCGACTGGGTCGCGGCGGCCGAGGAGATCGTCGTCGACCACTTCCCGCATTGGCTCGACCGTGAGCGCGTCTTCGTCAACGTCAACAGCCTCTACCGCGAGTTCACCGGCGACCGGAAGCCGCTCGCCGTGACCCGGGTCTACGAGGCGATGGCGCGCTGGTACTGGGCCAACCGGCCGGCCTCTGCCGACCACGCGCACCACGACCATTGAGCGGGACGGCGCCCCCTTGCTATCGTCGGGGTCGCGCGCGAGACGGGAGACGAGGCGGTGGCGCAGACCATTCGGACTTCGGCGATGACGCTGGTCGCGGCGGCGAACGCCGCCGTGCGCACGCTCTCGGTCGCCGAGGCGCGCGCGCTCCACGGCCGCGCCGATGTCACCTTCGTCGACATCCGCGATGTGCGCGAGGTGGCCAAGACCGGCCGCGTCGCCGGCGCCCACCACGTGCCGCGCGGCATGCTCGAGTTCTGGATCGATCCCGAGAGCCCCTATTTCAAGCCGTTCTTCGGCGAGGACAGGACCTTCGTCTTCTACTGCGCCGGCGGCTGGCGGTCGGCGCTCGCGGCCAAGACCGCGCAGGACATGGGGCTCGCGCCGGTCGCCCATATCGAGGGCGGCATGAAGGCCTGGATCGATTCGGGCGGACCGGTCGATCCGCCGAAGGAGACGCGCGAGCCGTCATGAGCCTCCGCTCCAACAGCCCCTATTCGCCCGACCTCCGCGGCTTCATCGCCTTTCTCGAGGCCGAACACCCCGAGCACGTGATCCGGATCACGCGCGAGGTCGACCCGAAATTCGGCGTCTCGGCGATCCTCCATCGGCTCGAGAAGGACGAGAAGTTCCCGCTCGTGATCTTCGAGAACGTCAAGGGCTCGCGCCTGCCGCTCGTCGCCAACATGCATGCGAGCTTCGAGCGGCTCCGCCTCGCGGTCGGGCTCGACAACGGCGGCGTCAGGGAGTTCGTCAAGGAGTGCGCGCGGCGCGAGGCGAGCCCGATCGCGCCGGTCGCGGTCGAGACCGGCCCGGTGCAGGAGATCGTCCGCCTCGGCGCCGACGTCGACATCGAGGCTTTGCCGGTCTGCACCTATCACGAGAAGGACGCCGGCAAGTACATCACCGCCGGCCTCGTCCTGATGCGCGACCCCGACACCGGCATCGACAATATCGGCATCTACCGCCTGATGGTGCACGAGCGGAACCTCCTCGGCGTCCAGATCTCGGAGACCGCCGACGGCAACGTGATCTGGAAGAAATACGAACGCCGCGGCCTCGCCTGCCCAATGGCGGTGATCCTCGGCCATCACCCGGCGTTCTTCATCGGCTCGCTCGCGTTCTCCTCGATCGACACCGACGAGCTCGCCGTCGCCGGCGCGATGCTCGGCCGGCCGGTGCCGCTGGTGCCCTGCCGCACCATCCCGCTCGCCGTGCCGGCGGACGCCGAGATCGTCCTCGAATGCGAGACCCGGCCGCACGAGCGCCGGCCCGAGGCGCCGTTCGGCGAGTTCCCCGGCACCTATGGGCCTGAGCGCATGAACCCGGTGGTCGAGATCAAGGCGATCACCCACCGGCGCGATCCGTTGTACCAGAACGCGTTCGTCGGCCATGCCGACAACCTCCTCCTCTCCGGCGTCATCCGCACCTCGTTCATCGAGAACGTCGTCAAGATCGCCTGCCCCACGGTGCGCGCCGTCGCCGTGCCGCGCTCGGGCCGGTTCCGCTTCATGTGCTTCATCGCGATCGAGAAGATGATGGAGGGCGAGGCGAAGCAGGCCGCGATGGCCGCCTTCGTCGCCGACCCGTTCCTCAAATTCGCCGTCGTCGTCGACCACGACGTCGATGTGTGGAACGATACCGAGGTTCTGCACGCGATCGCGACGCGGGTGCGTGCCGACCGCGACATCTTCATGGTGCCGTGGGCCAAGGGCTCGCCGCTCGATCCCGCGTCCTACGATCCGGCCCAGGGATCGCATCTCGTGACCAAGACCGGAATCGACGCGACGCGGAAGGACAACTACCCGGAGGAGATCGCGGTGCCGGACGCCGACGGGATCGACCTCGCCGACTTCATCCCGGGCTATCGCGCCCGCTAGAGCGCGGCCCGCGGCGGCACGACCCGACGACGACCGCGGCGAAGACTGCGGCGACGGGACGAGCGCTTGATCCGATGACCGGGAGGACGACGATGACCATGCTGAGCCGCGACGAGCTCGAGAGACTGTCACCCGCCGAGGAGGCGGCGTTCCCCTCGCCGGTGCCGACCCAGGTCGTCTCGAGCGATGAGTTCTTCCCGATCCCGCAGACCGAGAAGCAGAAGCGGGTCGAGGCCCGGCTCAAGGTTCTCGGCGACGAGAACGCGCGACGGAACGGGCTCTCGCGCCGGGGCTTCTTCAAGACCGCGGCCGGCATGGCGACCGCGTTCGCGGCGATGAACGAGGTGTTCGGGCCGCTCTACGACGTCGGCCGCGCGGAGGCGGCGAGCGTCGATGTCGCGCAGGCACGCGCGCAAGGGCTCGCCGGCCAGTTCATCATGGACGTCCACACCCATTTCCTCCGCGACGACACGCGGCTGATGAACTTCGTCCGCGCGCGCGAGAACGTCGGCAAGGCGGGCTGGAACCCGGCGCTCGTCGGCAACGCGCAGACTATCGACGACCTCAAATACCCGAACTGGTTCAAGGAGATTTTTCTCGACAGCGACACCAAGGTGGCGCTGATCTCGGGCTCCGGCTCGGAGGAGCCGCGCGACTGGTTCCTCACCAACGAGATGAAGCATGCCGCGCGCGCACGCGTGAACCGCGACGCCGGCACGCGGCGCTGCCTCGCCCACGCGATCGTCATGCCCGGCATGCCCGGCTGGCTCGACGAGGTCGACCGCGTCATCGTCGAGCTCAAGCCCGATTCGTGGAAGGGCTACACGGTCGGCGACAACACCAACAAGCCACTCAGCCGGCATCCGTGGCGGATGGACGACGAGAAGCTCCTCTATCCCTTCTACGAGAAGATCCTGAAGGCCGGCCACACCATCGTCTGCGTGCACAAGGGGCTCTATCCGCCCTCGACCGAGCGCAACTTCCCCCACCTCGTCCCCTACGCCAAGGTCGACGACGTCGGCCGCGCCGCGAAGGACTGGCCTGAGATCAACTTCGTCATCTACCACTCCGCCTATCGCTGGGCGGCGGGTGGCAATGCCGCCGACGGACTGCGCCAGTTCGAGGAGACCGGCCGCGTCGAATGGACGTCCGACCTCGCCGAGATTCCGGAGAAGTTCGGCGTCTCGAACGTCTATGGCGATCTCGGCCAGATCTTCGCGCAGACGACCGTCGTCGAGCCGAGACTGTGCGCCGCGCTGATGGGGATGCTGGTCAAGGGCCTCGGCGCAGACCACGTGATCTGGGGCACCGACGCGGTGTGGACCGGCGCGCCGCAATGGCAGATCGAGGCGCTGCGCCGGCTCGAGATCCCCGAGGACATGCAGAGAAAGCACGGCTTCGCGCCGCTCGGCGCCGCCGATGGTCCAGTCAAGACCGCGATCTTCGGCGCCAACTCGGCGACGATGTACAAATACGACATCCGCCGCGCCGGTCTCGAGACCGACCGCGTCACCGCGCTCAAGGCCGACTACGACGGCGCCGGGCCGGGGCGGAGCAATCTCCGCTACGGCTATGTCGTGAAGGGCTGACGCGCGGACGAGGATCGGGTCGAGGATCGGGCCGAGGGTCGGGCCGCGTCATCCGCCCGGCGACGCGCGCGCCGGGCGGGTGCGAATCATCAGCGACATCAGTGTCGTCGTCACCGCGAGCAGGATCATCGCGCTCCCGAACAGCGACCAGTGGATGCCGACCAGCGCGCCGCCGATGCCGACCGTGACGCCCGAGAAGGCGCGGAGCCCGAGCCCAAACATGTGGTAGAGCCCGACGACGCGGCCACGGATCTCGGGTGGGGCGTTGAGCTGGACGAGCGTCTGTGCGGTCGAGTTGTAGGTGAGATCGAGGAAGCCCGCGACGAACAGGAGCGCGACCGCGAGCGCGTAGACCTCGGTCATCGCGAAGCCGCCGATCGCGCAGCACCACAGCATCGCGAGCCCAACCGCGATCTGCGGCCGGGCGAGGACGACGCCGCGGCTCTCGAGCAGGATCCCGGCGACGAGCGCGCCCGCCGCGGTCGCCCCGAGAAGAATGCTGTAGGAGAGATCGGCGTGGTCGTGGCCGAAATCATGGGCGAACTCGGGCATCTGCGCCTGATAGGCGTTCCCGACCAGGAGCGAGGCGCCGCCCGCGAGCGCGATCATCGTCACCACGATGCGGTTGCCGAGGATGCGGCAGATGGTCTCGAAGATGTCGGCGAAACCGCGGATCGCCTGGCGCTGCGCTCGCTTCTCGCTCGAGAAATGCGGACCGTAGGGCGCCTTCCACAGCCACAGCGTGAGCGGCACGTAGATCAGGACGTTGAACAGGATCCCCCAGGCCGGGCCGAGCACCAGCATGATCGCGCCGCCGACCGCGGGGCCCATCAGGAGCCCGAGCGTGCGGAACATCGAGATCAACCGGATCGCGCTCTGGAGCTGCGCCGGGCCGACGATGTCGTGCACCAGGACCTGGCCCGCCGGCCCCCACAGGACGCCCGCGAAGCCGTGCATGGTGAGGATCACCATCGCGTGCCACTCGCGCAGCGTGTCGGTGAGCAAGAGCACGCCCCACGACAGCGACGCCAGCATGAACATCACCATGCCGAGCTGGATGATGCGGCGCGGATCGAAGCGGTCGGCGAGCGCGCCGGTCCACACCGAGAAGAACAGGAACGGCAGCCAGTGCGACACGACCGCGAAGCCGCCGAGCGCGGGCGACTGGAACCTCTCGTAGATGATCCAGTAGCTGATCACGTGCTCGATGCTGTCGGCCATCATCGCGGCCGCCGAGCCGATCAGATAGATACGGGCACCGCGATGGCGCAGCGCGGCGAAGGCCTGCTGCGGCGCCGGGGCGCCGGCGGCGGTCTGTCGCGGCTCGCTCACGTCGGGCCAGCCGTCATCAGATCACGCGGCCTTCGCCGTAGGCAAGTCACTCGGCCTTCGCCGTAGGCAAGTCACGCGGCCTTCGCCGTAGGCAAGTCACGCGGCCTTCGCCGCTGGCTCGCGCCGCGCGGCCTTAATCATGTCGGCCGCCTTCTCGGCGATCATGATGGTCGGCGCGTTGGTGTTGCCCGAGACGAGCCGCGGCATGATCGAGGCGTCGACGACGCGCAGGCCCGCGATGCCATGGACGCGGAGCTCCGGATCGACGACGGCGGCCGGATCGATCCCCATCTTGCAGGTGCCGACGGGGTGATAGACGGTGGCGCCCGTCTCGCGCGCATAGCCGAGGAGCTCGTCGTCGGTCTCGAGCCGCTCGCCGGGGCGGATCTCCTCGGCCCGCCACGGCGCGAGCGCCGGCGCACCGAGGATCTTCCGGCTCCAGCGCATACCGGCGACCGTCGTCTGGCGGTCGAGCGGGCTCGCCAGGAAATTGGCGCGGATCGCCGGATGGGCGGCGGGATCGGCCGATTTCAGATGCACGCTGCCGCGGCTCTCGGGCCGGAGCTGGCACGGCGCGCAGGAGATGCCGGGAAAGCGGTCGAAGATGCGCTTGACCGGATCGGCGAAGCTCGCGGGGTGGATGTGATACTGGACGTCCGGCGTCTCGAGCTCGGGCCGGGTGCGGACGAACGCGACCACGCTCGCCGCCGGCAGCGTGAGGAGCCCGGTCTTGAACAGCGCGTAGCGCGCCACCTCGCACACCAGCGGCAGCCCGCGCGACAACTCGTTGAAGCTGACCGGCTGCGTCGCCCGCCACTGCATGCGGATGATGAGGTGATCCTGCAGGTTCTCGCCGACGCCGGGAAGATCGTGCGCGACGGCGATCCCGAGATCGCGGAGCCGCGCCGCCTGGCCGATGCCGGAGAGCTCGAGGATCTGCGGCGAGGCGATCGCGCCGGCAGCGATGATGACCTCGCGCCCGGCGCGCGCGGTGCGGACCTCGCTTCCGACCCGGTACTCGACGCCGGTCGCGCGGCGGCCGTCGAGGAGGACGCGGCGCGCCAGCGCGTTGACCTCGACATGGAGATTGGGGCGCGACTGCGCGGGCTTCAGGAACGCCTGCGCGGTCGAGGCGCGCTTGCCGTTCTGGACGGTCACCTGGCTGTAGCAGATGCCTTCCTGGTTCCAGCCGTTGTAGTCGTCGTTCCGCGGCAGGCCGATCTCGGTCGCCGCCGCGATGAAGGCATCGCAGATCGGGTTGGTCATCGTGAGATCGGTCACATCGAGCGGACCGCCGACGCCGTGCAGCGCGCTCGCGCCGCGGTGGTTGTTCTCCGACTTCTTGAAATAGGGCAGCACGCTCTCGAACGACCAGCCGCGGCAGCCGAGCTGGGCCCAGATGTCGTAGTCCTGGCGCTGGCCGCGCACATAGATGAGGCCGTTGATCGACGACGAGCCGCCGAGCACCTTGCCGCGCGGAATCGGGATCGCGCGGCCGGCGAGCGCGGGCTCGGGCTCGGTCGCGTAGCGCCAGTTGACGTCGGGGTTATCGAGCGTCTTCACGAAGCCGGCCGGCACGTAGATCCAGGGGTTGGTGTCCCGGCCGCCCGCCTCGAGGAGGAGGACGCGCACCGCGGGGTCCTCGCTCAACCGGTTCGCGAGCACGCAGCCGGCCGAGCCGGCGCCCACGATGATGTAATCGACGTCCATGCGCGTTCTCCGTGCCGCGCGGTGGCGCGGTCGCGGAAGCTTGGGTTACGACCGACCCGCGCGTCAAGGCGCGGCTTCGACACCCGGCGTTCCGCGTGCTATCGAGGCGCTCGCGCAACCGGGGATCGCCGATGACCGCGCCGCTCGAGGGGCCCACGTCCCGCTTCTACGTCTCACAGCGCCTCCGTCTGCATTACGTCGACTGGGGCAACCCGGACGCGCCGCCGCTCGTCCTCCTGCATGGCGGGCGCGACCACTGCCGCAACTGGGACTGGACCGCCGAGGCGCTCCGGCGCGACTGGCACATCATCGCGCCCGATCTCCGCGGCCACGGCGACAGCCAATGGTCGGGCGACGGCAACTACACGATGGCGGGCTATCTCTACGACTTCGCCCAGCTCATCCACCAGCAGAACCTCGCGCCGGTCACCATCGTCGCCCACTCGCTCGGCGGCAACATCGCGCTCCGCTATGCCGGCATCTATCCCGACAACGTGCGCAAGCTGGTCGCGATCGAAGGCCTCGGCCCCTCGCCCAAGGTGCTCGCCGAGCGCGCCAGCGAGACCGTCGTCGACCGCATGCGCAAATGGGTCGACGAGAGCCGCAAGCTCGCCGGCCGCCTGCCGCGCCGCTACGCCTCGATCGAGGAGGCGTTCAAGCGGATGCAGGAGGAGAACCCGCATCTGTCGCCCGAGCGTGCCCGCCATCTCACCGCGCACGGCGTCAACCAGAACGAGGACGGCACCTATGGCTGGAAGTTCGACAACTATGTCCGCGTCTGGCCGCCCTACGACATGACGCGCCGGGATGTCGAGCTCCTGTGGTCGGCGATCACCTGCCCGACGCTGCTCGTCTACGGCAAGGAGAGCTGGGCGTCCGATCCCTCGATCGACGGCCGCGCCGCGCATTTCCGCGACGCGCGCGTCGTCCTGATGGAGAAGGCGGGACACTGGGTCCATCACGACCGCTTCGAGGCCTTTCTCGACGAGGTGCGCGCCTTTCTCTAGCGCGGCCCAGCCGCGGGTCTCTAGCGCGGCCCAGCCGCGGGTCTCTAGCGCGGCCCGGGCGCGGGCTCTGGCGCGAGCGAGCGCGGGCCGCCGCCGTCCTTGCCAGGCTCCCGCGCCTCGCGCATGCTCGCCCGGCAATTCGAGGAGCTCGTCCGCCATGGCCCGTCTCGCCGCAAAGTGCGCGTTCGTCACCGGGGCCGGCGGTGCGATCGGCGGCGCGATCGCGCGCCGCTTCGCCGTCGAAGGCGCCCGCGTCTTCTGCACCGACAGCGACGGCGCCGCCGCCGGGCACACCGCGGCCGACATCGCGGCCAAGGGCGGCACCGCCTTCGCCCGCGCGCTCGATGTCCGGAAATCGTCCGACGTCCACGCCGCGATCGAGACCGCGGTCGCGGCGTTGGGGCGGCTCGACATCGTCGTCAACACCGCCGCCAACGACGATCCGACCGCACCCGCGGGCGATCTCGACGAGGCGGACTGGAACGACGCGATCGCGGTCAACCTCACCGGCACGTTCCTGGTGTGCAAATACGCGCTGCCGAAGCTGATCGCCGGCGGCGGCGGGCGCATCATCAACATCGCCTCGCAGCTCGGCCAGGTCGTGATCCCGAACCGGCCCGCTTATGTCACGAGCAAGGCGGCGGTGATCCAGCTCTGCCGCTCGCTCGCGCTCGACTACGCCAAGCACAACATTCGGGTGAACAGCCTGTCGCCCGGCGCGATCGAGACCCGCCGCCTCCTCCGGCGCTTCGGCACCATGGATGAGGCGCGCGCGGTGCTGGCCCCCGGCCACCCGATCGGCCGCCTCGGCCAGCCCGACGAGATCGCCCACGGCGCGGTCTTCCTCGCGAGCGATGAATCCTCGTTCATGACCGGCGCCGATCTCGTGATCGACGGCGGCTACACCGCGGTCTGAAGCCGCAGAGGCACGGCACGGGAGGCGCGACCATGCTCGACATCGCCGGCATCACGGTGCCGCCCGGCACGCGGCGGCGCCACGCGCTCGAGCTTCTCGAGCTCGCCGAAGGCACCAAGGTGTCGCTGCCGCTCGATCTGATTGCGGGCGCCCGGCCGGGACCGCGGCTCTATCTCGGCGCGGCGATCCATGGCGATGAGGTCAACGGCGTCGCGATCCTCTACAAGGCGCTCGCCGGCATCGACCCGGCGACGCTCCGCGGCAGCATCGTCTGCGTGCCGGTGCAGCATCCGTTGTCGTTCCACGCCGACCACCGGCTGCCGTTGTCGCAATTCATGAAGTCGCCGCTCGACCAGGCGCCCGCCGATGCCTGGACCTGCTTTCCCGGCGCCAAGGACGGCAACCTCGCCCAGATCGTCGCGGCGACGCTGTTCGACCTCGTCTGCCGCTGCAACTGGGCGGTCGACATCCACACCCCGACGCGCGGCGGCCGCTACGTGCCGATCGCGATCCTGCCGCATCCGCGCCTCGGCGAGAACCACGCCCGCGCCGAGGCGATGGCGCATGCGATGGGCAGCGGCTGGATCATGCGCACCGACACCGGCTTCTACGTCGCCGACGGCATCCTCTGCGTCGAGGCGACGCGCGCGGGCGTGCCCTCGTTCACCTTCGAGACCGGCGAGGGCGGCCGGCTCGAGGAGGACGTCATCGACGACGGCGCGCGCTGCATCCGGAACATCATGCGCTGGCTCGACATGATCGACGGCGCGCCCGAGCCGGCCGCCCGGACCCATGTGATGCGCGAGTTCGTCGGCCTCCGCGCCCAGCGTGGCGGCCTCCTCGTCAACCGGCGGAAGCTCGGCGATGTCGTCCGCAAGGGCGACGTCCTCTGCTCGATCAAGAACATCTACGGCGACGAGGTGGAGACGATCATCGCGCCCGCCGATGCCATGTTCGTGCGCACCACGACGCTCTCGACCGTCTCGCGCGGCGAGCGCGCGGCGACGCTCGGCCTCCTTTGACCGGCACGGACGAGATACGCGCGCGGTTCGCCGCGCGGCTCGCGGCGCGGCAGGAGGAGCTCGTCGAGCTCTGCCGCGCGCTGGTGCGGATCGACAGCCAGAACCCGCCCGGCGACACCTCAGGCCTCGTCGGCGCGATCGAGGCGGCGCTCGCCGCCGTCCCCGGCATCGAGACCCGCCGCATCGTCGCCAAGCCGCCCGCGGTCAACCTCCTCGCCCGCATCGCCGGCGCCGCACCCGGCCGAAGGCTCGTCTTCAACGGCCATCTCGACGTGTTCCCGATCGGCACCGGCGCCTGGACCACGGCGCCGCTCGGGGCGGAGCGTCGCGACGGGCGCATCTATGGCCGCGGCGCGTGCGACATGAAGGCGGGCGTCGCCGCGACCGTCATCGCCTTCCTGACGCTCGCCGAGTTCCGCACCGCCTGGCACGGCGAGGCCGTGCTCGCGCTGGTCGGCGACGAGGAGACCGGCGGCACGTGGGGGACGCAGCACCTCCTCGCCGAGGTGCCGGAGGCCCGCGGCGATGCGATGCTCAACGCCGACGCCGGCTCGCCCTTCGTCGCCCGCATCGGCGAGAAGGGCCATCTCTGGGTCGAGATCGAAGCGGCAGGGATCGCGAGCCACGCGGCGCACGCCCATCTCGGCCGCAACGCCGTCGATGCGCTGATCGCCGCCCTCGCGCCGGTCCGCGCGCTCGCCGGCGAGACCGCGACGCTGCCGCCCGCGCTCGCCGCCACGATCGCGACGGCGAAGCCGGTCTCGGAGCCGATCTCGGGCGCCGGCGAGAGCGACACGCTCCGGCGCATCACCGTCAACATCGGCCGCATCGAGGGCGGCATCAACGTCAACACCGTGCCGGATCGCGCGCGCGCGCTGGTCGACATCCGCCTGCCGCCGGGAACGACCATCGCCGAGATCGAGGCGCGGCTTGCCGCGATCCTCGACCCCCTGCCCGACGTCGCGTGGAAGATCCTCGCGGCGTGCGAGCCGAACTGGACCGACCCGGACCACGAGATCGTCGCGCTCGTCCTCCGCAATGCCGCGGCCGTGATGGGCCGCGCGGTCGCGGTCAACCTGCGGCCCGGCTTCTCGGATTCGCGCTTCTACCGCCAGGCTGGCGTGCCGAGCGTCGTCTACGGCGTCGCGCCGCACAACATGGGCGGCGTCGACGAATACGCCGAGATCGCCGACATGGTCGCGGTCGCGGCGGTGCACGGCCTCACCGCGTTCGACTTCCTCGGCCGGACCTGATCTCAGACGAAGGGCGGCTTGGGTGCGAGCCCGAACTCGACCCGGCCCGCGTTCTCGGCGGCGAAGGCGGGCGTCAGGACGAAGTGGCTCCGGAGCACGTGGATGTCGCGGAAGGCGCGCTGCAGCGGATCGCCGTCGAGCGCGACGCCGGTGCCGGCATCGCAGAACAGGTCGTAGACGACCCGCGTCGCCACGTCGACCGCCTCGACCGCCATCATGCGCATCCGCACGCGGTCGGCGACGGGCACGGTTTCGCCCGCCTCGTAGCGATGCGCGAACTCGGCCACGACCGCGAGGAACTGCCGGCGCGCGCCGTCGAGGCGTGCGACCGCGCGGCCGAGAATCGACTGCGACGACGGCCATTCGGTCTGCGACGACGGCATGCGCGCGTTCCAGCGCTGCACCAGCCGATCGCGGTAGGCATTGATCGCGGCCTCTGCGATGCCGACCGCCGGTGCGGCAATGACGAAGGCGAATAGCGTGCCGGTCGGCCGGGTGTCGTCGCCCTTGGCCGCGGCGACGTCGCGCCGGCCGAGCTCGGCATAGACGGCGACGCGGTGCGCCGGCACGACGAGCTTGTCGAGGTGGACGGACTTGCTGCCGGTGCCGCGCATCCCCATCGCGTACCAGTCGTCCTCGATCCGGACGTCGCGGCGCGGCACGAGCGAGGTCAAGACGCGCTTCGGGTCCTCGGGCGCGCGGGCGCTCAGGAGGAACCAGCTCGCGTAGTCGGCGCCGCTGACATAGGGCCAGCGGCCGTCGAGGATGACCGCCCCGTCGGCGCCATAGGCGGCGGTGACGGGCGGCCCCATCACGAGGCCGGTGAACAGCGGCCGGCCATCGGCCCGCACCTCGGCCAAAGCGCGCGCCGGATACCAGCCGACGAGATAGTTCTGGTAGCCGACCAGCGACTGGGTCCAGGCCGTCGACGCGCAGCCCTCGGCGAGTGTCGCCGCGACCTCGATGTGGGCGCGGATGCCGGCGCCGAGACCGCCCTGGTCGGCCGGCAGGAGGATCCGGAACAGCCCCGCCGCGGCGAGGGCGTCGTGCACCTCCGGCAGAAGCGTCCGTCGGCGCTCGGTCTCGTCGGCGCGCGCGGCGAGGACCGGCACGAGGGCGCGGGCGCGGGCAAGGAGGGCGTCGCGGTCGGCCGGATCGGTCGTCGCGGGCGCGGCGGGCGAGGCGGTATCCATCGTCCGTTGGTAACAGGGCCGCCTCGGTGCGTCCACCCCGCTCGGCAGGGCGCGAAACGGCGTGACAGCGGCCGCCGCGCGGCGCCATCCTCAGGCCCATGCCCTCGACCCCGCTCGTCTTCCGATGGACCGCCGGTATCGCGCCCTTGCATGTCGCCCGCGTCCGCGACATCACGGAGCGCCAGGACGACGAGGCGCGGCCGAGGCGCCACGGGGCCGAGCGCGCCCGCATCGGGCGGCGCGCCGCCTCGGGCGAGAGGGGTGCGGCGCTTGCCTACGGGATCAACCAGAAGCTGACCGCGATGATCGGCGTCGACCACGCCTGCCAGACGGTTCTCCGCCACCCCGCTGCGGCCGGCCTCGCCGCCGCGCGCGACCGCCGTCACGCGGACCATCACCCCGGGCCACAACCATGACACGTGCCGCGACCGTCTTCGTGGTCGACGACGACGCGGCCGTGCGCGACGGGCTCGACACGCCCCTCGCCGCCTATGGCTACACCGTCGAGACCTTCGAGAGCGCCGAACGCTTCCTCGACCGGCCGCCACCGGATGCCGGCGGCTGTATCGTGGCCGACATGCGGATGCCGGGCATGGGCGGGCTCGAGCTCCTGCGCGAGCTGGCGCGGCGCGGCGTCACGGTCCCGGTCATCATCATCACCGGCCATGGCGACATCCCGATGACGGTCGCCGCGTTCAAGGCCGGCGCGGTCGATTTCCTCGAGAAGCCGTTCGACGGCGATGCCCTGGTCGGCGCGATCGACGAGGCGCTGAAGCGGCGCGGCGCGGCGATGGCCGATCTGCCCGCGCGCGACGCCCTCGCCGCCCGGCTCCGCGAGCTCAGCCCGCGCGAGCGCGAGGTCATGGACCTGGTGGTCGCCGGCCTCCCCAACAAGGTGATCGCGCACCGCCTCGGCATCGCGGTCCGCACCGTCGAGGTGCACCGCGCCCGGCTGATGGAGAAGTCCGGCGCGCGCAACCTGTCCGAGCGCGGCCGCATCGCGATCCGGCTCGAAGGGCCCCGCTGACGGAGCCTTTCCGGGTCGCCGCTAGTGGACAACCACAATAGGAGCCCGCGGCCCCCATCCGTAGCTTCCGCGACCCCGTATGAGTGCGGATGGAGCCATCCACCGCAGTCGGTTGATCCATGTCTTGCGGCAACGCGAGACGATTAGGGAATCGCCCGCGCGATGGACTTCGAGGTCGTCCTCACACTCCTGACGCTGACCGGTCTCGAGATCATCCTCGGGATCGACAACATCGTCGTCATCGCGATCATCGCCGCGACCCTTCCCGTCCACCAGCGCGAGAAGGCCCTGATCATCGGCCTGTCGCTCGCGATGATCACCCGCCTCCTCCTGTTGTTCTCGCTGAGCTGGATCGCCGGTCTCACCGCGCCGATCGCCACGCTCGGCACGTTCGAGATCTCCGGCCGCGACCTCCTGATGCTCGCCGGCGGCGTGTTCCTGATCGTCAAGGCCGTGACCGAGATGCACGCCGCGGTCGCCGAGGAGGGCGAGCACGGCGGCGGCCGCCGCGCCACGAGCTTCAGGAACGCGCTGGCCCAGATCGTGATGCTCGACATCGTGTTCTCGTTCGATTCGGTCATCACCGCGGTCGGCATGGCGAACCAGCTCTGGGTCATGGCGACCGCGGTGATCATCGCGGTGATCGTGATGCTGATCGCCTCGGGCCCGATCATCCGCTTCATCCACGTCAACCCGTCGGTGAAGATGCTGGCGCTCGCCTTCGTGCTGCTGATCGGCGTGATTCTCTGCGCCGACGGCTTCGGCTACCCGATCCCGAAGGGCTATCTCTACTTCGCGATGATGTTCTCGGTGTTCGTCGCCGGGCTCAATATCATCTGGAGCCGGCGCGTGGAGCGCCGTGCCGCCGCGCGCGCCGCCGCCGAGAACGGCGACGCCAAGAGCGAGAGCGCGACCGCCTAGCGACGCCGGGAGAAGCCCAGCCGGGACAAGCCCAGCCGGGACTAACCCAGGCCGCCCGCGCGCCCCGTTCCGCTGTTCGGACCCCCGTCCGACCACTACAATCAGCCGCGACCGAGGGCCGCCGGCACCCTGCCGCGCGGGGCGATGCGGTGTGGCGCGCGATGAACATCCTCCTCACCCCGGCCCGGATCGGCCCGGTCGAGATCCCGAACCGGATCGTGATGCCGCCGATGACCACGCGGTCCTCGGACGAGGCGGGCTTCGTCACCGAGGACGCCCTCGCCTACTACGCCGCCCGGGTGCGGGGCGGCGTCGGCCTGATCACGGTCGAGATGGCCTCGCCCGAGAAGGCCGGCCGCCATCGCTTCCGCGAGCTCGGCATCTACGACGACCGGTTCATCCCCGGGCTCCGCCGCCTCGTCGACATGATCCATGCCGGCGGGTCCAAGGCCTCGATCCAGCTCGGCCACGGCGGCGGCCACACCCGGATCGACATCTCGGGCGAGACCCCGGTCGCGCCGTCGGCGATCCCGCATCCGGTCTATGAGATCACCTTCGAGACCATCGTGCCCGAGGCGATGAGCGTCGCGCGCATCGCGGCCGCCGTCGCCGCCTATGCCGCCGCCGCGGTCCGCTCCCGCGAGGCCGGCTTCGACTGCGTCGAGATCCACGCCGCCCACGGCTATCTGATCTCGCAGTTCCACACCCCGTTCGAGAACCGCCGCACCGACGCCTATGGCGGCGCGCTCGCGAACCGCGCCCGCTTCGGGCTCGAGGTGCTGCGCGCGGTCAAGGCCGCGGCGCCGACGCTCGGCGTCGTCTACCGGCTCTCGGTCGAGGACTATTTTCCCGACGGCATGCCCTACGAGGAGGGCCGCGAGATCGCGGTCTGGGCGGCGGAGGCGGGCGCCGATGCGCTCCACATCTCGGCCGGCCATTACCGGTCGCTGCCGTCGGCGGCGCGGATGAACCCGACGATGGCGCTCCCCGAGGCGACGTTCCTCGGCTACGCCTCCGGCATCAAGGCACGCGTGAAGGTCCCCGTGATCGCTGTCGGCCGGCTCGGCGATCCGGCCGTCGCGACCGCGGCGGTCGCCGAGGGCAAGGCGGATTTCGTCGCCATCGGCCGCCCGCTCGTCGCCGATCCGGACTGGGTGGCGAAGCTCCGGCGCGGCGCGCCGATCCGCCGCTGCCTCGCCTGCAACACCTGCATCAACGAGATGCGGGGCGGCATCGGCATCTCGTGCGTCGTCAACGGCATGGCCGGGCGCGAGCGCGCCTTCGCCGACGCCCGCCCGCCGCAAGGCGAGCGCATCGCCGTGATCGGGGCGGGCCCCCGCCGGGCTCACCTATGCCGCCCTCGTCGCCGCCGGCAACAGCGTCACCCTGTTCGAGCGCGCGGCCGTGCCGGGCGGCGGGTTCCGCCACGCCGGCAAGGCGCCGCTGTTCCAGGAGGTCGAGGCGCATCCTTTGGTGTTCGAGCGCTACATCGCAGACCTGGTCGCCGACTGCACGCGCCAGGGCGTCGTCATCCGCTGCGGCACCGACGTCCGCGCCGATCCGGCGCTGCTCGCGCCGTTCGACCGCCTCGTCGTCGCGACCGGCGCGCGCGCCCGCTTCGGCCTCGGCGCGCTCGCCCCTGCTCTACTCGATCTCGGGGCCGGGCGCTGGCCGGGGCTCCGCCGTCTCCTCGCCGATCCGAAGCTCCGCGACTGGTTCTATTACCGCGCGCGCACGCCGACCGCCGACCGCATCCGCGCGCTCGCCCGCCCCGGCCAGACCGTGATCGCGATCGGCGATGCGGTCGCGGCGGGCAAGAGCAAGGAGGCGATCCGGAGCGCCTTCGACGCGGCACTCCTCGGCGCCGGCGGGCGGGCGGGATGACGGCGTGCTAGACTGAGCGCATCGGCTGGCCGGAAACGGGAGGGACGACATGGCGCGTGTTCTCGACGACGCACGGCAGCGGACCGTCAAGGCGCCGGTGCAGTTCGCGCTCCGGACCGGCGAGACGCCGGTGACGCTGGTCGGCCGGCCTGGCGAGGCGCAGGTCCAGACGAGCGGCGGGTTCGAATGGAAGGACATCGTCGTCGCCGACGGGCGCCCGGTCGCCGACCGCCTTGACCTCGACCGCGAGGGATTCGTGCTCCGGCGCCACGACACCGCGATGGTCGATTTCTACGACGAGGCCGAGGTCTCAGCGGTCTATTACCCGGAGATGGAGCGGCTGGTGAAGGCCGAGACCGGCGCCGCCAAGGTGATCGTGTTCGACCACACGATCCGGAACGACGATCCGGCCGCGCAGACGGCCAAGGGGCTGCGGGCGCCGGTCTCGACCGTCCACAACGACTCACCATCGCGTCCGCCGCGCAGCGCGTGCGCGACCTCCTGCCCGCCGACGAAGCCGACCGGCGGCTCGCCCGGCGCTACGGCTCGATCAATGTGTGGCGGCCGATCCGCGGGCCGGTCGAGAACAAGCCGCTCGCGATCTGCGCCTACGACGCGATCGAGACCGGCGATCTCGTCGCCGCCGAGCGCCGCTACGGCGACCGCATCGGCGGCATCTACTACCTCGCCTACAACCCGGCGCAGCGCTGGACCTATTTCCCGCGCATGACGCGCGCGGAGGTGATCGTGCTCAAATGCTTCGATTCGCTCACCGACGGCACCGCGCGCTGGACCGCGCACGGCTCGTTCGAGGATCCCGCGGCGCCTTCCGGCGCGCACCCGCGCGAGAGCATCGAGATCCGGACCCTCTATTTCTTCGACTGAGGCGCCGACCATGAAGCTCGAGGGCGCCGTCGCCATCATCACCGGGTCCTCGAGCGGCGTCGGCGCCGCGACGGCCCGGAAGCTCGCCCGCCGCGGCGCGCGCGTCGTCGTCAACTGCACGCGGCGCGTTGCCGAGGGCAATGCCGTCGTCGCCGACTGCAAGGCGGCCGGCGCCGATGCGATCCTGACGACCGGGCAGATGATCGTCTGCGATTCCGGCGCCGGGCTCGGCCCGATGGGCTCCTCGACCCCGCCGCGCCGCGGCAACCGCTGACACCGCCCGCGCCCGCGGTCCCGGGCGAACCCCTCTTGCGCCGGCGGATCGATGGTGACAGCATCCACCCCGATTTTCCGTTCCGCAGCACGTTCTCGGACGAAGGAGGCGGCGTGAAGGCGCCCAAATTCAGCTATGTGCGCGCAGAGAGCGTGGACCACGCGCTCGCGCTCCTCGACCAGCACGGCGACGAGGCCCGCATCCTGGCCGGCGGCCAGAGCCTGATGCCGACGCTCAACATGCGGCTGTCGCGGCCGCAGCTTTTGATCGACATCAACCGCCTCGACGCGCTCAAGGGCATCGCGCTCCAGGGCGATCGGGTGCGCATCGGCGCGCTCGCCCGCCATGTCGAGGTCCTGAACTCGCCGGTGGTGGCGAAGAACCTGCCGCTGATCGCCGAGGCGATGCCGCATGTCGCGCATGTCGCGGTCCGGAACCGCGGCACGTTCGGCGGCTCGGTCGCGCTCGCCGATCCGGCGGCCGAGATGCCGGCCTGTGCGCTCGCGCTCGGCGCGACCTTCGTCGTCCAGAGCAGCAAGGGCCGACGCGAGATCGCGGCCGATTCCTATTTCAAGGGCCTCTACGAGACCGCGCGCGCCGTCAACGAGATCCTGGTCGAGGCGCTGATCCCGGTCGAGAAGCCGGGCACCGTCTCGGTCTTCCTCGAGCTCGCGCGCCGGCACGGCGATTTCGCGATGGCCGGCCTCGCCTGCCACGCGCGGATCGACAAGGGCGTCATCGCCGAGGCGCGCCTCGTCTATTTCGCGAGCGAGGTCAGGCCGACGCTCGCCACCCGCGCGATCGCCGCGATCAAAGGCAAGCCGTGGAACGACGCGACGCGCGATGCGGCGCTCGCCGCGCTCGCCGACGATCTCGACCCGATGACCAATCTCCACGGCAGCGCGGCGATGAAGCTCCATCTGCAGCGCGTTCTGACGCGGCGCGCGATCGATCAAGCCGTCGCGCGGGCGAGGGCGGCATGACCGGCGAGGAGACGACCGAGATCACGCTCACCGTCAACGGCGAGCGCATCGCGCGACGGGTGCGGGTGCGCGAGCATCTGGTCGACTTCCTGCGCGGTGAGTTGCAGCTCACGGGCTCGCATCTCGGCTGCGAGCACGGTATCTGCGGCGCGTGCTCGGTGCGCGTCGACGGCGTCGTCGTCCGCGGCTGTCTGATGCTCGCCGTGCAGGCCGACGGCGCCGAGGTGACGACGATCGAGGGGCTGACCGACACCGGCGAGATCGCCGATCTGCAGGCCGCGTTCGTCGAGCGGAACGCCCTCCAATGCGGCTTCTGCTCGCCCGGCATGCTGGTGACCGCGGCCGATCTCCTCAAGGCGGCCAAGCCCGCGACGCGCGAGGAGATCCGGAACTTCCTGTCCGGCAATTTCTGCCGCTGCACCGGCTATCACGCGATCGTCGATGCGGTCGAGACGACGCTCAACAAGCGCCTCGGACGATAGGGGCGGAGATCATGGCGAACGACATCCCGACCAAGGCGACGCTGACGCCCTTCGACCGGCCGAACAGCTATGTCGGCCGCAACCTGTCGCGCCCGGGCGCGCGGCGCGCGGTCGCCGGCCGCGGCACCTATACCGACGACGTGGTGCTGCCGCGCATGCTGCACGGCGCGTGCGTGCGGAGCCCCTATGCGCACGCCAAGATCGTCCGCATCGACACGACCGCGGCGCGGAAGGCGCCCGGGGTCGCGCTGGTCATGACCGGGGCCGAGCTCGCCAAGCGCTGCACCGCGCCCTGGATGGGCACGCTCAAGGTCTTCGAGGGCATGAAGTCGGCACCGCAATACCCGATGGCGGTCGACCGCGCCTGCTGGCAGGGCGAGCCCGTGGTGTTCATCGCCGCGCGCACGCGCGCCGAGGCCGAGGACGCGGCGGAGCTGGTCGAGGTCGCCTGGGAGGAACTCCCGGTCGTCGCCGAGAAGAAGACCGCGCTCGATCCGAAGACACCCGTCCTCCACGCCTCGCTCGGCGACAATCTCGCCTTCCGCAAGCTCATCGACACCGGCGACGTCGAGGCCGCGTTCAAGGCCGCCGATCACGTGATCGAGGAGACCTTCGAGTTCGGCCGCCACACCGCCGTCAGCCTCGAGCCGCGCTCGATGATCGCCGACTGGAACCCGGCGAACGAGCGGCTCGCCGTCTACATCTCGAACCAGGTTCCGCACATGATGCAGTATTTGTTCTCGCGCACGCTCGGCGTGCCCGAGCACAATGTCCGCGTGGTGAGCCACGACGTCGGCGGCTCGTTCGGGATGAAGATCCATTCCTATGGCGACGAGGTCGCGGCCTGCGCCGCCTCGATGATGCTAGGCCGCCCGGTGAAGTTCATCGCCGACCGGCTCGAATCCTTCCTCACCGACATCCACGCGCGCGAGAACACGGTCAGGGCGAAGATCGGCTTCAACAAGGACGGCACGATCACCGCCTTCGACATCGACGATTTGTCGGGTATCGGCGCCTATTCGCAATATCCGCGCACCAGCGTGTTCGAGGCGAACCAGATCCTCAACATCACCGCCGGGCCGTACAAGCATCCGAACTACCGCGCGCGCGCGACGGTGGTCTACATGAACAAGGTGCCGACCTCGCAGTACCGCGCCGTCGGCCACCCGATCGGCATCACCGTCGCCGAGGCGCTCGTCGACCGCGCCGCCGAGACGCTTGGCATGGACCCGGTCGAGATCCGCCGGCGTAACGTGATGGAGGATAACTCCTATCCGCGCCTGACGGGCTCGGGCATCAAGGTGTTGGATCTGTCGCACCAGGCCTGCCTCGAGAAGCTGGTGCGGCTGATGGACTATGACGCGCTCCGCGCCGAGCAGGCGCTCCTCCGCAACAAGGGCATCTGGCGCGGCATCGGCATCGCCGCCTTCATCAAGGGCACCGCGCCCGGGCCGCAGGGTCTCTATGGCGCGGGCGGTGCGCCGATCGCCGCGCAGGACGCCTGCACCATCAAGCTCGAGCCGTCGGGCAACGTGATCTGCGCCGTCGGCGTCAGCGAGCAGGGCCAGGGAGTCGACACCGTGATGCAGCAGATTGCGGCGACCGGTCTCGGCGTTCCGTTCGAGAGCGTGCGCGTGATCTCGGGCGACACCGAGACGACGCCCTATGGCGGCGGCACCTATGCCTCGCGCGCCACCGCGATCGGCGGCGAGGCGACCTACCAGGCCGCGCGCAAGCTCCGCGCCGAGATCCTCGTGATCGCGGGCGCGCTCCTCCAGTCCGATCCCAAGGTGCTCGACATCCGCAACGGCGTCGTCGTCGACGCCGCGAACGGCACGCTCCGCATCCCGTTGTCGGAGATCGGGCGCATCGGCCACTTCCAGCTCGGCGAGCTCCCGAACGACGTGCAGCCGACGCTCTCGGTGACGCACCGCTACCGGCTGCTCGACCTCCCCTACATCTTCACCAACGGCATCCACGGCGCCTATGTCGAGGTCGACGTCGACACCGGCTTCATCCGCCACCTCAAGCACTGGGTGGTCGAGGATTGCGGGCGCATCATCAACCCGCAGCTCGCCGACGAGCAGGTGCGCGGCGGCGCCGTCCAGGGCCTCGGCGGCGCGCTCTACGAGCACTGCATCTACGACGAGAATGCGCAGCTCCAGAACGGCACGCTCGCCGACTACATCATCCCGATGGCGGTCGAGATGCCCGACATCGTGGTCGACCACGTCCAGACGCCGACCGGCCAGTCCGAGCTCGGCGCCAAGGGCGCGGGCGAATCCGGCACCGGCGCCGCACCCGGCGTCATCATGGGCGCGGTCAACGATGCGCTCCGCCCGTTCGGCGCCCGGGTCACGATCCAGCCGATGACGCCCGAGGTCGTGCTCCAGGCGCTGGGCAAGCTGTGAGGCGGTCGGGCGGCGCTTGACGCCGCCTCTGCCGGCCCCGAAGCTCAGGCGCGCGCCCGACCGGCGCGCGCCTTCTTCATTCGGGGACCCGGCCGATGCTCTATCGCGACCTCCGCGCCTATCTCGATGCGCTCGACAAGCGCGGGCTCCTCGTCACGGTCGACGAGCCGGTCAGCAAGGACACCGAGCTCGTGCCGCTGGTCCGGCTCCAGTTCCGCGGCCTCCCCGAGCCGAGCCGCAAGGCGTTCTGGTTCCGCAACGTCACCGATGCGCGCGGGCGCCGCTTCGACGGCTCGGTCGTTCTCGGCACGCTCGGCTCCTCGCGCACGATCTACGGCGCGGCGCTCGGCGTCGGTCCCGACGAGATCGGCGCCAAGTGGGCGTCGGTCCAGGGCAAGCCGCTCACCCCGCGGCGCATCGAGCGCGGCGAGGCGCCGGTCAAGGAGGTCGTCGTCCGCGCGCCCGATCTCGGCGACGGCGTCGACCGCTTCCCGCATCTGATCTCGACACCCGGCTTCGACCCGGCGCCGTTCCTGACCGCCGGCGTCTGGGCGACGCGCGATCCGGAGAACGGCAGCTACAATCTCGGCATCTATCGCGGGATGATCAAGGCGCCCGACCGGATCGGCTGCGCCACCGACGTCCCCACCCAGCATCTCGCCATCCAGTGGGAGAAGGCGCGCCGCATGGGCCGGCACCTCGAGGCGGCCTGCTTCATCGGCGGGCCGCCCGCGCTCCTCCTCGCCGCGGCGAGCAAGGTGCCCTATGGCGTCGACGAATACGGTGTCGCCGGCGCGCTCAACGGCGCGCCCCTCGATCTCGTCGCGGCCGAGACCTTCGACTGCCTGGTGCCGGCCGGCGCCGAGATCGTCATCGAGGGCCGCATCCGGACCGACATCCTCGAGCCCGAGGCGCCGTTCGGCGAGGCTTCGGGCTATCTCGGCCCGCGCAAGATGGAGAAGGTGTTCGAGGTGACCGCGATCACCCACCGCCGCCAGCCGATCTACCAGGGCATCATCTCGGAATTCCCGCCGAGCGAATCGAGCGTGATGCGCAAAGCCGCGTTCGATGCAATCTATCTCCGCCATCTCCGCGACGCGTGCAACATCCCCTCCGTCACCAAGGTCGCCTGCCACGAGATGGCGAGCTGCAACATGCTGTTCGTCATCCAGCTCGACCGGCCGGTGCTCGGCCAGCCGTGGCAGGCGCTGCGCGCCGCGGCCGCCTTCGACGCCTCGCTCGGCAAGTACTTCATCGCGGTCGATTCCGACGTCGACCCGGATTCGATGGACGCGGTCCTGTGGGCGCTGTCCTATGCGACCCAGCCGCACCGCGACGCCGAGATCATCCGCGGCAAGGTGCCCCGGCTCGATCCCTCGGTGACGCCCTCGGCCGATGAGCGCCAGTTCGCCTATCCTGACGGCGCCGGCGCCTCCGCGATCCTGATCAATGCCTGCCGCGAGCACCCTTATCTGCCGGTCTCGCTGCCGCGGCGGGACTTCATGGAGGCGGCGCGGGCGCGCTGGGCCGCGCTCGGCCTGCCGGCGCTCGAGCTGCGGGCGCCCTGGCACGGCTATCCGCTGTCGGCCTGGACCGAGGAGAACGCCGAGGAGGCGGCGCTCGCCGTCGCCGGGCGCTATCTCGAGACCGGCCGCAAGCTCGCCGGGCGGCGCACCACACCGGACGGCAAGCCGATCGCCGGCGAATAGTGCTAGACTTGCCGCCGCGCGCCCGGTCCAGGGGCGCGGCAGCGCCAAACGAGGAGACCGCGCCATGATGGTGCAGAACGCCAAGCCCGGCGAGGCGCATTTCGTATGCACGATGCGCGAGCACAACGATCTCTGCGGCCAGTTCGCGCGCGCCTACGGCAATGACCGGTTCGAGCGTCTCGATCCGTTCGAGGAGATGGTCTACGTCGTCAGCCACCACGACTATGGCTGGGACGAGTTCGACGCCAACCCGACCGTCGATCCCAAGACGCGCATGCCGGCCGGCATCGGTGCGGCGCCCGCCGACATGACGATCGAGGCCAATCGCCGCTCGCCGCAGTACAACGAGGCGCGCCACCTCTATTGCGGCCTTCTCGCGAGCATGCACTCGTGGGGCCTGTTCAACGAGCGCTACGGCTATTCCGATTTCCGCGTCCGCAAGGGCGGCTCGCTGTCGGTGCCGATCCCGTCGGGCAACCGCGACGCCGGGCTCGCCATGCTGGAGGGCGAGAAGGAGCGCCAGAAGCGGCTCCGCGCCGCGCTCGCGGCCAGGCCCGAGACCCGCGCCTGGGTCGAGGAGAAGCACCTGTTCCAGAACTACAAGCAGCTCCAGTTCTTCGACACGCTCGCGCTCTATTTCAACCTCCGCCACGAGAGCGAGCGCGCGGTCGAGGTCTATACCCACGTGCCGATGACCGCCGATCGGGACACCACCGTGACCGTGACGCCGCAGGGCGGTTTGACCTACGCGCTGGCGCCGTTCCCGTTCGCGGGCCAGCGTCTCGAGGTCGTCTGCCAGGGCCGCTATGTGAAGCCTCTGCCCGAGGGCGAGATGGCCCCGGCCCGGGTCGGCGCCCTGCTTGAAGCGCTGCCGAAGACGACCCAGATATACACCTTCGTGGCGGGCTGAACCGCGCGCGGGATAGTCCTTGAATCGCGCACCCGCGCCGGGCGATAAAGGCCCGCTGTCGTTCACAACGGAAAGGAGGTGATCCAGTGTCTCATTGTCTTTCACCGCGGCCGTCGGTCGCCCGGACCTGGATCCTCGCCTCGGCGGAGGGCCGGCTCGGCTGACCAGACGCCCTGCGGTCCGCATGGCCGGGCCGCGGTATGACAATGGAAGGGCCGCCTCAACGGGCGGCCCTTCTTTGTTGCGGCGCCGCGGCGCTCTCGGCGATCATCGGCGGTCATGAGCAAGGCCTTCACCCGCGAGAGCGACGGCGAGGACGACGACGGCCCCGAGCGCGACCCGGCGACGCCGCCGGGCACGCGGAACTACATCACGCCCGCGGGCCACGCGCGGCTTCGCGACGAGCTCCGCACGCTCCGCCAGAGCGAGCGACCGCGCATCGTCGAGATCGTGTCCTGGGCCGCCGGCAACGGCGACCGGTCGGAGAACGGCGACTATCTCTACGGCAAGCGGCGCTTGCGCGAGATCGACCGCCGCATCCGTTTCCTGGTCAGGCGGCTCGAGGCAGCCGAAATCGTCGATCCGGCGCGGCAGAAGAACCGCGACCAGGTGTTCTTCGGCGCGACCGTGACCTTCGCCCATGTCGAGACCGACGCGGAGCGGACGGTCACCATCGTCGGCCAGGACGAGGTCGACCCCGACCACGGGCGCATCAGCTGGATCTCGCCCGTCGCGCGCGCCCTCCTCAAGGCGCGCGCCGGCGATGTCGTCGAGGTCCGCATGCCCGCGGGGCCGGAGAGCATCGAGGTGGTGGCGATCCGCTACCCCGAGGCGTGAGCGCTATTTCACCGACGAGAACGCGGTCGGCTGCAGGATGGTGTTCGACAGGGTCGCCACGATCGGGCCGTCGCGCTCGCTCTCGGCGCGCTTGGCGAGCCATTCGGGGTCGGTCGCGAAGGCGTCCCACTTCCGCTCGCGCTCGGCGAGCGAGTCCCAGGCGAGCATGTAGAAGAGCTCCTGGTTCGATTCGCCGACCACGACGGTCCAGAACCCAGCCTGGCGGATGCCGTGCCTGTCCCAGAGCTTGAGGGTGACGTTCTTGAACCGATCGAGGAGCGCCGGCAGCCGGCCGGGCACGCAGCGATAGACGCGAAGCTCATAGATCATCGGGGCCTCCCTCACTGGATCGCACGAGCATGCCCCAGCCGCACGCCCGGCCGCAACGCGGGCGGCGGAATTGAGGGTCGCCCCGCGCGCGCTTCTCCGGTATGGAAAACCTCCCGCCACCCCGCAACCGCCGCGCGCCGGACGAGGCCGCCCGATCGCCGATGACCCTCTCCGCCGATCCAGACGCGCAGAAGCGCCGCCGTACGATCATCCTCGTCGGCTCGATCTGGCTCCAGCTCGTGAGCGCGGGCGGCATGTATCTGATCGTCGTCGCGCTGAAGGAGGTGGCGGAAGAGTTCTCCTGGCCGCGCGAGGTTCCCTCGCTCGCCTTCTCGCTCCAGTTCATCGGCTCGGGCTTCGGCGGCATCATCATGGGTCACGTGCTCGACCGGCTCGGCTTCGGCGTGCCGGCGCTCGTCGGTGTCCTGATGATCGGGATCGGCTCGATCTTGGTCAGCGTGATCGATGCGCCGTGGCAGCTTTATCTCATCTACGCCTTCATGATCGGCGTGTTCGGCCAGGGGAGCTTCTCGGCGCCGGCGATGGCCAACATCGCGCGCTGGTACGACGAGCGCCGCGGCATGGCGGTCGGCATGGTGGCGAGCGGGCAGAGCCTCGCCGGCATCGTGTGGCCGCCGATCTTCGGCTATGTGCTCGCGACCGAGGGCTGGCGGCCGATGTTCGTGTGGTACGGCGTCTTCATGCTCGTGGTTCTGCTGCCGGTGTGCTGGTTCGTCCGCAGCCGGCCGCCGCGCGCGGCACCGCCGGTCCAGGGCGGCGCCGGCACCGGCTATCGCGGATTGTCGCCCGAGAGCCAGGCGATGCGCCCGGTCGCGATCGCGATGACGCTGTGCGTGGCTATTCTCGGCTGTTGCGTCGCGATGGCGCTGCCGCTCGGCCATCTCGTCGCGCACGTCTCCGATCTCGGCCACTCGATCACCGAGGCGGTCGAGGTCCTGTCGGCGATGCTGATCACCGCCTTCCTGAGCCGGGCCGTTGTGGTCGGGTTCCTGTCCGACCGGCTGGGCGGGCTCCGCGCGCTGTTCATCTTCTCGGTCGTCCAGGCGACGATGCTGTTCGCGCTCACCGTCGTCCGCGATCTGCCGGCGGTCTATCTCGTCGCCGCCCTCCTCGGGCTCGGCTATGGCGGCATCTTTCCGGTCTACGCGGTCGCCGTGCAGGACCACATGCCGCTCGCCCAGACCGGGCGGTGGACCGGGATCGTGTTCCTGTTCGGCGCCATCGCGATGGGGTTCGGCAGCTGGATGGGCGGCGTCCTGTTCGATCTGACGGGCTCCTACCGCCTGCCGTTCCTGATCGGCGTCGCGTGCAACCTGGTCAATCTCGCGATCGTCGCCTATCTGATCGCGCGGCTCGGCCCCCTCCGCCCGCGGCCGCGCTATATTTGACGCGTCCGGCCCTGCCAGAACGGCGTGCGCAGCGCGAGCTTGTCGATCTTGCCGGTCGATGCGCGCGGCAACGCGGCGCGGAACTCGACCCGGCGCGGCTTCTTGTAGCTCGCGATGCGGCCCTGGCAGTACGCGATGATGTCGGCCTCGCTCGCCGCATCGCGCTCGCTGAGCACGACGAAGGCGAGAACCGATTCACCCCAGTGATCGTCGGGCACGCCGATCACCGCGGCGTCGGCAACGGCGGGATGGTGGAGGATCGCCTCCTCGACCTCGCGCGGATAGATGTTCTCGCCGCCCGAGATGATCATCTCGGTCTTGCGGTCGACGATGAAGACGTAACCGTCGCCGTCGAGATGGCCGACGTCGCCGAGCTCGTACCAGCCGTCCTTCATCACCGCCGCCGTCGCCGCGGCGTTGCGCCAATAGCCCTGCATGACGAGATCGGGATTGCGCACCTGGAGAAGCCCCGCGACGCCGGGCGGGCAGGGCCGTCCGTCGGCATCGACGGCGCGCACCTCGGACATGAAGCTCGGCTGGCCGGCCGAGGCGAGGCGCGCGACGACCGGCGCCGGCCCGTCGACGACGTGCTGGTGCTTGTCGAGATAGGAGACGACCGCCGATTCGGTCGAGCCGTAGCGCTGGATCAGGATCGGCCCGAAGCGGGCGAGCGCGCGGCGGAGCAGCGCCACCGGCATCGCGGACGCGCCATAGGAGAGCGTGCGCACCGACGACAGATCGCGCCGGTCGATGTCGGGAAGATCGAGAAGCGACCGGATCATGGTCGGCGCGAGATGGAGCGTCGTGAGCCGGTCGCGCTCGACGGCCGCGACGAGCGCGGCCGGGTCGAAGCGGCGGAAGATGTGCATCGGGGCGCCCGCGAGCATGTGGGCGAGCTGCGAGAACTCGCCGCCGATGTGGAACATCGGTATCACCAGGCTGCCTCTGTCGCCGGGGACGATGCCGACCTCGGCCATCACGGTGAGCGCGGTGAAATACTGCGCGCGCTGGCCGAGCATCACGCCCTTGGGCCGGCCGGTGGAGCCCGAGGAGTAGAAAAGGCACGCCGTGTCGTCGGGTGCGGGCCGGAGCTGAGGCCGCTCGGCGCGCGACGCGGCGAGGAGGGTCTCGTAGTCGGAAGCCCAGTCTGGACACGGCGCGCGGCCGTCGCCGATGCGGACGAAGACGGGACGGATCGCGAGCGCGGCGCGGACGGCATCGATCTCGGCCTCGTACTGCGCCTCGAAGACGACGACGCGCGGCTCGGCGTCGCCGAGCACATAGGCGATCTCCGGCGCGGTGAGCCTGACGTTGATCGGATGGACCACGATGCCGGTCACCTGTCCGGCGCCTAACACCTCGAGCCCCTCGATCGCGTTCTGCGCGAGAAGCGAGACGCGGTCCTGGCGACCGACACCGAGCCGGATCAGCGCGTGCGCGAGCCGGTAGCAGCGCGCGGCATGGCCCGCGAACGTGGTCCGGCCGCGCTCGTGCACATAGGCGAGCGCATCGCCGCGGAGCGCGGCGTTGCGCGGGATGATGTCGCCGACGAGCATGGCGCCTCTCGACCGTCGCGTGTGCCGGCCAAGGAGCTTAGGCGATGACGGCGGCGCCGTCATCGCCACATCGCGGCCCTGGCCGATAGGCGCGGATCGGACTAGGCTCGCCCCCCGAGGCGCTGCGCGGCGGGGAGGCGGGCACAGCATGAGCGACGGCATCGGCGCACCGCTCCGGCGACGCGAGGACCAGCGTCTCCTGACCGGCGCGGGCGCGTTCTCGGACGACATCTCGGTCGCCGGCGAAGCCTACGCCGTCATGGTCCGCTCGCCGCACGCGCATGCCCGCATCCGCGCGATCGACACCGTGTCCGCCCGCGCCGTGCCGGGCGTCCTCGTCGTCCTGACCGGCGCCGACGCGCTCGCCGACGGTCTCGCGCCGATCCCGCACAACCCGTCGTCGAGCAGCCCGCCCGACATCATGCTGCGGAACCGCGACGGCAGTGACAAGTTCATGGCCCCGCATTGCGTGCTCCCGGCCGACAAGGCGCGCTTCGTCGGCGAAGCGGTCGCCATGGTGGTTGCCACCTCGCTCGAGACCGCGCGCGACGGCGCCGAGCGGGTCGCGGTCGACTACGCGGTCCTGCCGGCCGTCACCGATACGCGCCGCGCGGCCGAGCCGGGCGCGCCTTGCGTCTGGGAGGATCGCGGCGGCAATCTCGCGATCGATGCCGACGTCGGCGATCCGGCCGCGACCGAGGCCGCCTTCGCGCGCGCCGCCCACATCGTCCGGCTCGACACCTGGGTCGCCCGTGTCACCGGCGTGCCGTTGGAGCCGCGCGCCGCGCTCGGCCTCTACGATGCCGCGACCGGGCGCTACACGGTGCACGCCGGCTCGGGCGGCGTCGTCCGCCAGAAGCGCGAGCTCGCCGGAATCCTCGGCGTGCCCGAGGATCGCGTGCGCATGGTCGCGCGCGACGTCGGCGGCAATTTCGGCACCCGCAACGCCTTCTTCCCCGAGTTCGCGCTGGTCGCCTGGGCGGCGCGGTGCGTCGGCCGGCCGGTGAAGTGGACCGCCGAGCGCCAGGAGGCGTTCCTCAGCGACTACCAGGGTCGCGATCTCGCCGTCGAGGCCGAGCTCGCGCTCGACGCCGCGGGGAACTTCCTCGCGCTCCGCGGCACCGCCATCTCGAATGTCGGCGCCTACACGGCCTCGTTCGTGCCGCTGACCAAGGGCGTCGAGATCATGTCGACGGTCTACCGCATCCCGGCGGCGCATATCCGCGCCTGCGCGGTGATGAGCAACACGCCGCCGACCAATCCCTATCGCAGCGCCGGGCGCCCCGAGGTCGTCTTCGTCATGGAGCGCCTCGTCGATCTCGCCGCGCGACGCTGTGGCTTCGATCCGATCGTGCTCCGGCGCCGCAACCTGATCCCGCCCTCGGCCATGCCCTATGCCAACCCGCTCGGCATGACCTATGACAGCGGCGCCTACGCGAAGGCGCTCGACGAGATCATCCTCCTCGCCGACTGGGAGGGCTATGACGTGCGCAAGGCGCGCTCGGCGGCAAAGGGTCGCCGGCGCGGGCGCGGGCTCGCGGTCTATGTCGAGACCTCGACCGGCCAGCCGCGCGAGCGCACCGAGATCACGATCCGCCCCGAAGGCCGCATCGACATGGTGATCGGCACGCTGTCGAGCGGCCAGGGCCACGAGACGAGCTTCGCCCAGCTCCTCGCCGAGTGGCTCGGCGTCGCGGCCGACTGCGTCGATCTGATCCAGGGTGACACCGACATCGTCGCGGTCGGCGGCGGCTCGCATTCGGGCCGCTCGATGCGCCTCGCCGGCATCATCGCCGACAAGGCGTGCGCCGAGATCATCGCCAAAGGGCGCGAGATCGCGGCCCATGTGCTCGAAGCCGCCGCCGCCGACATCGCGTTCGCGGCCGGCCGCTTCCGCGTCGCGGGCACCGATCGCTCGATCGGGCTGTTCGAGGTCGCCGGCGCGGCGGCGACGCGGCGCGATCTTCCCGACGCGCTCCAGGGCGCGTTCGGCGCCGTCGGGGACGCGACCGTGCCGGTGCCCGCCTTTCCCTATGGCGCCCATGTCTGCGAGGTCGAGGTCGACATCGAGACCGGCCGCGTCGAGATCGACCACTATGCCGGCATCGACGACGTCGGACGCGCGATCAATCCGCTGATCCTCCACGGCCAGGCGCATGGCGGCATCGTCCAGGGCCTCGGCCAGGCGCTCCTCGAGCACGCTTACTACGCACCCGACACCGGCCAGCTATTGGCCGCCTCGTTCATGGACTACGCATTGCCACGCGCCGACGACGTGCCGTTCTTCGCGACCGCGATCAGCGAAGTGCCGTCGCCGACCAACGCACTCGGCATCCGCGCCGGTGGCGAGGGCGGCACGACGCCCGCGCTCGCGGTGCTGGTGAGCGCGATCGCCGACGCGATCGCCGATCTCGGCGTCGACCACGTCGAGATGCCGACGACGCCCGAACGCGTATGGCGCGCGATCGAGCGCGCCCGAAATTGAGCCCCTTTCAGACAGGAGACCATGCGATGTCGAACGATCTTCTCGTCCAGCAGGACGGCACCATCCTCCGCCTCACGCTGAACCGGCCCGAGCACGGCAACGGCGCGACGGACGCGATGGCGGCCGAGATCACGCGCCTCCTCATGGCCGCGCACGAGAAATCCGAGGTCGTCATCCTCCGCGCCAACGGCCCGCAGTTCTGCATCGGCCGCGCCTCGATGGGCGCGCCGCCGCCCAAGGTGCCGCTTGAGGCGCTGGCGCGCCGGCATGCCTTCGAGGTCGTCTTCGACTGCTATGACGCGTTTCGCCGCTGCCAGGTGCCGGTGGTCGGTGTCGTCGATGGGCTCGCGGCGGGCTTCGGCTGCGCGATCGCGGCGCTCTGCGACATCACGATCGCCTCCGACCGGGCGACGTTCCAGGTGCCGGAGATGCAGCACAACATCATGCCGACCGTCGTCATGTCGGCGCTCCATGACCGCGTGCCGCGCAAGGCGCTCGGCTATCTCGTGTGGTCGACCGCGATCATCCCGGCCGAGCGCGCTCTCGCGTTCGGGATCGTGAGCCACGTCGTGGCGCGCGCCGCGCTCGAGCCGGCGGTCGATGCGGTCGTCGGCCAGATCCTGAAGGAGCCGAAGGTCGCCATCATGGGCGTCAAGGAATATATCCGCGCCGCGCTCCACATGGACCCGCAGGGCGCGGTCGCCTTCGCGCGCAACATCCACGCGACGATCAACACCTCGAGCGAGATGCTGACGAAGAAGAGCTAGCGTCTACGCCGCGGTGTACCCGCGCTGAGACTGACGGCGAATTCCAACAGTCGGCGGCGCGCTCGCCCAAGGCTGTCCGCCCGGCTCGACGCGGCGTCCGGATTCGACGCCACCGCCACGAAGCATTCGAACAAGGTGTTGTACTCAGGGCCGATCATCAATCGGCCCCCTGCGCCATACCGAACCATCGCGGTGCGAATGTCTCGCCGACTGGATCGCGCGAGGAGCCCGAGCAGTGTCGCCTTCGGATCGTCCAGGGCCTCGGGCTGCGGCGGTACTTGCGACTCCGACGCTATGCCGAACGTGCCTGCGAGCCCTGCGGTATCCGCCATCAACCACGCTTCGACCGACCGGACGACGATTCTAAGCCTCATCAAGGTGCTGGGGTGCGGAACCAGCCTGCGGGCGAGCGCGGCTGGACACTGGGCATCGTGATCGAGATCACGGGCCACGAGCCACGGTGCGAATTGGGCTGCGTCATTGTACCCGACGATACGATTGTCGAGGCGTCCTTTGCCTGCGCCGCCGTGTTCATGCCCCGGTTCCAGACCGACGTCGCGCACGAGCCGGCGCAGGACAGCGAAATCGATCAGGCCCTCCGCCGCCAAAGTGACTGCGACCGGCATCAGGATCTCCAGAAGTCCCCTTGTGACCACTTCTCGATTCCGGAAGGCTTGGTCATGGGCATGATTGCTTCGCCAAGCGGCACCCCGTTCTCGACCAGCGCGACAACTTCTTTCATCGACGCGCCCGTTCTTATCAAGGTGCCTTCGTCGCCTGGAACAAGAAGATGGACCTCGTCCGCCACCACGGCGTTCGACAGAAGCTCAGCGGAGTGCGTCGTTATCAGGCTTTGCCGCTTCGAGGATCGGGATGCACGCGAAAGCATCGGCGCGAGCCGGGCGACGATCGCCGCGTTGAGCGAAAGCTCGGGCTCCTCCAGGAGCAGCGGCCCGCCTTTCTCCTGCAGGGCCCAGATGAGACCGAGAAGCCGTAGCGTCCCATCCGAAAAGCTACTCTCGCGCTGCCACGCACCACGAGGCCGCCAATGTTCGTACTTGGCCTTCAGGTGCGGAACGCCGCTCGCATCGATCTCGAGCTCAAGGTCGCTGAGCTGTGGTACAGCGATCTTCAGGGCGTGCCCCATGCGCCTCAAGCGGCTATCACGGCTCTTCCTCGGTGTGGCGTTGATCCGAGCGATGAGATCACCGCCGAAAGGGTCGTCCTTTCCGCCGGCGCGTCCCGGGTCACGAACAATCTGCGGCACCACGTGGAGGTATCGGATCGATTCGAGAAAGTTGGCGACCTCGCGAAATCACTTGTTGAAGTTCACTTGCTCGAGAGCGGTCTGGCTCAGCCGCTCGGGATCCGTTCGATCGTCGAGATCCGGTCGCTTCAGGACACTTTTTCCATCCTGCGACACATTCTCCGATGTCAGGCGCGGGCTCCTCGCCTTGCCATGGGCGTTGAATTCGACCGAATAGGTCCACTGTATCGAGTTGGCGTCGTCGCCGAGATCGATCTGGATGGCGACGTTGGGATTACTCTTCGCCGACAGGCAACGCAGCTCGCTCAACCCCCCTCGACGCCCGACCGCTTCCTGCAAACCGCCGCCGACGGCGACGATGTCTCGGAGAAAGCGCAGCGCATCCAGAAGGTTCGACTTGCCCGAAGCATTGGGGCCGACAAAGAAGGATCGTTGCGATAGACGCACCTCGACGCGCTTGAAGTTCCGCCAGTTCTGGAGCTTGAGCCGCGTGATGCGCAATCGCCTGTCCTTATTCGGGTCCGCGGGCTCACGCCGCGGGCGGGGCGTCGGCCTCGATCTGGATGCGCCGGAGGAGGCGGCGCTCGTTGATCGAGAAATCGGTGCGCGCGTGCGCCGAGCAGAGATTGTCCCAGAGGAGAAGATCGCCCGGCGTCCAGACGTGCTCGTAGACGAACTCGGGCCGCTCGGCCACATCGAACATGGTTGCGAGGATCGCGTCGCTCTCGGCTTGCGGCAGGTCGTCGATGCGCTGGGTCATGAGGCGATCGACATAGAGCGCGCGCCGGCCCGAGCGCGGATGGGTGATGACGACGGGGTGCCAGAAGCTGTCGAGCGTACCGTGCGCGTTCGGCTTGACGCCCTGCCGGTGGTCGATCGTCTCGTAGTCATAGGCGTGGAACGCCTTGTGGCCGACGACGCGCGTCTGGATCGCGGCGGGGAGCGCGTCCCACGCCTTGTAGCAATTGTTGAACTTGGTGTTGCCGCCCGTCGACGGCACCTCGATCGCGTAGAGCATGGTGCCGAGATGCGGCTGCTTCTTGTAGATCGTGTCGTGGTGGAACATCATCTCGCCGTCGGGGAGCGAGCCGATCGGCTTGCCGTTCTCGCGGATGTTCGAGATCAGCATGAAGGCCGGGTGGAGCTTGGAGAAATCCTCCGGGCGCTGCTCCTTCGGGCGCGGCCGCTCGCCGATCCGCCCGAAGCAGGCCGCGAGCCGGAGGTGATCGCCCTGGTCGAGGTCGGGCTTGCGGAACAAGAGGAGGATGTTCTCGGTCCACGCCTCGGCCAGCTCCTCGGTCGTCGCCGTGTCGAACGTGCGGGTAAGATCGAGCCCCAGGATCTCGGCCCCGAGGGCGCTCGACAGGGGGCGTGTGTCGAAATTCTTCGCCATGGCGACGGTCCTTCTCCGATGCGGACGCGGACGAGTGTCAGGGGGCGAGCTTAGCAAGCCGGGGAAAGAGCGCCAACGCGTTCTGGCGCTCCATCAGGGGACGCGCCGTCGCATCGAAGCCGGCATAGGCATCGAGCCGCCCGCTCTCGGCCTCGACGATGCGGTCGGCGACATAGGGATAGTCGCTGCCATAGAGGATATGGGTCGGATCGGTGAGTGCCTGGAGCGCCCGGAGCGCGTTAGGATCGGACGACAGCGCGACGTCGTAATAGAGCCGGCGCAGATAGTGCTTCGCCCCTTCCGGATAGCGCTCGGCGAAGGACGTCACGCCGTCGAACAGCGACAGCCGATGGGCGAGGAACGGCATCGCGCCGCCGGCGTGCGACAGGATCATCCGGATGTCGGGGAGTTTCGCCAGCATGCCGGTAAACAGCATGTAGGAGATGGTGCGCGTCGTCTCGAGCGGATAATCGATGAAGGCGCGGGGCACCATCCAGTCGCGCTCCTCGCTCCGCGGCGGATAGGTCGGGTGGATGAAGAGGACGGCGCCCCGCCGGTTCAACTCCTCGTAGACCGGCCAGTAGTCGGCGTGCCCGACATAGCGGCCGTCGACATGGGTGAGGTGGACGACGCCATCGAGCTTGAGCGTGTCGAGCGCGCGCGCGAGCTCGGCGAGTGCGGCGTCGACATCGGGAAGCGGCAGCATCGCGAAGGCGCCGAAGCGCTTCGGGTGCCTCGCCACGAGCGCGGCGAGATAGTCGTTGCAGGTGCGCGCGAGGCGCACCGTCTCGGCGCGGTCGCCGAACCAGATGCCGGGCGCGGTGAAGGACTGGATCGCGATCGCAATGCGCATTCGATCCATCAGCGCGATCGCCTTCTCCGCCGTCCAGTCGGGAAACGACGTATAGGCGGTTCCCTTCATCCCGGCGGCCTTCTGCGCCTCGATGTAGAACGCCGGCACCAGATGGTGGTGGACGTCGATCCGGTTCGTTGCTGCGGTCATGGCTCTCCCTTTCTCCCGCTGTCGGCGAGCGCTGCGCGCACGGCGGCTTCCAGCGCCTCGAGGAATCGCGAGCGGTCCTTGGCCGCGAAGGACGGCCCGCCGCCCCGGATCGCGCCGGTGTCGCGGAGGTGGTTGTTGAGCTCGCGCATCGCGACCGCGGCGCCGATATTGGCATCGGTGAAGGCGCGCCCGGTCGGACCGATCGCGGCCGCGCCCTTGGCGAGGAGCCGCGCGGCGAGCCGGATGTCCTGCGTCACCGCGATGTCGCCCGGCCCGATCCGCGCCGCGATCCAGTCGTCGGCGGCGTCGGAGCCCTCGCCGACGACGACGCGCTCGATCCGCCCGGCATTGGCGGCATGGAGCCCGGCACGGCTCCACTGGTTGCCGACCAGATAGACGGCGAGCCCGTGGCGGCCGGCGACGCGGATCACCTCCTCTTTCACCGGGCAGGCATCGGCATCGACATAGATCGCGGGCGCGCTCATGCCTCGGCCTCGCGCTTGATCTCGAGCGCGAGCCATTCCTCCTCGGCCACGGCGAGCCCGGCGCGCGCCGCGGCGAGCGCATCGGCGGCATCGCGGAACCGCGCCGGATCGCGGCCGTAGAGCGCGGGATCGGCGAGCGCGGCGCCGAGCCGGACGATCGTCGCCTCGAGATCGCGGATGCGTCCGGGCAGCGTCTCGAGCGCGTGCTTCTCCTTGAACGAGAGCCCCTTGCGTACGCGCGGCGCACGCTCGGCGGCCGGCGCGCGCAGGGCGGCCTTCTGCTTCGCCGCCAGGGCGTCGGCCCGGGTCGCGACGCCCGCGCCGCGCTGCGCCACCATGTCGGCATAGCCGCCGGCATACTCGATCCACGTCCCGTCGCCCGCGCCATAGAGGATCGCGGTCACCGTGCGGTCGAGGAAGTCGCGGTCGTGGCTGACCAGGAGCACCGTGCCGGCATGCTCGGCGACGAGCTCCTGTAACAGATCGAGTGTCTCGAGATCGAGATCGTTGGTCGGCTCGTCGAGGACGAGGAGGTTCGCCGGCCGCGCCAGCGCGCGCGCCAGCATCAGCCGTGCCCGCTCGCCGCCCGACAACGCGCCGACCGGCGTCTCCGCCTGCTCGGGCGCGAACAGGAAGTCCTTCATGTAGCCGATCACGTGGCGGGCCGTGCCGCCGGCGATCACGCTGTCGCCGCGCCCGCCGGTGAGCATCGCGGCGAGGCTCGCCGCCGGATCGAGGCTCGCGCGGCCCTGATCGAGGGTGACGATCTCGAGATTGGTCCCGAGCCCGACGCGGCCCTCGTCGGGGGCGAGCGCCCCGGTCAGGAGGGCGAGGAGCGTCGTCTTGCCGGCACCATTGGGCCCGACGATGCCGATGCGATCGCCGCGCTGGATGCGGAGCGTGAAGTCCTTGACGATGGTGCGCGCGCCGAATGCCTTGGCGATGGCCTTCGCCTCGATCACCGTCTTCCCCGACACCGCGCCGTCGGCCGCCGTCATGGCGAGCGCGCCCGGCCGTTTTCGCTCGTCGCGGCGGGCGGCGCGGAGCGCCTGGAGCGCGCGGAGCCGGCCCTGGTTCCGCCGCCGCCGCGCGGTCACGCCGCGGCGC
>Ga0194132_10001292_pt1 | contig 50532 bp, 39 predicted proteins | sample TA2KigOf80mmetaG_FD_148612 | JGI IMG/M metagenome (GOLD analysis project Ga0194132, IMG submission 148612) | Freshwater microbial communities from Lake Tanganyika, Tanzania - TA2015054 Kigoma Offshore 80m | ecosystem: Environmental > Aquatic > Freshwater > Lake | place: Tanzania: Lake...
GCAGGACATGGACTTCCAGCCGAAGTTCAAGCCGCAGAGCGCAAACCCGCTCTTCGCCGACGGTCGCGCCCAGCGGCCGCCGGCGCCCGGCACGGTCGCCCGCGGCGAGGCGTTCGAGGATGCCCACTTCCACGAGGGCGTGGTCGAGGGCGCGTGGGCGACGGAGTTCCCCGCGGCGGTCGCCGTCGACGACGCCTTCCTCGCCCGCGGCCGCGAGCGCTACAACATCTATTGCTCGGTCTGCCACGGCCTCGCCGGCTACGGCGACGGCATCGTCAACAAGCGGGCGATGGACCTGATGGCGAACGCCGACGGACCGGTGGACGGCACCGCGTGGGTGCAGCCCAAGAACATCCACGCCCCCGAGATCGTCGCGCAGCCGATCGGTCAGGTCTTCCACTCGATCTCGAAGGGCATCCGCAACATGGCGGGATACGAGGCGCAGGTCACCACCGCCGACCGGTGGGCGATCGTCGCGTACGTGAAGGCGCTGCAGCTGAGCCAGAACGCGGGGAACGCGCCCCTCCGCGCGGAGGCGACCCGATGAGCCACGGTCATTCCGCCGCGATCGAGCCGAGCCTCGAGGCGCCGAACATCCGCCTCGCCCCCGCGGGGCTGAAGACGCGGCGCCTCGCCCTCGCGGCGGGGGTCGTGGGGATCGGCGCGACGGTCCTCCTCGGAGGCAGCCATGGCGGCGAGCACGGGGTGTTCCTCGCCAAGAGCTGGCTGCAGGTCTTCCTCCTCCTCCTCGCGGTCTCGCTCGGGTCGCTCTTCTTCGTGATCATCCAGCACCTCACCCGCGCGGGATGGTCGGTGACGGTGCGGCGGCCGGCGGAGCTCCTCGCCTCGAACCTCACCTGGATCTGGGTGCTCTTCCTGCCCTTCGTCGCGATGGCGGCGACCGGTCGGCTCGGCGTCCTCTTCCCCTGGGCCGACCTCGAGCACCTCCGGGCGCACAACCCCGGCGAGTACGACCTCGTCGTCAAGAAGATCGCCTTCCTCAACCAGCCGTTCTTCTGGGCGCGGGCGAGCGTCTACTTCCTGGTCTGGGCGCTCCTCGCGAGGTTCTTCCTGAAGGGCTCGCTCGAGGTCGGCGACACCGGCAGCCAGAAGGCGGAGGACCGGATGGCGAAGTGGTCCGGCCCCGCCGCGATCCTCTTCGGGCTCACCACGACCTTCGCGAGCTTCGACTGGATCATGAGCCTCTCGCCGGGCTGGTTCAGCACGATGTTCGGGGTGTACTTCTTCGCGGCGAGCGTCACCGCGGGCTTCTCGGCGCTGATCCTCTGCTGCGTGCTCCTGCAGCGGGCGGGTCGGCTGCAGGGGCTCGTCACCGCCGAGCACTACCAGGACCTCGGCAAGCTCCTCTTCGGCTTCGGCATCGTGTTCTGGGCGTACATCGGGTTCAGCCAGTACATGCTGATCTGGTACGCGAACATCCCCGAGGAGACCGGCTGGTTCCTCGTCCGGCAGATCGGCGGCTGGGCGGTGCTCAGCTTCGCGCTGCTCTTCGGGCACTTCGTGATCCCCTTCGTGGGGCTCATCTCGCGCTGGCCGAAGCGGTTCCCCTCGATCCTCGCCCTCGGGGCGGTCTGGATGCTCGTCTTCGCGTGGATCGACTTCTTCTGGCTGGTGATGCCGGTGATCCCCGCCGACCTCGCGACCGCCACCGACTACCGCGCGTTCGTGGATGCCCATGCGTCCGCGCCGACGGGTCTCCTGAACCCCATCAACCTGACCATGACCCTCGGGCTCTGCGGGATCTACGTCTGGGCGACCCTGAACCGCCTCGAGCGGCATCCGCTGCTCTGCCGCCGCGACCCGTGGCTCCAGAACAGCATCGCCTTCGAGAACATGTGAGGCGCCGATGAGCACCCCATCCCATTCCCCCTCGACCGAAGCCCTCATGGACGACCCCGAGCCGGGGTCCTCGTGGTTCATCTCCGTCGCGGGGATCGTGGTGCTGGTGGTCTTCTTCGTGGCGCTGGCGGTCATCTACTTCCGCGCCGAGCGTGCCGAGTTCGACCGCAAGGTGGTGGACCGCCCCGTCGAGCCGCTCGTCGAGCTCAAGAACGCCCAGAACCTGCTCCTCGCCGAGAGCGGCGAGTACGTCGATCCGGACACCGGGGAGACCCGCCGCCGGATCCCGATCGAGGACGCCATGAGGGAGATCGCCGCCCAACAGGGCTCCCGCTGACCCCCAAAGAGGGTTCGAAGGTCCCGAGAAGCAGTCCGGAACCTCGACCCGACGACTTCGTGAAATCCGTCACAAGGCGCCTACGAATCCTCTCCTCGACCTCCCGACGCATCTTCGACCCATCCTCGACGAGCCCTTCGCCATGAGCCTTCGAACCACCCTCTCGTGCCTCGTCGCCGCACTCGCGGCGGCGGTCGGCGCGCCGGCGGCGGGGCAGGTCTCGGCGCCGCCCTCGGAGTTCGGCGACGACCTCCCGAAGGAGCTCGTCGGCGTCGACATCATCGAGAACCTCGACCGCACGCTGCCGCTCGACACGGTCTTCACCGACGACGCGGGCAGGACGATCGCCCTCCGCGACCTCTTCGACGGCGAGCGACCGGTGCTCCTGCAGATGGGGTACTTCCGCTGCCCCATGCTCTGCAACCTCGTGCTGAACGGCATGGTGAAGGCGCTCGGCGAGGTCGACTGGAACGCGGGCGACAAGTTCCGCGTCGTCTCGGTCAGCGTGAACCCCGAGGAGCGGCACGAGCTCGCCGCCGCGAAGAAGCAGGGCTACCTCGTCGAGTATGCCCGCCCCGGCGTCTCGGACGGCTGGCACTTCCTCGTCGGACCCGAGGCGAGCTCGCGGGCGCTCGCGGACGCGGTGGGCTTCGGCTTCCGTCCGCAGCCCGACGGCGAGATCGCCCATGCCGCGGCGATCTTCGTGATCACGCCGGATGGTCGGGTGTCGCGATACCTCTACGGCACCAAGTACGACCCTTCGAACCTGCGCCTCGCGCTCCTCGAGGCGTCCGAGGGCCGGATCGGCAGCAGCTGGGACCGCTTCATCCTGTGGTGCCACGTCTACGACCCCGACGCGGGCGGCTACGTGCTGTTCGCGATGCGGCTGATGCAGCTCGGCGGGGTGGTGACCCTGCTGGTGCTCGGGGTGGGCGTGGGTGGCATGTGGTGGCGGGAGTGGCGGAGCCGGCGGTCGAGCCAGACCGCGGCGGTCTCCGCCGGGGGAACGACCTGACGCGGAGAGGACCAGGACGCCCCGCGGGGCGACGAGGACGACCATGACGCTTCCGTTCGAACTGCCGACCGTGCTCCTCGCCAGCGCCGACGAGGCGAACTTCTGGCTCCCCCGCGCCGCCTCGACGATCGCCGGCGAGACGGACTTCATGTTCCAGGTCATCAACTGGATCTGCTACGTCTTCTTCGCGCTGGTCACGGTGCTCCTGATCGTCTTCTCCTGGCGCTACCGGCAGCGGACGAAGGAGGGCTTCCAGGCCGGTCCGACCCATCACACCACCCTCGAGGTCACCTGGACGGTGGTGCCGCTGATCATCGTGATCGTGATCTTCTTCATGGGGTTCAAGGGCTACCTGAACTTCGCGACCCCGCCCCGCGACACCTACGACATCAACGTCACCGCGGCGAAGTGGCTCTGGTCGTTCAAGTACCCAAACGGCGCGAGCTCCGAGGACCTCTACATCCCCGCCGAGGAGCCGGTGCGGCTCATCATGCGTTCGGAGGACGTGCTGCACAGCCTGTTCATCCCCGAGTTCCGCGTGAAGCGCGACGTGGTGCCCGGTCGCTACAACAACCTCTGGTTCCAGTCCGACGCGCCGACCGGCGACGACCCGAACGCGGCGTACCACCTCTTCTGCACGGAGTACTGCGGGACCGGTCACTCGAACATGAACCGCCGCGTGTTCGTCCTCGACCGCGTTGCCTTCGACGAGTGGCTCACCAAGCAGAGCCGCTGGATCGAGGACATCCCCGACGACGAGCTCTACTTCAAGGCGGGTCCGAAGATCTACGCCCGCTGCTCGAACTGCCACTCGCTCGACGGCGCGGTCGGCACCGGTCCGACCTGGAAGGACCTCTGGCAGCGGACCAAGGACGGCACCACCGAGTTCACCGACGGCACGCGGCTCGCCGACCTCATCGGACCCGGCAAGGAGTACGCGACGCCGGAGGACTACCTCCGCGACTCGATCTACAACCCCGGTCGGCACCTCGTGAAGCCCTACACCAACGCGATGCCCACCTTCAAGGGACAGCTCAACGACCGGATGGTCGATGCGGTGATCGCCATGATCAAGCGCGTCGACGAGTTCGACGCGAAGGGCAACTGGAAGAACGCGACGACCAAGTGACGTGGACCACGGGGCTCGACCCCGGGAGACGACCATGACGACCCTCGACCTCGCCCGACCCGGACTCGTGGACACGCCCGCGACCGACGACTACCTGAAGCACCAGCGGGGACTGCTCTCCTGGATCTTCACGCTCGACCACAAGCGGATCGGGGTGATGTACCTCGTGTCGGTGCTGGTCAGCTTCCTGATCGGCGGGATCTTCGCGATCCTCCTCCGCACGGAGCTCCTCGCGCCCGGCGGCACGATCATGACCGCCGAGCAGTACAACCAGGTCTTCACGCTGCACGGGGCGATCATGGTGTTCCTCGTGATCATCCCGAGCATTCCCGCGGCGCTCGGCAACTTCGTGCTGCCGGTGATGCTCGGGGCGAAGGACGTCGCCTTCCCGCGGCTCAACCTCTTCAGCTACTGGCTCTGGATGTTCGGCGCGGCGTTCGCCCTCATCTCCCTCGGGATGGGCGGCTTCGACACCGGCTGGACCTTCTACACGCCCTACTCGACGACCACCTCGACCGGCGGCGTGATCCCGATCCTCACCGCGGTGTTCATCCTCGGGTTCAGCTCGATCTTCACGGGCATGAACTTCGTGGTGACCATCCACAAGCTCCGTCCGCCGGGGATGACCTGGTTCCGGATGCCGCTCTTCCTCTGGGCGCTCTACTCGACCGCGCTGATCCAGGTGCTCGCGACGCCGGTGCTGGCGATCACGCTCCTCCTCCTCATCGTGGAGCGGACCCTCGACATCGGGATCTTCAACCCCGCGATGGGCGGCGACCCGGTGCTCTACCAGCACTTCTTCTGGTTCTACAGCCACCCCGCGGTCTACATCATGATCCTGCCGGCGATGGGGATCATCAGCGAGATCATCGCGGTCCACTCGCACCGGCACATCTTCGGCTACCGCTTCATCGCCTTCAGCTCGGTCGCGATCGCGGTGTTCAGCTTCCTGGTCTGGGGGCACCACATGTTCACGAGCGGCCAGAGCCCCCTCATGAACACGCTGTTCTCGGCGATCACCTTCAGCGTGGCGATCCCCTCGGCGATCAAGGTGTTCAACTGGCTCGCGACCCTCTACAAGGGATCGATCAGCCTGAACACCTCGATGCTCTACGGGCTCGGGTTCATCTTCCTCTTCACGATCGGCGGGCTGACCGGCATCCACCTCGGGACGCTGAACGTGGACGTCCACCTGCACGACACCTACTTCGTGGTCGCGCACTTCCACTACGTGATGATGGGAAGCGCCCTGATCGCGATGATCGGCGGGCTCCACCACTGGTGGCCGAAGATGACCGGTCGGATGTTCTCCGAGCGGTGGGGCAAGATCGCCTTCTGGCTGGTCTTCATCGGGTTCAACGTGACCTTCTTCACCCAGTTCATGCTGGGCAGCCAGGGCATGCCGCGGCGGTACTACGACTACCTGCCGATGTACCAGCCCTATCACGTCATCTCGACGATCGGGTCGTACGTCATGGCGGTCGGCTTCGTGGTCATCGCGGTCTACCTCCTGCACTCCTGCTACCGCGGCCGCAAGGCGCCGGCGAACCCCTGGGGCGGTCGGAGCCTCGAGTGGGAGTGCGCGTCGCCGCCGCCCTACTACAACTTCAAGACCACCCCGACGGTGGGGGACTGCTACGACTTCAGCGGGGTCCGCTGGGATGCCGCGCAGGACGGCTACGTGATCGACCGCGAGGTCGAGGCCCGCGCCCGCGCGGCGGGCGGAGGACACTGACATGTCGGCGCTTCCCGCCCAATCGGGTCACGACGGGCACGACGGGCACCATGGGCACCATGGCCCCGACGACCATCACGGGCACTCCCAGTACCCGTTCCTCGCGCACCACTTCGAGACCCCCGCCCAGCAGTTCGACAGCGGGAAGCTCGGCATGTGGCTCTTCCTCGCCACGGAGATCCTCTTCTTCGGCGGGCTCTTCGCGGCGTACGCGGTGCTTCGGTTCAAGAACCCCGAGGTGTTCGCGTACAGCGCGAACTACCTCGACACGATCATGGGCGGGATCAACACCTGCGTGCTGATCGCGTCGAGCCTCACGATGGCGCTCGCGGTGCGCTTCGCCCAGACCAACAAGATCAAGGCGATGATCGTCTGCCTCGTGCTCACCTTCATGGGCGCGGTGGGCTTCATGGTCATCAAGTACTTCGAGTACACCCACAAGATCCACGACCACCTCGTGTGGGGCTCGACCTTCTACGTCCCCCCCGACGAGGAGGTGAAGGTCGCGGTCACGACGGAGCCCGCGGCGGTGGCGGAGGCGCCTGCCCCGACCTTCCAGACCGTCGCCGAGAAGGAGGCGGTGCCCGCGACGGCGATGTACGCGATGCCAGCCGCGGAGGCGAGCGTGATCGCGAAGCCCGCCCTCGGTCCCGCAGGCCTCGCGGCGCCGACCGGCGAGGCGACGGCGGTCGAGGCGGATCCGGAGCAGTCCGACGAGCCGGCGATGGATCACCTCGAGGATCCGAAGATGCCGGTGAACACGCACCAGTTCTTCGCGATCTACTACGCGATGACCGGGCTGCACGGCATCCACGTCGTGGTCGGCATGATCGTGATCGGATGGCTGATCTGGCGCGGCATGCGCGGCGAGTTCGGCAGCCACTACTACACCCCGGTCGACCTCGGCGGGCTCTACTGGCACATCGTCGACCTGATCTGGATCTTCCTGTTCCCGCTCTTCTACCTGATCCACTGACGCGGACCCCGCCTCCGGAGCCGACTCCATGAGCGCCCCCCACGACCATCACGGTGGAGAGCCGCATCCCCTCGTCGGGCACCTCGTCCCCGTCCGCACGCTCGTGCTGACCGGGCTCGCGCTCCTCTTCCTCACCGTGGTGACGGTCGCGGTGCGCTACATCGACGTCGGCGAGTTCAACATCGTGATCGCCCTCGCGGTCGCGGTGGTCAAGGCGGTGATGGTGATGCTCGTCTTCATGCACCTCCTGTGGGACCGCTCCTTCAACTCGCTCGTGCTGGTGGCGTCGATCCTCTTCGTGATCCTCCTCATCGCGATCGCGATGACCGACACCCGGATGTATCGCGCGAGCGAGTACAACGGGAATCCGAAGGTGGTGCAGGAGACGCTCGACGCGAACGCGCCCTACGCCCCGATCACCAAGGACCGCACCACGGGTCCCTTGGGCTATTGAATCGACGCCCTGCGGCGTCCCTCGCATGACGCCCTCCCGCGCGACGCCCTTCGATGACCCGCGCCGACGCCTCGAGGCAGGCACCCTCGGCATGTGGGTGTTCCTCGTCGTGCTCGCGGTCTTCTTCGCCTCCGCGATGATCGCCTTCGTCGTGGTGCGGCTCGAGGTCGGCTCGACGAGCGACTGGAGCCGCCATGGCGATCCTCGCCTGCCCTCGATCCTCCTCGCGAGCACCGCGGTCCTCGCCGCGTCGAGCGTCTCCATGTGGCTCGCCCAGCGGCGGGTCGTCAGGGGGGATTCGCCGCGCCGCGACCTCATCGTGACGCTCTGGCTCGGGGCAGGGTTCCTGCTGCTGCAGGGGATCGCCTGGCGCGAGCTCTGGAGCCGCGGTCTGCTGCCGACGACCGACCTCTACGGATGGACGTTCTACGTGCTGACCGGCATGCACGCGGCGCACTTGGTTGGCGGACTCATCGCGTTGGGATGGGTTCTCGGACGCCCCGAGCCGGCCGTCCCCGAGATCCGCATCGGCGGCGTCCGGCTCGCCGGGATGTACTGGCACTTCCTCGGGGTGGCGTGGGTCGCCTTCTACGGTCTTCTCGCGTGGGGGCAAGGGAGGGCATGAGCGAGGCACGCCGTCGTTGGAGTAGGGTGCCGTGATGAACCACCGACGAAGGCGTTCGGATATGCCGAAGTACAGGGGTCTTCCCGTGAGGACCCCTTAGACCAGCGCCCGTCTCCCTCGATCGACCGCCGTGCGAACCGTCCTGCTTCAGTTGTGGAAGCTGCTCGAACCCCGCCAGAAGCGGCGGATGGTCTTGCTTCAGCTCGTCTCCGTCTTCATGGCGTTCTCGGCGGTGGCTGGCATCGTCTCCGTGATGCCCTTCTTCGCGGTGCTTGCCGAGCCGAGTCTTGTCCACACCAATCGATGGCTCGCGATGGGCTACGAGTGGAGCGGGGCAACGGACGAGCGGCAGTTCGTGGTGATGCTTGGGCTGCTGCTGGTCGCGCTCGTCGTCGGCTCAAGCCTCATGAACCTCCTGGGCACGCTCGCAATGACCCGATTCTCGTTCTGGGTCGGCAACGGCTTCCAGGTCGCGCTCTTCAACGAGTATCTAAATCGAGACTACCTCTTCCATGCGCGGACCAACAGCGCCACGCTGATCAACAACACGACCTATGAGGTCGGGCGGATCCTGACCGGGGTGCTGCAGAACGGGATCGGTCTCGTCACCAACGTGGTGACGATCCTCGCCATCGTGGGATCGATCGTCGTCGTCAATCCGGTGGTGGCGCTCGGTGCCGCGGTGGCCTTGGGAGGCACCTACTCGCTCGTCTACGCGCTGACGCGCCGGCGGCTTCTCCGCAACGGTCGAATCCAGTCCGAAGCGACCGCGGAGCGATGGAAGGTGCTGAACGAGGGCTTCGGCGGCATCAAGGAGATCATCGTCCTCGGCACCCGCAGCGTCTTCAGCCGGTCGTTCGAGCGGCTCTCCTGGCAAGTGTCGAGGGTTCAGGCGAACACCCAGGTCATCTCGGTCGCGCCGAAGTTCGTGCTGGAGAGCGTCTCGGTGGGAGGGCTCGTGGTCGTGGCGCTGGTGCTGAGCGGGGGGAGTGCCGGCGATGGAGCATGGCTCGCTCAGCTGACCTTCCTGGGACTCGCCGCCTATCGACTGCTCCCAGCGATCCACCAGGTCTTCTACGCGATCGCCCGCATGAGGGCGGATCACGCATCATTCGAGAGGGTCTACGACGACCTTCGCCTGGGGGTGCGTCGAGAGAAGTTCAGCGATCGGCAGACCTGGTTGAGGCAAGCGAACGACTGGCCAACTCGCTCGATCGAGCTCAGGAACGCGACGTTCCGCTACCAACCCGATCGACCGCTCGCTCTTCGCGGAGTGGATCTCCTCGTTCCCGTCGGCACGTCCGTCGCGTTCGTCGGTCCCAGCGGCTCGGGCAAGACCACCGCCGCGGACCTGATCCTCGCGCTTCTGACGCCGGAGTCGGGGCAACTCGTCGTCGATGACGAGACGATCACCGGTTCGAACATGGAGAGGTGGCACTCGTCGCTCGGCTACGTCCCCCAAACGATCTTCCTGAACGACAACAGCATCGCGGAGAACATCGCGCTTGGCATCGCGCGGGACAAGATCGACATGGAGCAGGTCCGCCGCGTGGGTCGCATGGCGCAGATCGACGAGTTCGTGAGCGTTCTACCGAGGGGCTACGACGAGATCGTCGGCGAGCGCGGCGTCCGCCTCAGCGGCGGTCAGCGGCAGCGGATCGGCATCGCGCGGGCGCTCTACCGAAACGCCTCCGTGCTCGTCATGGACGAGGCGACGAGCGCCCTCGACGGGCTGACCGAGCAGGAGGTCATGTCGGCGATCGAGGGTCTGCAGGGAGAGCGCACGATCATCCTCATCGCCCACCGGCTCACCACGGTGCGGCACTGCGACCGCATCTTCGAGTTCGAAGAGGGGCGGGTCGTGCGGTCGGGGACCTACGACGAGCTCCTCGTGCAGTCGGAGCGGTTCCGTCGCATGGCGGGAGAACCGCCGGCGCGGGTCAAGGCGTGATCGCCGCCGCGCCGGGTGCAGGCATTGCCGGTGCCATGACCGCCGCCTCCGCCGCGAACCGCAGGCAGGGGACCGCGACCACCTCGACGTCCTCGAGCAGGTAGCCCCGGGCATCCCGCGAGATCATCAGTCGCGCCTTCGGCTCCGAGACCTCCGTCCAGCCGCCGGGATCCGCCGCCCTCCGCAGCGCCGCAAGGTCGAGGACCCGCCAGGCTCCGCCGGCATCGCGGAGCATCAGCACCGGCTCCTTCGGCGCGTCCTCGTCCCGCGCGACGCCGCGCACCGGTCGTCCGACCCCCGGCGACTCGAGGTAGCGGGCGTAGTTGATCTGCCGACCACGGAGTCGGCTCGCCTCGTCGCCGACGGCGACGGTCGTCTCGGGGTGCGCGGCGAGCCAGTCGGACCAGGTCGCGAGCGACACGCCGGCAACAAGGTCGAGCGACGCGTCGGTCTCGGGTCCCGACACCGCCCGTCCGCGGAGCGGGCTCCACAACGAGGGTGACGCCCCGCCCTCCGCCAAGTCTGGCACCGGGCGGTCGTAGAGGAGGTGCGACGCGTCGAGCAGCAGTCCGCTGAGGGCGAACTCCCGCACGCGACCGCCGACATCCCGTCGGAAGACGACCGCGCCGTCCGCGAGCGGACTGAAGGAGACCGCGATCGGGACCCCGCCGAGCTCGTCGTTCACGACCTCGTGCGACTCGAGGAGCGGAAGCGGGTACGCCCGGCTCTCGCCCGCGATCGTGACGCCGACGACGCGGTCGGCGCTGACGACCGGTCGACGCCGATGCGTGCGGTTGTACTCGGCGACCTCCGCGCCGGCGATCGTCGAGGGACGATCGAGGGAGGGCAGGAAGTCGCGGGGATGTCCGGAGGTCGCGAGTCCCGGCTCGCCGCGGAGTCCCGCGAGGTCGAATCCGTAGGTCGCGGGATCGCGACCGTCGCCGACCGGTCGGCTGCGCGAGAGCCCCACCGCGAGCGCCCACGCGAGCACCGCGACCACCCCGAGCGACGCGAACGCGGTGATCCAGACCGCCGCGCCGCGAAGGTCCGTCGTCGCCGGCTCGCGCGTCACGGCTCGGTCCGCGGCGTCGCGTCGCTCGGCGTCGGTGCCTCCGGCGTCACGGGCGCCTCCGAGATCACCACCGGCGCCGGACGACCGCCGTCGATCCACGCCTGCATGGACACCGGACCTCGATCGACCACCATCAGGACGAGGAGGACCGGCAGGTACGCGAGGCTCGCGAGGAACACCCGCCGTGCCTCCGCGACTCCGCGGCGGCGCCACAGCGAGAGCGAAAGCGCCGACATCCAGCCGCCGAGCAGGAGCGAGCCGACGCCGTACCACCAGCCGGCAAGCCCGAGCCGCACGCCGAGGAGCCCGAGCGGCACCAGAAGCAGCGATCCCGCGAGCACCACCATGCTCGTCATCACGCCGTCGCGGTCGACGCCCGGGAGCATCCGAAACCCGCCACGGTCGTAGTCCTCGCGGTAGATCCACGCGAGGGCGAGGAAGTGGGGGAGTTGCCACACGAAGAGGATGCCGCCGAGGAGCCACGCCGCGACGGGAAGCGTCCCGCCCGCCGACGCCCAGCCGATCATCGGCGGGATCGCGCCGGTCACGGCGCCGACGAGGGTGTTCAGCGAGGTCCGCGGCTTGAGCGGCGTGTAGACGAGGACGTAGAGGAGGAGGTTCGCGAGCGCGAGCCCCGCCGCGAGGATGTTCGCGAACTGCGCGAGCACCGAGACGCCCGCGTAGGCGAGGATCACCCCGCCCACGAAGACGGGAATCCGACCGATCCGACCGGCGGGCAGCGGGCGGTCCTTGGTCCGATGCATGAGACCGTCGCGGGCGACCTCCGCGAGCTGATTGAGCATGCTCGCGGACGCCGCGGCGAGCGCCGTGCCGACCACCGTCCAGCCAAGGCGGGCCCAGTCGATCGTCACCGGCTCGGCGACGACGAAGCCGGCCGCGGTCGTCGCCACGACGAGCGCCGAGAGCCTCGCCTTGGAGAGCTCCGCGACGACGCCGACGAGCCCGGGCGACGGGCCCCGCCCGCGGGGAGGCCCCGGCGCGACCTGATCGAGAGCCGCCGTCGGGGCGGGCACGGGTCGCGACGCGTGATCGACGGGGGAGGCAGGCATGCGGGAGAGCGGGGGCGGGTGCCCGGAGGGGGTCCATAGTATGACGGCCACTCCTCGAATCCGACCCCGACCGCGGTGCGATCTCCGCGACGGGCGAGACCCGAGAGGCTCGACGCATGACCAGCACCCTCGTTCCTCCCGCGATCTCCTCGAGTCGAGCGACCGACGCCGCGGCGCCGGAGGCGGATGCGGCGGTGCCCCAAGGCTCCTTCGCGGTCGACCTCGCGCTCGGCTTCGCCGGCACCGTCGCGATGTGGGCGGTCGGCTACCTCTGCATGACCGCCCCCGGTCTCGTCGTCGGCGAGATCCTCTTCGCCGCGACGATCGCGGCGCTCGGGGGCGTCTGCGTGGTCGCCGGAAGGCTCCGACCGGCGGGTCTCGCGCCTATCGCGCCCTGGCGGCGAGGACTTCGCGTCGGTCTCGTCTCCGCGACGGTGAACCTCCTCATCGTCGGGAGCCTCATCGGCAGCGGCTCGGACCTCGCCACCGCCGCGGCGTGGATCGGCGGCTTGTACGCGGTCTCGGTCGTGGTCGGCGTCGCCGGTGGCGCGATCGGCGGGCGGCTCGCGGCGATCCGAACCGAGACCGCGCCGCTTGGGCTCTTTGCCCTCGTCGCGGCGACGGCGGTGTCCCTCCTCCTCATCACCGGCGGGCTCGTCACCGGACTCGAGGCGGGGCTCGCGGTGCCCGACTGGCCGAACTCGTTCGGGCACAACATGCTGCTCTACCCGCTGAGCGAGATGACCGGCGGCATCTACTACGAGCATGCCCACCGGCTCTACGGCATGCTCGTCGGCGTCACCACCATCACCTTCCTCGTCCTCGCGTGGAGGCTCGATCGTCGGGTCGCGGTCCGCGCCGCGGCGGTCGTGCTTCTCGTCATGGTCTGCGTGCAGGGACTCCTCGGCGGTCTCCGCGTCACCGGCAACCTCACCCTGAGCCAGGACGCGGCGGACCTCGCCCCGAACCTCACCCTCGCGATCGTGCACGGCGTCTTCGGGCAAGTGATCTTCGCGACCTTCTGCGGCCTCGCGGCGGTCACGAGCATGTCATGGCGGAACGCCGAGGTGCGTGGCGCGGGCACCGGCGACACGGACCGCATGCTCTCGGCGCTCCTTCCCATCGGCTTCGTGATGCAGACGATCTTCGGCGCCTGCTACCGGCACCTGCAGGTCCATGGGGAGGGCGGACTCGTCGAGCATCCGGTCTGGGCGCTCCACGTGCACATCACCCTCGGCGTCCTCGTCGCGGCGCTCGCGGTGGCGGTCGGTCTGCGGACCTGGGGCGGGCACGGCGAGGAGCCGGCGCTTCGGCGCCTTGGTCTCGCGATGCTCGCGGCGATCTCCCTGCAGCTCCTGCTCGGGCTCGCGGCGCTCGTCGCGGTCTTCGTCCGACCGGGCGTCGAGATCCCGACGTGGGAGCTCCTCGTCACGAGCTCGCATCAGGCGACGGGAGCGCTCCTCCTCGGGTTGGGCGTGCTGATCGCCCTCTGGACGCGGCGCCTTGCGGCGGGCGGCGCGGCGGGCGCCCTTCCCGCGTGACCGCGAGGTCGGAGTCTCCGCCGGTCGCGCGGGCGATCAATCGCCGACCGACACCACCGGCTTGAGCGCCTCCTCGAGGGCGAGCACCGCGTAGATGGTGACGAGGTCGGGCTGACCCTCCTCCCAGCGGTCGGCATCGTTCACCCATCGACCATCGTCGCGCTGGCGGGCGACGAGCGCCGCGACGAGCTCCTCGCGCCAGTTCCGCGTCGCGCCGTCCATCGTCTCGAGCTCGGGCTGCTGCGCCGCGAGCAGGCAGCGTGCCATCGCGTGGAAGTAGTAGTAGAGGCCTTGCTGACCGAGTCCCGGATTCTCCGCGAACGTCCAGTGGCGGCGGATCCAGTCGAAGGCGGCGCGGACCCGCGGGTCGTCGCGGGTGAGCCCGGCGTAGAGCAGGCTCTTGAAGCCTGCGTAGGTCATGGAGCCTTGGCTCCGAAGGCTGCGGGGCGCACCCTCGGGGCGGATCTCGCCGTGGCGTCCCTCGCCCGACGCCTCGCTCGCGAAGCTCTCGCCGCCGTTCGCCGGCGTGTAGACGAACCCGCCATCGCCCGAGCCGGTCCTCGCCCACGGCGCCGGGTTCGCCGCGGGCAGGTTCTGCGTGCGGCTCACGAAGACGAGCGCCTTCTGCACCGCCGGATCGTCGGGACTCACGCCCGCGTCGCGGAGCGCGTCGAGCATGAACTGGGTGTTCGAGAGGTCGGGTCGTCCGTTCCGCCCATAGCCGGCGCCGCCGAACCAGTCGTCGGTCGGCTGCACGCCCTCGGACTGGTCCCATTGCTGGCGCCTGAGCCACGCGACTCCCTCGGAGACCTGCCCGGCGAACTCGGGTCGCTCGGTGGTCGCGAGCCCCATGACCACCGCCGAGGCGACGTAGTTCCCGATGCCCCCGGCGGCGAGACCGTCGTAGCCGCCGCCTGCCTCGAGCGAGCGAACCACGAAGCGAAGCGCCTTGTCGAGCGCCTCCCGGCGCTCCGGCGTCTCGGGCGCCTGCGCGAGCGCCTTCGCCCCGAGGGCGGTGACCGCGACGGACGCGGCGCCCTCGCGGGCGCGCTGGTCGGTCGGCACGACCTGCGCGCCGCGCATCCACGATCCGTCCGCCGCCTGCGAGGCGAGGAGGTAGGCGAGCCCCCGGTCGAGCGCTGCGCGAGCCGCCTTCGCCGCGTCCGCGGAGATCGGCACCTCCGCGTCGTCGAGGGCGATCCGGAAGACCGGCGGCAGCGGCGGCGCGACGAAGCGCGGCACCGCGGGATCGGGGAACGAGGTCATCTTGCCGCGGTCGATGCGGGCGTCGAGCGGCGCCTGCGCCGGCGCGAGCACGGTCGTCCCGTCGACCGCGCGGGGACTCGGCGGGGTCGCCGCCGGCGGAGTGGCGGCGGGAGCCGTGGTCATCGCGGCGAGGATCGGAAGCAGCGTCGACGTTCCGGCGAGCAGGGTCATGGGTTCGCTCCTGGCTTCGAGGACGCATCCTAGAAGCGTCGGACCGCGGCTCGATCGATGACCGCGGTTTGGCGCGACGTCGGGTACCTTTCCTCCCATGCGTCAGTCACGGGAACCGACCGCGCTTCGCTGCATCGCCGGACTTCTTGCGCCGCTCGCGGTCGCGGCGGTCGCCGTCGCGCAGCAGGGCGTCGTCTCTCAAGCCTCCTCCTCCGCGACGCCCCCTCAGTCCTCGACTCCGACCCCCTCGCAGGCAGACGGCTTCTCCACGCAGACGAGCGCCTCGCAGCAGCCTCCCACGGGTCCGGGAGCCGTGAGAACCACGCCGAGCTCGCGCCTCCCCGAGGAGGGCGTCCCCGGCTCAGCGCTTCCCTTCGAGGGAGTCTGGCCGTGGGAGACGAACCGACTCACCGGCGACTGGTTCGGAGTGCGACCGAAGCTTCGCGATCTCGGCATCGACTTCGAGGCGTCGATCTACATCGACTGGGTCGCGAACATGCGGGGCGGCATCGAGACCGGGAGCCGCTTCCCCTACCTCTGGAACCTGCAGCTCTCGCTCGACCTCGGGAAGCTCGCCTCGATCCCCGGCGGCGAGGTGTTCGTGCTGGGGCAGATCGCCGAGGGCAACAACCCAAGCGCGAACCTCGTCGGCGACTACCAGGGCGTCGACAACATCGCGCTCTTCAACGGCGTCTCGCAGGTCTCGCAGCTCTGGTACCGCCAGGTGGTGCTCGATGGTCGGCTCGCCGCGCAGGTCGGCAAGCTCGACATCCTGTTCTCCTTCGCGACGCCGAGCGCCGGCGCCAACTTCATCAACAACGGCTTCAACTACCCGGCGACGATGAACATCTCGCTGCCGACCTATCCGGAGCCGGCGTTCGGCGTGCTCGTCGAGGGCAAGCCCACCGACTGGCTCGGGCTGAAGGCGGCGATCTACGACGGCAGCGACCCGCCCGCGATCAACGCGCTGCAGAGCGGGACCGGCGGCGCCGGACCCGCGACCTTCTTCGACAACACCGCCGGCTACTTCGTCGTCGGCGAGGCCAACATCACCTGGACCCTGCCCGGCGCCCGCGCGGGCACGCTCGCCCTCGGCGGCTGGGGCGTCACCGGCGAGTACCCCGACTTCCTCGGCGGGATCCAGAAGGGGATGCAAGGCGGCTACGGCTACGTCGCGCAGGCGATCTGGCTCGCCGACGAGAAGGACCCCGCCGGTCCGGGCGTGACGCTCTGGCTCATGGGAAGCGCCGCCGAGCAGACCGCGAATCCGGCGAGTTGGGCGCTCTCGGGCGGCTCGACATGGACCGGTCCGATCCCCGGTCGTCCGCAGGACCAAGCCGGGCTCGGCGCGGCGTACGTGAACTTCTCGAGCACCGACCCGACGCTGTTCCCGGAGGGCTACGAACTGACCCTCGAGGCGTACTACCAGCTCAACCTGACCAGTTGGCTGACGATCCAGCCCGACCTGCAGTACGTGATCAACCCAGGCGGCGGCGGGCTTGGCGCGACCGAGGATGCCCTCGTCGGGATCCTTCGGATGGTCGTCACGTTCTAGAGGCTCTCGCGAGGGCGACCGCTACTTCACGAGCCCATAGACGAGGTGCTCGGAGGTGCGTGGTCCCATCGCGAAGGTCACCGGGAGCTGGAGCAGCCCGGTGAATCCGGGTCGCGGCGTGACCGAGACGGTGACGAGCAGGTTCTTGCCGTCGGACTTCTGGTCGACGAGCGAGACCGTCGCGTCGGGCGAGAGCGCGTAGACCGCGTCGAAGCGGGCGGGACCCATCTCCTCGACCTCGAGGGTGAACGCCGCGGAGTCGCCGGGCATGACGCGACCGAGCATCGAGCGGTACTCCGCGAACTTGAACGCGGGCGCGATGCGGGTCGACTCATGCCGCACGCGGAGGTCGACGAGCGGGCAGTCCTCGCGGTCGGTCTCGACGAGCAGGTACTTCGGCACCGCGTTCTGCGGGAGCGGACGGAAGTCGTAGCGGAGCGTGTAGCGCGGTCGAGGTGCATCGACCGCCGGATCGAAGCCGACGAAGACCGGTGGCGCGCCCTGCACCGCGAGCACGCGGAACGGCTGACCGTTCGGCGACTCGAGGTCGAAGGTGCCGGAGAGGCGGCTCGCCTCGAGGGCGTCGATGTAGGGGACCGGTCGCCCCACGACCGAGTACGCGACCTCCGCCTTGAGGTCGACCCGAAGCGGCGCCTGCACGCCCTCGAAGAGGAGGCTCACCGCCGCCGCCTTGATGCCCACCGCCGCGGAGGTCTGCATCGACATCGGCATCTGGATGCTTCCCTTCGGCGGGATGACCTTGCCCGCCATGTCCACCGTGGTGCACTGGCAGGTCGGCTTCGACACGAGGATCTTCACCGGTCTGTCGGAGGTGTTGGTGAGGGTGATCTCCGCCTCGACGAGCGCCCGCGGCGCGACGAGCCCGAAGTCGACGATCCCCGGCTCCGCCACGATCGGTCCAGCGACGATGCGGTTCGCGGTCGAGGGACCGTTCGACTGACCAGCCGCCGCCACGGTCGAGGAGGTCGTCGCCGCTGGCGCCGCGGCGGCAGGGGTCGCGGCAGGCTGCTTCGACGACTGCTCGCCGCAGGCGACGAGCGAAGCGCAGGCAAAGGCGCAGGAGAGGGCGCAGAAAGAGGCGCAGGAAGGGGCGAGGTTCAGGAGCATCCGCGGCAGGGTCATCGGGTCTCTCCGACGAGGAGGTAGCGGCGAGTCTAGCGGGACGTTCGGCGCGGCTCGCCCGATGGTTGCCCTCGCGCGGGCGAGCGCGCGGGCGATGGCGGGTGGTCCGCGTCTCGTACGATCTCCGCTCATGCGAGCGATCACCATCGAGCGGCAGGGGACCCCCGTGGTCGAGGCGGTGCGGTTCCGCGAGGACCTTCCCGATCCCGTCGCCGGCGCTGGCGAGTGCGTGGTGCGCACGGAGGCGTCGGCGCTCAACCATCTCGACCTGTGGGTCGGTCGTGGTCTGCCGGGGATCGACATCCGCTATCCGCACGTCGGCGGCTCGGACGCCGCGGGCGTGGTCGAGTCGGTCGGCGGCGGCGTCGATCCCGCATGGGTCGGGCGGCGGGTGCTCCTGAACGCGGCGGTGCCGCAGCCGGAGCCGGCGCGCCCGGGGATCGTCCCCTCGCCTGCGGACATCCGCATGATCGGCGAGCATGGTCCGGGCGCTCATGCCGAGCGGTTCGTGGCGCCGGCGGCGAACCTCGTCGCGATCGGCGAGGTCGATCCGGTCGAGGCGGCTGCGTTCGGTCTCACCCACCTGACGGCGTGGCGGATGATGACCTCGCGCGCCGGTCTCCGCGGCGGAGAGACCGTGCTCATCACGGGAATCGGCGGCGGCGTCGCGCTCGCGGCGCTCGGGCTCGCGAGGCACCTCGGCTGCACCACGATCGTCACGAGCCGAAGCGAGGAGAAGCTCGCCCGCGCGAGGTCGCTCGGCGCGGATCACGCCGTGCTCGACAAGGGAGAAGACTGGTCGCGCGAGGTCCGGGGCGTGACGGGACGGCGGGGGGTCGACTGCTGCCTCGACTCGGTGGGAGGTCCGATCCTGTCGCACGCCCTCCGCAGCCTCGCCCGGGGCGGGGTGTTCGTGACCTGCGGGACCACCGCCGGACCGGTCGCCTCGTGCGACCTCGCGCGGGTGTTCTGGAACCAGTTGTCGATCCTCGGCTCCACCATGGGCGACATGACCGAGTTCCGGCAGGTCGCGTCGCTCCTCATGCGCGGACTCGTCCGCCCCGTGGTTGATTCGGTGCACCGTCCGAAGGACGCCCGGACCGCCTACGCTCGGCTTGAATCGTCCGGGCAGTTCGGGAAGATCGTCTTCGACTGGCGTTGACGGAGAACTCGGGTCGAACCCTCGCCGGGGATCCGCCGACCGCTCCCCGACGTCCCTCGACCGCAACGAACGGAGTCTTACCCCAATGAGCGAGCAGACCACCATCGCGGTCGAGACGAGACCCGCCCCGTCGCGACCCGTCCCCAAGAAGCTCCCCCCGTGGAAGGTGCTCCTCCACAACGACCGCGTGAACTACATGGAGCACGTGGTGAGGACCCTCGTCGAGATCGTCCGCCTTCCGCAGGCGGAGGCGACCCGGCGGACCTGGGAGGCGCACCGGGAGGGGGCGTCGGTGGTCGCCACGACCCACCGGGAGCATGCGGAGCTGCTGGTTGAACAACTTCGCTCCAAGCGCCTCACGGCGACGGCGGAGCCGGACGGGGAGTGACCCCGGGGCATCGCCGCCGCCACGCTCGTGCTTGCCGAATCCAGGACGGCGTGGGGGGGACGGGGGAAAGCCTCCCTCGGATTCGATCGTGGTCTGGTCAAGCGCCCCGTCCCGAAACCGCGCTTTCCTTGCATGGAACGGTCGGTTTACCTTGCCCATCCTCGCATTTGGCGTACTTTGAACGGTGACCTTTACATCCCCAAGGCTGCGGTGCGCCTCGGAAGGGTCGATCGTCCACGAGTCTTGTTCCGTCACCCGGCGGTCGGTCAGAGCACCGACGCTCCTTAGGAGATCTGAGATGTCGAAGCGAACGTTGCTTGCGTCGGTCGCCGCGTCGGCCGTCGCAACGCTGGCTTGGACGCCAGCGGTTCACGCCCAGTGCACGGTCACGCCGCCCCCCGGCGCGATCGAGCAGAACGATGCCTGCGGCAGCGGCGAGGCGGGGTACCAGGACCCCAACGGCGGCTGCAACTACGCGGGCAACCCGACCCAGGCGCTCGGCACGCTGACCCCGTCGAGTTCGACGGTCGTCTGCTACGGCACCATCGGCAACTTCATTCCCTCCGGCTCGACGACCCCCTCGTCGCGTGACCTCGACTGGTACTCCTTCGAGCTCACCCAGCCCGGCACGGTGAACTTCAGCATCACCAACAACAACTCGTCTGGCGCTTCAGTGCCGATCGTGGTCTTCGTCGCCAAGGGCTTCGACTGCGACACGCAGGAGTTCCTCGTCGGCCTCGAGACGGAGTTGTGCCCCTACACCGTCTCGGTGACCCTGCCCGAGGGCGTCCACAAGCTCATCCTGACCGTGCCCTTCGAGGGCGACGGTGGCGCGCTCTGCTCGGTCGACTACCGAGCGACGGTCACCTACACGCCGGGCGTCTTCCCGGAGTGCGGTCTCGCCAAGGGCGGATCCTGCATCGAGACGCATCCGTCGGGCGGCTGCGACAACTTCGCCTGCTGCGAGGCGGTCTGCGCCTTCGAGCCCGCCTGCTGCGCGGTCGAGTGGGACCAAGTCTGCGTCGACCTCGCGCTTTCCGAGGAGCTCGGCTGCGGCTACTTCGTCTACACCTGCAATCCGCCGGCCCCTGCCCCCGCGAACGACTGCGCGACCTCCGCGACGGTCGCCGAGGTGGGCAACACGTTCGAGTTCTCGAACGTGAACGCCTCGACCGACGGCCCCAACGGCGGCAGCAGCGTCTGCGCCGCGGGCATCGGCAATGACCTGTGGTGGAAGGTCCAGAGCCCCGGCACTGGCTACCTCACCGCGACCCTCTGCGGCGGCACCGACTTCGACACCGTGATCGACGTCTACTCGATCGGCACCTCGGGCAACTTCGACCCCGAGCTCCTGCCCGACTACCAGATCGGCTGCGCCGACGACACCTGCGGCATCGTCGCCGGACCCTCCATCGTCACCATCATCGATGCCGAGCAGGGCGACTGGTTCCTCTTCCGCGTCGGTGGCTGGATCGATCCCGCCACCGGAGTGGCGGCGACCGGCAGCGGCGTGCTGACCATCGAGTTCCTCAACGTCATCTACAACACCGGCGGCACCCGCCCGGTCATCTTCAACGGCGCGCTCACCAACCTTGGTCTCTCCTCCGGCTACCTGTCGGCGGCGAGTCCCAAGCGGTGGCTCGCCGTGCCCTTCACGATCCCGACGCCCCCGACCGGCGACAAGTGGCTCGTGCAGGAGATCGCCGCGAACGGCTTCAGCCCGGCCGGCGTGGTCAACGAGACGCTGAACTGGATCATCTGGAGCCGGAACGCGGCGACCAACGCCCGTCCCGTCGACGGAGAGCAGATCGTCAGCGGCTCGGTGCCCTTCCCGGCGCCGATCGATGATCCGACCGGCAACCCCGCGAACGAGCAGCACGACATCGCCACCGACTTCGAGCTCGAGCCCGGCAACTACTTCCTCACCGTGTTTGCCGGCAACTCGACCAATGGCGTGTCGCCCGCCAACTTCGCGTGGTTCTGCAACCCGCCGAACGGGATCGTGATGACCGACGCGCAGGGCGCCTATCTCTGGCGGTCGGCGAACTTCCCCGAGCCCGGCTTCATCCGGACCACTCCGGGCTGGCAGCCGGACCCGGCGCAGACCGATCCGAACTCGATCACGACGAACGGTTTCAAGATCCTCGGCGTGCCGTTCGAGGGCAAGGAGGTCATCCCCGGCGACCTCAACGGCGACGGCATCGTGAACGGCACCGACCTGACCATCCTCCTCGGATGCTGGGGCACGGTGACCAACCCGGCGTGCGTCCCCGCGGACCTCAACGCGGACGGCAGCGTCAACGGCACCGACCTCACGGTCCTGCTCGGCAACTGGACCGGCTGATCGCGAGGATCCCAAGTCTCCCCGAACCCCCCCGGTCCTCGGACCGGGGGGGTTTTCATTTGTGCCGATTGTGGCGTTGACTCGGATTGCGCGTGGCGTCGCGGGCAGGAGGATTTACCTTTCCCAGTGGATTATGTGGACGTCCCGCGGTCGGACGGCGTGGTCCCTCGCGGCGCGACCCGTGATCCGTCGGAGATTCACCATGCGTGGCGGAAGATTGAACTGGCGGCTTGCGGCATCGACCGCGGTCGCGACCTTGGCGTGCGCCGGCCTCGCGTCGGCGCAGGACTGCCCCTCGAACTGCGTGCAGGAGCACGGTCCCGGCGGCTGCGACAGCCTCGCCTGCTCCGAGGCGGTCTGCAACGTCGAGCCGGCGTGCTGTGCCGTCGAGTGGGACGCGTTCTGCGTCGCCCTCGCCTATGAGAACTGCGGCTTCTACGAGTACAGCTGCCCGACGGGCCCCTATCCCGTGAACAACTGCCCGACCGGCGCGATCGTGGTGGGCGATGGCGACGTCATCGCCTTCAACTCAACCACCGCGACCACGGTCGGACCGGACGAGCCCGAGTGCAACTCGAGCAAGGGCGACATCCCGATCTGGCGCGACCTTTGGTATCGCTACAACGCGCCGAAGAACCTCCCCGCGGGAACCCTGCTCACCGCGAGCAACTGCAACCAGACGAACTTCGACTCGAAGATCGCGGCGTACGACATCGGCAACGGCACCTACGTGCCCTGCGAGCTGCCGCAGCTCTTCATCGCCTGCAACGAGGATGGCGCCGGCTGCGCGGACTTCACCTCGGAGCTGCAGATCGAGGTCACCGCGGGCACCTCCTACCTGATCCGCATGGGCGGCTACCTTGATGCCGCCGGCTCTGGCACCATCAGCTTCGAGCTCGGCAGCCCGCCGCCGCCGCTGCCGCCGACCATCTTCTACACCGGTCCTCAGCAGCCCGTCGTGCAGGTCTCGACCGGCAACCTGATCTACGGTGGTCTCTCGTCCGGCTACATCACCGGCTCGCTCGCGCAGCGGTGGGCCGCGATGCCCTTCACCGTTCCCGTGCCCGAGGCGGGTGCCGGCGGCGGGACGAGCTGGGAGGTCCAGACGATCGCCGGCAACGGCTTCTGCCCCGGCGGCACCTGCGCCCCGCTTCTCAACTACATCATCTGGTCCCGCACCGGTCAGGCGAAGCCCGTCGATGGCAACCAGGTCGTGACCGGCTCGGTCCCGACCCCGGAGCCCGACAATGACCCCAACGGCGACTATGCGGGCAACGATCGGTTCCGCATCGTGACCAACTTCGAGCTCGCACCCGGCGACTACTACATGACCCTCTACGCCGACGCTGGCGCGCCCAACGTCGTCGCCAACTGGGCGTGGTTCGCCAACGCCCAGCAGGGCATCCCCCTCGAGGACGCGCAGGGACCGTTCCTGTGGCGGTCCGAGTTGTTCCCGGCGCCCGGCTTCCTCCGCTCGGTCATCGCCCCCTGGGCGCAGCAGCCGAAGCTTCCGGCGAACACCATCTACACCTGCTCGTTCGGCGTCTACGGCGTGGTGCCGAGCAGCGGCATCCCCGGCGACCTCAACGAGGACGGGGTCGTGAACGGCACCGACCTCACGATCCTGCTCGGAAGCTGGGGCGACTGCCCGAGCTCGGGCACGTGCATCGCCGACCTCAACGACGACGGCGTCGTGAACGGCACCGACCTCACGATCCTGCTCGGCAACTGGACCGGCTGATTCCAGTCCGTCCCGGTCCGATCACGCAAGGCGACATCCGATGCCCCCCGGTCCACGCAGGACCGGGGGGCTTTTCGTCTCGGCGTCGATCCTGGTCGGCGACCTCCACGAGGGGGTATCCTCCGCGCCCCTGCAACCCGAGCACCGGCGCTCCCAACAAGAGGAACCGCCGGCGACGGCACCGATCGGCCGCGTCCCGCGTCGTGGGCTCGCGCGGACCCCGGCGAGGCGACCCTCGGAGGATCGAGTGCGCATCTTCATCGTCCTGTCGGTGGTGCTCTTGGCGGGGCTGGCGGTCCTTGCCGCGACGGTCTTGCCGGGCGAGGGGATGCCCTCCTTCGACCTCGGGTTCTCCTCGGGCGGCGGCACCGGAACCGAGGTCCGCTCCGAGCGGGTGCGTCAGGGGACGCTCGTGGAGACGGTCTCCGCTCCCGGCGAGGTCGTGCCGAGCACGAAGGTCGAGATCTCCGCCGAGGTGTCCGCGAGGATCCTCGAGATTCCCTTCCGCGAGGGGGCGGAGGTGGAGGCGGGGGACGTGATCGTCCGGCTCGACGACTCCGACCTCGTCGCGCGGCTCGAGGCGGCGCAGGCGCGGCGCGAGGGCGAGCAGTTCCGCCTCGAGGCGGAGCGGGCGCGGCTTGCCGGACCGACCCACGCGCTCGAGACCGCCCGCGGCACGCTCGCCCGGCAGCAGGCGCTCTTCGACAGCGGCGACGTGAGCCGGCAGGCGCTCGACGACGCCATCAACCGGGTCCGCGAGCTCGAGGCGGCGGTGGCGGCGTCCTCCCGCACGATGTCCGTCCTCGAGAGCGGCGTCGCCGCCGCGGACGCCGACATCGAGCAGGTCGAGGAGCTGATCGCGAAGACGGTCATGCGCTCGCCGATCAAGGGGACGCTCACCATCCTGAACGCCGAGGTCGGCGAGCTGGTGATCGTCGGCACCATGAACAACGCGGGGACGGTGATCCTCTCGATCGCCGACCTCGGGCGCATGCGGCTCGATGCCCGCGTCTCCGAGAGCTCCATCGCCCGCGTGAAGGCGGGGCAGCCCGCCGAGGTCCGCATCAACGCGTATCCCGACCGCGTCTTCCCCGGGATGGTCGAGCGGGTGGCGCTTCAGCGGACCGTCGACCGCGACGGCACCGGCTACTTCAAGGTCGAGGTGCTGCTCGAGCTCGAGGGCGAGCGGATCCTCTCGGGGCTCGCGGCGAACGTCGAGATCGAGGTCGCGGAGCGCGAGGGGCTCCTGGTGCCGAGCCAGGCGATCGTCGACCGCGACGTCGAGACGCTGCCGGACGCGGTGGTGCGGTCGGGCGCGGTCGTCGACCGCCGCTCCCGCGCCATCTCGGGCGTCTTCGTCGTGAGGGACGGTCGAGCCCAGCTCGTCCCGGTGCGGATCGGACCCAGCAACCTCGTGGACACGGTGGTCCTCGAGGGCCTCGCGGAGGGCGAGGAGATCGTGACCGGCCCGTACAAGGCGCTCGAGAAGCTCGAGCACGACGAGGCGGTCTCCCCCAAGCCGCTCGAGGCGCCCGCGGTCGCCGCGACGGATCCCGCATGATCATCGAGGCCCGCGGACTGACCCGCCTCTACCGCGTGGGCGTCGAGGTGATCCACGCGCTCCGCGGGGTGGACCTCGACGTCGCGGTGAACGAGATGGTCGCGATCATGGGGAGCTCCGGCTCCGGCAAGAGCACCCTCATGAACCTCCTCGGCTGCCTCGACCGCCCGACCGCCGGGACCTACCGCCTCGACGGACGCCTCGTGAGCGCGATGTCGAGCGGCGAGCTCGCGCGGGTGCGGAACGAGCGCATCGGGTTCGTCTTCCAGTCCTTCGAGCTCCTCCCGCGGCTCTCGGCGCTCGCGAACGTCGAGCTCCCGCTCGTCTACGGGCGCGGCGTCGGCTGGGGCACGAGGCGTCGGCGGGCAAGGATGGCGCTCGAGCGGGTCGGGCTCGGGCACCGCATGGACCACCGCCCGAACCAGCTCTCGGGCGGGCAGAAGCAGCGGGTCGCGATCGCGCGGGCGATCCTCTCGAATCCCGCGATCCTGATGGCGGACGAGCCTACGGGAAACCTCGACTCGACGACGACGCACGAGATCATGGAGCTCTTCCGCCAGCTGCACTCGGAGGGGCAGACGATCCTGATCGTCACCCACGAGGACGAGGTGGCGGCGTGCTGCCGGCGGGTGGTGCGCCTCCGCGACGGGCGCATCGAGAGCGACCTGCCGATCGAGCGGGACGCCGCGGCGGCGGCGCTTCGGCGTGCGGAGGCGCGGGCGGCGCAGTCGGCGGGAGGCGTCGCCTCATGACCCTCCTCAATCCCCTCTTCTGGGTGCAGGCGGTCGCGCTTGCCCTCGGGCAGATCTGGGCGAACAAGATCCGCTCGCTCCTCACCGCGCTTGGGATCATCGTCGGCGTCGCGTCGGTCAGCGCGGTCATCGCGGCGCTCTCGGGGCTCAAGACCCGCGTGCTCACCGAGTTCGAGTCCTTCGGGGCGAACCGCCTCCTGATCTTCCCCGACCGTCCCTCCGGCGCGCCGCGGAACCTCTATCCATGGGAGGAGATCCGCCTGAAGGAGGAGGAGCTCCGCGAGATCGGCGCGAACTGCCCGTCGATCCGCACGCTGACGCCGATCACGACCGTCGGCGCGAGCGTGCAGCACGGTCAGACCGTGCTCGACGGGCTCAGCATCACCGGCATCTGGGCCGCCTGGCACGACGCGGAGAACCGCAAGGTGATCGCGGGACGACCCTTCGTCCCCATCGACGAGGACAACGCCCGGCAGGTCTGCCTCATCAACGAGGAGGCGGCGACCGAGCTGCGCCTGCCGCGCGATCCGGTCGGCGAGCACATCCTGATCGGGGGCCGGCGGTTCCTGATCGTGGGCGTGGTGGAGACCGTGCAGCAGCAGATGTTCGGCATGAACACGAGCTCCGCGGAGATCTTCGTGCCCTTCGCCGTCGCGGCGACGCTGCAGGAGCCCGACTTCTTCTTCCGCATCGTCGCGATGGTGCGCTCCCCCGACGTCGCGGAGGAGGCGAAGAGCGAGGTCCGCTTCCTGCTCCGGCGGATGCGGGGGCTCCGCGGCGCCGACCCCGACACCTTCTCGGTGACGGCGATCGACCAGTTCATCGAGCAGTTCAAGGCGCTCGCGGCGGGGATCACCGCCGTCGCCGGAGGAATCGTGGGGGTGAGCCTCCTCGTCGGCGGGATCGGGATCATGAACATCATGCTCGTCGCGGTCTCCGAGCGGACCCGGGAGATCGGTCTCCGCAAGGCGGTCGGGGCGACGCCGGTGGCGATCCTCGCCCAGTTCCTCCTCGAGGCGGTCACCCTCTGCCTGCTCGGGGGGCTCATCGGTCTCTTGTTCGGGCAGGGACTCGCCCTCGTCATCTCGAGCATTCCCAACGCGGGGCTCGAGGAGGCGAAGATCCCCGGATGGGCGGTGGCGATGTCGTTCGGATTCAGCGCGGCGGTCGGCGTCCTCTTCGGGATGTTCCCGGCGATCAAGGCGGCGAGGCTCGATCCCATCGAGGCGCTCCGGCATGAATGACCACGCGCGAACGATCCTCCGTGCGCTCGCGGCGCCCGCCGTGCTCGCCGCGGCGCTCGCCGGCTGCGGCAGCGCGCAGGAGCGCTACGGCGGCTTCCAGTTCGAGTCGCGCGACTTCCAGCAGGTCGACGCCCTCGACCTCGCGAAGGCGGAGACGGCGCCGGCGAGGCCGCTTGCCGAGGTCTCGCCGGTCCTCGAGGACGCGAAGGCGCTCGCGCCGCCCTATCCCGATCGCCTCGAGATCCCGCTCGACGAGGTGCGGGCGACCGTCCTCGAGAACAACCTCGACGTCCGCGCGCAGCTGATCGCGCCCTCGATCGCCGCCGCGGACCTTGCCGCGGAGGAGGCGAAGTTCGAGTCGACCTTCTTCGTGAACTACCAGCGGAGCGACGCGAGCCTCATCACGAACCTCGACCAAGGACTTCCCGCGAGCACCGACCAGGCGAACGTCGGGGTGCGGGTGCCGCTCGCGACCGGCGGCGAGATCGTGGTCGATGCGCCCCTCGTCCGCGCCGACCAGCAGCTCTCGCCGCTCGTCGGCGACGAGCTCTGGCAGTCGCAGCTCGGCTTCTCGATCTCGCAGCCCTTCCTCCGCGGCGGCTGGTTCGATGCCACGATGAACTCGATCCGGATCTCCCGATACCAGGGGCAGATCGTCGAGGCGCAGACCAAGCTCTCGGTGATCCGCGTGCTCGCCGCCGCGGACCGCGCGTACTGGAACCTCTACGCCGCGTGGGGCGAGCTGGAGGTCCGGCGCACCCAGTACGACCTCGCGGTCCGGCAGCTCGAGGCCGCCCGGCGCCGCGTCGCGGCGGGCGACGCCCCCGAGCTGGAGGTCGTCCGTGCCGAGAGCGGCGTGGGGCGCACGGTGGAGGCGATCATCGTCGCGGATGCGCTCCTCCGAAGCCGGCAGCGCGAGATCAAGAAGCTCCTCAACCGCCCGGACCTGCCGATCGAGTCGGAGACCGGGCTCGTCCCGAGGACCACGCCCTCCCCGGTCGAGCTCTCGCTCGATCCGGGCATCCTCTCCGACAGCGCGGTCAGGAACCGGATGGAGATGCTCGAGCTCGAGCTGCAGCTCGCGGTCGACGCCTCCACCATCGCGTTCCGGAGGAACCAGGCGCTCCCGCTCTTCCTCTTCGACTTCGACTACTCCTTCCAAGGGCAGGGATCGTCGGCGCCCTCCTCCTACGACAACATCTTCGACGGCGACTTCTATCAGCTCGGACTCTCCGCGGAGATCCCCATCGGGAACGAGGCGGCGGAGGCGCGGCTGCGGAGCGCGATCCTCGCCCGGATCCAGCGGCTCGCGACCCGCGACGCGCGGAGGCAGTCGATCCGCGCCGAGGTGCTCGAGGCGCTCGACAAGATCCGCCAGAGCTGGCAGCGGATCCTCGCGGCGCGGCTCGAGACGGTGCTCGCGGCGCGCACGCTCGAGGGCGAGCAGCGGCAGTTCGAGGTGGGGATCCGCACCTCGACCGACGTGCTCGACGCCGCGGCGCAGCTCGCGAACGCGCAGAGCCGCGAGGTCCGGGCGCTCGCGGACTGGCAGATCGCCCTCGTCGACCTCGCCTTCGCGACCGGCACCACCCTCGGCGGGGCGAGGGTCGCGTTCGACGATCCCGCCGAGTGATATCCGGACCTCGCGCTCGCCTGACCGAGGTTCTCGGCGGTGCGACGCCCCGATCCGCGCGAAGTCGGGCAGATTGTCCTGACCCTTCATGCACCTCCGCGCCATACTCCGAGCGACCTCGGAAGGTCCATTGAAGGAGTCGAGGGACGAGGAGTCGCGCACGTGGCGGTGATCAACGAGTACGCCAAGGTCGTGTGGAAGACGGTCAAGCGGGCGCCGATGACCCGCCGCCTCCGGCGGCTGGTGTCATGGGAGCCGCTCCGGGATGCGACGCCGGGATACACCGTGGTCATCGCGGCGATGCATCGGCTCTGGCCGGTGGCGGTCGCCAACCTGCGGCTGATCGCGCGGATGCGGACTCCCTCCATGCGGGAGGTGATCGTCGTCCTCGACTGCGCGACCGAGGAGGTGCCGTCGCGGATGCGGGAGGCGGTGGAGGAGCTGCGCCGCGGCGGGTTGTCGATCCGGGTCCTCGGCTACTCGCCCGAGCAGCTCTCCGTGGCGCGTTCGATCGAGTGGGGCTGGGTCTACTCATGGCTCTCCTGGAGCCTCGGGATCGGAGCCGCCTCGACCCGGCGGGTGCTGCTCCATGATCTCGATGCGCTGCCCATCGACGAGGATCTCTTCGAGAGGCTGTTCTGGGCGGCGGAGCAGTCCGACGCTCACTTCCAGGGGATCCGCAACTACGTGGGCAGCGGCGTGCGAGCCGAGATGAACCTCGTCACCACGTTCGAGATGATGCTCGATGCGCAGTGGCTTCGCTCGAGCGCCGATCCGTTCGAGGGATTCAACCAGGTCCGCCTCGTGGATGGTCGCTACGTGGACTTCGACACCTGGCTCGAGGTCCAGCAGCGTGCGCCGCGCCGCCGCGTCGAGCCGATTCCCGAGCGGGCGCTCGTGCATCCGTCTCAGTTGATCTGCCAGTTCACGGATCACTGCGCGGGCAGGGGGGGGCGGACGAGTTCCTCGAACAGCCTTCCGATCCTTGCCTACTTCGTCAGCCTCGGCGATCCCGCCTTTGGTCTCGGCGACCTCGCGGTCGCGGCGGCGGATCCGCAGGCGCGGCATGCCGTGCTGTGGGGGAGACCAAGCGACATCGGCGTCATCGCGCCCGAGGGTTGGGCGTGGATGGAGAAGCAGATCCGCCGGCTCGAGCAGCACCTGTTCGGCGCGACGAGACCCGAGATCGAGGACTTCCTCGCGGGGTTCAAGCGCCGTGCCGGCGATCGTCGCAGCGTCGGCGTCGAGCCGCCCGAGGCTGGCGGCGTGCCCGATCGCTGAACGAAGGTTCGAGCATGACGCGGTGGTCCGCGCTGACGAGCGCCTCGCCGCGACCTCGCTGACGACATCATGTCACCATCGGGGCACCTTCGGCGCGGGTCGCCGCGGAGGAGGCTTCCCGCCGACGTGGAGGCGGGGTAGCCTCGCGGGTCAAGAGAGAGTGCGGGCCCTTCTCGGGGGGTGGTGGCGTTCGGGACGACGGGGCAGGAGGCGACGCCGTGGTCGACTCCACCCGTCGATCCCGGAGCCGCGGAAGGCGGTTCGGTGGATGCGCTGTGGATGAGCGGTTCAGGTCTGCGGATCTCGCCTGCGACCCGCTCGTGAACCGCGGAACGAACTCAGGATCCTCCGGAAAATCCGGCGTCGAGCGGCCGAGTCCCGAGGTGCTCCGGTATTCGTGGTTCCGCGACCGATCGTGGGGCGGTCCCCGGGAGGTCGTGCACTTCAACGGACCGGAGGAACCACATGCTCTGGAAGCAGCGACGTGATCGATTGCAATGGCTGCTCGACCTGATCCGCACGATGCGCGGGTGGACGCGGGGCGAGCTCTCGACGGCGCTGGGGCGGGACCCGACCAAGCTGGTGCCGGCGAGCGGGAATCCGAAGCTCGACTTGGTGGTGGGGGTGGCGGCGGCGCTCGGCTGGTCCGTGGGCGACGTGGTCGAGTCGATCTGGCTCGATCGGGCGGGCGAGGAGGGCCTCGCGGCGCTGCCGCAGGATCCCCGCGAGGTGGCGGCGGTGGTCGATCTCGCCCGCCGCGAGCGGCGCTGGGAGGACCTCCGCGCCGCGGGCGTCGCCCTGCGGCTCCGGGCGACGCACTCCGAGGAGCGGGCGCTCGCCGACCACGTGATCGCGAGCGCCTGGGCAGGCATGGGCTGCTTCGCCACCTCGCTCTCGGTCGCGCAGCGAGGCCTCGCGGAGCCGGGCGTGGGCTTCGACCTGCGGGAGCTCCTGTCGGTCGACGTCGCCGCGGCGCACTACGCGCTCTGGAACCTCGTCGAGGCGCGGGCGATCGCCAGCGAGATCCTGCGGAGCCTCGAGGGTCGCGAGGATGGTGACCTCCTGCGCCGGCTCGTCGCCGCCTCGGCGCGCTCGGTCCGCGGGCATGCCTCGCGGCGCCTGATGGCAGTCGACCTCCGGTCGAGCGCCCGTCACGCCGCGGAGGCGATCGATCAGCTCGAGGTCGCGGAGCGGGAGTTCCGCTGGCTCCACGACGACTTCGGCGATCCCGCCGACCTTGGTCGGGCGCACACCTGCCGCGGCGGCGCGCTGGAGGCGCGGGCGACGATCGATCCCGCCCGGGGCATCGACCTCGTCGACTCGATCGTCGCCGGCCTCGACGAGTGCGTGGACGTCGAGTCGTTCCGCGAGTCGGAGGTGCTGGAGAGCCACGGCTGGTGGTGCATCTTCGGCTGCAACGTCGCGCTTCGCGCTCCGGACGCGGACCGCACCCATCGCTCGATCGCGATCCTCACCAACAAGGCGTTCGAGATCGCGGACCGCCTCGACCACTGGGCGATGCGCGAGCGGGCGTTCACCATCGAGCACTTCCGCCGCGACCGCGCGGCGTGCGAGGTCGCGTCCTTCGAGGAGTGGGTGCTTGATCCGGAGGACCTTCGGGTCGTGATGGGCACCATGGGTCGCTTCCCCGGATTCCGCCCGATCGGCTGGCGCATCCTGCTCGAGTCCGGCGTGGTCGACGAGTGACGCGGAGGTCGGCGGGCGCGACGGGGGGAACCGTCGAGCCGCGCCGCCGACGCCGCACTCTTGACCGGCAGACCCGCTGCATCGGGAGGGCGTGCATCGCCGTTCGGACCTTTCCGAGGCACTCTGCTCCGCTTCCTCGACTGCGCCGCTGGAGGGCACCCCGAGCATCCCGAACTCCCGCGTCGTCGACCATCGCATCGCCGACGCCGGTTCAAGGCGCCGAAGATCGAGCGGCAGCGGAGGAGACGAAGGCGTGCTCCGGCGGCTGACCCCGGCACCACCGCCCCCACGCATGCCGGATGGCGACCTCGAAGCGCCGCGCGAAGCCACGCTCATCGCAGAGAGTCCCATGCTTCATGCGGTGCCTCAGCGCCCCGTGGAGTCCATGCCGCCGAGCGGGATCCGCCGCAAGCGACACCGCGGCGGAGATGAACTGATCGTCGTCATGGCAGGCGAGCTCGGGCAGATCGACGGCGGCGAGCAGCGTCTTGGCGACTCGGCAGCGATGGCTGCCGCCGATGCGGCTGATCACCGGAACGCCGTTCCAGAGCGCCTCGCAGGTCGTCGTGGTGCCGTGGTAGGGATAGGAGTCGAGCGCGACGTCGAGATCCGCATAGGCGCGGTAGTGCGCCTCCCTGCTCGAGCAGGGGGGACGGAGCTCGACCCTTCCTTGGGCGATGCCGAAGGACTCCAGTCGGTTGAGGGTCGACTCCCGGAGCAGCGGGTCCTCGAGTCCCGGAGCCTTCAGCAGCAGCGAGGACGTCGGCACGGCGGCGAGCGTCCGCGCCCAGATCGAGAGGCACGCATCGCTCAGCTTGGCGAGCCGATTGAAGCTGCCGAAGATCGGGGCGCGAGCCGGTCGAGGGGGGATCTCGACGTCCGGGCTGAGTCCGTCGAAGCAGAGGAAGGGTGGCTCCATGCGGAGCAGGCTCTCCGACGCGAGCAGCTCCGAGCCGGGCGGATCCGTCAAGGAGTCCACCAATCGCCAACCGATCTCGGGAAGCGCCGTGGTGTTCGGGTAGCCGAGCCAGGTCACCTGCACCGGCGCGGGACGCAGCCGGAACACGTCGAGTCGATGACCCGAGGTGTGCCCGCTGAGATCGACGAGCACGTCGATCCGATCGCGAAGGACAAGCTCGGCGACGCGCTCGGCCGAGTCCCATCGCACATCCCGCCAATCCGAGGTCATGGATCGGATCAGGTCGGTCATCTGGTCGGCGTGCTGGGCATTCGAGTATGCGACGGCCCGAAGGCCCGTCCCGTTGAGCCCTCGCAGCAGCGGCACGAGGAATGACGCGATCGGATGAGACCGAAGGTCGCCGGAGACGAATCCGACGCGGAGAGGACGTTCCTCGTCGCGGACGACGTCGACCCATCCCGACCGGCGATCCTGCGGATCGATCGACGGCGGGCTCGACTCCGAGACCTCGCGGCGATGCTCCTCCAGCACCCATGACTCGGACCAGCAGGACTCGAAGTTGAGCGCGAACAAGCGGTCACTGCGTGCCTCTGGACCGGCACCGCGGAAGATCGCCTGCGCGAAGGCCTCGGAGGCGCGTCGCGCGTCGCCGATCTTCAGGCAGAGTCGGGCCAGGTTGTGGAAACCCTCGTGGGTCGCACCAGGAGTCGCGCAGGCACGATCGAACTGTCCGGTTGCCTCGACGTGTCGACCGAGCCCATGCAGCAGCACGGCGAAGTCGAAGTGGTCCTGGAAGCTGCCGCCACCTCCGCCGAGCGCCTCCGCAAACGCCCCCACGGCCTCCGCGCCGCGCCCCATCGCAAGCGACAGCCTCGCACGACGGATGGCCTTCGCGGCCGAGGTGGACGGAGTCTCGGACGTCATCGACCGCAAGCCTCTTGGGCGGAAGCGTAGCAGTCCACTCGACCGCCCGGATCGACCCGGCCTTCCGTGCGAGCACTGTCGGCGGCAACGGGGCGCGGACGGGGTGTTCTGGATCGAGGACGCCGTCGACGACGCCATGGGTCGCGTTCGTCGAACTCGCCCGATCGGCTGGCGCATCCTGCTCGAGTCCGGCGTGGTCGACGAGTGACGCGGAGGTCGGCGGGCGCGACGGGGGGAACCGTCGAGCCGCGCCGCCGACGCCGCCTCCGCGTACCCTTCCGCCCCGGCGTCGACCCGCGTCCCGCGACCGCTCGCATCGCCGCCTCGAGGAGCCCGCGATGCCCGACCGACGCCCGTCCGCCTGGCGGCCCCATCCGTGGCATGGTCTCTCGGTTGGTCCCGAGCCGCCGCGGCGGATCCACGCCTACGTCGAGATCACGCCCTTCGACCTCGTGAAGTACGAGATCGACAAGGCGACCGGGTACCTGCGGGTGGACCGCCCGCAGCGCACGAGCTCGACGCCTCCGATGCTCTACGGATTCGTGCCACGCACGCTCTGCGGCGCCCGCGTCGCGCGGCTCGGCACCGACGGCGGTCGCGGCGACGACGATCCCCTCGACGTGTGCGTGCTCTCGGAGCGACCGATCGAGCGGGCGGAGGTGATCCTCGACGCGACGGTCGTCGGCGGGATCCGCATGCTCGATGGCGGCGAGGCGGACGACAAGATCATCGCGGTCCTCGCGAAGGACCCGGCATGGGACGGATGCGCGGACCTCTCGGAGCTGCCCAAGCCGCTGATCGACCGCCTCGTCCACTACTTCTCGACCTACAAGACGCTGCCGGGCGAGCCGGCGCGGGCGCGGATCGACGCGGTCTACGGGCGTGACCTCGCGTTCCGGGTCGTCGAGGCGGCGATCGAGGACTACGTCGAGGCGTTCCCCGACGCCGCGACCTCCTGACGACCACCGGGCGTGATCACGCTCCCGAGGCGCGAGCCTCGGCGAGGAAGAAGGGGATCGAGCCGAGGTGATGGGAGTCGACCGCGACGTCGATCGAGTACTCGCCGAAGGAAGGCAGCGAGAGTCCGTTCACGTCGATCACGAGGGAGAGCGTGCTCGATCGCTCGCCCGCGGCGACCTGCACCGGCACCCGCGCCTGGATCGGGTTCATCACGCTCTTCCCGTCTGCATCAACCACCTGCAGGCGAAGCTCGTGCTCGCCCGCCTCGATCCGCTCGAAGCGGATGCGGAGGGCGACCGAGCAGCGCGGCACCACGCTCGGCACCTTGGTGGCGACGAGGCGGTCCATGGCGGAAAGGATGCTGATGGCGCCCTGCTCCACGACCGCCGCCTTGCAGAGGGTGAGGATCTCGAGCTTCATGGGTGTCAGGGTAGTTGCGACGGGGTCGCCGGGCGCGGGACGCTCGGCGGAGGTCGCCGTCGGCGGACCTACTCCGTGGGCTCCGACTCGAAGACGGCGAGCGCCCCTTCCGCGTCCGCGAGCGTCAGGCGACCCTTGGTCACCGACCACCGGTTCGCCTTCCCGAGCACCTCGAGGTACCGCCGCTCAAGCTCCATCCGCTCGGGCGGTCCCGCCATCTTGGTGGACATCAGGGGACCGAAGCGGATCTCCGTCCCGTCGATCGTGCAGTCGCCGCCGAAGCGGTTCACCCCCGACGAGCCATGGACCCGTCCAGCCTCCTCGAAGGCGAGCGTCGGCGCCGGCGCCGTGATTGTCCCGCCCGAGAGCGACGCAAGGACCCAGCGGGTGTCGAGGAGCGAGGGGGGCGAGCCGTCGACTCCGGCAGGCGTCCGGCACGAGGGGACGACCATGAGGGAGAGGACCACGAGGGAGAGGACCACCAAGGAGAGGACCATCGGGGAGAGGACTCGGAGGAGTCCTCGGAAGGTCGAGCGGACGGCAGGGCGTCGGGGCATCATGCGGTGAATCTACCGAGTTCCGCGCCCTGCCGACCATGCGGTGCCCACGCCTGCTCCCGCAGTTCGGTGCCGCTCGCCGCGGCGGACCACGGAGGATCCGGCGGGATCGCCCGCATCGGACGCCCGCGGCGGGCTCGGGCGATGATCTCGCCTTGCCCTCCTCCGCGCCGAGAGTCACGCCGTTCACGCCGCTCACGCCGATCCTTCCCCGAGACCTCACCGTTCGATGCCGCCGCGTGAGCGCGAGGTCGCGAGTCTCCTCGACCCGCGGCGAGGCGACCGCCACGGATCGCGCGGAGCTCCCTCGGACGGGGTTCTCCGGCGCTGGAGCCGTCGCCCGGAGAGAACGACCATGCGTCACGCCACGTGTGTCGGAGCCGTCGCCGTCCTTGCCGCGGCGACGCTCCTGGTGGGCGACCCGCTCGGAGCTCGGTCGAGCCACGCGTCGGGTCTGATCGGCGACTTCCGGGTCCTTCCCTATCTGCAGGATCCGCGCCTCGATGGCATGCTCTTCACTTGGTTCACCATCGAGCCGACGCCGGGCACCATCTCGATCACCGGTCCGGGACTCTCCGAGCCGCTCGTCCTCGCGAGCACGCCGGAGCTCGATCCGATCCTCGACTATCAGGCGCCGGCGGAGCTCGCCGCCGGCGGCGCGTTCCCCTTCGCGACCACCGCGATCTTCGACGCCGCCGGCGCCCCCGCGCGGAACTTCCGCCACGAGATCCGCGTCACCGGACTCCTCCCGGATGCCGAGTACGCCTACTCGGTGACGCAGGGCGGCTCGACCTACGCGAACACCTTCCGCACCGCGCCGCCTGCCGACATCTCCCGCACGATCCGCCTCGCGGTCTACTCGGACAGCGAGACGCTCGTCCTCGGTCGGACCCGCTTCCGGGAGTGGTCGCGGACCACGCCGCAGACCGCGTCGAGCACCGGTCGTCCGGCGGGCAGCGGTCGCGGTCGGGACCAGTACTTCCTCACCGAGACGGTCGGCTACCGGGAGAACATCAAGCAGGTGAAGTTGCGCGAGCCGGAGCTCATCGTCATGCCCGGCGACCTGATCGAGGGCACCGGGAGCGAGCAGCAGCGCCGATGGGACGAGTTCTGGCGGCACAACGCCGGCAGCTACGACGACCTCCTGAGCGGTCGCCCGATCGTCGCCGCGATCGGCAACAACTGCATCTTCAATGGCGGCGGTCCGCCGGACACCAACACGATGGTCCAGTACGCCCGCCGCCAGTGGTCGAGCTACTTCACCTTCCCCTCGAACGGCGACCCCGCCTCGCAGGACCTCTACTTCCGCACCGACTACGGTCCGATCACGATCATCACCCTCTGCAGCGTCGGGGCGATGGGCGCGAACGACAACGTCGCGCCGCCGCAGGGTCAGTACCTGAGCCCGCTGCATCCCCTGAACCTCGACACCAATCGGGCGTGGCTCACCGCGTATCCCTTCGGCGACATCCCGGACTTCAACGTCGGCACCGCGCAGTGGGAGTGGGCGAGCGCAACGCTTGCCGCCGCCCGCGCCGAGGGGCGGATCATCTTCGTGCAGTGGCATCACGTGCCCTTCAGCCGCGGCGTGCACGGCACGAGCGTCACCAGCACCCAGTCGGGCGAGGCGATGCGGATCTACGCGCCGCTCCTCGAGCAGCACGGGGTCGCCGCGGTCTTCGCGGGACACAGCGAGGTCGCGGAGATGAGCTTCGTCGATCTCGATGGCGACGGCGTCGGGTTCCACCTGTGGGACGTCGGCGCGGCGGGCGATGGGCTGCGGGGCGTCGAGGATGCGCCTGGTCAGACCAACAACGCGATCACCGCGTGGCGGGCGAATCCGCTCAATCCCGAGGGCGCCGCGTGGAGTCCGAACCCGTTCAGCCGCTGGACCGCCGACCGCTCGCAGCCGGAGACCTGGATCGGCAACCAGCTCCTCTCGGGCGGCAAGCACTATGGCTTCCTCGAGGTGGACGTCGAGCCCCTCGGCAAGGGTCGCTTCCGCATCGTGCTGCAGAACTGGCACAACTTCCCGCTCAACGCCGGCGACCCCGACTTCACCGTGACCGGCTACGAGCTGCGCCCATACGACAACCGCATCGTGCTCGAGGGAACCGCCGGCGAGCTTCGGCTCGCGGTGGAGCAGCCGACCTGCGCGGTGCTCGACCTCGACGACAACGGCGTGGTCGAGGGATCCGACCTCGCGCTGCTGATCGGTGGCTGGGGAACCAGCGCGGGCGACGTCGATGGCGACGGCACCACCGACGCCCGCGACCTCACCTACATGCTCGGAGGATTCGGCGAGGTCTGCGGCAACTGACCCGGCGGCGATCCTGCCTGACCACGACGCCCGGCGCTCGCGCCGGGCGTCGTGCAAGGCGGGGTCGCCGGACGGCGTGGACCGTCCGGCGCGGACGAACGGCGCGAACGGCGCGAGGAGCACGGGTTGCTCCGCGGGCGCGGTCCTCGTCGAGGAGACGCGGGCGCAGGCGAGCGCGGCGGGACTTGTGGACGTCGTGCTCGAGGCGAAGTCGGAGTACGTCGCCTCGATGGTGACCTGGAACGATCCGCTCTACGCGAGGATCGTCGCGCGGCTTCCCGAGGGAACGCATCCCGCCGACTTCATCACGAGCCTCGACGTGAGCGCCCGCAAGCCGCGATGAGGGCGGGTCGTGGTTGCGCGACCTCCGCTCAGGTCCCCACGGGGATCCGCCGCGCCGCGAGCAGCGTGAGCAGCATCGAGACCGCGAAGATTCCCGTGGCGAGCTGCATCGAGTGCAGCGGGATCGAGCCCGACCACTGCGAGATCACGCCCGGCATGAACTCGAGCACGCTCCCGGTCGAGATGCCCGCGAGGTTGACGATCGCGATCGCGCCGCCGATCCGCTCGGTCGGGAGTCCCCGGCCGCCCACCTCGAAGGCGAGGCAGATCGAGGCGATGCAGAAGCCGACGATGGCGACGTTCAGTGCATCCGCCCAGAGCGGGAAGTCGTTGGGGACGAAGATCCAGTAGATCATCACCGGCAGGCCGACCGCCATGTTCCAGAGGATCGTGCGCCGCGATCCGACGCGGCTGCCGAGCCAGCCGGCGGCGGGGGAGCCGAGGACCATGCCGATGAAGAAGACCGCGGAGATCAGCGCGGCCTCGCGATCTCCCCAGCGCCACTCCTCGGCGAGGCGGAGGTTCCACATGCCGCCGAAGCCGATCATGGTGCCGCAGCCCGCCGCGTAGATCGCCGCCGCGAGGCGCACCTCCCGCCGTGCCCATGCCTCGCGCAGCTGCCGCCAGGGCGAGGGGCGAGGCGGAGCCTCCGCCGCCCTCCGCGGCGCCCCGAACCACCGCGGGCCGATCGAGGCGAGGGCGATCACGGACACCATGACTCCAAGCGAGCCTGACCACGCGAGCGCCCCGCGCCAGCCGAACGCCTCCTCGAGCTGCTGCCCGACCACCACCCCGCCGAAGCCGCCGAGACCGACGCCGGCGTCGGCGATGCCGATCATGATCCCGAAGATCGCCACCGGGAACGCCCGACGGGCGACCGACGCGACGACCGGCGTCGCGAACGCCGCGAGCGAGCCAAGCATGAATCGGGACGCCATCACGCCGAGGAGCCCCTCGCTCCGCGACATCAGGATCATCGAGACGCCGGCGAGGAGGATCACCGCCGGGACGATCCACGCGAGCCCGAGCCGGTCGATCACGATGCCTGCAGGGATCTGCGCGACCGCGAAGCCGACGAGGAACATCGCGGAGGCGAGCCCCAGCCGCAGGTCGTCGAGCCCGAGCTCCGAGGAGAGGTTGCCCTGCAGCGGGACGAAGAGGTTCTCGAGGACCTGCTGGTAGACGAGGCAGAGGATCGCCGCGACGAACGCGGCGATCGCCACGCGGCGGGAGGGCAGGGCGGTCGAGCCGGGGGTCGCGGCGGAGGCGATGGGATCGGCAGGCATGAGCGAGTCCGGTCGGGGGATGATCGCAGATCGACCTCCGCCGGTCATGCGATGGCTCGCGGCGATCCGGAGTCGTCGCGCGTGCAGTCGGCGCGTCCGGACCGCATGGTCCGACCTGCGCGGAGCCCTCGAGTTGCGTCGGCCGGGATCCGCGGTACCAGTGTGGCATGCCGGTTCGCGCGAGCGATCCCTTCGACCCATCCCCGGCGGACTCCCGCCAGCGGCGGGTGATCGGACCGTGGAGCGCGACCGGCATCTCGATCGCCGCGATGATCGGCTCGGGAATCTTCGCGGTGACCGGCGAGATCGGCGCCTCGCTCGGCAGCACGACCAACGTGCTGCTCGCATGGATCCTCGGCGGCGTCGTCGCCCTCGCGGGGGCGATCTCGCTCGCGGAGGTCGCCTCGATGCGCCCGCGGGCGAGCGCCCAGTACGTCGTGGTGCACGAGGCGCTCGGTCCGACCCTGGGCTACCTCAACGGGATGATCACGCTCGTCGTCGGCTACCTCGCCGCGAACGCGGCGGTCGCGCTGATCGCGGGCGCCTACGTCCGGACGGCGATCCCCGAGCTCGACGAGCGGGTCACGGCGACGATCCTCCTCGTCCTCCTCGGCGCCCAGCACGCGACCTTCGTCCGCGGGGGCAAGCGGCTCAACGACTCGCTCGTCGTCCTCAAGCTCGGCGTGATCCTCCTGCTGATCGTCGGCGGCGGATGGGTCCTCCTCGTCTCCGGCGTGCCGACGTGGCTTCCCTCCGAGGCGGTGCTCGAGGCGGCGCGGGCGGCGGATCCGACCTCGGCGCTCGCGACGATCCCCGCGGGAGCGACCGCCCCCGAGGCGATCGCGCACCTCCTCGCGGCGCCGACTCCATCGCTCGCCTCCGGCGCGCTCGGCGCCGCGGTCGTCACCGTCACCTTCGCCTACCTCGGCTGGTCGAACGCGGCGGACGTCGCGGGCGAGCTTCGGAATCCGGGGCGCTCCGTGCCGATCGCGGTCGTCGGCAGCGTCGTGATCGTCGGGGTGCTCTACGTCCTCGTGAACCTCGTCTACCTCGCCGTCGTGCCGCCCGCGGCGATGGTCGAGGTCGGCGCGGACGCAAGGCTCCGACCCATGACCGGGATCGGCGCGGTGGTCGCGATGCATCTCTTCGGTCCCGACGGAGGTCGGCTCCTCGTCGTCGCGATCGTGTTCCTGCTGATGTCCACCCTGTCGGTCGGGATCATGACCTGCGGTCGGGTGATCGCCGGGATGTCGTGGCAGGGACAGCTGCCGGCGTCGCTCGGCGGGCTCAACCCGCAGGGCGCGCCGACCCTCGCGATCGCCCTGCTCACCGCGGCATCGGTCGCGATCGCGTGGATCAGCGGGCTGCGGTCGCTCCTCGAGTACGTCGGCATCCTCGTCACGGTCGCCTCGTCGCTCGCGATGATCGCGGCGATGGTCCTCCGCTGGCGACGCCCCGATGCATCGCGACCCTTCCGCATGCCCCTCCATCCGCTGCCTCCGCTCGTTGCGCTTGGGCTCGGAGGGTGGATCGTCCTCGCGAGCGCGATCGCGGACTGGCGCCCGCTCGCGGCGTCGGCGGCGACGATCGCCGTGATGCTCGCGGCGCGACCCCTCCTCCGCGCCCGCGCGGTCGGGGGATGAGCGGGACGACGAACGCGGCGCGGCGCCTCAGGCGGTGCCCTGGCTCGCGCCCGGTTCGGTCTTCATGACCTCGGCGTGCGCCGCCTCCATGCCCTGCACCACGATGCCGAGCCGAAGTGGACCGGGTCGTCGTCGCCGAGGACGAGGATCGGACCACCCCGGGGTCCTCGAGGGTGAGCACCGGGAGCAGACGAGCGGGCGACGGAATCGAGCGTCGCCGCCTCGCGGACCGAGACCGCGCCTGACCGCCGCCCCGGACCTGAAGGTCGAGAAGTCTCCCGAGAAATCCCCGGAGAATCCCCGCCGCTCGCGGTTGCCTCGACGCCGAGGCGCGACGAGACTCCCTCCATGCGGCTCGTCGCGGTCCCGTTCGTGGTCATGGCGATCCTGGCGACCGCGCCGCTCGTCGGATCCGCCGGAGCGGGTGCCGGAGCGCGACCTGCCGGACCATCCGCCGCGGCTGTCTCCACCTCGTCGGGAACGGCACCGCCTGTCGAGCCGATCGACTACGGGCGGGACGTGCGACCGATCCTCGCGGCGCGCTGCTTCACCTGCCACGGTCCGGACGGCTCGAGCCGGAAGGCGGACCTGAGGCTCGACGATCCGCATGACGCGAGGCGGTCGCGCGAGGACGGGATCGTCGTCGTCTCCGCCGGACTTCCCGAGGAGAGCGAGGCGCTCCGCCGCATCATGAGCGGGGACCCCGAGGAGCGCATGCCGCCGCAGGGCGAGGGTCTCTCCCCGCGCGAGGTCGCGGTCCTCCGCCGCTGGATCGAGGAGGGCGCGACCTACAACGAGGCGTGGAGCTGGCGGGCGATCGTGCCGACGGCGACGCCGCCGGTCGCCGACGAGTCGTGGGCGAGCGATCCGCTCGACCGCTTCGTCCTTGCGCGCCTGGAGTCGCGGGGAGTCCGCCCGGCGCCCCGCGCGGAGCCGCGCGAGCTGCTGCGGCGAGTCTCCTACGACCTCGTCGGGCTGCCGCCGACGCCGGAGGATCTCGCGCGGTTCGCGGAGGATCCCTCGCCCGCCGCGCTTGCCCGCGAGGTCGACCGGCTGCTCGCGTCGCCAGCCTTCGGCGAGCGTTGGGGTCGGCACTGGCTCGACCTCGTCCGCTACGCCGAGACCTACGGGCACGAGTTCGACTTCCCGATCCCGCAGGCGTGGCGCTACCGCGACGCGGTGATCCGCGCCTTCAACGAGGACGTCCCCTACGACCGCCTGATCCTCGAGCACCTCGCCGGGGACCAGCTCGAGGATCCGCGCCGCGATCCCGCGACGGGGATCGACGAGGGACTCGTGCTGACCGGCTTCTGGTGGCTCTCGCAGGGCACCCACGCGCCGGTCGACGTCGCCCGCGACGAGGCGGACCGCATCGACAACCAGATCGACGTCCTCTCGAAGACCTTCCTCGGGGTGACCGCGGCGTGTGCTCGCTGCCATGACCACAAGTTCGACGCGATCACGCAGGCGGACTACTACGGCCTCTCCGCGCACCTCAAGCGCGGGCGGCGCGGGCTGGTCGAGCTCGATCCCGACGGCTCGATCGGACGGGTCCGCCGCGAGTCGATCGCGATGCGCCGCGCGGTGGAGGCGGCGTGCCGCGGGTGGCGCCCGCTCCGCCTCCTCGACGACCGCGATCCGGCGCCCTCCTCCGACCCGATGCTCGCGGACTTCGCGGTGCCGCGTCCCCCCGGCTTCGCGGCGACGGGGCAGGCGTTCGCGACGGAGCCGTCGCAGCTCCCGCATCTCGAGCCGTCGGGCGACGCCGTCGCGCTCGCCCCGGTCGGCGTCGCGTCGAGCCGCGCCGGGGGCGACGCCCTCGCGGGCACGCTGCGCTCGGCGTCGTTCCCGATCGATCGCCGCTACCTGCACCAGCGGCTGCGGGGTCGGGGCACGACGCGGGTGATCGTCGATGGATTCCACCTCGACGAGCACAACCCGCTCCTCTTCGAGGGGCACCGCCGGGAGGTCGAGACGGGCGAGGGCTTCGACCTCGTCACGTGGGACCTCGAGCGCTATCGCGGTCATCGCGCCTACGTCGAGTGGATCGATCGAGGCGAGGGATTCCTCGAGGTCGACTGGCTCCTCGCCTCGGACGAGGCGGCGCCGCCTGCGCTGGTCGAGGCGCCGCCGGTCCTCGTCGCGGCGCCCGCTGGCGCCTCGCTCGCGCTTCGCCGGATCCTCGCCCGACCTGCGCCCGAGCCGGTTCGGGTGCTCGCGATGGTCGATGGCTCGCCCTGGATCGAGCGGGTGCGCCTCCGCGGCGATCCGCGCCGGCTCGGCGAGGTCGTGGAAGCGGGGCATCCCGCGAGCCTCGACGAGGGCGAGGCGGTCTCGCCGGGCGATCGGCTGGCGCTCGCGCGGCGGCTGATCGATCCGGAGCATCCCCTCGTCTCGCGGGTGATGGCGAACCGCGTCTGGCATCACCTCGTGGGGCGCGGCATCGTCGAGACGACCGACGACTTCGGCGCCCTCGGCTCGCCGCCGAGCGATCCGGCGCTCCTTGACCACCTCGCCGACCGCCTGCGGAGCGACTGGAGCATCAAGCGCCTCGTGCGGGCGATCGTCCTCTCGAGCACCTACGCGATGTCGGTCCACGGCGACCGCCGCGCCGAGGAGGTCGATCCCCGCAACGAGATCCCGCACCGCGCGGCGCTCCGCCGCCTCGACGCGGAGTCGATCCGCGACTCGCTGATCGTCCTCTCCGGTCGGATGGACCCGACGATGTTCGGTCCGGGCGTCGCGGTGCACCTCACGGAGTTCATGGATGGTCGAGGGAGACCCGGCGCGAGCGGACCGCTCGACGGCGGACATCGGCGGAGCATCTACCTCGAGGTCCGGCGGAACTTCCCCGAGCCGTTCCTGCAGTCCTTCGACCTGCCGATCCCGACCACCACGATGGGCCGTCGCCACCGCTCGAACGTGCCCGGGCAGGCGCTGGCGATGCTCAACTCGCCGCTCGTGCACCAGCTCGTCGGCGAGTGGGGGACCCGCATCGCGGCGATGCCCGCGCCGCCGGAAGGGCAGGTGGCGCGGATGTTCGAGGAGGCGCTCGGGCGGCGTCCGAGCGCCGCCGAGTCCGGCGAGGCGGTCGAGTTCCTCCGCGAGGAGATGCGCGCACGCGGCGGCGACCCGGCGCCGGATGCCGCGGCGCTTGCGGCGCTCGGGCACGTCCTCGTCAACGCGAAGGAGTTCCTCTTCCTGCCGTAGGGATGCCGCGACCATGCCCGAGCCAACCCACCACTGCCGAAGGTTCCGCTCCCGCGGCGTCACCCGCCGGGAGATGCTTGGCTCCTGCCTCTCCGGCTTCGGCGCGATGGCGGCGGCGGCGCTCCTCGGCGACCGCGCCCTCGCCGGCGCGGTCGGCCTCGCCGGCGGCACCCACCACCGTCCGCGGGCGACGCGGGTGATCTTCCTCTACATGGACGGCGGTCCATCGCAGATGGACACCTTCGACCCGAAGCCGCGGCTCGCCGCGGAGCATGGGCGACCGTTCGGGATGGCGATGGAGCCGACGCAGTTCAACGACAACGGCAGCACCCTCGCGGGACCGTGGGCGTTCGCGCCGGGCGGCACCTGCGGCACGCCGGTGAGCGACCTCTTCCCGCACGTCCGCGGGCAGGCGGACGAGCTCCTCGTCGTGCGCTCGATGACGAGCCAGTTCAGCGAGCACACCAACGCGAACTACTTCCTGCACACCGGCGCCGGGCTCGCGGGACGCCCGAGCATGGGTGCGTGGACGTCCTACGGGCTCGGCAGCGAGCGGCGCGAGCTGCCCTCCTTCGTCGTGCTGCACGGCGGGCTGATCCCGCCCGGCGGGATCGAGTGCTTCGGGAGCGGCTTCCTGCCCGCGACGAACCAGGCGTCGATCATGAAGCCATCCGGATTGGGCCTCGCCGACGTCGCCCCGCGGGAGGTCGATCCGGAGGCGCAGCGGCGGAAGCGGCGGCTCCTCGAGTCGCTCGACGGGGCGTTCGCGGAGGAGGTCGGTCGCGCGGACGCCGTCGAGAGCGCGATCCGGAACTGGGAGCTCGCCTACTCCATGCAGGCGGCGGTGCCGGAGCTCATGGACCTCTCCGGCGAGTCCGCGGAGACGCTTGCGCTCTACGGCGTCGACGACCCCTACCTTCCGACCGCGACCTACGCGCGGCAGTGCCTGCTTGCGCGGCGGCTCGTCGAGCGGGGCGTGCGCTTCGTCGAGCTCACCTGCCCCGGCACCGGCAACGACCGCTGGGACCAGCACGACAACCTCGTGAAGGGACACGAGGAGAACAGCCGCGCGGTGGACCGACCGATCGCGGCGCTCCTCGTCGACCTGCGCCGCCGCGGGCTGCTCGACGAGACGCTCGTGGTGTGGGCGGGCGAGTTCGGGCGGACGCCCTTCGCGCAGGGATCCTCCGGGCGCGACCACGACCCCTTCGGCTTCTCGATCTGGCTCGCGGGCGGCGGCGTGCGTCGGGGGACGATCTACGGCGGCACCGACGAGTACGGCTACAAGGCGGTCGATCGACCGGTCGACGTGCACGACCTGCACGCCACGATGCTCCACCTCCTCGGCTTCGACCACCTTCGCCTCACCCACCGCTTCGGCGGCCGCGACATGCGCCTCACCGACGTGCATGGTCGGGTGATCGAGGACTGGATCGCCTGAGGCTCCCTCGGCGCGGCGACCCGCTCAGGCGGCGGCGTCCTTCGGGGGCGCGAAGCCGTGCCCGCGGGGAAGGAACGGGATGAGGAGCAGCCCCGGCACCGCCGCGACGATCGACCAGAAGTAGAAGGGCTGGTAGTCGAGCGACTTCACCATCTGCCCGCTCACCGGCCCGGTGAGGGTGTTCCCGATCGCCATGATCGAGGTGAGGAGCGCGTACTGCGTCGCGGTCGCGCGGATGTCGCAGAGGCTCATCATGAACGCGACGAAGGCGCAGGTCGCGAGCCCGCCGCAGAGGCTCTCGATGCAGATCACCACGACGAGCGGCGGGATCGGCGCCGAGCTCGTGGCGTCCACGGCGTCGGTCGCGCCGAAGCGCACCGCGAGCCAGTAGAAGCCGACGTTGCTCGCGGCGGCGAGGAGTCCCGCGATCCAGAGCGAGCGGCGCAGGCCTTGGCGGGCGATGAGCCAGCCTCCGAGGATCGTGCCGGCGATGCTCATCGCCGAGCCGAACGCCTGCTTGATCCAGCCGATCGACTCGGTCGAGTAGCCGAGGCCCTTCACGAGGAGCGGCGAGCTCATCGAGCCGCCGAGGACGTCGGGCAGCCGGTAGACGATGATGAAGACGAAGACGATCGCGAGCCGCCAGCCCCACTGCTCGAGGAAGAGCTGGAACGGCTGCACGATCGCGCCGACGAGTCCGTGCGCCATGCCCGCCGGTCGCTCCGGCTCGCGCCCGAGGATCGCCGCGATCATGCCGAGGATCGTCGAGCCGCCGAGGAGCGACACGGCGATCGCCCACGCCCAGGGTCGGGTCTCGTCCTCCGCGGCGAGGCGACCGGCGAGGATCAGGACGCCTGCCCCGGCGAGGAGCGACGCGAGCCTCGCGCCGGTCACCCACATGCTCGCCCCGGCGCCGAACTCCCGCGGCGAGAGGACCTCGGCGCGGTAGGCGTCGCCGACGATGTCCTGCGTCGCGCCCGCGAGGACGAGGACGCCGAGCAGCACGATCGCGACCGCCGGGTCGATCATGCCGCCCCGGTCGTCCATCCTGAACGCGAGGACGAGGAGGATCCCGAGGCAGACGACCTGGGTGAGGAGCAGCCAGCCGCGGCGGCGACCGAGCCAGCGGAGTCCCGGGATCGAGCAGTGGTCGGTGATCGGCGCCCAGACCGCCTTGAAGGTGTAGGGGATCCGGGCAAGGGCGAGATAGCCGATCATCACCACGTCCCACTTCGCGGCGCTCGCCCAGGTGGGCATGATGTTCATCGCCATCTCGAGCGGCACGCCCCCGGCGAAGCCGAGGGCGAGCAGGACGAGCATGGTCGGCTGGAGGTAGAGCGGGCGAGGGGCGGACGCGGCGGTCGCGGCGGGGGGTGCCTGCATGGCGGCGCACCATAAGAAGGATTCGCCTTTCCTGCCGGGCTTGCCCCCCGACCCGCGTCGCTCACTGCTTCGCCGCGAAGACCTCAACGAACCCTGACCGTCCAGACGAGACGTCCGGGGGGACCTCGGTACCTTCGCGGCGGGGCGGAGCGAGGGAGAAGGAACGTGGCGGACGGATCCGCCACGCGGCGTCGGACCGTGCATGGACGACCACGGATGAGCACCACCACCAGCCCGACGATGATCGCCCCGACCCGGCGGCGACGGGCGCCGCTGCAGGCGGCGCACGACTTCCTCTTCGCCAAGGTGCACGGCGGCACCCTCATCTACAACGCCTGCTGGGAGGATCCAAGGATCGACCGCACGCTGCTGCGGCTCGACCGCACCAGCCGCGTGGTCATGATCACGAGCGCCGGATGCAACGCCCTCGACTACCTCCTCGACGATCCGGCGGAGATCCATGCGGTGGACGTCAACCACCGGCAGAACGCCGTGCTCGAGCTGAAGCAGGCGCTCCTGCGGACGGGCGACCACCAGCGGCTGTGGGCGCTCTTCGGCGAGGGCGCCGACGCCCGCCACGAGGAGATCTACGGCTCCGTGCGGCATGACCTTCGTCCGCCCGCGCGAGCCTACTGGGACCGTCGGATCTCCTACTTCGACCCCGGAGGTCAGAGGAACAGCTTCTACTTCCACGGCGGGAGCGGTCTTGCGGCATGGATGCTCCGGGCGGTCGTCCTCGGACCGGGACCACGCCGCCGCCGGCTCGCCGAGGAGCTGCTCGATGCCCCGGACCTCGCGGCGCAGCGGGCGATCTTCGGGCAGCTTGAGCCGGAGATCTGGGGTCGCCTCGCCCGCTTCCTCGTTCGCCAGCCGATGCTGATGGCGCTGCTGGGCGTGCCGCGACCGCAGATCCGGCTCATCACCACGTCGCATCCCGGCGGACTCGAGGGCTACGTGCGCGAGAAGCTCCGGCGGGTGATGACCGAGCTTCCGATCCGCGAGAACTACTTCTGGCGGGTCTACCTCACCGGTCGCTATGCCCCGCACTGCCGACCGGAGTACCTGCGTCCCGAGCATGGCGGCTTCCTCGCCTCGCGGGTGGACCGCATCCGCCTCTCGACCACCACGCTCACCCGGCATCTCCGTGACCGCCCGGGCAGCTACAGCCACTTCGTGCTGCTCGACCACCAGGACTGGCTCGCGGCGCACGATCCGGAGGCGCTCCGGGAGGAGTGGGAGACGATCCTCGCGAACGCGGCGCCGGGGGCGGTCGCGATCCTGCGCACGGCGGGACTCGATCTCTCGTTCCTGCCCGCGGAGGTGCGGGCGCGGATCCGAGCGCGGCCCGACCTCACCGAGGCGCTTCATCGCCTCGACCGCGTCGGCACCTACGGAAGCCTGCACCTGCTGGAGCTCGCGTGAGCAAGGGCGGATCGCCGCTCGTGGTCGAGTCCGCGTCGCCCGCGCGGGGCGGACGTCGCGAGTCCGAGGCGGCGGTCGAGCGCTACTACCGGCTGCACGCCCGCATCTACGACGCCACCCGCTGGAGCTTCCTCTTCGGTCGGACGTCGTTCCTCCGTCGCCTGCCCGCCGACCTCGCGCCGCGGCGGATCCTCGAGGTCGGCTGCGGGACGGGCGTCGTGCTCGACGCCCTCGCCCGGCGGTTCCCGCGCTCGGAGGTGCTCGGCGTCGACCTCTCCGACGCGATGCTCGCGCGGGCGAGCCGACGCGCGGCGGCGCACCGCGGCCGCGTCCGGGTCGAGCGGCGGAGCTACGACGCCCCCTGCTCCGACTCGGGCGGCTTCGACCTCGTCGTCGCCTCGTACTCCCTCACGATGTTCAACCCCGGGTGGGAGCAGGCGATCGACGCAGCGCGGCGCGACCTCCGACCTGGCGGGCGGATGTGCGTCGTCGACTTTCACGACTCGCCCGTCCCTTGGTTTCGGGCGTGGATGCGGGCGAACCATGTGCGGATGGAGGGACAGCTGCTGCCGATGCTTCGATCCGCGTTCGAGGTCGAGTCGGAGTCGATCTCCTCCGCGTTCGGCGGTCTCTGGAGGCACCTGACCTTCGTGGGTCGGCGGGACCCCTCGGGGGAGACGGGCTAGGCGGGGGAGTTCGGGGCGGAGAATTCCGCCCGAATGGGTGAAGTGCGGCAGGATCGGGAGCGTTCGCGTGGTTCGCGGCATCGCCGCCTGGACCCCAGGCGGAATCGGGTCAGGGCGTCGGTGCCGCGTCGAGTGGTTCGTCACGCCTCGGTCGGTCGATCCTGCTTGCCGCCTCCCGCCACGCTCGGAGCCATCCATGCCCTCTCGCCGTGAGTCTGCCTTCGCAGGGATCCTCCTCTCGACGCTGCCCGCCTTGACCGTGCCGGCGGTCGCCGGCGCTCAGGGCGGTCTTCCATGGGTCACTCCGCCGGTCACCGCGCCCGGCGTCGAGCGGCGGCTCTTCGCGAGCGACGCCGCGGGCACGACGGTGAGCTACCACGTCTTCCTGCCGCCCCAGTACGCCGCGGAGCCGGACCGCTGCTTCCCGGTCCTCTATTGGCTGCACGGCAGCGGCGCCGCGACGGCGAGCATCGCGCCGGTCAGCGGCTGGTTCCGCGACGCGATCGCCGCGGGGCTCATTCCGCCGATGATCGTCGTCTTCCCCAACGGCATGTCGTACCGGATGTGGTGCGACTCCCTCGACGGCGCGACGCCGATGGAGACCGTGGTGATCGAGGACCTGCTGCCGGTCGTCGATGCCGCCTTCCGCACCGTCGCCTCGCGCGAGGGTCGGATCGTCGAGGGCTTCAGCATGGGCGGTCAGGGCGCCGCTCGTCTTGGGCTGCGTCATTCCGACCTGTTCGCGGCGGCGTCGATCCTCGGCGCCGGACCGATGCAGCTCGACTTCCTCGACGAGCCGGCGGGCACCAGCTTCCCGCGCGACCTGCGACTCCAGATCTACGAGCAGGTGTGGGGGAGCAGTCCGGCGTACTACCTGGCGCAGCATCCCTCGACCATCGCCGAGGAGAACGCGGCGGCGGTCATCGCGAGCGGCCTCCGGATCCGCGTCGCGGTGGGGACGCTCGACGCCATGCTTGCGGGGAACGTCGCCTACCGCGAGCACCTCGAGGCGCTCGGGATCGACCACGAGTTCACTCCGGTTCCCGGCGTGGGGCACCTCGCGCCGGCGGTGATGGAGGGGCTCGGCGACGCGAACTGGGCGTTCTACGAGGAGGTCTTCGGCGGCGTCGGCAGGCGGATCGGCGACCTCAACGCGGACCACCGCGTCGATGGCACGGACCTCGGCATCCTGCTCGGCTCGTGGGGCGAGTGCCCGCCGAAGTCGTCGTGCCCCGCCGACCTCGACCATGACGGCATCGTCGGCGGGTCGGACCTCTCGATCCTCCTCGGCGCGTGGGGGGAGTAG
>Ga0194132_10001293_pt1 | contig 50519 bp, 54 predicted proteins | sample TA2KigOf80mmetaG_FD_148612 | JGI IMG/M metagenome (GOLD analysis project Ga0194132, IMG submission 148612) | Freshwater microbial communities from Lake Tanganyika, Tanzania - TA2015054 Kigoma Offshore 80m | ecosystem: Environmental > Aquatic > Freshwater > Lake | place: Tanzania: Lake...
GGGCTAGCGACGCTTGGATGTCCTCGTCGGTGGCGCCGTCGAACACGGGCGTGATGGCGCGGACGTTGAGGCGATGGGCCGCCATGCCCAGGTGCGTCTCCAATATCTGTCCCAGGTTCATGCGCGAGGGCACGCCGATGGGGTTGAGCAGGATGTCGATGGGCGTGCCGTCCGGCAGGTAGGGCATGTCCTCGACGGGCATGATGCGCGAGACGACGCCCTTGTTGCCGTGGCGCCCCGCCATCTTGTCGCCCTCGGACAGGGTGCGCGTCTGCGCGACCCACACGCGGACCAGCTTATTGACGCCGGGCGACAGGTCGTCGCCGTTCTCGCGCGTCAACACTTTCACATCGATGACCTTGCCGCGCTCGCCGTGGGGCACGCGGAGCGAGGTGTCCTTCACGTCGCGCGCCTTCTCGCCGAAGATGGCGCGCAGCAGCTTCTCTTCCGCCGTCAACTCCGTTTCGCCCTTCGGCGTGATCTTGCCGACGAGGATGTCGCCCGGGCCGACCTCGGCGCCCACGCGGATGATGCCATCGTCGTCCAGGTCGCGCAGGGCGTCCTCGCCGACGTTGGGAATGTCGCGGGTGATCTCGCCGGGGCCCAGCTTCGTGTCACGCGACTCCACCTCGTGCTTCTCGATGTGGATCGACGTGAACTTGGAGTCGCGCACCAGCGCCTCGGAGATGATGATGGCGTCCTCGAAATTGTAGCCCTCCATCGCCATGAAGGCGCCGAGCACGTTCTGGCCGAGCGCCAGCTCGCCGTTCTGCGTGGAGGACGAGTCGGCCAGCGGGGTCCACCGCCGCACGCGGTCGCCGCGGTTCACGATGGGGCGCTGCGTGAGACAGGTGCCCTGGTTGGACCGGACGAACTTGCGTAGGTTGTGGATGTGCTCCTTGCCATCGTCATCGGTGACCACGACGTAGGTGCCGGTGACCGAGGTGACGATGCCGTCGACTCGCGAGAGCACCATTTGGCCGGAGTCTTGCGCGACCCGACCCTCCATGCCCGTGGCGACGAGCGGCGCCTCGGGGCGCAGCAGCGGCACGGCCTGGCGCTGCATGTTCGATCCCATGAGGGCGCGGTTGGCGTCATCGTGCTCGAGGAACGGGATGAGGGCGGTGGACACGCTGACGATTTGGAGCGGCGAGATGTCCATGTAGTCGACGCGTTCGGGCGGCTCCAAGAGGTAGGCGTCGGACACGCGGCACTCGACACGGTCGTCGACGAGTTGGAACTTGTGGTCCATCCGCACGTTCGCCTGCGCGACCACGTACTTGTCCTCCTCGTCGGCGGGGAGGAACGAGATGTCCTCCGGCTTGGAGCCGACGAAGGGGGCGACCGGGATCGCGCGCGGCGCGAGCTTCAGGATGCGCTTGGCCGCGGAGGCCGAGACGGTGTCACCGGCCTTGACGGCGCGCTTGCCGCCGTCGTCGACCACGTCGTCGCGGACGATGCGCCCCTCGACGTCAGGGTCGTTGGACATGATTTCCTTGTGCACCTTGCGGTAGGGCGTCTCGATGAAGCCGAAGTCATTGATGCGGGCGAATGTCGCCAGCGAGCCGAGCAGGCCGATGTTGGGGCCCTCGGGCGTCTCGATGGGGCAGATGCGCCCGTAGTGGGAGTAGTGGACGTCGCGGACGTCGAAGCCGGCGCGCTCGCGCGACAATCCGCCGGGGCCGAGGGCGGACAAGCGGCGCTTGTGCGTCAGCTCGGCCAGGGGGTTCGTCTGGTCCATGAACTGCGAGAGTTGCGAACCGCCGAAGAACTCGCGGATGGCCGCCACGACCGGGCGGATGTTGATGAGGGCGCTGGGCGTGGCCTCCTCTTGGTCGAGGATGGTCATGCGCTCCTTCACGACGCGCTCCATGCGCAGCAGGCCGACGCGGAGCTGGTTCTGGATCAGCTCGCCGACGGCACGGACGCGGCGGTTGCCGAGGTGGTCGATATCGTCGGGCATGGCAAGGCCGTTGTTGATGCGGATGATGGTCCGCAGCATCGCGATGATGTCGTCGCGCGTCAGGGTGCGCTCGGACTGCGCCTTCTCCAGGTTGAGCTTGCGGTTCATCTTGTAGCGGCCGACGCGGCCGAGGTCGTAGCGGCGCGGGTTGAAGAACAGGTTGTCGATGAGGGAGCGGGCGGTCTCCACGCTGGGCGGCTCGCCCGGGCGCAGGCGCCGGTAGACCTCGAGCAGGGCCTGCTCTTGGGTGTGGACGCCGGCGTCCTTGTCGATGGTGGTCTGGATGTAGTGGTGGTGCTCGTCGTTGTCGACGTCGGCGAAGAGCGACTTGATTTCGTCATCCGTCACGTAGCCGAGGGCGCGCAGGAACGAGCTGACGGGCACCTTGCGCTTGCGGTCGACCTTGACGTAGATGATGTCCTTCGGGCTGGTCTCGAACTCGAGCCAGGCGCCGCGGTAGGGGATGAGCTTGGCCCAGCACATGCTGCGGCCGGTGCCTGGGTCCAACACCTTGGTGAAGTAGGCGCCGGGCGAGCGGACGAGCTGGCTGACCACCACGCGCTCCGCGCCATTGATGACAAATGTTCCGGTGGGCGTCATCATCGGCACGCCGCCGAAGTAGAGCGTCTGTTCCTTGATCTCGCCGGTTTCCTTGACGACCAGCTTCACGGTGACGTAGAGCGGGGCCTCGAAGGTGGACTCGCGTTCGCGGCACTGGTCCTCGTTGAACTTCGGGTCCTTGAAGAAATGCTCGCCAAATTGCAGTTCGAACCGGCTACCCGTCACGTCTTGAATCGGGTTAACCTCGTCCAGCACCTCTCGGATGCCCTCGGTCTTGAGCCAGTTGAACGAGTTGACCTGAACCTGGACGAGTCCGTTCGGCTCGAGGATGTGCGGAATGCGGGCATACGTGCGCTTCTGGGGCATCTGGTGGGAGTCGGGGCGAGACATCACCGAGGTCATGGGCACACTCTCCTTTGGGCTGGGTCGCCGCGCTGCGAACGACAAAAAGGTCTAGCAGTCGCTAGACCACAACTGTTGAGTTGTCGTTACCGGTCGAAGCTACAATGCCGCTGCGTTAGAGGGCAGATAGGCATACTCCAAGATGTTCAATCATAGCAAGCGTGGATACCCGCGTCAACACCGGAGCGGGCAGTCAATTGCCTGCTCGGCGGGCTAATCCTTGCGGTCGGGCGCTCCCTCGCGAGCTCCGGCGCGCTGGTGCTTCATGTCGAAGCCCATCTTCTTCTCGAACGAGGTGGCCGGGTCTTCGTTGATGCCCCACGAGAAGACCTTGGTGGGCGTGACCTCGAAATGCGCGTCGCTCGCGCCGGGGTCGTGCTTGATCACCGCGGTGCCGCGCACCTCGATGCCGGCGATGTTCGGCGGAGGCGTCGGCAGCCGGCTGTCCCACACGACGGCAACCCATGGGTTCTTCTGGACGACACGGTATTTGTAGGACTTCGCCATGTTGAAGCCGGTGCAAATGACCTTGTCGCCCTCGATGCGGGTGAAGAGCGGCACGGCGTGCGGCTTTCCATCTGGGGTGGATACGGCGATGCGCCCCAAGGGGTTCTGGGCGATGTAGTCGCGCTCGGCCCGAGTGAACATATCGCCTCCTCCGTGGTCGATTGGCAGGCTCGTGCGATCAGGCCGGCCGCTCGCCGGCGTTCCCGCTGCCGGGGCGGCGGTGGTGCACCATATCGAAGCCCATCTTCTTCTCGAACGATCCGGCGGCCACTTCGTTGATGCCCCACGAGAAGACCTTGGTGGGCGTGACCTCGAAGTGCGGGTCGCTCGCGCCGGGGTCGTGCTTGATCACCGCGGTGCCGCGCACCTCGACACCCTTGATGACGCGCGGCGGGCCGAGGACCTCGGTGTCCCAGACGATCGCGACCTTGGGGTTCTTCTGCACTTGTCGGTATTTGTAGGACTTCGCCATCTGGTTGCCAAGGACGATGACCTTCGTGCCGTCCTCGTTGAGGTGGGCCCGCAGCGGCACGACGTGGGGCTGACCGTCCGTGGTGGAGGTGGCCATGCGAGCGATGCGGACTTCGCCGGCCTTGCCGACGCCGATGAACGCCTTTTCAGCATCCGTGAACACGGTGACGCTCCATGATCGGGCTATGAGGTGGGTGACGCTTCGAGCGTGACATCGAAGGTCAATTGCACCGCAGACCTTACCACACTCACCCGCACCGTATCGCTCACCTTGTAGCGCGTGAGCATGAGCCGCTGAAGCTCGGACGTCTTGGTCACGGACTGGCCGTCGATGGCGACGATGACATCGCCGGGACGCAGTCCGACGCGCTCGGCCGGCCCGCCGGGGATCAAGGCGCTGACGTAGACGCCCGCCTCCACGCTCAACCCCTCGCGAGAGGCGAGCACCGGGTCCACGTCGTCGATGTAGACGCCGAGGCGCGGCCGGACGACGCGGCCGCTTTCGATGAGCTGTTGCGCCACCGGCGCGGCCGCCCGGCTGCTGATGGAGAAGCCGATGCCGTCGGCCCGTTGCCCACTGGAGAGCGTGCCTCGGATGATGGCGGTGTTGATGCCGATGACCTCTCCCTTGAGGTTCAGCAGCGGGCCGCCGGAGTTGCCGGGGTTGATGACGGCGTCGGTTTGCAGCATGTCGTAGAGCACTTCCGTCGGGCTCACGTCGAGCTGGCGGTCCTTGGCGCTGATGATGCCGACGGTGACGGTGCCGCCGAGGAAGCCGAGCGGGTTGCCGATGGCGATGATCCAGTCGCCGACACGCATCGCGTCGGAGTCGCCGAGCGGGGCGACGACGATGCCGCCGTTGACTTTAGCCGGGTCGATCTTCAGCACGGCGAGGTCGGACTGCGGATCGGTGCCGACGACCTCGACGGGGAGGCGTTGGCTGTTCGTAAGGCTGACCTCGATGAACGTCGCGCCTTGGACGACGTGATTGTTGGTGAGGACGTAGCCGCGCGCGTCGAAGATGACGCCGGACCCCGATCCGGTCGATTCGAACGGGCGGCCGAAGATGTCCCGCTGCTGCGTCTTGGTGATGACGGAGACGACGGCAGGGGCGACGCGCTCGACCACGCCGGCGATGTCGGGCAGCGCCGCGACGCCGCCAGTCGTGTTGGAGGCCGGCTGGGCCACCGAGGCGCCGGTGGGCGTCGGTCGGGCCAAGGTCGGCGTTAGCATGGCGGGCGCCGTCGATGCCGGCTGCGGCAGGCTTTGGCACGCGGCCAGGGCCAATGCCGTCAGGAAAAGCATCGCGGAGAGCAGACCGGGTATCCGCATCGGGTACCTTCACCCATCCCAGTATGCCGCCATGCGACCGATGGCGCGAGGCGGTACATGCGTAGTGTACGCGCGAGCCTGGAGAAACGATGCACGGTCATAGCGCGGCGACGGTCGTCCGCTGTAGCTGGAGCAGCTGCCGGATGCCATCGCCAGCGGAGGCGAGCAGTGAGTCCATCGTCTCCCGCGTGAACGGCTTGGTCTCGGCCGTTCCTTGCACTTCGACGAACTCGCCCTTGTCGGACATGACCACGTTGAAATCGACCTCGGCCTTGGCGTCCTCCTCGTAGCACAAATCGAGCAGCACCTCGCCGTCCACGATGCCGACGCTGGTGGCGGCGACGGCGGCTTGCAAGGGCACCCGCTGCAACACGCCACGGCGCACGAGACGAGCGAGGGCCTGGTAGAGCGCGACGTAGGCGCCAGTGATGGCGGCGGTGCGGGTGCCGCCGTCGGCCTGGAGTACGTCGCAATCGAGCGTGACGGTGCGCTCGCCGAGGCTGGGCAGGTCGGCGATGGCACGCAGCGAGCGGCCGACGAGGCGCTGGATTTCCATGGTCCGCCCGCTGGCGGAACCGCGCTCCCGCGACGTGCGGGAGAGGGTCGACCGGGGCAGCATTCCGTATTCGGCGGTGATCCAGCCCCGCCCCATGCCGCGCATGAATTGGGGCACTTTCTCCTCGATGGACGCGGCGCAGAGCACGCGCGTCTTCCCGACCTCGATCAGCGCCGAGCCTTCCGCGAACTCCTGCGCGCCCAGCTCGATGCGGACGGGGCGCATGACATTTGGCATCCGTCCGTCAATGCGTGGCAACGGCGGCCTCCACCGGCGAAATATCGTGATTGGGAGTATAGCGCCCTCAACCCTCGCGGAAGGCGAGCGCCCACGGGATGGCCGCGACGATCGCGAGGACCGTGAGCACGAGTGCACGCTGGCGGCTGTCGGCGCCGGCGGCCCACACGCCGGCGAAACCGGCGGCCAGGTCCGGCCACCACCGCCGACGGTTGGCGAGGGCGACCAATGCGAGCAGCAAGACGTAGGCGCTCCACATGGCGAAGGCACTAGGGGCGGGCGTGTCGAGCGACGCCCAAGGCAGCCCGCCGAAAAGGCGTGCGACGCCGACGAAGTACCACCCGGCGGCCGATGGCACGAGCCCCGCGACCCAGCCGAGCGGCGGGGCGATCGCGCCGAAGATGGCGTTGGCGAGCCCGCCGGCGAGCATGAGCGTCATCGCGGGCAACGCCAACATGGTCGCGGGGATGCCGACCAACGGCACCGCGCCGAACTGGAACATGACGATGGGCAGCGAGCCGAGCACGGCGCCGAGCGATAGAAGCGTGCCGCCAGCGATGGAGGCGGCAAGGCGGCCAACCAGAGGCAGGCGTTTGGCCCGCGGCATTGCGGGACGCGCTCGGTTCCACAGCAGCAGGCCGACGAGCAGGATGTCGGCCATGGCGGCGAAGCTGAGCTGAAACGACACCTGCCACGCCATGCGCGGGTTCCACAGCAGCATCGCCAGCTCGGCGAGCCTAAGCGCGTTGACGGCGTGCCGTTGGCGCCCCATGGCAAGTGCCACGAGATAGGCGGTGCCCATGATGGTGGCGCGGACGGCGGACGGCGGCATGCCCGCGAGAACCACGTAGGCCCAGATGAGCGTCGCCGGCGGGATCAGGTAGAGGCCACGGCGGCGGCCCAGTAGCCACCGCGACAGCGCGAGGGCCAGCCCCAGCAGCACGCCGACGTGCATGCCCGATATTGCGAGCAGGTGCACCGTGCCGGAGCGTGTGAACGCGTCGGCGAGCTCGTTGGGCACGCCGCCCCGCATGTTGAGCAGCAGCGCCTGCGTGACCGAGGCCTGCGGCTGCGGCACGGACGCGAGGATGGCGCTCGACAGTCGACGGCGAAGGTTAGCTACCTGCGACCGCCAGCCACCGCCCGTCCGCTCGACAGCGGCGACCTCCGCGCGGTAAGCCACCGTGCCGATGCCCTGCGCCTGGAGGTAGGCGGGATAATCGAAGCCGTCGAACGTCTCGGGAGCCTGGAGCCGCGCGCGCACCAAGATGGTGTCGCCTGGCTCGATATAGGGATACCGCCGGTCCGGCGGCGCGGCGGGAAAACCGACGGTCCAGACCTGCGCCACGCCAGTGGCTATACGACGAGGCCCGCCGTTGACCGAAGCATCGCGTGCGTCGAGGCGCAGCCGCAATCCACCGGCCACCGGCTCTGGGTCACCGGCGACGACGGCGCGCAAGTCGACGCGCTTGCCATGCAAGGAGACCAAGTCGCCCGGCGGCGCCTCGGGGACGACGGCGATACGCGCCGTCCCCGCCAGGAGCGCGGCCATGACAAGCAGCGGCAGCGCGATGGGCGCGTGGACGAGCCGCGCCAACGCATGACCGGAAAGGGCCGCGGCCAGGAGCAGGAGGGCGGGCCCCAGCGGCAGGTGGAGGGCCCGCCCCGCGAACAGGCCCACGACAAGGCCGGCGGCCATCCACGCGAGAGTCGCCATTTCAGTCGCCCACCGTCACCAGGTCGCGCAGGCGGTCGTAAGTGGCCTGGCCGATGCCGTCGACCCGCATCAGGTCGGCGGTGGCGGCGAATGCGCCGTTGGCCTGGCGGTACGCGACAATGTGCTCGGCCAGCACTGGGCCAATGCGCGGCAACGCCTCCAGTTCCGCCGGTGTGGCCTCATTGATGTCGATGGGGAAGAGGACCGCCGTCGATGCGGTGGGAGTTGGGGTAGAGGCCGGGGCCAGCATGGGCGAAGGCGCCGCCGGCGGGAGGGCAAGCCAGAGAATTCCACTGACGCCGGTGAGCGTGAAGAGCGCGATGAGCATGCGGTAGACGGCTTGTTGCCCCATGCGGTTTCCGCTCGCGCCCGCGGATAGTAGACGACGGCGTTCGGAATCATAACGGCGCCTGCTCGCCAGCGCCAGCACGCCCGGGCCGCGAGCGTTTTGGATTGACACCCCATCGCCACGGCGCCGATAATCGCCACGGAAATGCGTGTGACCGCGCCGGGCGCGCACGAGCGTACCGCGGGCGAAGGAGCATGGACGATGGTTGAGCCGGTGGTGTTTCTCGACGGAAAGTACCTGCCTCTCTCGGACGCCAAGGTTGGCATCATGACGCACGCGCTGCACTACGGCACGGGCGCGTTCGAGGGCATCCGGGGCAACTGGAACGCCGACGACAACAAGATGTACATCTTCCGCCTGCGCGAGCACTACGAGCGGATGCTCACTGGCGCGAAGCTCCTGTGGATGAACGTCCCCTACTCGCTCGACGAGCTCTGCCAGATCACCGTCGAGGTGATCGAGCGAAGCGGCTTCACGCAAGACGTCTATATCTGTCCCATGGCGTACAAGGGCGAGGAGGGGGTCGCGAACCTGAACTTGCGCGCCTTGAAAGACTCGTTCATGTGTCTCGCCATTCCCTTCGGCAATTACATCGAGGCGGAGGGCGCGCTGAAGTGCGAAGTGGCGTCGTGGCGGCGCGTGGACGACACGATGATTCCGCCGCGCTTCAAGCTGGCCGGCATCTACCTCAACTCAATCCTCGCGAAGACCGACGCGTTGGCGCGCGGCTTCGCTGAGGCCATCATGCTGAACCAGGACGGCCACGTCTGCGAAGGCACGGGCGAGAATATCTTCTTCGTGCGGGGCAACAGCGTCGCGACGCCAAGCCTCGAAAGCAACGTGTTGCCCGGCATCACGCGCGCCCACCGTCATGGAACTGCTCCAGACCGAGCTGGGCATGCGGGTGGAGGAGCGGCTGGTGGACCGGAGCGAGCTCTACACGTCGGACGAGGTGTTCCTCACCGGCACGGCCGCCCACATTCAGGCCGTGGGCCATGTGGGCCACCGGCCGGTGGGCAACGGCGGCATTGGCCCGGTGACGCGGCGACTGCGCGACCTCTATTTCGGCATCGTTCGCGGGAGGAACCCCAAGTACCTGCACTACAGCACCACCGCGTCGCCGCGTGTGGTCGCGCAGTAGACGGGGCTTGACCACGCCGCGCGATACATCGGCATTGGGCGGCGCCGCGAGCAATCGCCGGGGCGGCCGTACATGACCCCGCTCGCGCGCGACTACCTGCTGCTCGTGTTCATCTCCGCCGTGGGCATCCTGCAACTGGCGGCCGCCAACGCCGACCTGCGCGGGCTGTTGCTGCTGCGGCCGTGGCCCCGCACCTCCCGATGGCTGGGCACTGCCCTCGTGGTGGGCAGCTTCGCGTGGTTCTTCTTTGGCGGGACGCCTCGGAACCTGCCGGACACGGCCGGCGGACTGGACGGCAATGCCCAAGCCCGCTGGTTCGTCGTGGGAACGCTCGGCGCCGCCGTCTTCACCGCCATCGTCACCTCCATCGTGAACGCGCGGTGGGGCATCGATGACGGATGGGACCCCGGCCACAGCCCGTCGCCCCCGGCGGGGCTCACCTGGCTGCGGCGCACCACCTTTCTACGCGCCTTTGGCGCGCGCATGCGCTGGCTCGCAAGGCGGGGCGCCTGATGGACGGTGCTATCGTCGAATGGCTCAACGGCTTCGTCGGGCGATGGGCGATCGTCGATGCCATCGTGCGGGCGTTCGTCAGCGATTACCTCGTCGCCGTATTCGGCGGCCTGCTCATCGTCAGCATCTGGCTCTTGGGGCGGGACAACGAGCAGCGGTTCCACAGCCAGGTCATGAGCATTGTCGGCATGCTGGCGGTGGGCCTGACGAACCTCTCGACGGAGCTGGTGAACTTCTTCTATTTCCGACCGCGTCCGTTTCGAGCGTTCGACCTCGACCTGTCGCTTTTCTATCCGCCGACAGACTCCTCGTTTCCGGCGAATTCGGCAGGCGTGGCCTTCACGATCTCGGCGGTGTTGTTCATGTACAACCGCAAGCTTGGCTGGCTCATGCTCGCGTTCGCGGTCCTGTGGGGCTTCTCGCGCGTGTTCGCGGGTATCCACTACCCAACCGACATTCTCGGCGGCGCGGCCATCGGCATCGTGGTCGCGTTCTTCTCGCTGGGCTTCGTGCGGCTGTTCATTGTCGTTCCGCTCCACGTGCTGCGAATAGCGCGGCTGTTCTACATTGCCTAGGGGCCGGCGGCGTGTGGCGCCAGCGGTTTGTGGCTAGAATGGGCGTCCGCCATGCAGTCGCTACTCGATTTCGCCCGCGAGTTCGTCTTGGTGTTCTTGCCGATGTTCGTCGCGATGGACGCGATCGGCACGCTGCCGTTCGTGCTGACGCTCACGCGCCGCATGCCGCAACGACAGCGCGCGAAGGCGTTGCGCCTCGCGCTGCTCACCGGCGCCGTCATTGGACTGGGCTTCCTCGGGCTGGGGCGGGCGGTATTCACGATCCTCGGCATCACGCTGGAGGACTTCCTCATCGCGGGCGGGCTGATCCTGCTGGTGCTGTCGCTCCGCGAGCTGCTGTCGACGCGGCACGATGTCGAGCCGGTGGAGCCGGACGAGCTAGTGGCGGTGGTGCCCATTGGCACGCCATTGCTGGTGAGCCCGGCCACCATATCCATTCTGCTGCTGTTGAGCGCCCTCCATCCGGTTTGGATGGTCGTGCTGGCATTCGCGCTCAACCTGGCGGTGGCGTGGCCGTTGTTCGCGCAGGGCTCGCGCATCGCGCGCTTCCTGGGCGAGGGTGGCTTGCGGGCGTTCACGCGTGTCGTCTACCTGCTGCTGGCCGCCATCGCCGTGCAGCTCATCCGCCAGGGCGTCACCGCCATGCTCGACGGCATTTAGGGGCGGCGCGGCTCAACGGCGGAACGATATCTTGCGGAAGATCTCGGCGTATTCGCAGCTCACGCCGTTGCCGTTCACCCGCTCCGCGTTGCGACGCGCCCAGCCCTTGATCCACTCCGCGACCTCGTTCGGGTCGCGGGAGAGCTGGCTTTCGTGCCGGGCAAGCGCCTTGGCCTTGATGTCGATGGTGCCGCCGATGTCCGACACCACGTCGGGGTGGTCGCTGCCCCACAGCAGCACGGTGCCCACCTTCCACGACTCCAAGCCCTCGCGTTCTTGCTCTTGGAAGTGCAGGCGATCTCGCGCGTAGGGGTAGCAGGCGTCCAGGGCGGCCTGGCCGGAGACGCGGTGGTCGCGATGGTTATGCATCGCCGTGCGGTGTGGATCGATCGCCAGCACCACATCGGGTTTGAACCGGCGTATCTGGCGGACGAGCTGCTCGCGGAACTGCCACGTGTCTTCCAGCTCGCCGTCGCCGTAGCCAAGGAACACTGCCTCTTGGACGCCGAGCAGCTTCATCGCTTCGCGCTGCTCGCGCTCGCGGATCTCCGCCAGGCGCTCACGCGTCATTCCCGGGTCAGACGTGCCCTTGTCGCCGTTGGTGCACACGACATAGAGGACACGCGTCCCCTCGGCGACCCACTTCGCGATGGTGCCCGCGCACCCCGACTCGCCATCGTCGGGGTGTGGGATGACGAGCATTGCCCGATCAGGCCGTTCGATAAGCTCCATGAACCCTCCGTCGCTTTGTCCGTGGCGCGAAACGCCTTTGGTATGATAGCCGAAGGCCCCGCGTCCGCATCATCGTGAGCGAGCGTCGCATGGCAGCACCAGGCCCGCGCATCCGTGCATTCACGTGGGCCGACCTGCCGGCGCTGGCCCGGCTGCGCGCCGAGCCGGAGGGCCACGAAGGCGATCCTGCTCCCGATTCCATGCAGCGCCTGCGTCGCGACCTGAGCGACCCGGCGCTCGACGCGGAGCGCGACGTGCTGCTCGCCTTCAAGGGCGATGCCCTCGTGGGGCAGGCCACCTTGAACGTCGAGCCCGCCATCGACCGCATTGTCCTCGGCATGACGGCGCACCGAAAGCACGGCCCGAGGGGCGTTCAGGCGGCGCTCGCGCGCGGCGCGGCGGCGCGTGCGCGCGACCTGGGCCTTGCGCGGCTGCAGGTGGACGTGCCGGAAGCGGACGAAGTACTACAGCGGCTGCTCACGCGGCTGCGCTTCGGCCATGTGCGGACGCACCTGCACCTACGGCGCCCGCCGCTGGCGCGCGTCCCCGTCGAGGTGCGGCCGCCGAACGAGCGCACGCGCCTGGCGACCCAGCAGGACGCGCCGGCGATCGCCGCCCTGCAAAATGCCGCGTTCACCGGCTCGTGGGGGTTCAGCCCCAACACGCCGGAGCACATCGCCTACCGGGCATTCGAGCGCGCTCCCGATCCACCCGACGCCATCGTGCTGGTGGAGCGGGACGACGTGCTCGTGGCCTACTGCTGGACGCGGCCGGGCATCGGCGGCGCGCCGGGGTTCATCGGCATGGTGGGCACGCACCCCGCGTTGCAGGGGCAGGGGCTCGGCACGGTCGCGACGGCGGCTGGGGTCAATCACCTGGTCGACCACGGCAGCCGCGAGATCGACATCACCGTCGACAGCGAGAATCCACCCGCGATCAGGGTCTACGAGCGGCTGGGGTTCCGGCGGGCGTGGCGGGCGCTTTGGTACGAGCGGCGGTTCAGTGGCGCGCCTCGCAGGGCGTGACCGGCGGCCGTTCGGCCGCGTGAGCGAGCACGGCGGCGTAGCCGGCATGGAGTCGTCCCGCAGCCTGGTCCCAGTCGAACCTGGCGGCCCAGCGGACGGCGTCGACACTCATGCGGGCGCGCAGCGAGTCATCGCCGAGCACACGACGGAGGGCCTGCGCGTATGCCACCGGCTCGTGCCGCTCCACCAGCAGACCAGTGCGCCCATCGACGACGAGCGAGCGCAAGGCGCCGACCGAAGCGGCGACCACCGGAACGCCGGAGGCCATCGCTTCGAGCGCCACGAAGCCGAACGTTTCGTGCAACGACGGCATCACGACGGTGTCTGATGCCGCGTAATATTCGGGCAACTCGGCCTGCGGCACGGCGGCATGGCGCGTGACGCGGTCGGCGACGCCAAGGTCGGCAGCGAGCCGCAGCAGGCGGTCGGCCTCGCGGTCGTTGGGAGCGCCACCGACCAACAACAGCCGCGTGTTGTGGAGGTCGCGCAGGTGCGGCAGGGCCTCGACGATGAGGTGTGGGCCCTTGAAGCCCTCCAGCCGACCCACATAGAGGACGACGCGGTCGTCCGCGCTGAGGCCGAGCTTGGCGCGGGCGGCGTTGGTTGGGCGTGGCGCGAACATGGCGGTATCGACGCCGCCGGGGGCGACGTGGATGCGCTCGCGAGGCACCTCGTAGAGGCCGCTCACTGTCGCGGCTTCGTCCGGCGTGAACACGAACACGCGGTCCGCGCTCGTCGCGGCCTCGTATTCGCCTTGTATCCGCTCGGGCGACTCCGGCTCGCCGTGAGCCGACTCCTTGACCAGGGCCAGCGTGTGGAACGTGACGACGTGTGGAACGCGCAGGGCTGCGGCAAGCAGCCGTCCCGGCCCGGCCGATAGCCAGTAATGGCTGTGGATGAGGTCGTAGCCCAATTCTTGGCGCCGCACATAGTCGAGCAGACCGCGTTGGAAGTCGGCGAGGTGCAGTGGGAGGTCTTCCTTGGCGATATCTTCCGGGCCGGCCTGAATGTGAATGACGCGGACATGCGGGGCGAGGTCGACGATCCGGGGGCCGGACTCTTCGTGGCTCCGCGTGTAGATATCCACACACACGCCGCGCTCGGCGATCAGCGGCATGAGCTTGCGGAGGTAGACGTTCATGCCGCCGGCCGATCGCATGCCCGGCGTCATGAGCGGGCAGCCATGCACGGACACAATGGCGATGCGGTGCATACCCCCGGCTTCTCCGTTATTGATTATCACGGCGTACCTCGTGCGTGGCGCGGCATCCCCCGCGGAATGGCGTCATCCTAGCGTCGCGCGATGATGCGGTGCAACCGCACATCCTTGCCGCCCAGGTGGTACTTGTAGTGCTCCGGCCCGCGCAGGAAGTCGTAGTAGGTGAGGCCGGACTCAATGGCGTCCCGAATAGTCAACGCCTTCAGCATCAGGCCGACGCTCAGGTCGCGATGGGCTAGCCGGTAGCCGCTGTTATACAGCAGACGACGGCCGGCGTAGTCGAAACAGGTCACGCCGGCGACCCGCTCGCCGTCGAGATCGAGAAAGAAGAGGCGTAGGATGCCGGCGTCGAGCAGGCGCGGCATGACGAGCCGCACGAACCGCTCGCGCCGCGGCACCATGAAGTCGCGCTTCTCCTCGCGGCTTTCGCCCATGAGGTCCAGAAACAGGGTCAAATCGTCATCCAGGGTTTCGGCCGTCGCGCGGACGAGACGGTAGGCGCCGGCGGCGCCGAGGCGTCGTAACTTGCGCCGCAGCTCGTGACGGTCGTGCTTGCCCAGGCTTTGCACGAACTGCTCGAAGTCAGCCGGCAACGGCATGCCCGGAACGACATCCTCGTCCTCGATTGCGACCTCGCAGCCGCGCCGGCGCAGCAGCTCCGGCAGGTGCTCCAGCGTTGGCGACCCCTCCACCACCGATCGCAGGTCGAGAATGCTCCACGCCTCGCTCGCGAGGCAGGAGTCGAGGTCGTGGAAGAAGGAGGCCGGGTTGTTGTCACCGACGATGAAATCGTGGTAATCGAACAGGTCGGTGTCGCCGACGAACGTGATTGTGTCGCCGTTACGGACAAGGGGCGCGATGCCGTTGGGGACGTGCTCGCCGCCAAGGGTCAGCACGCACTCCTCGCCAGCGTCGCCGCCGAACACCTCCCACCACGTGCCCTGCCACAGGGGGGTGAGGAAGACGTTAGCCCTCGGTTGTCGATCCAGCATCGCCTGCCACACGGGCGCGACGGATGCGATATTGGTGCGAGCGGCGGAACAGGTCAACAGTCCACCACCTTATCGGTTGGATGATCGAGCGGCGGCGCACCGACTAGCGCTTCGCCGAGCCCGCCCGCTCGAGGTTCAACACCTTCGCCACGGCCTCCAGGTCCGGGGTCGCCTCTTCCAGCGGCGTGTTCGTGACCTGGTAGACGATGTCGGGGTCCTTCAGCCCGTTGCCGGTCAAGACGCAGACGACCGAACTCTGCCGGAGGTCCAGCCCTTGCCGGACGTTCTTCATCAGCCCGGCGACACACGCCGCCGATGCCGGTTCACAAAAGATACCTTCTCGACGCGCAAGTAGTCGATAGGCCTCGACGATTTCGTCGTCGGAGACGGTGGCGATGTCGCCGCCGGACTCATCGCGGGCGCGCTCGGCGCTTTGCCAGCTGGCTGGGTTGCCGATGCGGATGGCGGAGGCGATGGTGTTGGGCGAATCGACGCGCTTACCGGTCGCGATGGGCGCCGCGCCTTCGGCCTCCCAGCCCATCATGCGCGGGGCGTGTTCCGTCTTGCCGAGCGCTCGATATTCCGTGAAGCCGCGCCAGTAGGCGGTGATGTTCCCGGCGTTGCCTACCGGAATGTAGAGATGGTCGGGCGCGTCGCCCAGCGCGTCCACGATTTCGAAGGCGGCGGTCTTCTGGCCCTCGATGCGGTGCTGGTTGACCGAGTTGACGAGACTGATGGGGTACTCGTCGGCGAGGCCGCGGGCGACCTCAAGAGCGCGGTCGAAGTTACCACGGATCATGACGATGCGCGCGCCGTAGGCTATGGCCTGGCTCATCTTGCCCATCGCCACGTTGCCCTTGGGCACCAGCACCACGCAATGCATGCCGGCGGCCGCGCCATACGCGGCGGCGGCGGCGCTGGTGTTGCCGGTGGAGGCGCAGAGAATGGTGTGATGCCCCGCCTCCTTGGCCTTGGCGACCGCCACCACTATGCCACGGTCCTTGAACGAGCCGGTTGGGTTGCAGCCCTCCAGCTTGAAGTATAGCTCCTTGATGCCCAGGTCGCGCTCAAGGAATTTGGAGCGCACCAGCGGCGTTTCGCCCTCGCCCAGCGTGAGGCGCGGCGTGGCATCCGTCATCGGCAGATATTGTCCGTAGCGCAACAGCACGCCGACGCCCATCCCATGTCCTCTTGCCCGGCCAAGCGCGAGCCAGGCGTTTATTCCGTGTCTTCGACCCGTATCAGGTTCGCGACCTCGCGCACGACATCCAGCTTCCCGAGGAGGCGCACCGCTTCTTGCACGTCCGCCTCGCGCGCCGCGTGCGTCGTCACCACGATCTCCGCCACGCCATCGGCATGAATGGTCTCTTTCTGGATGACGCCGGCCAGGCTCACCTGCAAGTCGCCCAGCACTTTGGTGACCCGCGCCATCACACCCGGCCGGTCGAACGCCCGTAACCGCAGATAATACTTCGTCCGCAGATCGGCCATCGGCTGCACCGGCAGCACCCGGTCGATGCGGGGCGCCGCGGGCACGCGGCCGCCACTGGCGACGGCCTCGGCTATCCTCAGGATATCGCCCATCACGGCGCTCGTCGTGGGTAGGGAGCCGGCGCCTGGGCCTTCGAACATCGCCCAGCCTACCAGGTCGCCTTCCAGCTCGACGGCATTCAGGACGTCATCGACCTTGGCGAGCGGCCTGGCAAGCGGCACCATGGCCGGGTGGACACGGGCCTCGACGCTGCCGTTCACACGCTTGCCGATGGCGAGGAGCTTGATGGCGTAGCCTAGCTCGGCGGCATAGCGGAAGTCGGCGGCGGTCACCTTGCGGATGCCTTCGCGGAAGACGTCGGAATCGCGCACCGTGGTCTGGAACGCCAGCGATGCGAGGATCGCCAGCTTATAGGCGGCGTCGATGCCGTCCACGTCGTTCGTGGGATCGGCTTCCGCGTAGCCAAGGTGCTGCGCCTGGCGGAGCACGTCGGCGTAGTCGAGGCCTTCGTGCGCCATGCGGGTGAGCATGTAGTTCGTGGTGCCGTTGATGATGGCGTGCACGGCGGTCAGGTCGTTCGCCAGCAGATCGCTCAACAGCGGGCCGATGATGGGTATGCCGCCGCCGACGCTCGCCTCGAACCGCAGGCTGACCCCGTGCTCGGCGGCATGGGCGAACAGTTCCGGGCCATGCTTCGCCAGTACCTCTTTGTTGGCGGTGACGACGTGCTTGCCGGTATGGAGCGCCCGCTGGATGTAGTCGAAGGCGGGCTGCTCGCCGCCCATCGCCTCGACGACGATGGCAATGCCGCGGTCGGTCAGCAGATCGTCGGCATTGGAGGTGACGTGAACGTCGCGCGGCAGCGATGGCCGCACCTTCGTCGCGTCGCGCACCAGGACACGCTTGAGGCGCACCGGCGCCCCGACGTGAGCCTCGATGCGCCCGGCCTTCTCGTGCAAGGCCGTGGCTACGCCCGAGCCGACGACGCCCACACCCATGAGCCCGATGCCGATGTCTTGCGCCTGGGCCATGATCCACTCCGTCGAATCGAAGGCTTGACGGGAAATCCCTACACGCGGCTGATGACCCAGGCCGCGTCGGAATCGTCGAAGTTGTACCTGCTCACGTGGTCACTCCACTGATCGGCGTACCATTCGTCGGCCGCGATGCCGCCCAGGATGGCGCGGAACTTATCCTGCACCGGCTGGGTGGCGGGGCCTTCGACCACCTGTATGATCATGGAGCCGAACTGGGTCTGAACCGGTCCGACGAGGGCGCCCGCTTCCGCGGCGAAGAACCGGTCATCGAGCTCGGTCAGAATCCCCTTCGGGAACCAGCCCACATCGCCGTTGGAGTCAGCGTAGGTGGTGTCGCGGTTGAGGCTGGAGGCGACTGCCTCGAATGCCTCGCCGTTGTCGAGCCGTTGCTTGGCCTTCTGCGCCCCGCCGGAGTCCTGGGCGACGATCCACTTGAGGCGCACTTGCTCCATCTCGGCGGGCTGGACGCTTTCAAAATGCTGACGCACCAGTCGCGCGTTGATGCTGCTCCGCAGCCACTCGACATAGGCCTCCTCGGTCACGTCGAAGGCGGCGAGAAATTTCGTGTACCGCTCCCTGCCCTCGGGGGTCAGGGCCGCTACGGGGGCGTCGTCGCCGTCGCTCGAATCGGTGGCGGGCGCCGGGTTGTATGGCCTACGCGGCCACAGGCTGGCAAGCTCTAGGTCGATATCGACCTGCTGGGCGGAGACGCCAAGGGAGGAGGCCTGCCAATTGTAGATTTTCGCGCGGACGGCCTGGTCGAGCGCCAGGCGTGGGTCGACATTCGCATTGCCGGTGGTCATGGCGTAGAGACGCACGTATTCCGGCACGTCGCGCAGGCGTATCTCCTCGTCGCCGACTTGGGCGACGACGCTGCGCGGCGGTTGGTAGACATTGAAGAAGAACCCGGCCGTCACCAGGAGGATGACGAGCGCGCCCACGACGCCGGAAGCCAGCATTATGGCGCGCCGGACGTTCTGCTCGCGCTCGCGCTCCGCGATGTTTTGCTTGCTGCCGATGGGCGGCGCGTGGCGGCCTCGGACGGCCTGACGGCGCTGACGCATCTAAACCTCTTTCGCGACGCGCGAGGGGTGCCACGGCGTCAGGGCGTCCATGCAAGGGAAAACGTGCTGGTGGCAGACCATGCTATGCCGGAGGGGCAGCCTGGGCCGGTGCCGTGGGCTGTTCGGCGGTTGGCGCCGCGGGCGGCGGAGCCGGGGCAGGAACGCTCGCGGGTGCCGGAGCGCTGCCGTATGGGCGAGGGCCGCCGGGGCGCGGGGGACGGTCGGGGCGCTCGCGGCGGCCGCGGTAGGCATCGCCGCGCGACAGATCCATCTGGCTGTGGCTGCCGGTGTAGGGCAACATGGCGAGGTAGCGGGCGCGCTTAACGGCCTGAGACAGCATGCGCTGGTAGCGGGCGCGCGTGCCGGTCTTGCGGCTGGACTCGATCTTGCCCCACTCGGAGATGAACCGGCGCAGGATGGGGACTTCCTTGTAGTTCGGCTCGATCTTCTCGGCCGAGAAGAAACAAACCTTGCGGCGGGGGTAAAAGCGGCGTCCGCCCTCCTTGCGTCGTGGGCGTCCAGCGTTCGTGCTCAACTCGTGCTCCTTCGCTTCCTCTCGGATCGATCGCTGTTTGGTTGTCGTTTAGAACGGCAAATCGTCAGGGGTGGAGGCGTCGTCGCCTCCGGCGGCACCTTCACGGCCTTCGCCGCTTTCGCCAGTGATGGGCCGGTCTAGGAACAATACGCGCTCGGCGATGATTTCGTTTCGGAAGCGCGTCTGTCCGTCCTGTCCCTGAAACGAATGGCTGTGCAGTCGGCCTTCCACGTAAGCGCGGCGTCCCTTGGTGAGGTACTGGTTGCATTGCTCGGCGAGGGCGTTCCAAGCGACGATGGTGAACCACTCGGTCTCTTGGCGGCGCTGGCCATCTTGCGTGTTATAGCTGCGGCTGGACGCAAGCCGGAACGACGTGACCGGATTCCCGTTCGGCGTGTAGCGCATCTCGGGATCCGTTCCGACGTTACCGATGACCATGATTTTGTTCAGGCCGACCATGCATTCCTCACGCCTGGGCGGGTGCCGCCTCGGGCTTCGCCTCTTGCTTCTTGTTCTCGGGTTGCTGCTTCGGTTCCTTGCGGGTCACGAGGTAGCGAATCACATCCTCCGTCAGGTTGAGGATGTTTTCGAGGTCCTTGGCATGCTGCTTGTCGCCGAGGGTGAACTCCGTGAGGTGGTAGAAGCCCTCGCCATGGCGGCCGATCTTGTAGGCCAGCCGACGCTTTCCCCAGTGTTCGTCGTGCGTGATCTCGCCGCCCTGGTCGGCCACGAAGCGCTTCACTTTGTCCTGCACGAGGCCGACGCGCTCTTCAGTGGCCTCGGGCGTGATCAACAGAACCAACTCGTAATGGCGCACCGTTCCTCCCACGGTCAAACGGATAAAGCCTGGCCTCCGCGCCAGACAAAGAGCAAGTATAGCAGAGCGCCGTCCGCTTGCTCAACGGCCAATTCGCGCGAACACGCCAGGGCCGGCCCGCCTCACAGCTTCCGCAGCCTCGGCGATCCAACATTGGTGACGACGGTGACGGCCAGCAACGCGACGCCGTTGACGATTAGCGCCGCGCCGACGCCAATGATGCCCGCCAGGAAGCCCATTTGCAGGTGCCCGAGCGGCGCGGTGCCGAGCGCGAAAATCCACGCGCCCATGGCTCGTCCGTGCAGGTGGTCGCGGACGCTCAGTTGCATGAGGCTCTGCGTGAAGATGTCCGACAGGGCCGACGCGCCGGCGACGACGGTGAGCGTGACCGCCGCGGCGGCGAACATGGGCGAGAGGCCGAGCAGGACGGTGGACAGCCCGAAGGCGTATAGGATGAGCAGGTATGCCCGTCCCTTTTGGCGAATGTCGCCAACGGCGGCGAGGCCAATGCTCGCCAGGATGCTGCCGATGGCGCGGAAGGCGTGGAGCGCGCCCAGGTCCGCCTCGTCGCCATCCAACACGTCGCGCACGAGGGCCGGCAGGGCCGTGGCGAATGAGAAACCAAATATCTCGACCGCGCCCGTCAGCGCGACGAAGAGCATGAGCGTGCGATTCACGCGTATCTCACGCGCGTAATCCCGGAAGTTCCGCAGGATAGGCTGGGCTTGGCCGGACGCCAGGCCGGGGGTGCGGATCAACAGCAGCAGGCCAAGCGCGATGGCGTGCCCTGCCGCGAGCGCGAACAGGGCAAACTCCGGGCCCCAGGCGTCGCTGATGCGGCCGGCGACCAGGGCGCCACCGAGGTTGCCGAGGCGCTGCCCGACGTTGAGCAACCCAAGGCCGGGGAGGAAGTCGTGCCGGCCGACGATGTCATAGCTGAAGCTGAGGCGCACCGGCTGCACCATGGCGGTGAACGCGCCGGCGGCGAAGGTCATGGCGAGCAGGTGCCACAGTTGGGCCTCGCCGGAGCCCACCAGCAAGCCCATGCCGAGGTAGGTGACGGCAAGCCCCGCCTCGATCGCCCGCAACATCCGGCGGCGGTCGAGCCAGTCGGCGAGGGCGCCGGCCGGCAGGCCGAACAGGAGCAGTGGAAGGAAGTAGATGGCGAGGGTCACGCCGACGAGCCGCGAGTCGCCCGTCATCTGCAGCACGAGCCAGCCGACGACCACCTGCTGCCCGGCATTGCTCACGCCCAGGAAGACACCGGACGACCAGAGCAGCCGGAAGTCACGCACACGCAGCGCGGGCGATGCTCCGACCCCGCGCAGACGGCGAAGAAAGCCCGGATTCGGGCTTGACGGCGGCGCGGACTCTGGCATAGGTCGGCGGCACCCCCAACGTGCGGCTGGAGGTTACGCCTTCCTGGCGATGCGCGGCAACGGGCGGCGGCTACCTAGTAGTCGAGGCCTGGCACCGGAAACTTGGAGGTTAGCGCCATCACCTCGTCACGGACGGCCTGCTGGACATTCGAGTCTCCGCGGTGGTTCAACACGCGCACGATGAGGCGCGCGACGGCGCGGCACTCGTCTTCCTTGAAGCCGCGCGCGGTGACGGCCGGCGTGCCCAGCCGCAGTCCGCTGGTGACGCGCGGCGGGCGTGGGTCGTTGGGGATGGCGTTCTTGTTGACGGTGATGCCCACCTGGCCGAGCACCTCTTCCGCCTCTTGGCCGGTGGTGTCGATGGGGTTGAGGTCCACGAGCATCAGGTGGTTGTCGGTGCCGCCCGACACGATGCGGAGGCCCTGCGATTGGAGCTCCGTCGCCATGGCGCGCGCGTTCTTGACGACCTGGTGGGCGTAGTCCTTGAACTCGGGCTGCATGGCCTCGCCGAAGCACACCGCTTTCGCGGCGATGGCGTGCATGAGCGGGCCGCCCTGTGCGTAGGGAAACACCGCCTTGTCCACGTTGCGCCGGCGCGCCTCGGTGGAGAGGATGAACGCGCCGCGCGGGCCGCGCAGCGACTTGTGCGTGGTGGAGCTGACGACGTCGGCGTAGGGCACGGGCGATGGGTGAGCGCCGCCCGCGACGAGTCCGGCGATGTGGGCCATGTCCACCATGAGCAGCGCGCCGACCTCGCCGGCGATGGCCTTGAGGCGGGCGAAGTCGATGGTGCGGGGGTAGGCGGTGTAACCGCCGACGATGAGCTTCGGCTTGTGCTCGCGCGCCAGCTTGGCGATGGCGTCGTAGTCCAGCGTCTCCGTCTCCGGGTCGACGCCGTAGGCCACGAACTTGTAGAGCTTCGCCGAGAAGTTGACAGGGCTCCCGTGGGTGAGGTGGCCGCCCTGGTCCAGCCGCAGGCCCATGACCACATCGCCCGGCTCGATGATCGCGGCATAGGCGGCGAGGTTGGCCTGCGCGCCCGCGTGCGGCTGCACGTTGGCGTGTTGCGCGCCGAACAGTTCCTTGGCGCGGTCGATGGCCGCTTGCTCGACCACGTCAACGTATTCGCATGACCCATAGTAGCGGCGCCCGGGATAACCCTCGGCGTATTTGTTGGTGAGCGCCGAGCCCTGCGCCTCGAGCACCGCCCGGCTCGCGTAATTCTCGGACGCGATGAGGACGATGTTACGCCGCTGCCGGTCGACCTCATTCTGGATGGCCTGCGCGACGAGGGGGTCTTGCTTGAGGAGGGCTGACAGGGGAAGCGTCGTGGTCATGAAGACTGCCTATCATGCGGCGCATGGTGACGTGCCGCGCGGGGTGATGGCGAAAGTGTAGGCGAGGCGCTCCGCAGCGTCAATGAAGCGGGCGCGTCGAAGGTGCGGGCGGGATGAGGCGGGGCCTCGTCTTCGACGCGGCCCCGCCCGAGCGTCCTGGTTTAGCCGGCGGCGACCGGTGGGTCTTGGCGCTTGGCCTGTCGGGCCAGTTGCGCCGCCACGTCCTCGGTCGGCTTGATCCGGCCGTCCTTTATCGCCTGGTGGTAGTGCGCGCGAGAGACGAGCTCCATCGGCACGTCTTCCGCGGGGAAGTTGCCGGGGTTGCGGAACTGGTACTCGGCCTTGCGCCCGCCGAACGCCTTCGTGACGACCAAGCGGCGCCACTGCACCACCTCGGCGTCAGTGCGCGACAGGAACTCCGGCGTGTCGTACCGCTGGTTGTTCATCACGCTGTTATCTTGCATGGAGAAGTTCCACTCGATCATCCAGCGGTGGTAAATGTAGTAGAGAACCGTGTGCCACCAGCGCTGGAGCCCGTTGCGCGGTCGCGTGCAGTGGTAGTACCACAGCCGCGAGAGCTTCTCCTCCACCGGCACCACCATGCGGGTGTAGAGGTCGTAGGCGAACTCCGCGCGAAACATGCCCGGCAGGTGATGGCCGCCGGACCAGCGCGGCGAGCGCGCCGAGGGCACGTTGCGCTGCGCGCCCATCACGTTCCACTTCAGCGCCCACGTCCACAGCCGGCGCCAGTTGCTCTTGGGCCATCTCCAGCCGTTCGGGTAGTGGTCGAAGTAGGCGTTCTTGTCGCTGGGGGTCATTCTGCCGACCTTCGTCACGTCACCCGCGAAGCCGTTGGCGACGTAGACGGGATATTCGCCCGCCGCGACGCGGGAGTAATACTCGCCGCGCAACACCACCAGAGCGTTGCGGTGCAGGTAATTCACGTGGGCGTCCATTGAGTTCTCAAGGGCGACCTCCCAGTTGCAGGTCCAATAGCCCTCGCCGAACAGGATGAGCGAGTCGTCGTCGAAGAACTCCTCGGGCACGTCCTCCTCGATCGGGGCGGACTGCTCTTCGCCAATCCAGACGAACACCATGCCCTTGAGGGTGCGGGTGGGGTACTTCTTGGCCTCGGTGCCGGGCTTCCCGCAGACGCGAGACTCCGGCCCCTCGCTCAACACCGCGACGTTGCGGCCTTCCTCGTCGAAGACCCAGCCGTGGTAAGGGCAGGCGACGGTGCCGGCCCAGTGGACATGGCCCTCGGAGAGGCGGGCGCCGCGGTGAGGGCAGATGTCGGTGAGGGTGACGGCCTCGCCCCGCTTGTCGCGGAACACGACGAGGTCTTCACCGAGGAGCCGCAGCTGGATGGGCCGGCGCTTCGGCACGCGCTTCGCCGTGATCAATGGATACCAGTAGTTCCGCAGCCCCAGCTTGGGAATCAGATGGCGGATGTCGCCATTCAGGTTCGGCACCTTCTCGGCGCCGGACATCGGTCCTTGACCAGCAGCCCTTTGCACGACGTCGACCATGGCTTTTCATCTCCCCGGCAATTGCAATCGGATTTCGCCAACCACGGGTCCGAAGCGGTCGAGCCATCACTATACGTGAGCGCACGGATGTGCGGTATGCGGCGGCGGCGATTTGTCGCGACTGAGACAAATGTGGCAGGGGTGGCATGCGAATCGCGCGCCGTCCGAACGGTCACCGCTCCTCGCGCGCGAATGCCACCGCCGCGACCTCGACGGCGCCGCCGCGCTTCAGCGCCCATGCCGCCGCGCTCATCGTGCTGCCGGTGGTCAGCACGTCGTCGACCAGCAACAGGCGCATGCCCGCCGTGCCGTCGGCGCCCGGCTCGAAGTCGTAGGCCACGTTGGCCCAGCGCGCGGCATGGCCCGGGGCCTTGACCTGCGAGCGGCCGCTTTGAACCCGCACGAGCGCGCCGGCGAGCACGGGCAGCCCCAGGAGGGCGCCGAGCGCATCGGCCAGCAGGGCCGCCTGGTTGTAACCGCGGTCACGCAGGCGCTTGGCGTGGACCGGCATCGGCACGATGGCGTCGGCCGACACCCGCCGCTGGCGGACGGCGACGGCCATGTGCCCGGCGAGCGTGGGAGCGATGGCGCGGACGTGCCGGTACTTGAGGGCGTGGACCGCGTCGCGTGCGGCGCCCATGTAGCGGCATGCGACCGTGGCGCTGTCGAACGCGGGCCGCCGCACCGCGCAGCGCGCGCAGACGCCGGGCCAGCCCAACTCGGCGCACGATGGGCAGCGCGGCTCGGATGGCTTGGCCTCGGCGGCGCACCGGTCGCACAGGAAGGTGCCGCTCATGCCGCAGCCGACGCACCGCGCCGGGTGCAACCCTTCGCCAAGACGGCGCCAGATGGCTGAAAGGAACGGCATGGCGACGGCACCGACGCCCTTGGTAATCTGGTGCGGCGATGATACGAGCCGTGTTCTTCGATTTCTATGGCACCCTGGCGGGCTGGCAGCCGGCGCCGGAGCGCGTGCAGCACGAGGCCTGCGCGGCCGAGGGCTTAGACGTGCCGGAGGCGGCGCTGGCGAGGGCGTACCGGACAGCCAACGACTACATGGACGCGGAAAACGCGCGAAAGCATATCGCCACGCGCTCGCCCGTCGAGCGCGACGCGTTCTTCACGGAGTACGAGCGTCGGCTGCTGGAGGCGGCGGGCGCCGCGGTGCCGCCAGAGCAGGCGGCGCGCATCTGGGAGCGCGTGGCGAAAGCGCCGAAGGCCATCGGCCTCTATCCGGAGACGCTGCCGGCACTGGAGGCATTGCGGAGTGTCGGGCTCACGCTGGGGGTCATCTCGAACATGGACATCGGGCTGAGCGACACGTTGGCGCGCCTTGGCATCGCCCCGTATCTATCGGCGAGCGTGTCGAGCGGCGAGGTGGGCATCAGCAAGCCGCACGTCCGCATTTTCGAGGCGGCGCTGCGGAAGGCGGGCGTCGGGCGCCGCGAGGCGCTGCACGTTGGCGACGGCTACGACTCCGACATCGTGGGTGCGCGCAACGCCGGCATCGCCGCGCTGCTGCTGGTCCGCGATGGGCACCTCCCGCCCGGCGGCGTGCCGGCGGTCGCCTCCCTACTCGATGTGCTGCCATACCTGCGCGCCAACGAACTCGTCCCTTGAGACGGGGCCGCGGCGTGTCCCGCGGACGCAATTGTGATAGGCTGTGTTCGCGGCGCCTTCGCCCGCACATTTCCCCACTTGAAGTTGCATGGCTTACCAGATTTACTTCGCCGACCTGCGGGATGAGAACCAAGCTCTCCTCCTGACGCTGTTGCGTCTCAAGGAGGAGGCCGGACGGTTGGAACCGGAGGAGGCCGCGTTGCTTTCGACCATGCGCGGCCCCATCGCCTACACGCGCCCCGTGTCCGAAGTGCCGGACCGCGACGCCGATGGCGAGGCCACCGCTCAACCGCACCGCCGTCAAGGTGGCTTCCGCCGCCGCAGCAACGGCCGACAACACCACCCCAGCAGCTAGCCCGCGCCGGCGGCCGTTAGCTCGGGCAACGCATGTTGGAACGCTCGCAGGCGTTCCAACACGGCGAGTAGTGCCTGCCCCCAGAGCACGCGGTTGCCCTCCAACGGCAGGTGCAGCTGTTGGTTGCCCACTTTCACGCCATGGCCCAGCGCCTTTTCCAGCGGAATGCGGGCGCCGCCTATCTCGTCGCGCAGCTTCAGCGTCACGCGATCACTCGACCGATTCACCGCTTCGACGCGGGCCAGCCTCGCCAGAACGCGCACCCGCACCGTGTAAACGAGGTGGTAAATGTCCTCCGGCAACTGGTGCCCGAAGCGGTCGCGCAGGTCCTGCGTCAACGCGTCCACGTCTTCGACCGTCCGCGCCTTCGCCATCTGCTGATAGATCGCCATGCGGGTGGGCATGTGAGCCACAAGCGCCTCCGGTATCGCGGCGGGCAACCCAAGATCGACCTGCGGATCGGGCGTGCCATCGACGGGCTGCGGGGCGCCACGGCCCTGGGCTTGCAGCTCGCGCACGGCCTCGCCAAGCAACCGGGTGTAGAGGTCGAAACCGACGGCGTGTATTTGTCCGCTCTGCTCCGCGCCGAGAATGTTGCCAGCGCCGCGGATCTCCAGGTCCTTCATGGCGATGCGGAAGCCGGCGCCGAGTTCGGTGGCGGCCACGATCGTCTGCAAGCGTCGTTGGGCCGTGTCCGTGAGTTTGCGGCCGCGCGGCACGAATAGGTAGGCATAGCCGCGCAGCGACCGCCGGCCGATGCGCCCGCGCAGCTGGTAAAGCTGGGCCAGCCCCAGACGCTCCGCATGGTCGACGATCAGCGTGTTCACCGTCGGAATGTCGAGGCCCGATTCGATGATGGTGGTGCACACCAGCACGTCGGCCTCGCCGTCGGCGAACTCGGCCATCACCCGCTCCAGCTCCTCTTCCGCCATCTGACCGTGCGCGATGGCGACGCGGGCCTCCGGCACCAGCTGGCGGATGTGGTCCGCCTCGAGGTCGATGCTTTTCACGCGGTTATGCAGGTAGAACACCTGCCCGCCGCGGTCCATCTCGCGAAGGATGGCCTCGCGCACGAGGTCGTCGGAGTGCTCGGCAAGGAAGGTCTTGATCGGCTGGCGCTCTTGCGGGGCGGTCTCGATGGTCGAGATGTCGCGCACGCCGGACATCGCCATGTAGAGCGTGCGCGGGATGGGCGTCGCGGTGAGCGTGAGGACATCGACCTGCTTGCGGAGGTCGCGCAGGCGCTCCTTGTGGTTGACGCCGAACCGGTGCTCCTCGTCGATGATTACGAGGCCAAGGTCGCGGAAGGCGACATCCTTCTGCACCAGGCGGTGCGTGCCAATGACGATATCGGCCTCGCCCTTCTTCAGCCTCTCGATCACCTCGTCCTGCTCGTGGGGCGATCGAAAGCGGCTCAACGTCTCGATGCGTGCGGGGAACGTCCGCAGGCGCTCGGTGAAGGTGGCGTAGTGCTGCTGGGCCAGCACCGTGGTGGGCACGAGCACCGCTACTTGCTTCCCGTCCATCACCGCCTTGAACGCCGCGCGCAACGCCACCTCGGTCTTTCCGTAGCCAACATCGCCGCAGACGAGGCGGTCCATCGGCTTGACCTGCTCCATGTCCGCCTTCACCTGATCGATGGCTGCGGCTTGGTCGGGCGTTTCCACGTACGGGAACGCATCCTCCATCTCGCGCTGCCACGGCGAGTCAGGACTGAAGGCGTGGCCGTCGGCCATCTCGCGCTGGGCATAGATCGCCAGCAGGTCGACGGCGAGCTTCTTGGTCGATTCCCTGGCTCGCGCGACGGTCCGGCTCCACTCCTGGGTGCCGAGGCGGGTGGGCGACGGCTGCGCCTCGTCGCCGCCCATGTACGCAGACACACGATCGAGGTGCTCCATCGGCACGTAGAGCTTGTCGCCCTCCGCGTACTCCAGCACGAGGTATTCGCGTGGCGCGCCATCTTGGCCTGCCTGCTGCGACGTGGTGCCGACGAAATTGCCAATGCCGTGGTCGATGTGGACGACGTATTGGCCGGGCGTCAGCTCCTCGATCGCCAGGCGTTGATGGGCCGGCACCCGCGTGCGCGCGCGCGTCGGGCGGCGCTTGGCGGTGCCGAATAGCTCCGCGTCCGACAGCAGGTTCAGCACCGGCGTCTCGGTCTCCTCGTCCAACAGCAGCGTCCACCCGGACGCGACGCCGCCGTGCACGATGGTCACCTCGCCGGGCTGGGGCGCCGACTTGAGATCCCGCTCCTCGTGGGCGCCAATGCCGGCGTCGCGCATTAACTCGGCGATGCGCTGTGAATATTGCGTCGCGATGACGGTGGGGTGCAGCCGGTTGAGACGCGGCGCTTTCGCCAGGTCCTCAAGGCGTCCGGAGAAGTTGGGCGCGCCGGTGAACGGCAATCGCACCACGTCGTCGCCATCGGTCGCGTGATAGCGGGTAAGGTCAACCCGTCCGGGCAGGGCGTCGAGTTGCGCGCGAACGCTGGCCCAGTCCGCCATGCTCGATGGGAAGCCGATGGGCAGCTCGCCGCGCTCCTGCTTCGCGAGGCGCAGCTTGGCGGCCTCGGCCTCCCAGTGGCGCGCGGCTTCCTCCGCCTCGGCTGCTTCGGCGAGCACGACCAGCGCGTCGCCGCCGGGCTTCACGAAGTCCAACAATGTATGCCGGTGGAAAAAGCCGGCATAGAACGACGCGTTGTCCATCGACAGGCCCGACAGCAGCTCGGCGAGGTCGTCATCGACGCGGTCGCGCTCGGCCGTCTTGGCGTTCGAGAAGTCGAGGGCGCGTACCGCCTCGTTAATGGCGGCACTGTCGGACAGCGCGGGTAACACCTCGGCCGCCGGCAACACGGTTAAGGACTTGAGCTCGCCGGTCGACCGCTGCGTGCGGATGTCGAAGCGGCGTATGGAGTCGACGCGGTCGCCCCAAAGCTCGATGCGGGCGGGCTCGGCCTGGCCCGGCGGAAAGATGTCGATGATGCCGCCACGCCGCGACATGGTCCCCGGCTCCTCGACGGCTGGCTCGATGCGGTAGCCCATCTTGGCCCACCGTTGGAGCAGCGGTTCCAGCTGGAGCTTCTGGTTCAGGGCCACCGTGTGCGTCTGCGCGTCGAGCAAGCCGGGGCTCAACGTGCGCTGCATCAGCGCCATGACCGACGCGACGATCAGTGGCGGCGATGACACGCCGTGGCCGCGGATGGCGCCGAGCGCGCTGATGCGCTGGTGCGTCGTCGAGGCGTCCAGCGCCAACCGTTCGTAAGGCAACACCTCGGACTCGGCGAAGTGGAAGATCGCATCGTCCTCGCCGCAATAAGCCTCCAACTGCTCCAACAGCTTACGCGCGTCGTCGGGGCGCGGGCACACCACTAACATGGGCCGGCCAAGGTGCCGCCACAGCGAAGCAAGCACGTAAGGCTTGGCGGAATCCAAGAGCGACACCCGCCGCGAGCCCCCCAGGCGGAGTGCCTCGATCAATGCGCGATATCGCGGGACGGGACGCAGGCTGTCGAACAGGCCGGAAAGGCTCACGGTTTGCAACCTCGATCAACGCGCAAAAGGGCGGCCCCGCCACAGCGACGGGCCGCTCGTCCGGTGCGCTTACGTTTCGACGAACGCGGACAACAAGGTGCATTGTACCATCGTGTGACCGGCATCCGAGCGCCCCGAAGCCATTGGAGATCGCGGCGCCCATGACCGAGACGGCCTCGGCGGCCAGCTACACCGTCTTCGCGTACCGCGCGCCGGGGTGGGTCACTTTCCAGCCGTGGCGGGCCGCCATCGCGTCCCAAAAGTCCTGGGCTTCCAGGCTGGCGCCGTCGACGACGGCGGCGAGCCGCTTGGCGCCGCGACGGCGCAAGTAGCGCTCGGCCTCGTTCACCAGCGCCGTGGCGATGCCGCGCAGCCGGTATCGGGGGTGCACCGCCAGCCGATAGACGTTGCCACGCCACCCGTCGAACGCCGCGATGACTCCGCCCACGATGCGTCCATCTGTCTCGGCGACGAGCACATCGGCGGCGCGTCCGTCGAACAGCGGCGCGACGCCTTCCGGGCTGTCGGTGTGCGTCGCGCGGGCGGACTCGCGCCACAGCGCCAGCAGGTCAGGAATCTCGCGGCGCGAACACGGCCGGATGACGATGGCTGCTTGCACGACGGCCCTCCCGCAGCAGGCCAGCGGTGCTGGATGATGCGATACAATACGCCATTATCCGGTGCGCGGCCGCGCCCGCCGAAAGAGCAACCGCATGTCCGTTCCGGCCGCCGGCAAGGCAGCCATTCACCAGCTACCCGCCATCGCTTACAAGCGGATCGTGGTCAAGGCGGGAACCAACGTCCTCACGAAGCGGACCCCGAAACTCTCCGCCGAGGTGATGTCCAACCTTGTCGGCCAAATCGGCGCCGTCCGCAGGATCGGCGCGCAGGTCATCCTGGTCACATCCGGCGCCATTGCCGCCGGCCGCGAGGCGCTGGGCGCCCCGCACGACGGCAAAGCCGTGCCCATCCGCCAGATGCTCGCCGCCGTCGGCCAAAGCCGCTTGATGCACACCTACCAAGAGCTTTTCTCGCGCGACGCCACCGTCGTGGCGCAGGCGCTTCTCACTCGCCACGACGTCGAGGACCGCGTCGGCTACCTCAATGTGCGGCGGACGCTCGACGGCCTGCTCAACGCCAACGTCGTGCCGATCGTCAACGAGAACGACGTGGTCGACACCGAGGAGATCGGCCAGGAGCGTTTCGGCGATAACGACACGCTTTCGGCACTCGTCGCCAACCTCATCGACGCCGACCTGCTCATCATGCTCACCGACACCGGCGGGCTCTATACCACCGACCCGAACCGGGACCCGAACGCGCGGCTCATCCCGCGCGTGGAGCGCATCGACGCGAGCATCATGGCGCTGGCCGAGGCACATCGCAGCACCGTGAGCCGAGGCGGCATGGCATCGAAGCTGCAAGCCGCGAAGCGCGCCACCGCCTCTGGCGTGACCGTCGTTATCGCGGCCGGGACGGAGTCCGACGTGGTCACGCGGGTCGCGGCCGGCGAGCCGGTGGGCACCCTGTTCCTGCCCACCGCCACGCATGTCGAGGCGCGGAAGCGCTGGTTGCTGAGCGGCATCTCGCAGGGCACGGGACAGCTGGTGGTAGACCAGGGCGCGGCGAAGGCGCTGTGCAGCCAGCACCGCAGCCTGCTGCCCGCCGGCGTGCGGGGGGTGCGCGGCGCGTTCCTGCGCGGCGACGTGGTGGGTATCATCACCGCCGATGGCGAGCAAGTGGCGTGCGGCATTTGCAACTACGACGCGGACGACCTGCGGCAAATCGCCGGGGTGCGCTCGGACCAAATACTCGCGAGGCTGGGACACCACTACGGCGACGAAGCGGTGCACCGCGATAACCTGGTGCTGCTGTAGGCTTACACGAGGCGACATTCCCGTTCCAATCCCCACCGGAGGGAAGTCCATGACCACCGTCGCAGCCGAGCTCATCGAACGGACGACCGCCGCCCGCGCCGCCGCCCGCGCCCTGGCGAAACTACCGACAGAGGCGAAAAACCGCGCGTTGCTCGCCATCGCCGAGTCCCTGGAAAAGCAACAGGCCGACGTGATCGCCGCCAACAATATCGACCTGGCGGCCGGCCGCCAGGCGGGGCTCGCCGAATCGCTGCTCGACCGCCTCATGCTCAACCGTGAGCGGCTCGTCGGCATGGCGAAGGATGTCCGCTCCGTGGCCGCCCTACCCGACCCGGTGGGCGAGGCCTACGACGCGCGCACGCTGCCCAACGGCCTCCGCATCGAGCGGCGCCGCGTGCCCTTGGGAGTCATTGGCGTGATCTACGAGGCGCGGCCCAATGTCACCACGGATATCGTCAGCCTGTGTCTGAAATCGGGGAATGCCGTGGTGCTTCGCGGTGGCAAGGAGGCGTTCAACTCCAACCAGGCGCTCGTGAAGCTCATCCGAATGGCGCTCGCGAACTTCGGCGTCACGCCCGAGATCGTCCAGTTCGTCACCTCGACCGACCGGGCAATCGTCGAGCAAATGGTGAAGCTGGACGAGCACATCGACTTGCTGATCCCGCGCGGCGGCATCAATCTCATCAAATTCGTTCGGGAGGAAGCGACGATGCCCGCCATCACTGGCGGCATCGGCGTCGTGCACGCTTTCGTCGATGCGACGGCCGACGAGAAGAAGGCGGTCGAGATCATCCACAACTCGAAGGTCCAGCGCCCCTCCGTGTGCAACGCGCTCGACACCATGCTCATCCATGCGAGCGCGGCGCCGCGCCTGCTGCAACCCATCGCGCGACGGCTGATCGGCGCCGGCGTTGAGCTGCGGTGCGACCAGCGGGCGATCTCGCTGCTGGGCCCCATCGACGAGCGGCACGTGAAGGCCGCCGCGCCGGACGATTTCGGCCAGGAGTTCCTGGCGCTGGTCATGTCCGTGCGGGTCGTCGATTCGATGAGCGAGGCGATCGAGCACATCGAACGGCACGGCTCGGGCCACACCGAAACGATCGTGACGGAGGACTACACGAATGCGATGCGCTTCCTCGACGAGGTCGACGCGGCGGTCGTCGAGGTGAACGCGAGCACGCGTTTCAACGACGGCGGTCAGCTTGGCCTGGGCGCCGAGGTTGCCATCAGCACCAACAAGCTGCACGCCCGCGGGCCCATGGGGCTGCGCGAGCTGACATCCTACAAGTGGATCGTGTTGGGCGACGGCCAAGTGCGGCCCTAGTTATCCGACAGGGAGGGTCTCCATGAACCTGCGCTTCGAGCGGGAGTGCCGGACGCCGTATTCCGAGTGCTACACCATCCTGGAGGAGGACCAGCCGCAGGGCCGCTTCGACGTGCATTTCGCCGGCAATACCGTCCACGCGACGTTGACCGTCTCCGAGCGCTTCACGCAGGAGGAGATCCAAGACCTGATCGACGACATCGACGCCGAGCTGCTGGACGCAGTGGGCCTATCGCGCGACGACCTGATCGTGCACGTGCACCAAGGGCGCGAGATCGGCGTGTTCTCGCATCGCGACTATGACGAGAGCGAGGAGCAGGAAGGCGGCAGCAGTAATTGACTGGCGCCAGGCCGTGGCGGGCCGCTGAAAAGGCCGCCGGGAGCCGGTGGGGCAAGGAGCCCGAGCGACTCCCGCATCATGGCATCGCCCTGCGGGAGCACCGTGAAATGGACGGCATGCTGCTGTTCCCAGGCGGAATCAGACGGGACCCGAGCATTGACGCCTGGCTGGCGACGCAGGCACCCGAACTGGGTGCCATTGCGCGGAAGTGGTTTGCTCGGATGCGGAATTGCGGGGACGATGTCCTCGAACTGCTACACGACGGACATCCCACCGCGTGCGTCGGAGACGCGCCATTCGGCTACGTGAACGTTTTTAGATCCCACGTCAACGTGGGATTTTTCTTTGGCGCGGAGCTGGAAGACGCGACCGGCTTGTTGGAAGGAACGGGGAAACGCATGCGTCATGTGAAGGTGAAGCCCGGCGCCAACCTCGACGCCACGGCCCTGGGCGCCCTCATCCATGCCGCATACGCGGACGTCAAGTCGCGCTGGCGACGAGTCCTCTAAAGGCGCTCCGCCGGCACATCGAGGCGGATGGCCGCCTCGGCTACCGCTTCCGCGCGATGGCGCGCTTGGCCGCCGCGACGATGTTGGCCGGCGTGAGCCCGTATTTCTCGAACAGCTCCGTCGGCTTCCCCGACTCGCCATAGGAACGCAGCGCGACGGCTTCCACCGGCACCGGCGCACGCGCCGCGAGCGCCTGCGACACAACGCTGTTCAGCCCACCCCGGATGAAGTGCTCCTCGGCCGTCACCACCGCGCCCGTCTCGCGCGCGGCTTGGGCCAAGCCTTCCTCGTCCAGCGGCGCCAGCGTCGCCAGGTTCACCACGCGCGCCTGCACGCCCTCCCGCGCCAAGTGCTCGGCTGCGGCAAGCGCGATCGCCACGAGGGCGCCGCACGCGACGATGGCGACGTCGTCGCCGGGCCGCATCGTCTCGGCCTTGCCCAGCCGGAACGAGAAGCCATCTCGGTGGATGACCGGCAACGCGGCGCGGGGGAGACGGACGAACGCCGGCCCCTCCATCGTCAGCACCGCACGCACGACGGCGTCGGTTTCCGGCCCATCCGATGGGACGGCGACGGTGAAGCCGGGCAACGCCAGCATGAGTGCGATGTCTTCGATCGACTCCGCGGACATGCCGTCCTCACCGGTCAGCAGGCCGGCGTGCGTCACCACGATCTTCACGTTCTGGCGCGGCTGCGCAATGCTGAGGCGTATCTGATCGTACGGGCGGCCCGTGCCGAAGACGGCGAACGTCGTCGTCACCGGTATCTTTCCGCTGGCGGCGAAGCCCGCTGCCATGCTCATCATGTTCTGCTCGGCGATGCCCAAGTCGAACGAGCGGCCAGGGAACTCCTGCATGAAGGCCCAGGCGCCCGTGGACTTGTTGAGGTCGGCGCCCAGCACCACGATGCGAGGATCCTTGCGCCCCATGTAAAGCAGCGTCTTGCCGAAGACCTCACGCGGGGCTACCAACGTTGGCGTCGTCATCGTTACACCGCCACCCGACGCATGGCGGCGTCGATCTCGTCGAACGCCTGCCGCAACTCGTCCATCGTCGCGGCCTTGCCGTGGAAGGCCATGTTGTTCTCCATGAAGCTCACGCCCTTGCCCTTCACCGTCTTAGCAATCACGATGGCGGGCTTGCCCTTCACGGCGAGCGCCGTGTCGTAGGCCGCCGCCAGCGATGCGATGTCGTGTCCGTCGCATTCGATGGCTTCCCAGCCGAACGCCCGCCACTTATCGGCGAATGGCTCCAGGCCCATCGCCTCGTTCGTGTGCCGGTCATTCTGCCCGTTGTTGCGATCCACGATCGCGGTGATGTTGTCCACGCGGTAGTGCGCGGCCGACATCGCCGCCTCCCACACCTGGCCCTCGTCGCACTCGCCGTCGCCCAGCATCACCCACGTGCGGTGGGCGGCGCCGTCGAGCCGGGCGGCGAGGGCGATGCCAAGCCCAAACGACAACCCTTGGCCGAGTGAGCCGCCGCTGAATTCGACACCCGGGGTCTTGATGTGCGTGTGCCCCTGGATGCGGCTGTCGATGCGGCGGAACGTGAGCAGCTCCTCCCTGGGAAAGAAGCCGGCCTCGGCCAGCACCGCGTAGACCACGGGCGAGGCATGTGCCTTGCTCATCACGAAGCGGTCGCGCGACGGCCACGCGGGCTCGCTGGGGCGGTAGCGCAGGTACTTGAAATAGAGCGTGACGAGGGCGTCGGTGGCCGAGAGCGAGCCGCCAGGGTGGCCACTGTTGACAGCGGTGGTCATCACCAAGATATTCTTCCGCACCACCGACGCGATGTCGGCCAGATCGGCAACGGTGGGCGGCACTTTCGCCGTCCCATTCGCGCTCGCATGGGTGGCGGACCAGCGGCTACGAGCGATCAGGTCTTTCAGTTCAGACACGAGGATGCCCCCTCCGCGAAGCAGCGGCATTATAGGTGGCGCGTATCGGCAACGGCAATGGCGGTTTCCGTACACGCTTGACACCGCCACCTCCACGCCGCAGCATCCGTGCGTGACGATCGACTTCCACACGCACCTGTTGCCGCGCCGATTCGCCCGGGAACGCATCGAGGTCGCCGCCCGCGATGCCACCTTCGACACGCTTTTCCGCGACGCGAAGGCGAAACTCCGCACGACGGAGCAACTGATCGCGGCGATGGACGAAGCCGAGGTGGACATGTCCGTCGCCGTCGGGTACGGCTGGTGCGACCCTGAGATCGCGCGCGAATCCAACGACTACCTGCTCGAGGCGGCCGCGCGCCATCCCAAGCGGATTGTCCCGTTCTGCAGCGTGCATCCCGGCTGGGGCGATGGCGCGCTGCTTGAGGTCTCGCGCTGCGCCGACGCAGGCGCGCGAGGCATCGGCGAACTACACCCCACAAGCCAGCAGATCGACCTGGCGGCCCTCGATGCGCGCATCGAGGGCCTCATGGCCTTGGCGCTCGAACGACGTCTGCCCGTGATGGTCCACGGATCGGAGCCGGTGGGGCACGCTTACGCCGGTAAGGGCGACACCACTCCAGGCGTGCTGCTCGCCTTCATCGAGCGCTTCCCGCGCAACGATATCGTCTGCGCCCATTGGGGCGGCGGTCTCCCCTTTTACGCGCTGATGCCCGAGGTGCGCGCGGCCCTGGCGAACGTCTACTTCGACACCGCGGCGTCGCCGCTGCTCTACGCGCCAAGGGTATTCAACACTGTGGCCGAAACGCTGGGCGCCAACCACATCCTCTTCGCGTCGGACTACCCGCTGCTACCGCAGTTGCGGGTCATCAGCCAGGCGCGGTCGGCACTGCCGGCCTATCTTGTTCATGCGGTGCTGCACGGCAACGCCGCGCGGTTGCTCGGCATTGGCGACCGATAGCGTCCCGCGACGTGGCCTCGCTAGCGGAACAGGTCCATCTCCCGGCGCCGCACCATGGGCGCGATGCCGCTCTCGCCGGGGCGGTAGGGGTAGCCGCGCACGACGGCGGCGGGCACCTTGGTGAGCTTGTTGGTGACCAGCTCCGAGGCGGCCGCGACCTCGTCGGCGATGGCGATGACCGTCGTGCGCAGCTCGCGGCCGTCGTTGTCCCGCTCGCCCCGGTAGTCCCACAACGGCTCCATGCCCGCGAGGCCCACGGCCACGTTCGCCGCGCCCTCGCGCCAGGGTCGCCCGAACGTGTCGGAGATCAGCACGGCCACATCGACGCCCACGCACGCGCGGACGGCATCGCGCAGGCGCCGCGCCGACGCGTCCGGGTCTTCGGGCAGCAACACGACGAAATCGCCGCCGGGCAGCCCGACGTTGGAGGCGTCGACGCCGGAGTTGGCGCAGATGAAGCCGTGGCGCGTTTCCGTGATGAGCACGCCGTTGTCCATCCGGACGATCCGCTTGGCCTCGCGCAGCGCCACTTCGACGACTCGCGGGTCCTTGGCCCACGGCGCGGCGAACCGCTCGGCTACCGGCGACGGCTCGATCGAGCGCAGGTCGACCACACGCCCTTCCGCCTTCGATACCACCTTCTGCGTCACCACGAGGATGTCGTGCGCGGCCAGCGGTGTGCCCTGGGCCTTCGCCGCATCGACGAGCATCGCGGCCAAATCCTCGCCGGGGCGGATGTCGGGCAGGCCTTCTATGCCGATGAGCGTGACGGTGGCGGGCACGGGTCCCCTCGTGACGGGGCGTTCGTCGGGCCGATGGCGCCTCATCGTACACCGCCGACCGTTGGCGGTCACCTTGGGGGATGGAATGGTAGACTGCGGTTCCCACGGTTGGAGCAAGGACGAGGCGATGCCCAGGTATATCGAGGTCGACGTATCGGTCAGCGAGAACTGCGACTGGCCGGTCGTGAAGGTGTTCGAGGCGCACGAGGCTCCGCGCGAGGTGACACGCGTCGTCGCTCGGCGGCCCGACGGCACCACAGGGCCGTGCGCGGTGACCGGATGGGAAGGCGGCAAGCCGGCGCCGGCGTTCGTGGCGCGGGTCGGCGACTCCGGCGAGGGCGTCGTGCTGTTGGTGTACGGCGGCGACGAGGGCATACGGCTGAAGGACTTCGAGTCGATCGAGCCGTGGGACATGGCGAACGCGAGCCAATGGGGCGAACCCTGCCTGCTGCTGGCGCCCGACACCGAGACCGCTTAGCTCACCACCGAAAGCCAGCCAGCACGGCCTGCAATCGGCGCTCCACGTCCGCCGGCTGGCGCTCGAACGCCGTCAGCGAGAGTTGCAGCAGCTGCGGTCGGTACGGGTACTTGGGCAGCTCCCACCATTTTTCGGCATTCCACATGGCAACCCACTCCTCGAATCGAATCGTGGAGGGGATGGTCGCAGGAGCGGCGTGACCGCGCTAGTGCCACTTGTCGCGGGCCGGCCGTCACCTGGAGCGCAAGCCGTAGACCCGCTGCGGCGAGACGAGCACGATGGCGCGCCGCTCCTCGCGCATCACGCGGTCGAACTCGTCCCAATCGCCGTGCGTGCCACCTGCCGCCTTGAACACCGCGCGGAGGCGCTGGCGCATCTGCTCGGCGGGGGTGCCGTCCCAGTCCTGTATCGTCGCCGTTCCCTCCACCGCCACCCAGGCCGACCAATCGGCGGTGACCGCGAGGGCGGTGCAGCGTGGGTCGCGTCGCAGGTGTTGCAGCTTCACCGTGTCGTCACGCACGACGAATGCGACACAGTCGTCCACCTGCCCGCCGAGGACGATGCTGGCGTGCGCGTGACCGTCCGGGCGGTGCGTGGTGACGACCATGCGGTGGTGCCGCCGCAGGAAGGGCTCGGCGTCCGTGAAGTCCAAGACCGCCTCCCTATTGGGCCTTGCCCGTCTTGAGGATCGGCTCGGCATCGCTCGTGATGTAACGCTGCGCGTCGTCGAGCGAGATCACCTTGCCGTATTTGGCGTGCATGTCCATCAGTGCAACCTTGTGGCTCAACTCGAACCGGTCGAACGTGCACTCCTCGACCACGCCGACGAAGAAGCTAGCGCAAGCGGCATCGACGGCCGTGGCGCGCACGCAGCCGCTCGTCGTCGTGCCCGCGAGGAAGAGCGTGTCGGCGTCCATCTCGTTGAGGTATTGCAGCAGGGGCGTGCCGCTGAACGCGCTGGCGGCGCGCTTCGTCACCAGCACCTCGCCGGGCATGGGCGCGATCTCCTCGGCGACCACGTCGCCCAGCGTGCGCTTGTTCATCTCCTCCTCGCCGACCCATTCCAAGTCGCGGTTACCGCGACCGCGCGACGCCCAGCCCCCGCCGCGGAAGGGGCTTGGAGTGCCGGCGGTGTAGATGACGGGAACGCCGGCCTCCCGCGCGGTGCTGATGAGCAATTGGAGGCGCGGCAGCGCGTCCCACCCTTCCTGGCCGCACGAGTTGCGGTAGGTCTTCATGGACTCAAGGATCGGCGCCGGCTCCAGGCCGATGAAACCGTAGGTGACGTCGATGACGACGACCACCGGGCGCTTGCCCAGCACCTTGTTGTCCTTGGTGTAGGCCTCGTACACGGCGCGGTCGCGGTCGCTCAGCAGATCGTCCCAGATTGCCATGGCATTCCTCGCTTGGCTGACGCGCTGGGCGTCGCCGGGTGTGATGGCGGCACGTGCCGGGATTGTAGTCGAATCTGGGCGCGATTCGTCATGGTCCGAGTCCTCGCGGGGAATCGCGCTAACTGGGAGGGGTCAGCAGGCCGGCATGGCGCGCATGCGCGGAGGAGACGACGCGTCGGCGCACATCCTGGCTGACCCACGGCGCGCGTCGAGATTGGCGGCGGATGCTAGCGGGCGCGCAGGGCGGCGGACGTCAGCCTCGTGTGGACCGGCCCCTCGGGCCGCAGCTGGCTGCGAATCAGCCCGACATGCTCGACGCGGAACGACGCCGACGGCAATGCCGTCTCGTGTAGCGACCGCGATAGGGCGTCGCGTTCGGCGGGGCCAAGCAGTGCATTGATACGCGCGAGCGTCAGGTGCGGGCGAAACGCCTGCCCTGACGGCGCGAAGCCTTGCGCGACCAGCGCCGCCTCCACGTCCTGTTGGAGCGCGCGGAGCCGGTCGGCCGCGCCGCCGACGCCCGCCCACAGCACGCGTGGCGCCCGTTCGTGCGGGAACACGCCAAGCCCGTCCAACGTGACGTCGAACGGCGAATGGCTTACCACGGCTGTGGCGAGGGCGTCCGCGGCGGCGGCGACATGCTCGCCCGCGGTGTCGCCGAGGAACCGTAGCGTCAGGTGCATGTTATCTGTGGCGACCCACCGAAACGCGCCGCGCACGCGCGCTCGAAGCGAAGCGGAAGCCGTCGCCAGCGCTGCGAGCACGGGCTCCGGTAACTCCACGGCGACGAAAAGGCGGAGGTCGCCGTTACGCGTCGCCACGTTTCACCGCATCGCGAAACTCGGCCAGTCTGCGATACCACTCCGCTAGGTCGTCGAGCGAATACGCGGCGTTGGCCGGGCTGGGGCTGGGGGCAACGAAAACGCGGCTATCGCCAATGCGCCCCGGTTGCACCCCAAGCACAGCCTTCTCTCGCACGCCGTCCGTGAAGAGGCGGAAGTTGTTATAGCCCACCAGTCCATTGAAGCAGATCACGCGCGAGGCATATCGCAGCAGCTTCTCGCGGCAGACCGGCGCCCATGACCGATAGTCAGCCACGGCGAGATTGGACGCCATCGCGCTGGGTCGCTTCACGACATCGGTGAAGCCGATGCCGAGGCTGGGCATCAGCGCGTCGTCGTCGGGGCCGAGATCGCGCCCGATCGAGACGAGGCCCGAGCGGTTGAGAGCGGTCCAGAAACGGTTACGGGGCATCGCGAAGTAGTGGCCGACCTTGGCCGAGAAGAGGCCGGGGTTGATGCCGACGAACACGATGTCCAATCCCAGATGGAGGTAATCGGGCAAGGTCTGCATGGCTGGATTATCGCCGACGGCCGCGGACCGCACCAACGATCGATGAGCGGCCGTTCAATCGAGCGCCAGCCAGAGACGATACGCTTCGCGGCGAGGCAGGCCCAGCGCCCTCGCCATCTGCTCCGTCGCGTCCTTGGCACTCACGCCCGACGCCTTCAGCCGCGCCAGCGCCGCTTGAACGTCCTCCGGCGACGAGCGTTCCGTTGTCGCGCCCGCCGGCTCGTCCGCGCCCGCCACCACCAGCACGAACTCGCCGCGCGGCGTGGCGAAGTGCTCCAAGGCGGCGCCCAAGGTGCCGCGAAAGACCTCCTCGTGCAGTTTCGTCAGCTCGCGGCACACCGCGACCCGCCGGTCGCCAAGGGCCTCGCGCAGGTCGGACAGCGTCTCGCGAACGCGGTGCGGTGCCTCGAACAGCACCAGTGTTTCCCGCGCCGGCGCATGCTCGCGGAGGAGCGCCCGGCGCTGCTTGGACACGCGGGGCGGAAAGCCGAGAAAGCGGAAACGGTCGGCCGGCATGCCGGCCACCGCCAGCGCCGTCGTGACCGCCGACGGTCCCGGTACCGCCTCGACGCGCGCGCCGGCGGCAAGTGCCGCCCCAACGAGGTCCGCGCCGGGATCGCTCACCAGCGGCACGCCCGCATCGCTCACCAAGGCCACGTCGCCCTGGGCTAGCGCCTCCACGATGCGGCGGGTGCGTTCGGCGGCGTTATGCTCGTTGTACGACAGCATCGGGGTGGCGATCTCGAAGCGCGTCAGAATCTTCCTCGTCACCCGCGTATCCTCGGCGGCGATGAGCGACACCTCGCGCAGCACCCGCAGCGCGCGCAGGGTGATGTCTTCCAGATTGCCGATTGGCGTGGCGACGACGTAGAGCGTGCCGGGCATGTGGCCTCCGGCGACAGGATAGCGCGTCGTGATGACATCTGCGCCGGGAACGGATAAAACAATGGCGCCATGAACACGCTGCTCACCGAAGAAGAGCGCCTGCTACGGTCCACCGTCCACGGCTTCGCCGTGCGGGAGTTGGCGCCACGCGCGGCCGCCTACGACGAGAGCGAGGCGTTCCCCTGGGACAACGTGCGCGGGCTCGGCGAGATGGGCCTGATGGGGCTAACGCTGTCCGAGCAATACGGCGGCGCCGGAGCGTCATACGCGCAGCTCGCTATCGCCATCGAGGAGATCGCATGGGGGTGCGCCGCAACCAGCGTCATCCATCTGGTGCACGTCTCGCTCGCCGGCGACTCCATCGCGCGCTTCGGCTCGCCCGAGCTGCGCTCGCGCTTGCTGCCGCGCATGGCGATCGGCGAGCTGCTTGGCGCTTTCGCCCTCACCGAGCCATCGTCGGGCAGCGATGCCGCGGACATGAGCACGCTGGCGAAACGCGTGGAGGGCGGTTACCTGCTGAACGGCGTCAAGACGTTCATCACCAATGGCCCGGAAGCGCGAATGTTCGTGGTGTTCGCCGCCACGGACAAGGCCAAGGCGGCGCGTGGAGTGTCCGCGTTCGTCGTCCACCGCGATAACCCCGGCCTCGCGACCAACGCGCAACGGGGTAAGCTGGGCATGCGCGCCTCGACCACCGCCGAAGTGGTGCTGACCGATTGCTTCGTGCCGGATGCCGACCGCATCGGCGACGAGGGCGATGGCTTCAAGATCGCGATGTCGGTGCTGGACGCCAGCCGCATATCGGTCGCGGCCCAGGCCATCGGCATCGGCCGCGCCGCTCTCGACCTGGCCTTGCGCCACGTCCGCCAACGACGCACCTTCGGCAAGCCGATTGCCGACCACCAAGCGGTCCAGTTCATGATCGCCGACATGGCGACACGCCTCGACGCGGCGCGGCTGCTCACTCGTCGGGCCGCCCAGGCAAAGGACGCTGGCCTGCCATACGGGCGCGAGTCGGCCATGGCCAAGGTCTTCGCGTCGGAGGCCGGCTCGTTCGCCTGCGACCGGGCGCTCCAGCTTTTCGGCGGCTACGGCTACTTCCGCGAGAGCCAGGTCGAACGGTTGTACCGCGACGTGCGCGTCACGGAGATATACGAGGGCACGAGCGAGGTGCAGCGCATCGTCATCGCGCGCTCGATACTGCGCGAGGCCGGGGATCCTCCGGCCTGAGGCCACGGCCGCCTAGTATTTCCGCAGGCCGCCCAACACGCGCTTCACGGTGTCCCACTGCCAGCGCACCACCTGGCCCGTGTTGGGCAGGATGGTGGGCGCGCCGCTGTGTTAGTCCAGCAGTTGATAGATATCCTTGCCCAGCAGTTTCGCCATGTGCACCTCGCGCTGCACGCCGGGCGCGCGAATGGTGTTATGGCCCACCATCACCACCACCGCGTCCGCCCGATTGATCCGCTGGTAGGTGTTCTCCACCCACTCCTTCAGCGGCTCCTCGAACGGCAGCGACCAGTCGGACAGTGTGAAGGTGGCGTCCGGCTGCCGGGACTGCGTGGCGAAGAAGTCCTTCCGGCTGCGGTCGTTCGCGTAGTCGAAACTGACGAATAGCTTCCGCCGCCTCGTCATCGTCGATCGCGCGCGCATGCGTCTGCTCCTGCCGCCGACGTCTGCTCTCAGCGTGACGCGCCGCCGGCAAGCGACGGCGGCACGATGCCGGCGATACTTTCGGGCACCTGTGGCACCGGCGGGCGAGGCGCGCTAGAGTGAACGTCATGCTATTGGGAGGCCACCGATGCCCGAATCCAAGTCCGCCTGCACTGTTGGCTATGCCAACCACGTCGGCATCGCCGTCACGAACGTCCGCGAGGCGCTGCTGCTCTATCAAACGCTATTCGATTCGCCGGAGACGTCCATTATCGAAGCCCCGCTGTTGGGCATACGCGCCGCGATCATCGTCCAAGGCGAGACGCACATCGAACTGCTGGAGCCGACCGACCCCGCCGGCGCGATCGGCAGATTCATCGCGGAGCACGGCGAGGGCCTGCACCACTTGGCGTTCAACGTCAACAACGTCGACAAGAAGGTCGAGGAGTTGAAAGCGTTGGGCATCCGCATGATCGACCAAGTGCCACGCCAGGGCCTCACGGGGCGCATCGCCTTCATCCATCCAAGCGCCACGCGCGGCAGCCTCATCGAGCTCGTGCAACCGTCCGCGCGGGCCGCCCACTAGTGGCTGCGGCGACCGACGAACGCCCGCCCGTTCGCGTGCTCATCGCCAAGCCCGGACTCGACGGGCATGACCGCGGAGCGCGAATGCTGGTGCGCGCGCTGCGCGACGCCGGATTCGACGTCGCGTACACCGGCATTCGCCGCACGCCGGAGCAGATCGCGGCTCAGGCCGCGGAGCATGGCGCCGAGCTGGTGGGCATCAGCATCCTTTCCGGAGCGCACATGGAGTTGGTGCCACGCGTGCTCGACGCGCTGCAGCGCCGTGGCATGGGTGAGGTGCCGGTGATGGCCGGTGGCATCATTCCGGAGGCCGACCGCCGCGCGCTGTTGGAGATGGGCGTCGTCGCGGTGCATGGGCCCGGCTCGCGCACCGGCGAAATCGCGGAGGCGATACGCGCCACCGTGGAGGCGCGACGCGGCCGATGACTATGCCGGCACGCGAGGCGCGGCGGCGGGCGCCTCGCGCTCCAGCGCTTCCAAGAACTCCATGATGATCTGGCTCTTGAGCTCGTTGCGGTTGCGGATAGGGGCGACGTACTTGCCGACGAGCCGCACGCGGTCCGGCTCCATGATCACCAGGACGCGCGGCGTGAGGTTCGCCTCTTGCATGAAGTTGGGTATGGATCGGCTGTAGAGCGCCTTCGCCATCGCCAGGTGTCGCTCGTCCGCCACGCGTAGCGTCCGCTCCAACAGCGCCTTCGCATGGGTGACAGGGGTGCCCGGCGTCAGGTGGATGTCCACCTCATCGAACATGTAATCGCACGACAGCAGCTCACCCTTCGATGAAAAGTTCTGCGAATAGTTGAGCACGGGGGAGTCGAGCACCATGTGGTTCGGAACGTGGATGATGCGCCCCGTGAGCTCGCCGCCGAAGTTCTCGCCCTCCCCCACCTCGTCGACGATGAAGTGGAGCATTCCAATTTGGCGCACGTCGCCCTTCACGGTGCCGATGCGGATGCGATCGCCTGCGCGGAACACGCGGGCGCTGCGCAGGACGAAGTAGCCGGCGACACTTGCGATGTAGCGCTGCAGCGCGAATGCCGAGGCAAGCGCCACGATGGACACGTAGGCGCCAAGGCTCGGCTGGAACAACGGAATCACGAGTGTGATGGCGCCGAACAGGACGATTCCAAGCATGAGCAGCGAGGGCGCGCGCAACAGCATTGCTGGCGACTCCAGGGCCAGAGCGGTCGGGGCTAGGATATGCTAAATAATGGCAATAATGTCACTGTTCCACGTGCCCGCCAACGCCCTTTTGGCCGGAGTTCACCGGCGGCTGGTTCGCCTCCCCGGCTAGGTTACTTGTCGAACACCGAATACGAGTACGGCTCGACGTCGATGAATGCTTCGATGACGGTCGGGCCATCGTGCGCTAGCGCCCAGTCGAGCGCCTCGCGCAGCCCCTTCTCGTCGCGCGCGCCGCGCACGGGCACGCCGAAGTAGTGCTCCGGCGGGCCGACGGTCTCGCCCAGGAACGAGCCGTTGTAGTCGTAGTGCGAGCGTTCCTGCTTCACTTTCATCAGGCCAAGCCAGCCATCGTTCAACACGATCACGGGCGCGCGAATGCCCATCCGCCGCGCCATCGCCAGCTCACCGACGGTCATCTGGAAGCAGCCGTCACCGACGATGCCCACCACCGTGCGCTCCGGGCGCGCCAGCTTCGCCGCGTAAGCGGCGGGCATCCCGTAGCCCATGGACGACCACCCGTTCGTCGCCACCGCCGTATGCGGCAGGTCGGTGCGCCATTGGGTCGCGATCTGGTGAGTGTGCGCGCCGACGTCGTAGGCGACGATGGCGTCATGGGGCAAGCGCGACCGCAGCACGTCGAGCACATGGTAGGCGGCCATGCCATTGGAGGCGGGTCGCAGGTCGCGGTCCAGCTGCTCGCGGTGGCGCGCCAAGTCCTCCGGCTTCCATTCGTTCGGCACCGGCGGCAAGTCGGCCAGCTCGGCGATCATCGCGTCCAGGTTGCCGGCCATATCGCCGATGAGCGTCACGCCGCCGTCGACATCGGCGTGCTCGGTGCTCAAGTGCAGCACCGGTATGCGCTTGCACCACTCCTCGTAGTTGATCTCGATGGGATCGTAGCCGATGCAGATGAGCAGATCGGCCTGGTCGATCATGCGCTGCACGTTCGTGCGCCGCGCCCGCCCCATGACACCGATGGCGAAAGGATGGCTCTCCGGCAGGAAGCCCTTGGCGTGCAGCGTGGTCGTGTACGGCAGGCGCTGCGTGTCGATGAACCGCAGGAGCGCCTCGCGGGACCGAGCGCGGGTGAAGGTGAGGCCGGTGACGACCATGGACCGTTTGGCGCCTCGCAGCGCCTCCAGCACATGCCGGCCGGCCCCCGCCACGGAGGTGATCGGCGGTGGCGCCTCGAAGGCGATGGGTTGCTCGGTCGCCTCGGCCTTTGACACGTCCTCCGGCAGCTCTAGGAACACCGGCCCCGGCGGCTCGGCGCAGGCGAGCGTCATCGCCCTCGCGAGCGTGTCGGCCATGTTGCCCGGCTCCAGCCGCCACTGTGCCTTCGTCATCGGGGCGAACATCGCCAGATGGTCGATACGCATCTGCGTACGGCGGTCCAGCATCCGCGAGTCGTAAGTGCAGGTGATGGCGACAACCGGCGAGCGGTCGAGCCATGCCCCGCCGACGCCGGTCGCCATGTTCGTGGCGCCAGGGCCAAGGGTCGACACGCAGACGCCGGGGATGCCGGTGAGCCGCCCCGTCGCCTCGGCCATGAACGCAGCCGACGTTTCCGTCGCGGTCAGCACGAAGCGCGCGGTGGCGCTTTCACGCAGGGCGTCGATCAGCGGCAGCACGGGGCCGCTCGGCACGCCGAACACCGACCGCACGCCCGCCTGCTCGAACATCCGCACCATGAGCTGCGCGTTGTTCATTTACTACGCCATCCGCCCGAAGATCGTCGAAATGCCCTGACCTCCGCCGACGCACAGCGTCGCGAGGCCGAAACCGCCGTCGCGACGGGCCAGCTCGTCCATCAGCTTCACGACCATGATCGCGCCGGTCGCGCCGATGGGATGCCCGAGCGAGATGCCGCTGCCGTTCACGTTCGTCCGCTCCATGTCCATGCCGAGCTCGCGGATGACGTAGAGGGCCTGCGCGGCGAACGCCTCGTTCATCTCGATCAGGTCCATGTCGCCGAGCGACATGCCCGTCTGCTCGAGCACCTTCCGCGTCGCCGGCACGGGCCCCGTGCCCATGTAGGCCGGGTCGACCCCGGCGGCGCCGCGCGCCACCCACCGCAGACGCGGCGTGAGGCCTTGGGCTTTCGCGCGCTCAGCCGACATGACGACCACGGCGGCCGCGGCGTCGTTCAAGCCGGCCGCATTGCCGGCGGTCACCGTGCCGCCCTCCTTGAAGGCCGGGGGCAGATGCGCGAGCGCCTCGAGGGTCGTGTCGGCCCGTGGGTGCTCGTCACGGTCGATCACGATGTCGGGTCCGCGGCGCTGCGGGACGCGCACGGGAGCGATCTGGCCGTCGAACCGCCCCTCGCGCTGCGCGGCGACCGCCCGCTGGTGGCTCGCCAGGGCGAGCGCATCCTGATCCTGACGGCTGACCTCGTATCGCGCGGCGACGTTCTCGGCCGTCACGCCCATGTGGTAGTGGTTGATGGGGCACGTTAGGCCGGTCAACATCGAGTCGACCACCGTCGCGTCGCCGTAGCGCAGGCCGAAGCGGGCGCCCGGCAGCAGGTAGGGCGCGCCGCTCATGCTTTCGGCGCCGCCGGCGACGACGACCTCCGCGCTGCCCGTCATCACGGCCCACGCCGCCATGTTGATGGCCTCGAGGCCCGACGAGCAGGCCCGGTTGACCGTCATGGCGGGCGCGTGTTGGGGAATGCCGGCGGCCAGCGCCGCCTTGCGCGCCATGTAGCCGGAATCGGCCGCCTGGTTCACTTGGCCGAATATCACCTCGTCCACCTCGTCCGCCGACACGCCGGACCGTTCCATCGCGGCCCGCATGGCAATCGCGGCGAGTTCGGCGGCGGACAGGTCCTTCAGCGCGCCGCCGAACTTGCCGATCGGCGTTCGAGCGCCGTTCACGATGACGACATCACGCATGGGAGCGCACCTCGGAGGCCATTGTGGAAGGCGTCGAAGAGCGTGTCAACGCGCGTCGAGCAGGTGGCGGCGTAGGTCATGCGGCGTCGTGAGGGTCACGTCGCCGGTGACACCGATGGGCTGGTGGTCATCTGGGACGCCCCAGCGCGCCAGCGCGCTCCAGCAGCCGGCGTTGCGCGCCGCCAGCATGTCGGCGGCGCTATCGCCCACGAGCAACGCCGCCGATGGCGCGACGCCCATCTCGCCGAGCAGGGCATGGACGCCCTCGGGGTCTGGCTTGTGGCGGCGCACGTCCTCGAAGCCAAGTATGCGCCTGAAGTGCGGCGCGATGCCGAGCCGCTCCAGCTCCAATTGCGCGCCGCCCTCGTAACCGTCCTCGGATACGCGGCGGTGCTTCGACGTGAGCACGGCCATCGGCAGGCCGCGCTCACGCATCGCCTGGAGCAACGCGAGCACGCCGTCGTAGAGTCGGACATGGTGGGTGGCGCCGGTCCAATAGGCCGCGCGGTAACGGGCACTGATCGCCCTCGCGACGGCGCGCGGGAAGTATTCCGGCAGCGACGTTTGGAACGGCATGCCCCAGTGGACGCGCATGAACTGGGCGGCGGTCAGCTGAGTGAAGCCCTCGTCGTCGAAAACGCGCTGCAGAGCGGTGCGGCGCGCCTCGAAGGTGTCCGCAAGGGTGTCGTCGAAATCGAAGATCACGGCGGCGATATGGCCGGGCCAGCCATGCTCGGTCGTCTGCCTCGACTCGCCGGGGTGCCGCGCCGACGAGCCGGGGCTACTCATGCGCGACCGCCATGCCGCCGCCGGCCACCTCGTTGGCGGGCCCCACGAGCACGTCGTCCCCCTCGACACGCACCTGGTAGGTCAGTTGGTCGCTCGAGGCGGGGCCGATGCGCTGCTTGCCGGAGCGGATGTCGTAGCGCGCGCCGTGGAGCGGGCACACGATCTCGTGGCCCTGCAACGTGCCGCCGGACAACGAGCCGCCGGCGTGCGCGCAAAACTCCTCGAAGGCGTAGAACTCGCCATCGACGCGGGCGATCACGATTTGCTCGAACCCGACCCGCACCAGCTTCTTCTGCCCATCTTGGAGGTCGCCGGTCTTGGCGACCTTGGTGAAGGTTGTCGGCATGCTTCCACCATCAATGAGATCGACGGACGTTACCAGCGGCGGAGTCGACAGGCAAGGTTACGCGTCGACTATCGGCGCTCTCAGGTGCCATCGCCCGTCCTCGCGTTGCACTATTGTCCCCTGCCGCTTCAACTGCTGCTGTGCGTTTCGGACGATGTGTTTCCAGCGCTTGCCAAAATGAACACCGTTGATGACTCGGTCGATCGAGTCATCGCAGAGGTCAGGGTGTATCCGCTGTACCAACGGGTGAAGCTCGACCGTCAACAGAGGTCCGCGCTGCAAAACATGGACGATCGTTCGCGCGAAAATCCCGGTGGTGGGTTCGCCGGGCCGCGCCCGGATGTGAAACAGCGTCTCCTCTGCTTGCCGCCAGGCGTCACGGAGCGATGCGATTTGCTCTCATCCGGCTGAACGAGACAACGCCGCTTGTCGCTCTTTCAAATCCTTCGCCAGATTTGAAATCGCGATCAGGTCGGCATGCCCCATTGGCACCCCAAGTCTCGCATAGCCTCCATGTCTTGCCGAACGCGCCGCACTACGTCCACTTCATCGAACAACACACCGTATTCGTAATTCCAGAACAACCCGCCGTCGGTTAGATTGCCGGACGTGACAATCGCCTGTCGATTGTCCGCGATGAATACCTTGGCATGCAGCCCTGCCAAGTGCGTTACCGTCGCGGCATGAATGTCTTCGCAGAAGTCGAAAATGGCCGAAGCGTCCATTGCATCGCCAATCAATGCCTTCGGCGCGAAGTTGGTCAGGATGGTCACCCGCAGGCCGGAGCGATTTCGCACGAAACGACTGGCCTGTTGCATTGCCTCGCGTTTTATGAATGGCGAGACGATGAACAGGTCTTTAGTCGCGGAGTCGAGGAGGCGGTCGAACGCGGCCACCCATGAAGCGCGCAGCAGTTCCATCTCTAATTCAGCGCCCCTCAGGCACTCACGCCACCCTGTTCAATCCCCTCACGCGCCACTTCGCGCAATATCTCGAACCAGGAATAATAGGGGTTCCCCGAAAACTGATCGAACAGGTCTTTGCGCGCCTTGGTGATGAGAAATCCGTTCTCGTGGGCGGTCAACTGGTGCCATGGCCGGTAAGGGGGGTCGCCATTCGATGGCTCCACCAACAGATCGTATGCCTCACGCAAGAGCCCCACTGGTATCGCGTACAAGGCTTCGTCATCGTCGGTAGCCCATTTCGGTCTGTCGTTAGCCGTGGTCATCCAAGCCATCGCACCACCTCCGGTATCTGACGTCTGGTGGAGTAGCTTTACAGCTTCACGACCCCGAAAACAAGCCCTACGCCACCTGCCCGCCCGTCGCTGCCGCATCGTCGGCCAGCGGCACGCCGTCGCGATACGACACCTCGTTGCCGACGACGGCGGGGACGCGCGGCCCGGGCGTGAGGATGCCGACGAGGTTCAGCGGATCGCAGGCCGAGAGCCGCGCCACCGTGCCGTCGGGCGCACGCCGGTGCACCGCCCGGAGCTGGTCCACCGCCTCGGGCAACGCGAATTGCTCGCCGACGAGGCCCGCGATGAAGCGGCCGCCGCGTATCTCGCCGCGCGCCTCCGCCCGCCGCAGCGCCCGCAGCAACAGGCGCCAGCCGC
>Ga0194132_10001294_pt1 | contig 50496 bp, 51 predicted proteins | sample TA2KigOf80mmetaG_FD_148612 | JGI IMG/M metagenome (GOLD analysis project Ga0194132, IMG submission 148612) | Freshwater microbial communities from Lake Tanganyika, Tanzania - TA2015054 Kigoma Offshore 80m | ecosystem: Environmental > Aquatic > Freshwater > Lake | place: Tanzania: Lake...
TTGGAACCTGTATTTGCGGTAGAAGCAATAGCTCCTATGGAATATGTTGGCGAAGTGATTGCCGATTTGAATTCCAGAAGAGGCAAGATTGAAGAGATTACGCAAAAGGGTAGCTCGCAGGGCGTGAGAGCCGCTGTACCATTGAGTGAGATGTTTGGTTATGTAACCAAGCTTCGTTCCATGACACAAGGCAGAGGATCATATACAATGATCTTCTCACACTACGAGCCTACGACGCTGAAGCAGTATTAAACAGCATAGCGACAGCAATTTTTTCAAAACATATAGTTATCACGATTAGGTGCACTATGGCAAAAGAGAAATTTGAAAGGTCGAAGCCGCATGTCAATATCGGCACTATTGGCCACGTTGACCATGGCAAAACAACGCTCACTGCAGCGATTACGATGGCATTGGCTAAGTCCGGTCTGTCTGCAAAGCGTTCGTATGATTCAATTGACAATGCTCCCGAAGAGAAGGCACGTGGAATCACCATTAATACCGCTCACGTGGAGTATGAAACAGCAAACCGTCACTATGCACACGTTGACTGTCCGGGTCACGCGGATTATGTGAAGAACATGATCACAGGTGCTGCTCAGATGGACGGCGCAATCCTTGTGGTTGCAGGTACAGACGGGCCTATGCCTCAGACACGCGAGCACATTCTTCTCGCACGTCAAGTTGGCGTTCCTCGTATCGTAGTATTCATGAACAAAGTTGATATAGCAGATCCTGAATTGTTGGATCTCGTTGAACTCGAAGTTCGTGAACTCCTCTCCAAGTATGAATTCCCAGGCGATGATATTCCAATCATCAAAGGTTCAGCACTTCAAGGTCTTGATGCAGGTACTTCCGATGATGTTCCTGTAGATGATGCACGCTTGAAGCCTATCTATGACCTCATGGACGCTGTTGATAATTACATTCCAACACCTGTTCGTGATACAGACAAACCATTCCTTATGCCCGTTGAAGATGTGTTCTCAATCACTGGTCGTGGTACAGTTGCCACAGGTCGTGTTGAGCGTGGTATCGTCAATGTGAACGAGGAAGTTGAATTGGTTGGTTTTGGTCTTCAGAAGAAAACCACAGTTACCGGTATTGAAATGTTCCGCAAGCTTCTTGATCAAGGAGTTGCGGGTGACAATGTTGGTCTCTTGCTTCGTGGTGTTGACAAAGCAGAGATTGAGCGTGGCATGGTTCTTGCGAAAACAGGTTCCATCACACCTCACCACAAGTTCAATGCACAGGTTTATGTATTGACAAAAGATGAAGGTGGTCGTCATACTCCGTTCTTCAACGGATATCGTCCTCAGTTTTACTTCCGTACAACTGATGTGACTGGTGTTGCATCTCTTCCTTCAGGAACAGAGATGGTTATGCCTGGTGACAATCTTGACAATCTTATAGTAGAACTCATCACACCGGTTGCTATGGAAGAAGGTCTTCGTTTCGCTATTCGCGAAGGTGGCCGTACAGTAGGCGCGGGTGTTGTAACAAAGATCATTGAATAAATGTACCGTGAGGTAGGGATGAGAATCTTGTCCCTACCTCTTTTTGTCTCTCATTTTTTTGAAGGTACGTGAGCGTGGCAACCCAAAGGATTCGTATCAAATTAAAATCGTACGACCACAACCTAATTGATAAATCGTCCGAGCGTATTGTTCGCACCATCAAGCAAACAGGAGCGGTAGTATCCGGTCCAATTCCGTTACCAACGGAAAAGACCGTGTACACGGTTCTGCGCTCGCCACACGTTGATAAAAAATCGCGCGAGCAGTTTGAAGCGCGAGTTCATAAGCGTCTGATAGATATCTTCAGCTCGACGCAACGCACGATTGACGCGTTGATGCGTTTGGAGCTTCCAGCAGGTGTTGATGTCGAGGTAAAGGTCTAAGGAGTAAAGACAAGATGCTATTAGGTCGAAAATTGGGCATGACGAGCATATTCAGCGAGAACGGTGAATATGTGCCCTGTACAGTCATCGAAGCCGGACCTTGCGCCGTAGTGCAAGTCCGCACCATAGATAAAGACGGATACTCTGCCGTTCAGCTCGGCTATGGAGACATAGCAGAGCGCAAGGTATCCCAGCCACTTGTCGGTCATTTTAAAAAGGCCGGCTTGGCACCGAAGCGCCATATCAAAGAGTTCAGATTGGACAATGTAACAGTCGCACCTGGTGATACTGTTACAGTGGACAGTATCTTGAAGATTGGAGACGTGGTGAAGGTTTCCGGAACCTCCAAAGGCCGTGGTTTCCAGGGTGTTATGAAAAGGCATCACTTTGGTGGTGTTGGTATGACATCTCACGGACAATCGGATCGTGAGCGTGCTCCAGGATCCATTGGTTCATCTTCATATCCTTCGAGAGTTTTCAAGGGTATGCGCATGGCGGGCCGTATGGGTGGCACAAGAATCAGCATCCGAAATCTCGAAGTGTTGGACATCATGCCGGAGCAGAATTTGCTTGTGATAAAAGGAAGCATCCCCGGTGCTATTAATTCCATAGTTGAAATTGTGAAGCTGTAAGGTATAGAACAATGCTCGTAAATGTATACGGAAAAAACGGATCTGTGACCGGTCAGGTGGAATTGCCTGAAGAGGTTTTCAATGTGGAGCCAAGTGAGCATGCAATGTACCTTGCGGTCAAGGCATACTTGGCGAATCAAAGACAAGGTACTGCTAAAACCAAGGTGAGATCCGAGGTTCGAGGTGGTGGCAAGAAGCCATGGAAACAAAAAGGACGTGGTACTGCGAGAGCAGGTTCAAGCCGTTCACCCGTATGGGTTGGTGGTGGAACCATTCACGGTCCCAGACCTCATCTCTATAAGCAATATCTTCCTGCACAGATGAAGAAATTGGCACGTAAATCGGCTTTGTCATTGCGTGTTCGTGAAGAAAATCTTCTTGTTGTAGAAGGACTTGGATTTGATGAAATCAAAACCAAAAACATGGTTGGTGTACTGAAGGCATTGAATATCAATGGACAGAAATCCCTCATCATGTTGAAAGATTCAGATGTGAATATTGTGATGTCAGCGAGAAATATTCCCGGTGTAAAAACATTGCCTGCGGTAGTTGCATCAACATATGACATTTTGAATCACAAGAATATCATCCTTTGCAAGGAAGCCTTGCAGGATCTGGTACAAACTTTTTAATGCTGAAGTAATTAGGCAAAAGAACGATGATTACAGTAATTAAACGCCCGATGCTCACAGAGAAAGCGGCGATGCTCGCGGAAAAGCAGCAATATGCTTTTGAAGTGACGACAGATGCGAATAAAATCCAGATCAAGGTTGCCATAGAGCGTCTTTACGATGTGAAGGTTTCTTCTGTTCGCACAGTGAATGTGAAAGGCAAGAATAAAACACGTTTCACCAAACGTGGATTGATGCGTGGTGCAACACCTCTTCGTAAGAAGGCATATGTGACATTGGCACCCGGATATAGCATAGACCTTGTTGGTGGTGAAGGTAATACTGAAGATTAATTTCGAGATAGACAATGGCTTTAAGAATTCTCAAACCGATTACGCCCGGTACACGCTTCTACTCAGTGAGTTCATTTTCTGAACTTACTCCGGGAGCGAAACCCGAAAAATCACTTCTTGCTCCAAAGAAGAAGAGTGGTGGACGAAACAATACCGGTCGCATCACCTCCAGACACAGAGGTGGCGGGCATAAGCAGAAATATCGCATCATTGATTTCAAGCGTAGAAAGCATGGCGTAGCAGCTGAAGTCATGAGCATTCAATATGATCCGAATCGCACATGCCGCATTGCATTATTGCGATATGAAGATGGAGAGCTTGCATATATTTTGGCTCCCAATAAATTGAAGGTTGGACAAAAACTCATGTCCGGTCCCAATGCAGATCTTCAAGATGGCAATGCATTACCGATGGAAAAAATTCCTGTGGGTATGTTCATTCACAATATTGAAATGAAGCCCGGAAAAGGTGGACAGATGGTTCGCAGTGCCGGTACCGGTGCTCAGCTTGTAGGTTTTGACGGTGGCATGGCTCAAGTAAAATTGCCTTCCGGTGAAATCAGAAAAGTTCTTCAGTCTTGTATGGCAACACTTGGTGTTGTTGGAAATTCCGATCATGAGAATATTCTTTATGGAAAGGCCGGACGTATGCGTTGGTTGGGTGTTCGCCCACAAACACGCGGTATGGCAATGAATCCGATCGATCACCCGATGGGTGGTGGTGAAGGTCGCTCGAAGTCCGGCGGTGGACGTCAGCATCCACGTTCACCTTGGGGTCAATTAGCAAAAGGCTTGAAGACTCGCAAGAAAAAGAAGAAGTCAACCGATCTTATTGTTCGTAAAAGAAAGTAATTAGGACATTATGGCTCGCTCACTGAAAAAAGGCGCATTCATCTACTATAAACTCATGAAGAAGGTGGATGCATTGAATGAATCAGGCAAGAAGACTGTCATCAAGACTTGGTCACGTGCTTCAACGATTGCACCGGACTTTGTAGGACATACATTTGCGGTTCATAATGGAAATAAATTTATTCCTGTATATGTGACAGAAAACATGGTTGGTCACAAGCTTGGTGAATTTTCTCCGACGAGAACATTCAAAGGTCATGCAGGAAACAGAAAGGACCAAAAGTCCGGAAAACGATAATCCGTAGCTGAATAAGGTTATATAATTATGCTCAATGCTCGTGCAACAAAGCGGTATTTACGCTCTTCACCTCGCAAAATGCGATTGGTGATAGATTTGATACGAGGAAAATCGGCGGCGCAAGCATTGGCGACGTTGAAATTCTCTCCAAAATCGGCATCGAAGGATGCGGAAATGGTTCTTCGTTCTGCGATAGCGAATGTAATGGAGAAGGCCACCGCAGCCAATGAGCGTGTCGATGAAGGAAAGTTGTTTGTAAGTGCGGCCTATGTCAATCAAGGCCCCACGGCGAAGCGCATTTCTCCTGCTCCGATGGGTAGGGCTTATAGAATTCGCAAGCGCTCGCATCATTTAACGATTGAAGTCTCAGTTGCTCAGTAATATAATTGGAGTGAAACTTTGGGTCAGAAGACAAATCCGATAGGTCTCCGTTTAGGCATAGTTCGCCATTGGGATGCCAACTGGTTTGATGAAAAGAATGTGGCCGACAAATTGTCTGAAGACTTGATGGTCCGTTCTTATATCAAGAGCAGTAAGCGTAAAGCAGGTGTAGCACGCATAGTGATCGAGCGCACTGCAAAGCAATTGCGCATCACATTGCACACATCTCGTCCCGGCGTGATCATCGGTAAATCCGGTAAAGACATCACGTTGTTGGAAGAAGAGTTGAAACAGATTTCAAAGAAGGATGTAAAAATCCTCATTCATGAAATCAAGCGTCCTGAAGTTGATGCACAATTGGTTGCCGAGAACATAGCTCAGCAGCTTGAGGGAAGAGTTTCATTCCGTAAGGCAATGAAGCAATCCGTTGGTGCAGCGATGAGAATGGGAGCAGAAGGAATTCGTGTGATGTGTTCCGGTCGATTGGGTGGTGCAGACATGTCTCGTACTGAACAGTATAAAGAAGGTCGCGTTCCATTGCACACATTACGTGCAGACATCGATTATGGCACAGCAACTGCTTCAACGGTTTATGGTTTGATTGGCGTCAAGACATGGATTTGTCGCGGCGAAATAATTGGTAAGCTTATAACAAAAGATTAAGAGAAGGATATAGCACAATGCTGATTCCTAAAAGAGTAAAACATAGAAAAACCCAACGTGGCAGAATGCGTGGCAAGGCCTATCGCGGATCACAGGTTGCATTTGGAACCTTTGGCATCAAGGCGATGGAACCGGCATGGATTACAAATCGTCAGATTGAATCTGCGCGTATTGCCATCAATCGTTATCTCCGTCGTGACGGTAAAGTGTGGATTCGCATTTTCCCTGACAAGCCGGTGACGAAGAAACCTGCAGAGGTTCGAATGGGTTCCGGTAAAGGTAATCCTGAATTCTGGGTAGCGGTTGTAAAACCCGGTCGTATTCTCTTTGAGATCGACGGTGTACCTAGAGAGAAGGCAGTTGAAGCTGCGCGTTTGGCTTCACACAAATTGCCTATCAAAGTAAAATTTGTAACTCGCTTGGATGCAACAGAGTAATGAAAAAGCAAAAAGCGTCAGAAATCCGCTCGGTCTCCACGGAAGAATTAATGGAGATGTTGAATTCCACAGAGGAAGCATTGGTCTTGAGAAATTTTGAGAAGGCGATGAGCCAACTTGAGAACACATCACAGATTAGAACTTTACGCAAAGATATTGCGCGTATCAAAATGGTATTGCGCGAGCGGAATGTCACTGTTTGACACACTACGCACTATTAAGAATTGAATACTATGGCTACTAAAGCAACAGAGCAAGCGCCTTCTACGAGCGGAAAAAAAGTCCGCCTAGGCAAAGTAATCAGTGCCGCCATGAACAAAAGCATTGTTGTGGCGATTGAGCGTCAGGTTGCTCATCCACTGTATAAAAAATATTATAAGCAGACAAAAAAGGTCATGGCTCATGATGAAACGAATGAGTGTCGCATTGGTGATACCGTGCGTGTCATTGAAAGCCGTCCTTTGAGTGCCCGAAAGCGTTGGATGCTCGTAGAAATTGTCGATCGTGCGAAGTAATTCAGGAAGTATGAGATGATACAAGAAGAATCAAATCTTATTGCAGCGGATAATTCGGGCGCCAAGCGCGTACGTTGCATCCGTATCCTTGGTGGGCATGCACGCCGTTATGCCGGCGTTGGCGACATCATTGTCGTATCCGTCAAGAGTGCGCTTCCTAATGCCGGTGTAAAAAAAGGCGAAGTCTGCAAGGCAGTCGTCGTTCGCACCAAAAAAGAGATCAAGCGCAGAGACGGATCATTCATTCGCTTCGATGAGAATGCTGCTGTCATTCTGAACAATCAAGGTGAGCCGAGAGGCACGCGTATTTTCGGACCTGTGGCACGCGAATTGCGTGATAGTGGTTTCATGAAAATCGTTTCTCTGGCACCAGAGGTATTATAAGGATCGAACATCATGAAGATGGCAATCAAGAAAAATGATATGGTTAAAATCATTTCCGGAGATGACAAAGGCAAAGAAGGCCGTGTTATCGAAGTTGATGCAAAGAAAGGTCGACTCCTCGTTGAGGGTGTGAATGTGCACAAGCGCCACATGCGCAAGAGCCAGGCATATCCCGAGGGTGGAAGAATCGAGCGTGAATTGCCCATTGCATATTCAAATGCAATGTTGATCGACCCAGAAACGAAGCAACCGACACGCATTCGTTTGGATCGCACGGTTGACGGAAATGGAAGAGCTCAAGTGAAGCGTCTTGCCGTTAAATCCGGTAAAGAAATTAAAATGCCTTAAGACTTGGATAGAGAATAATCATGGCAAAAGCCCAACAACAATCGAAAAAATTTGACTTGAAACCCGAAGGCGCACGCCTCGAGGAATATTCAGGACCGGTGCCCGCACCACGCCTTTATGCTTTTTACAAAGAGCAGGTTATACCAACGATGAAGGCGAAATTTGAATACAAATCAGTGATGCAGGTTCCAAAGATCAGCAAGATATGTATCAACATGGGAGTTGGAGCGGCGGTTGCGGATCCAAAGATTTTGCAATCTGCGGTTAATGAGCTTGAGCTTATTACTGGGCAGCGTCCGGCGATAAGTAAAGCGAAGAAAGCTATTGCGAATTTCCGTCTTCGTCAAGGTATGCCGATTGGCTGCCACATCACATTGCGTGGCGCGAGAATGTATGAATTCTTGGATAGATTCATCAATATCGCATCTCCTCGCATTCGTGACTTCAGAGGATTTTCCGATAATGGATTCGATGGTCGCGGTAATCTTACACTCGGCATCAAGGAACAAATCATTTTTCCTGAAATCGATGTTGACAAGGTAACGAAGATTGCCGGTATGGACATCACTTTCGTCACAACATCCAAAACCGATGAAGAAGCTTCTGCGCTTCTCAAAGAATTTGGTTTTCCTTTTCGCAAAGGTTAATACATGGCAAAGACAAGTATCGTAGCACGAAATGAAAAAAGAAAGCGCCTTGTGGCAAAGTATGCGGCAAAGCGTGAAGAATTGAAAGCGGCAGGTGATTTTGAAGCATTGCAAAAATTGCCACGCAATAGTTCAACAACTCGCGTTCGCAGTCGTTGTTCAGTAACAGGTCGCGGAAAAGCAGTCTATAAAAAATTCGGTGTTTGCCGAAATGTCTTCCGCCAATTGGCCCTGGAAGGAAAAATTCCGGGTATTCGCAAATCGAGTTGGTAAATAAACTTTACGATATACTATTATGCCGGTAACAGATACCATAGCAGACTTTATCACCCGCATTCGCAATGCGGGTCAGGCACGCCACAAACATGTCACAGCACCTGCTTCAAAAATGAAGCATGCGATTGCCGAGATTCTTCGTGATCAAGGTTTCGTCGGTGATGTGTTCCTCATGGAAGAGAATGGCCAGAAATTCATCAAGGTCGGTCTCAAATACTATGAAGGCAAGCCGGTCATCCAGGACATTCAGCGAGTCAGCAAGTCCGGAAGAAGAATTTATTCACCTGTTGAAAAATTACCCCGCGTCAGCAATGGCTTGGGCATAGCCATCATCTCAACATCAAAGGGATTGATGACAGACAAACAGGCACGCGCTTACAATGTAGGCGGTGAAATTATTTGCACAGTACGCTAATCCTGCACTGAAGGAGTATTACCGTGTCACGAGTTGGCAAAAAACCAATCACCGTTCCAAACAATGTACAATTGTCATTCACTGATGGTATTCTTACTGTCAAAGGCCCCAAAGGCACACAAATTGTACCGATTGCGGACGGCATAACATTCAACAATGATAATGGAACGCTCTCTTTCCAAAGAGCGAATGATGATAAACATGTGCGTGCATTGCATGGTCTTTCTCGCGCACTCGCATTCAATGCAATTGAAGGCGTATCCAATGGATTTCATAGAAATCTCACCATCGAAGGTGTGGGTTTCAAAGCTGAAATGCGCGGAAAGAAATTGCTCTTGACGCTTGGATATTCTCATCCAATTCTTTTTATCCCACCGGATGGCATTGAATTTGCGACGCCAACACCTACATCCGTGCAGGTGAAGGGAATCAGCAAGCACGATGTTGGTGAAGTTGCGGCCAAGATTCGCAGCATCCGTCCACCTGAGCCATATAAAGGAAAAGGTGTTCGTTATGAAGGTGAATATATCCGTCGTAAGGCCGGTAAGTCCGCAGGTAAATAATAATTGATCGACAGATTCTCAAGAGACAATAGAGATGAACTTAGAACAATCTAAAAAGAAACGCCAGCAACGCAGAAAGCAGCATATTCGCAAGCGTATATTTGGTAATCCCGAGCGTCTGCGCCTGAGCGTGAATAAAAGCATCAAGCATATCACTGCACAAATCATTGATGACACAAAAGGAGTTACACTCGTTTCTGTTTCTTCAGTCGAAAAAGATGTGCGTGAAGCATTGGCATCTGTTGCAACCAAAGTTGCGAAGAGCCAATATATCGGCGAACTTCTTGCAAAGCGCGCCAAAGAAGCAAATATTTCAAGCGTGGCATTTGATCGTAATGGTCATTTGTACCATGGAAGAGTTAAAGCACTTGCCGATGCCGCCCGCGAAGGTGGTCTGCAATTCTAATCTATAGAGGATGCCGTGAGCAAAGTAAGAGTGTCAGAACTTGATCTGAAAGATAAGTTGGTATATGTCGGCCGTACCGCGAAAGTGGTGAAAGGTGGTCGTCGTTTCAATTTCACAGCATTGGTCGTTGTTGGTGACGGCAATGGTCATGTGGGTTATGGTCTTGGTAAAGCAGGCGAAGTTGTGGATGCCGTAAGCAAAGCAACAAATGCAGCCAAGAACAATATCGTGAAAGTGCAATTGCAAAATACCACGATCCCCCATGAAGTTCTTGCAAAGTTTGGTGCAGCATCCGTGCTCATCAAGCCGGCAACAGCAGGTACAGGCGTTATCGCAGGTGGTGGCGTTCGTGCTGTGCTCGAACTTGCCGGTGTGCAGGATGTTTTGACGAAGAGCATGGGTTCTTCAAATCCGCATAATACCGTAAAAGCAACGGTACGTGCATTGTCCATGCTTGAGGATGCGCAATCTGCAGCAAATCGCAGAGGCATCTCATTACAGAAATTGCTGCAAGGTTAAGGAGTGATTCACATGACGAAAGCAGGTTCAAAAGTAAAAATCACACAGGTTCGCAGCATCATCAAGTGCAAGCAGAATCAGAAAGACACCATACATGCGCTTGGCTTGGGCCGACCCAACTTCTCAGTTGTACATACGCTCAATCCTCAAATCGCAGGCATGATCAATGTGGTCAGCCATCTTGTGAAAGTTGAGACAATCTGAAAGACGGAGAATATCCTATTATGAAGCATATTGGAAATATCAGCCCCAGCAAAGGTTCAGTAAAAGGCATCAAGCGTATCGGTAGAGGCGCGGGATCCGGCCATGGTGGGACATCAACACGTGGACACAAAGGTCATTCTTCTCGTTCAGGTTTTAAGCAGAAGAGAAATTTCGAGGGCGGTCAAATGCCTTTGAGCCGTCGTCTTCCAAAATTTGGATTCAAGAATCCATTCCGTATTGAATATCAAGAAATCAATGTTGCACGTTTGCAAGAGCTTGTTGATAATAACAAGATTCATGCTGGCGACACTGTCAATATCGAAATCCTACGCAATCTCGGCGTTGTACGCTCTTCGAGAATTCCGGTGAAAATTCTTGGCAATGGTGATCTTACCGCCAAATTGAATGTCACTGCGGCAAAATTTACTGAATCAGCGAAAGGAAAGATCGAACAAGCCGGAGGCACCGCTGTAATCGATGAATAAGTTCTTTCAAACATTGGTCAATGTTTTCCGCATTGAAGAGTTAAAGGATAGAATCATTTTCACTGCATTGATTTTGCTTGCGGTGAGAATCGGTTCATATATTCCTCTTCCCGGTGTGGATGTTGTTGCTCTGCAATCAACGAAGGGCGGTGATTCGAATACATTGTTCGGATTATATGATTTGTTTGTGGGTGGTGCATTGTCAAATGCCGCCATTTTCGCTCTCGGAATCATGCCCTATATTTCTGCATCAATCATCTTGCAATTGGCAGGAATCGTGATGCCAGAAATTCAACGTCTTCAGCGTGAAGGTGAAGATGGTAGAAGAAAGATCAATCAGTTCACACGTTATCTCACAGTGTTGATCGCAGCATTGCAAGGATGGGGTGTGACCATTAAAATTTTGAATCCGGGCACAACTTCTGCTCCTGTAGTAGCACCGGACATGGTGGGAATATTCACCATTTCTTCGATTGTGCTTCTTACAGCAGGAACAGTGTTTTTGATGTGGCTTGGCGAGCAGATCACTGAACGTGGTTTGGGAAATGGAATTTCTCTCATCATTTTCATTGGTATCATAGCGCGTTTGCCTGATGCATTGCTTTCTGAATTCGCATATATTACATCAACTCCTCAATTGTTCGTACATCTCGTGATTTTTGCAGTTCTCGTGTTCATCATTGCCGGAGTGGTATTGGTAACACAAGGCGCAAGAAGAATTCCGATTCAATATGCGAAGCGAGTAGTTGGTAGAAAAGTCTATGGTGGAACAACACAATACATTCCATTGCGCGTGAACACATCTGGTGTTATGCCAATTATTTTTGCGCAATCAATTTTGTTCGTGCCATCAACTATTTTGAGTTTCTTCCCGGACAATACAACATTGCAGTGGCTTTCGCAGCAATTATTCAGCGAGCAATCCTGGGTATATGCTTTATCATTCTCCTTATTGATTGTATTCTTCACATATTTCTATACTGCTGTGGCTTTTAATCCGAAAGACGTTGCAGATAATATGAAGAAGCAAGGCGGATTTATACCAGGTATTCGTCCAGGAGCTCCAACAGCAGAATATATTGAAAATATCTTGACACGCATTACATTGCCCGGTGCAATATTTCTTGCACTCATTGCAATCATGCCGACTTTTGTTTCCAATGTATTGCGCGTTCAACCGGCATTTGCATCATTCTTTGGTGGCACAAGTTTGTTGATCATGGTTGGTGTCGCGCTTGATACTTTGCAACAAATTGAATCCTATCTTCTCATGCGTCATTATGACGGATTCATGAAGAGCGGAAAAATTCGCGGTCGCGCCAATGCGGGACAAGGTGGATTTTAACAATCATGGAGTCAGCCGCGGTACATATACCCGGTCCGAATCATGATATTGAAAAAGCATGCAGGATCGTTGCCGAAACGATCATGATGGTTGGAAGCAGGATACAGCCCGGCATAACAACCATCGAACTTGATAATATAGCAGAGGACAATATTCTCTCGAGTAATGGCAAACCCGCTTTCAAAGGGTATGTCGTTGGCAATTTGGAATTCAAACATTCCCTTTGTATCTCGGTGAATGAAGAAGTGGTGCACGGTGTTCCCGGTGCCCGCATCTTACAAGAAGGAGATATTGTTTCGATTGACTGCGGTGTAGAATACAATGGATGGTTTGGCGATAGCGCTTATACATTTCCCGTTGGCACCATCGACAAGTCAGTACAGGATTTGCTGGATGCGACGAAAGAGTCGCTCAATCTTGGCGTCCGGCAAGCAAAAAGCAATAATAAGGTCTATGATTTAGCCCGAGCAGTTCAAACGCACGTTGAAAAACATGGTTATTCGGTGGTCCGGCAATTGGTCGGACATGGCATTGGAACTCATTTGCATGAAGACCCTGCCATACCGAATTTTGTTCCTCCGCTTTTGCAACGCAGTTATTATCCAAATGAGAAACTGCGTAAAGGACAAGCAATTGCAATTGAACCAATGGTCAATTTAGGAACATATAATGTGCGAACGCTCAGCGATGGCTGGACGGTTGTAACGGCAGACAAAAAACCATCGGCACACTTTGAGCATACTGTGCTCATTGAAGATGATGGGCCGGTGATTTTAACCTTAATGGATTGAATATTTATGTCGAAACAAGATCTTATCAGGATAGACGGTGTGATTGACGAGACACTCCCCAATACACAGTTTATCGTGAAATTGGAGAATGGACACAAAGTGCTCTGTCACATTTCCGGAAAGATGCGCATGAATTTCATCAAGATCCTTCAAGGAGATAAAGTCACAGTTGAATTGTCTCCATATGACCTTGCAAAAGGAAGAATTGTATATCGTTATAAATAAGTGATGTCATGAAAGTACAAGCATCAGTAAAAAAACGCAGCCCCGAGGACAAAATAGTTGTCCGCAGAGGTAAAGTGTATATCATCAACAAGAAAAATCCACGCTTTAAGCAAAGACAAGGATAATTTTAGGAGAATACAATGGCTCGTATAGCCGGTATCGATCTACCCAAAAATAAGAGAGGCATCGTCGGCCTCACATATATCTTCGGCGTGGGCAAGAAGTCATCCGCTCAGATTCTCACAAAGGCAGGAATTCCTTTTGAGAAGCGTGTATTGACTTGGACTGATGAAGAAATTGCAAGCATTCGTGCAGCAATTGCCGAATATAAAGTTGAAGGTCAATTGCGTTCAGAAATCCAATTGAACATCAAACGTTTGATGGACATCGGATGCTATCGCGGATTGCGTCATCGTCGTGGTTTGCCTGCTCGCGGTCAACGTACACGCACCAATTCAAGAACGAGAAAAGGTCGTCGTAAAACAGTTGCCGGTAAGAAGAAGGCAGCTAAGAAATAATAGCATTATTAACCTACTATTCCGATTATTATGGCGGCAATTAAAAAGCGCGTTAAGAAAAAAACCGTCAGTGACATACACGGTAAAGCACTCATCCGTGCCACATTCAACAATGTGATCGTAACAATCACTGACACCTATGGGAATGTTCTCACTTGGTCATCTGCAGGTCGTAATGGCTTCCGTGGTTCCAAAAAGAATACACCCTATGCATCACAGGTTTCTGCAGAGCGTGCAGCTAAAGAAGCTCATGAAATGGGCTTACGTAAAGTGGAAGTGATTGTTCGTGGACCCGGCTCCGGTCGTGAAGCGGCAATTCGTGCACTTGCACAGGCAGGACTCGAGATTTTGAATATACTCGACAAGACACCATTGCCTCATAACGGTTGCAGACCGCCAAAGCGCAGAAGAGTCTAAAAGATCCTGACAGCATCTTCGGAGAATCATGATGCCTGCTTGATGCAGGCATTGTGCACTGTGGAATCACAGAGATAGTTAACGATTGTTCTCACCCGGCTACCCCACGGGGTCGCCCCATGAATGAGATAGAGAATGAATACATCAATGCAAATGCCCGAACGGGTACAAATCGAAGAAACTGAAATAGCAAATCAGGGTCGTTATGTATTGCAACCCTTAGAAGAGGGATATGGCGTAACGATTGGCAATGCTCTTCGCAGAGTACTTCTGTCATCCATTCCCGGACATGCCATTGTTGGTGTGAAAATCGGCAATGTATTGCATGAGTTTGAGACAATCCCCGGTGTTGTTGAAGACATGTGCGAGATCGTACTCAATTTGAAAGAGGTACGTTTCCGTTTGCTCGATAAAAAGAACACAAAAGTTTCATTTAAGATGAAAGGTCCAAAAGTTTGGACAGCAGCCGATATTCAAGCAGCGGCCCCTCACATTGAAGTGATGGATCCTGACAAGTATATCGCCACACTTGAATCAAATGCAGAATTCGATGTTGAATTCCGTATCGGAAAAGGAAAAGGTTATGTTCCTTCGGAAGAACAGAATAGTTCTGAATATCCAATGGGCATGATTCCAATCGATGCGATTTTCACACCGATCAAAAATGTCATCTATAAAGTCGAGCCATTCCGCGTGGGTCAAAAGACCGACTATGAACGCCTTGCACTTGATGTATATACAGATGGAACAATCACTGCTCAAGAAGCAATTCAAGAAGCTGCTGCAATTCTTCAAGATCACTTGATGCTCTTTGTTAATTTCGAGCAAATGCGCCGCGAAATGGAAGCTCAAGAAGTTGTTGAAGAAGAAGCAAAAGAAGCAGAAAAAGCACGTATGAGACGCATTCTCTTCACTCCGGTGGATGAGCTTGAATTGTCTGTGCGCGCACATAATTGCCTCAAAGCCGCAAATATCAAAACACTCGCGGAACTTGTTTCATTGAATGAACAAGATTTGCTAAAATTCAGAAACTTTGGTCGCAAATCACTTTCTGAACTTGCAGACATCGTCCGTGTTCATGGTCTTGCATTCGGCATGAACATCGATAAATATGTGCAAGAGCAAAAATCCGCAGAATCAGAAGCATAATACAACGATTGAATAGAGAGAAGATATCATGATCCATCGCAGAGTAGGAAGAAAGCTTAAACGCACCTGGAGCCATAAGAAGTCACTTATGTGCAACCTTGCAACAGATCTCTTTCTTCATAAGAAACTGGTAACAACCGAAGCAAAGGCAAAAGAACTTCGTCCTTTCGCGGAATCTTTGATTACCCGCGCACGCATAGCTCTTCGCAATGAGCAAAACGGAAATCTGCCTACAGCTCGACCAAATAAGTCAGGCGAAGTTGCAACGGTTACGAAAGACTTCGTTCAACGTCGTCAAGTTGGCCGTTTCATTCGCAACAAGGCAGTTCTTCAAGAACTTTTCGACACGATTGCACCTGCAGTTGCAACCCGCGATGGTGGGTATACACGTATTATCAAACTTGGACCTCGTCGTGGCGATGGCGGTCGTGAAGCAATCATCGAATTGGTTGACTTTTCCGCTGCACAAGACGGTGTTATTAGACGCAAGAAAAAAGCAGCTCCAAAACCAAAGGCAGCAGCTCCTGTTGAAGGTGTTGCTCCGGTTGCTGCTCCAATCATCCAAGATGCAGCACCTGAGGTCGAAGAGGTAATTGAAGAGACTGTTGAAACTCCGGTTGATGCGGTTGAAATGCAAGCCGATACAATCGAAGAAAGTCCTGCTGCCGAAGAAGCACCTGCCAGCGAAGATGTATCCGCTGATGCAGCAGATGCCGGCGATGCTTCAGGTGAATAAATTCTCATGATTGAATATTTAAAGGCAACTTGTTTAGTTGCCTTTTTTTTTAGGTACTGGTCATGCATGTGATTGTTTCATGCGGCGATGTCAATGGCATCGCAACCGACATCTTCTTCAAAACATGTTTATATCATGCTTTTCATGATATGCAATGCTCTATTGCCATGAATGAATCAACCGCAAAAGAGATCTGCGAAGCATGGAATATTACATTTGAACATTCCACAATACGGTTTCCTGAGATGTCGGTTACTGTGATCCCCTGTGAAAAATATGCACAGTATAAGCCCGGCAAACCTGCCAATGATGCCTCTCTTCTTGCGATTGAATCTCTTGAAACATCATTGAAGATGGTCAAGAATGGAGAAGCAGATGCTTTGCTCACTTTACCCATTTCAAAATCTGGTTTGAATGAATGTGGATGGAAATTTAGTGGTCAAACCGATTGGCTGCAACATGCATTTCCCAAATCACAGCCAATCATGATCTTGTTCCATGAAACAATGCGCATTGCGCTCGCAACTATTCACATTCCACTGAATCAGGTTGCTAACACCATCGATTCACATAAGTTGTCGGATGTGATTCAAGGAGTGCATCAGTCGATGAAGTTAGATTTTGCCATAGATCAACCACGCATAGCAGTGCTTGGATTAAATCCTCATGCAGGCGAAAACGGAATGCTTGGAATAGAAGAAGGAGATATCATTATTCCTGCTATTGAACAAGCCAAAACACAAGGAATATACTGTGAAGGACCATTCCCCGCCGATGGATTTTTCTCTCGCCCATCATGGAGAAAGTATGATGCAATCATTGCGCAATATCATGATCAGGGCTTGATTCCATTGAAATTTCAGGCGAAAGGTCATGGCGTGAATTTCACGGCAAATCTTCCCATCATCCGTGTTTCTCCGGATCATGGCACTGCTTATGACATTTCCGGAACAGATCGTGTTGAAGAACATAGCATGATTGCATCCTTGGAAGCAATCAGATCAATAGTGAAGAATAGATCAAGAGGATGACAATGCAAGAATATCATAAAGAGATGGATAAACAAGATCCACTTTCCACTAAAAGAGAATCTTTTTACTTTCCTCAACATGAAGGAAATGATGTATTGTATTTCTGCGGGAATTCTCTTGGTCTTCAACCCAAAGGAGTTCTTCCATTGCTTGAACAAGAAGTGATGGATTGGAGGAAATATGCTGTTGAAGGACATTTCCATGCAAAGAATCCTTGGTATTCTTATCACTCAATCGTCACTGAATCGCTTGCAAGAATCGTCGGTGCTTTGCCCAGCGAAGTTGTCGCTATGCAAACACTGACAGCCAATTTACATTTGGCCATGGTGTCCTTTTATCGACCTACACAGCAACGATATAAAATCGTGATGGAAGTAGGTGCATTTCCTTCAGATCAATATGCTATTGAATCTCAGGCAAGATTTCATGGATTTGATCCCGATGATGCAATCATCGAGATTAAACCACGGGATGGTGAATATATCATCCATCATGAAGACATCATCGAGACAATTCAACAGCATGCCGATTCCATCGCATTGGTCATGTTCAGTGGCGTGCAATATTTGTCAGGACAACGTTTTCGGATGAAAGAAATTTGCGAAGCCACGCATGCTGCGGGAGCAATATGCGGACTTGATCTTGCACATGCAATCGGAAATGTGGAATTACATTTGCATGATTGGAACATTGATTTTGCAGTATGGTGCACATATAAATATTTGAATTCGGGTCCGGGAGGAATTGGTGGACTCTTCATACATGATCGTCATGCAAATGCTCCTGATCTTCCCCGCTTTGCAGGTTGGTGGGGTTATGATGAAGAGTCAAGATTTCTGATGAAGAAGGGATTCATTCCATCATTTGGAGCTTCGGGATGGCAATTGAGCAATGCACAGATTTTTCAGATTGCCTGCTTGCGTGCCTCACTTGATATTTTTGATACCGTGGATCTAAAGACATTGTTTGCGAAGAGAGATGCATTGACTGCATTTGTGGAGAAAGGATTGCATGCATTGAAACTTGATATGCCCCATTTACCTATCGATATCATTACTCCAACAAAATCAGAAGATCGTGGCGCTCAACTATCTTTGCTTGTTCATGAACATGGAAAAGCAGTCATAGACAAATTGATTGTGGATGGGATTGTTGTTGATTGGAGAGAACCCAATATCATTCGCATGACGCCGGCACCACTGTATACAAGATTTGCCGATGTTCATGCATTCATTGAGCGCTTCAAAGCACATTGTATTACATTATTCGGCGCTTAATAAGCTGTCGGATAACTTGGTGATGTCTCCTGCTCCGAGTGTTATCACCAAATCACCGGCTTGCATCAAGCCACTAACTTTGCTTTCGATGTCTGCAAGATTCGGCACATAATGCACATGTCGATGCCCGGCATTTTTTGCCGCCTGAGCAATCAACTCTCCTGAAACACCTTCGATTTTCTGCTCTCTTGCAGCATAGACATCGGTTATCAAGACGATATCAGCATCGTCAAATGAAAGACCGAATTCTTTGTAAAAATCTCTTGTCCGAGTATAGGTGTGCGGTTGAAACACAGCAACGATTCTTCTTTCTTTCCAGCCTGATCGTGCTGCAGACAAAGCACTTTTCAATTCTGTGGGATGATGCGCATAATCATCAACGATCAATATATCATTATTCATCCCTTTGATTTCAAATCTGCGATAGACACCACCGAATTCTTTCAATGATTCAGCAATCGTTGCAAAAGGAATACCAAGATGAAGTCCGACAGTGATTGATGCGAGTGCATTCTTCACATTATATTCACCGGGAATATTCAAGTGAACTACACCAAGTTTTTCGCCATGTGCAATCACGGTGAATTCAGTGCTGCGCTCATGAGGAATGATGTCGATTGCACGAATGTCGCATTGACGAGACAATCCAAATGTCACCACTTTTTTATTGATATGCGGAAGCATGGATCGAATACCGGCATCATCAAGTCCAACGGCAACGAATCCATAAAAAGGAACTTTACTCGAAAATTCTATGAATGCTTTTTTAACTTCTTCCGCTGTGCCGTAAATATCAAGATGCTCAGCTTCAATATTATTGATGATTGCAATTGTTGGGAATAACTGAAGAAATGAACGATCATATTCATCGGCTTCAACAACGGTCCATTCGCCTTTTCCCAGACGTGCATTTGTTCCGCCAAGACCATTCAAACGACCACCAACAATCACGGTAGGATCTATTCCACCTTTCATCAAAACCAAACCACATAATGATGTCGTGGTAGTTTTTCCATGAGTGCCTGCAATCGCAAGCGTATAATTCAATCGTGAAATCTCCGCCAGCATTTCAGCTCTGCGAATGATCGGAATGCCATGTTCTTGTGCAGCTATTGTCTCCGGATTTTCATTCGGTTTCACAGCACTTGAATACACCACAACTTCGGCATTGTCGATATGCGCTTCATGATGACCGAAATGTATCACTGCACCTATCGATTGCAAATATTCCGTGTTTTGTGATGCAGATAAATCAGAACCACTCACCGAAAAACCTTGATTGATCAAGATTTCCGCAATACCGCTCATACCGATACCGCCGATGCCAACGAAATGAATATGTTTTATGGAAGAGAACATGAAATATCATCCAATCATACGTGTTTTATACCCACGCTCTATGAGCGCTTGTTCCATTTTTTTTCGATGATCGCCCTGAATTTCAATAAGATTGTCTCGGACTGTTCCACCGGTGCCGCAGAGTTTTTTGAATGTTTGGCATAAGGTATCGAGTTCTTTGGGGTTTGATTGAAAGCCCGAAAGTACTGTCACCATTTTGCCGCCCCGGCTTTTTTTATCTAGCCGAATGTCTATGCGTTGCTGTGAACCATCATAGCCACGTTTCTTTTCAATGAGCTGATCTTTCTTTGTTGCGTCCTCCGGTAAGAGGGATGCAAGATCCTGCAATGATGAAAATGATTTACTCATTCTTCTGTTGAAAGTTTGTGGGCATTGAGGTCAATCTGCACAGGGTATTGTCCGGTAAAGCAGGCATTGCAATAACCGATGCCCTCTCCTTGTGGAACAGATTGCAACAATTTTTCAACCGACAAATAATGCAATGTATCAGCATTCAATGATGAAGCAATTCCATCGATTGCATCATGATGATTTGCAATTAATTCCTCATTGCTAGGAAAATCCATTCCATATTGACAAGGATGTTTGATTGGAGGGGAGGTGATGCGCATATGCACTTCTTTAGGTTTTGCCTCTCGAATCAAATTGATGAGTGAGCGAGAAGTAGTTCCTCGAACGATGGAATCATCAATCACCACAACTTTTTTGTCTTCCAATACCCCTTTTACCGTATTGAATTTTGTCTTCACTTTGAATTCGCGATTGTTTTGTCCGGGTGCGATGAACGTCCGTCCTACATAATGCGAACGAATCAAACCGATTTCATAGGAAGATTTATTGCCTAGTTCATTGTTCACGGCTGCATAACCGAGTGTTGCAGTATTTCCACTGTCGGGTACGGCAATCACCACCACCTTTTCATCTTCATCAGCAATTACCGGACTTTCCTCTGCAAGATTTTTCCCAAGTTTTCTACGAACTTTATCGACATTATGTCCGAAAATTCTGGAATCCGGTCTCGAAAAATAAATATACTCGAAAATGCAATGTTTCGAACAAGGTGTTTCATCATCAATGCGATAACTTTTGATGTTCCCGGTTTTCACTGTCTCATCATCAATCACCACCAATTCATTGTGTTCAATGTCTCTTACATATTCTGCACTGATGATATCGAGCGCGCATGTTTCAGAAACCACAACATATGACCATTCCTCACCAACTTTTTTTCTTCCTATACACAATGGTCTAAAACCAAATGGATCTCTCGCGGCAACCAATGCATCATTTGTCATGATAACAAGAGAATAAGCTCCACGTGCAATGCGTAGTGCTTCTCGAATCTGGTCCAATTGCGATTCATGCTTGCTTCGAGCAATCAAATGAAGAAATAACTCACTATCGGTGGTTGTTTGGAAAATCGCTCCTTCTTCTTGCAATTGATGTCGCAGTGTTCGGGTATTTGTCAAATTTCCATTATGAGCCAATGCAATTGTTCCCGAACGATACTTCGTCACAAAGGGTTGGACATTTGCAATTCCTCCGCTGCCAGTTGTGGAATATCGATTATGGGCAATAGCCATCATTCCTTCTAATTTTTCCGTAAGAACATCGGGCGCAGAGAATACATCCAGAACAAGTCCTTCACCTTTATGTGAAGTGAACTTCTTTCCATTGCCATTTGCTTTGGCTGCAACAATGCCTGCGGCCTCTTGGCCACGATGCTGCAAAGCATGCAATGCATAATAGGCCATCACGGATGCTTGTGGATGATTATAAATGCCGACGATGCCGCAATTGCAATTTGGTTTATCAAGATCCCGAAGATTGTTCATGAGGATTGGATGCGTACATAATGAGGGGGAAGACCAGTGGTACGAAGATACGAAATCCTCATCAATGTTCCTGATGATACATCAAGGAAGAATGAACAATATGCGGTGAAGAACAAGGTGAAATTCCGTGTAATCACTTCATGCTATGGAACTTATTTTTGCATGGAGTTCTTTTACGGCAAAGGAACACGAAACCGAATACCAACTTCATTTTCATACAAAAGAGGACATCTATGCCTGTCAAACTGAATGCCGCTGCTCCTGCATTTAAGGGAGTCGATCACAATAATGAACCAATCGCACTGAAAGATGCGAAAGGATCCTGGGTGATTCTCTATTTTTACCCAAAGGACAATACCAGTGGCTGCACAAAACAAGCATGTGATTTCAGGGATTCCATGAAATCACTTATAAAGATGGATGTCACAGTCATTGGCGTCAGCCCGGACAGCGTGAAATCCCATCAGAAATTCATCAAGGATCATGACTTGAATTTCCGCCTTATTTCCGATGAGGGTAAGTCAATTTGCGAGAAATATGGCGTTTGGGTGCAAAAATCGATGTATGGCAGAGCATATATGGGTGTTGAACGCACAACATTCATCATCGATCCTGAAGGAAAAATCAAACATATCTATCCCAAAGTCAAGGTTCCGGGACATGTAGATGAGGTAAAAACCTGGCTGAAAGAGCATGTGAAGTCATAAAACCACTTGAATATTCCGCAAAAACCCCCTACTTTTGTAGCCCTTTCAATTTGTACTAACCATGATTATCCTTGAGATATCTTCATGGCGTTTTTCATCAATATTGCGCGGGAGTATTATCCCTCCTGCTGCGTGGTACAAGGAGTACTATGAATTATACCGGACCAAAGGTACGGAACTCCAGAAAAATCGGTGTTCCGATGACGGCAAAAGCCGGCAAAATCATGTCGAGCGACAAAGCCGGCAGAAAAAGCCCTCCGGGCCAACATGGATCAACAAAGCGTCGTGGCAAATTGTCTGTTTACGGTACGCAGCTTTTCGAAAAGCAGAAGCTCCGTTTGCAGTATAATATCCATGAGCGTCAAATGACCAATTATTTCAAGAAGGCATCGCATCTTACCGGGAATACCGGGGACATCCTTCTTCAAATGCTCGAGACACGTCTGGATGCAGTTGTGTTTCGTTCAGGTCTTGCTCGTTCAATGTCTGCTGCACGTCAATATGTAAATCACGGACATTTTCTCGTCAATGGGAAGCCGGTCAATATTCCTTCATATCAAGTGAAAGTGAATGACATTGTTTCTGTGCGTGAGAAAAGTCGTAAAATGGAAGCATTTCAGGAAGCAATCAGAACGGCTGCTCCTCCGGCATATTTGAATTTGTCTAAAGCAGATTTTTCTGTCAAATTCCTTCATCTTCCTGCTCGCGAGGAAGTACCGGTAGTTTGCGAAATTCCTCTCGTCATCGAGTTTTATTCTCGCTGATGAGCCATACAGCAGAATGAAAGCTCTCCGTTTCGGAGGGCTTTTTTTCTATTAAGTAATACTTGTTCACCTGCAGATCATATAATTCATAGCTGTATCCATTTCTCTTGCCTGACAACGATGCATACTCATGAAGCATTCATGGAACACACATTGAGACTCGCTTTACGCGGCACGGGAAAGGTGAGCCCGAATCCACGTGTGGGATGCACAATCGTGAAAGAAGGTCGAATCATAGGTGAGGGGTGGCATCGTGAATTCGGCGGACCACATGCTGAAGTTGATGCATTCAATCGATGTACGGAAGATCCTACCGATGCAACGGTATATGTGAATCTCGAACCCTGCGCGCATATTGGCAAAACGCCACCTTGCGCTCCATTATTGATGGGAAAAAGCATCAAGACAGTTGTGATTGCCATGCAAGATCCCAATCCGCTTGTCGCCGGAAAAGGCATCAATCAATTACGCGAAGCCGGAATTGAAGTGATCGAAAATATCTGTCAAGAAGAAGCATTCTGGTTGAACAGAACATTCATCAAGCATATCCTCACGGGTATGCCATATGTCATTGGAAAAATCGCACAATCGCTTGATGGATGCATTGCGACCGCTTCAGGAGAGTCTCAATGGATCACATGCGAAGAGAGCAGACATGAAGTGCATCGCATGCGTGGTGAATTTGATGCGGTGATGATTGGCAGAGGTACCGCTGAAGCAGATAATCCTTCACTGACAATTCATTCCGTGCCGGGACGCAATCCGATTCGAATCATTCTAGACACGCATTGTTCATTACCTATGACACTCAATGTTTTCAATGATGAATATAGAGGGCTCACCTTGTATTGTCATGGAGATAATTGCAATCAACATGAAAGACCTGCACAATTGAAGGAATTGGGAGTACGTACAATCCCTTGTTCCATGGGTGAACATAATCACATTGACATCTCTTCTTTATTGATAACGCTCGGAAGAGAATTCGGCATTGGCTCCATACTTGTTGAAGGTGGAGGAATATTGATGCAAGAACTCATGGAACATTCTCTTCTGGATGAATTGCATCTTTTCATCGCACCAATCATGATCGGACAAGGAAAGAAAGCCGCAGGAGCATATACCGCCTCTACTCTGGAGGAGGCATATAGACTCAATTGCAAAGGTGTGCTGAAAAGTGGTGATGATATACATGTGATCACCGTGAAATCTTCGTGAAAACGATGAAGTCGATCATGATACACCAATACAAACTACCGGTATTTTGTATCTTTGTCCATTACATGGAATGAATACATGAAAAGTATGACGGGCTTCGCCAAGTCTGAAAACAATGATCAAGGCATAAATGCCATCGTTGAAATCAAAAGCGTGAATGGACGCTATCTGGAACCTTCAATCAAATTGCCAAGAACATTGTCGAGCAAAGAAATTGAAGTGAGAGACATGCTTCGCAAAGCATTGAACAGAGGATCAGTCTTTGTGAATGTTCAAGTGGAATATGCAGAAGGCGAAGCAAAAATTCCAAGCATCAACATTGACAAAGCAAGAGCAATTCATGGGATGCTGCAGAATTTGCAGAAAGAATTGCAATCTGATGATAGTGTGAACTTGAATCAAGTATTGACATTTTCACAACATTTCATTGAATCAGACAAAGATGACATTGCGGAATTGCAATGGACTGTTGTACGTGAGGCTTTAAAACAAGCATTGAAATCTCTTGATGCCGTAAAAACTCAAGAAGGAAATGAACTATCCACTGATATGCTCATGCGCATCAATACAATTGAGCAATCTTTGGTCTATGTAGAAGAGCGATCCAAAACGCGCATACCCGAAGAACGAGAACGTCTGCGTCAGAAGCTTGCACTTTTGCTCGACAATGATGAAATCGAAGAACATCGCATGAATCAAGAAATCATTATTCTTGCCGATAAACTTGATGTGTCCGAAGAAAGCGTGCGCCTAAGAAGTCATATCAAGTATTTCAGAGAGCTGCTCAATGATTCCGAGCCGATTGGAAGAAAACTCAACTTTCTTACTCAGGAATTAAATAGAGAGATAAACACAATCGGTTCAAAGGCAAATGATGCCGATATAGCCCGGATAGTTGTTGGAATGAAAGAAGAATTGGAACGCATCAGAGAACAAGCTCAAAACATCGAATAATCATTTCATGAAGAATCTCATCGTATTGTCCGCACCAAGCGGAGCCGGAAAAACAACTGTTGCCAGACATCTTCTGCAACATTTTCCGCAATGCGCATTTTCCGTATCTGCAACAACTAGACCCATGCGTTCAGGTGAACAACATGGTAAAGATTATTTCTTTTTGTCCAGAGAGGAATTTCTTGAGAATATTGGAAATGGAAATCTCGTTGAGTTCGAAGAAATCTTCGGTAACTTTTATGGGACATTGCGTTCACAAACAGATCAACGCATACAAGAGCAAGCATTGGTTTTATTCGATGTAGATGTAAAAGGAGCCGTTTCTCTTCGAAATGCTTATCCCAAAGAATCATTACTCATGTATATTGCGCCTCCTGATTTGTCTGTACTTGCTCATCGTCTTCGAAGCAGAATGACAGAGAGCGAAGAGCAAATAGCACAAAGATTGAGTCGCGCAGCCATGGAAATGGAATATATGGGGCATTTCGATCACATTATCGTCAATGATAAATTGGACATCACCTTGGCAAAAGCAGTGAGTGTCATTGAAGAAGAACTTTCAAATACATAATCATGCAATTCACATCGCTGATCGGACATAGCGCACAACTCTATCATATTCTGCGTAAATCACACAGAACAGGAGAAGATATTGCCTCTGATTATTTTCGAAGTAGAAAATACATTGGAAGCAAAGACAGAAAATTCATTTCTGAGCTCTTGTTCTCTTCGCTTCGTGTTGCCACATTGATTGAATATTGTGCCAAGCAAGCATCAGAAATTGTTCCGATTGAACTTGAACAAGGATATCCTTATGATGTGATGATTGCACATTGCATGATTGGAACCGCTCTTTCTTCATTTCCGATCAATCAGTATTTACATCCGTTTTTTGGCATAAGGGATGCCAATGAAGGCATACAGTTGGCCATCGAAGAAAAACTTGGATTATATGATGAATCCGCCGAATCATGGAAAGCAGAGATTGAAAAAGCGTATGAGCATATCCTTGAAGAGTCGAAAAAGATCATCAAAAACAATGATTTTTCCAATGAGGAACAGGCACATGTTTTTTCACTCTATTGCGCAATGCCTTTGTGGATTATTGAACGTTGGCATGAGCAAGGAACATCATGCAAAGACATAGCCGAACTATGTGTTTCTCTGCATACTGTTGCTCCCGTAGGATTGAGAATCAATGCAGAAATGATCAGTCGTCAAAGAGCGATTGACATCCTTCGAAACAATAATATTCCTTGTAAACCCGGCGCATATTCACCGTATGCCATCATCATGCCTGAGCGTATTCCATTGACACATCTTGATGTCTTTCTTTCGGGGGCTATTGAAGTGCAAGATGAGGGAAGTCAATTGATTTCTTTGGCAGTTTCTCCAGAAGAGCATTGGCGTATTTTGGATTATTGTGCGGGTGCAGGTGGAAAGTCATTACACATGGCAATGTTGCAATATGATCAAGGTGAAATTCTGTCCACTGATATTGATTATAGCAGAATGAGAGAGATACGAAATCGTGCCGAAAGGGCCGGTTATCATTCCATCAGCATCATTCCCATGCATTTGAAAAATCATGCAAAAAGTGCATTGCAGCAATTTGCGCAAACATGTGATGCAGTGCTAGTTGATGCACCTTGCACCGGAATGGGAACAGTTCGTAGATCTCCGAATATTAAATGGAATCTCAAGAAGAAACATGTGGAGAGCATTCAGAGGACTCAATTGGAAATTCTCACGAAAGCTTCTGCTTATGTAAAACCGAGTGGTGTTTTGGTCTATGCCACTTGTTCTCTGATGCAGGAAGAAAATGAAGAAATCGTGAAACGATTTTTGGTTGAACATCCTGAATTTGAACAGGACCCACTGCAACATGCTTTTCCGCCGGAAGTATCGGAGATTCTCCTTGCAGATGATCGGAATGCTGCCATGCTTTCAATGAATCCTGCCAAACATGGAAGTGATGGATTTTTCATGTGCCGAATGATTCGCAAACCTATTGAATGAGTATAATTCCATGAGTCCTACTGCACTAATCACCGGAATAACCGGACAAGACGGTTCCTATCTTGCTGAATATCTATTGAACAAAGGATATGAAGTACATGGAATCATTCGTCGAGCAAGTACATTCAATACGCATCGCATAGATCACATGTATGTTGATCCGCATGAACATGGAGCACGTTTGCACCTTCACTATGGCGATCTTTCCGACCCCGGAATTCTCACGGAAATAATGCACTCGATTGCTCCACATGAAATTTATCATTTGGGGGCGCAAAGCCATGTAAGAGTTTCTTTCGATATGCCTGAATATACCGGTGACATAACCGCACTGGGCACCACGAGAATTCTTGAGGCAATTCGCAGAAGTGGCATCAATACAAAATTCTATCAGGCATCTTCTTCTGAATTATATGGATCAGCCCCTGCTCCACAGAATGAGTCAACTCCATTCATGCCTCAAAGCCCATATGCTGCTGCGAAATTATATGCATATTGGATGACAGTCAATTATCGCAATGCTTATAATATGTTTGCTTGCAATGGGATATTGTTCAATCATGAAAGCCCCAGACGCGGGGAAATTTTCGTGACAAGAAAAATCACTCGCGCAATTGCAGGATTATTGTCTGGAACACAACAAACTCTGTATATCGGTAACCTTGATGCCTTAAGAGATTGGGGTTTTGCTCCTGAATATGTGGCAATGATGTGGCTCATGTTGCAACAAGATCAACCCGATGACTATGTGGTGGGAACAGGCATAAGCCATTCCGTTCGAAATTTCATTGAAACAGCATGCGCATATTCAGGAATCGAAATTGAATGGAAAGGAAATGGCGTTCAAGAAAAAGCTTATGCAAAAAATTCGGTGATGAACATTAATGAAGGGCAATGTATCATTGAGGTTGATCCGCGATATTTTCGTCCTACAGAAGTCGATAAATTACAGGCGGACATATCAAAAGCAAAATCACAACTTGATTGGGAGCCGGTGATCACTTTCGATGAATTGGTGCACATTATGATGGATCACGATTTATTGACTGCCGGAATAGCGGCACCGGGTAAAGGAAATGAGGCAGTTAATAGGAAAGGATTTGATTGGACTTCTCATGCATTTGCAAAAAAGATAGAACAATCAGCAAGAGATATTGGATAAAAAAAAGCCGCTCATTTGAGCGGCTTTTCATTTACCAGCTGAAGCCATCTGCCATGACTTCTTCAAGTTTACTTCCGGGGCTATCGTCCACTTTGCCATTGCCGGTTACCAATAATTTTCCAGCAACCACTTCCATTGTGCACTTTACATTATCATTGACAGTGATGTAAATGGTGGGAAGACCTCTGAGTGTGAATCTGTCCTTCAATGGATGATCATCGGTATGAGATTTCATTGAATAGATCACAATGCGATTATCATCAATGCCCGCATCCTTCAAAATGCGAATTGCATGAGGGAATGTTTTTTTTGTACCCTCGCATGAGCATGAAGGATTAACAAAGAAGTAAATCTTTTGATTCTTGTTCTTGAATTGTTCTTTGATCTCTCTAATCTTGGAGTCGTCAGGAACATATAAAGTCTTTTCTGCATCAAACCATGCATATCCTGCATTGTTACTGATCTCAGTCAATGTAAGAAGTGTTGCAGATCCTGATGGTTCTGTATTTGTTGTGCATGATGACAATACAAACATGCCTAAGCAGATTGCCAACATTGATCGAAAAAATGTATTCATGGTATTCTCCTTAAATCCTCTCAAAAGTACTGTTATTTTTTGATTCAATCAGCGTAGGATTTGCTCCCATTGCTTTTTTTGCCATGGAGCCCAGTTTGATTTGCTGTTTTTGGCAGAAATCATGAGCATTTTCCTTTCAGACTGCTGTGCAAAGTACTGCAGTGTTTCAACTGCGGGTGAAGACAATCGTGAATTGGGATTCCATGAAGCATCCAACATATTCCATAATGCTTTCTCATTGAATGTATTGATTCGCTTGAGCGCATTGATGGCATTTCTACGAGTCCAAAACTCATGGGATGGTCCGGCAAAATCAATAAGAGAATCAAGTGCCCTTGCATCTCCTTTTCCTGAGCGAATTTCCAACGCCTTGATGCGTATTTGTGCATAATGTCCAATTTCATTGCCGACTTTTTCCAAAAAGAAGGGTATATCACTTGGAAATGCCTCACTCAGTTTTTCCAAAGCAGTTGTAGTGATTGCATAGGATTCATCCTTGAGCATGTTCTCTATGGTGGATTTCATCTCTTTTGGAATAATGCGGAAACCATTCAATGCTGATTTACGAACATCTTCCGACTTATCTTCGAGTGCTTTCTCAATTATCGATAGCGCTGTGGAATTCTTGCGTTCATGCATTTGATTTACCACTTCGCTTTTCATTGCATGAAATGTTTCTTTTGCATAGACTTTTGACAATACTTCATCTTTTGCAGGATCATCAATGTCTTTGAGTGCAATAAGTGCATCATATCGATCAATCATGTGAGGCGCTTTCAATACTTGTTCGCGCAATTCCGAGAATGTTTTCTTAAATGTGACACGCTTGAGAATATTTGAAGATGGATCAAACAAAGTGAAAGCAATTTCTTTGTTCGCCGGATTAGGTACCAATACATTCTGAAAGACTTTATCTATCCATGCAGTCTTTCTGTCTTTTGTTCCATCCTTATAATACACTTCAACTACAATCGGCATCGCGAATGGTTTTGTGAGTTCATCTTGGGGATGTATCTGCTCGATGTGAAAGACAGTGTTTTTCACCTGCTCTTTTACAACTTCCACATAATTGACTGAATAATGCGGTTCTCCACCTTTATACAGCCATTGCTCAAAGAACCAATCAGGACTTAGTCCCAAGGTGTCCTGAAAAGACAAATAGAGATCATTGGTTTCGACATTTCCATAAGCATGAGCTTGGAGATAATGCTTGATCACTCTACGTACTTCTTCTTCCCCATAGACATACATCAACATGTCGATGACTGTTGATCCTTTGGGATAAATTCGAGCCGAACCGGAAGAAGGATGCACGATTGGCAATCGATCCTTTTCGCCTGCAGACAATGCAGAATTCTGTTCGCCACGTCGATTCCATTGATATGCATCTTCGCCGAATAATTTCTTTGCATCTTCCATGACGGGTCCGTCATATCTTCTAAAGAAATATTTCGGATAAAATGTCGCAAAACTCTCCTGAAGCCATAAATGTTGCTGAGATCGTGCAGTGATGAAATCTCCGAACCATTGATGCGTGAGCTCATGAACATTGGTTGCGATATAACTTCTATCCTTGAATCCTCTTGTATCAACGAATGAGAAATCACCAAATGTCGTGGCGGTGGTATTTTCCATGGCACCGAATGTGAAATCCTGCACCATTGCCTGGGCATATGTTTTCCAAGGATATGGAATACCGATATATGATTCCAACCAATCCATCATTTCTGTCGAGAAACGATATGTGGGCTCGACTCTTTCAGGAAATTCAGGATAATAATACAATTGATGCTCAATTCCTGAAGTAGATGTTCTTTTCTCAATGGCAAATTTCCCGACAATCAAGGTAAGAAGATATGGAGCATGTGGTTTATTGATTCGATAATGCCAGGTTTTCGTTCCATCGCTATTGTCTTTGGCGGATAGCAAATCACCATTGGACAGCACCTGATATTCTTTGTCAAATGTTGTGATTGTTTCAGTGATGTATTTATCATTCATCTCATCATACATGGGGATCCATGCGCGATTGTCAATGCCTTGTCCTTGAGACCATATCTGCGTTCTTGATCTTTTTGTGGTGTCATTCCACCCAATGAAATACAATCCTTTTCTCGGACTTGATTCATAAACAAAAGAAATCGAATCGGTAGAATTCCAATGCATGTTCAATGGATAGACAATAATGGTATTTCCCGTATTTCTGTATCGTACGGGTTTTCCATTGTGCATGGCTTCCTTGATTGTAATATCAATGGCATCGAAGATGATGGAATCAACTGTCTTACGAAGTGGTATAAACACATGAGTCACCATCCCCTTGACTAAACCTTGCTCAGGTTGAAAACGGAGTTTAACGGACATGAATTGCATGTCGATGGGATGCTCTCTGGGTTCGCTTTCAACTTCTCTTACTCTTGTTGAAGTTGGAATCACCACTTGTGAGAACACCATGGTTGCATTCAAAATCAGGATGCTTATGCATAATCGGAAAATCATGAAATCTCCAAATGAGATGGTCAATAAAGCAGGATAAATTTACGATAAAACATTGGTAAATCTTGAATGCCAAGTATAAAACAAAAGCCATGGAGTTTCCATGGCTTTTGCATTCTGTTGGCAGGCTAAATCTTATTTCACGATTGAAAAAGTGTGTGATGAAAGAACACCATTCATGTTCATCGTGAAGAGATATGTACCAGAAGGCAGACCTTCTATGTTGATTGGCACAATGTTCACTCCTTTGTCAAGCGAAACGGTGAATACCGGAATCATCGATGATCCAAATATGGAATGTATTTCAAATTTGGCTTCTCCGGGCATTAAGCTGATGATTCTTGCTTGGATATTGTCTGTTGCCGGATTTGGCATGATAGACTGCAATCCAAGAGTATTGTCACTGATGATTCCTTCTTCCTCAACAGATACGGGAACAAGTTTAACCTTCATTGTATCGGAACTGATCGTATCGCAACGATCGCTAATGATACACCAATATGCACCCGTATCAGAAATGGTTACATTGTTTTTGTAAAATACTGATGCCGTTTCACCATCAAGTTTGGCACCATTGCGATACCATTGATAACTAAGGGGGTCTACACCTACCGCATAAATATTCAATGTGATATCTTTTGTTAGATTACGTACAACTTCTTTTGGTGACTGACTAAGGACTGTCAATTCCTGCAATGCTGAAATGTTCGCGATATTTGAAGTAGTGGTACCACAAATACCTGTCACGATGACGCGATAGCGACCTGTCAAACCTTTGTTCATAGTTGGAACAGTATAAGAAGCTTCAGTTGCACCAATGATATTGGTGTCATTTCTTTGCCATTGATATGAAAGCCCCGAACCTTTGGCATCAACGCTGATGGTATATGGCTTGTCCATACAAATCTGATTTGAAGCAGGTTGCTTTGTTATCGCAGTAGGTTGATAATTCAAAATCTTCACGGGGTTCGAGAAGAAACGAGCATTATTCGCAATCACAATCACTTCAAGGATATAATTGCTTGATGTATCCGATGCATTGAGACTGTCAATGATCAATGTTGGAGAATTGATGCCTTGATATCTGGGATTGTTTTTATTCAGAGGAATGAATCCTCTCTTCCATTCATAAGAAAGTTCAAGGCCTGCGATTGTGGGAAATACTTCGGCACTAACACGAATCTTGCCATTTGGACAGACAATTGTATCTGTTGGTTGCATTGCAAAAAGCACACCTGGCAGATAAATACCTGCAATCGAACTTGTGTCTGAACCGCAAGCTCCTTCAACAATTACGCGATAGCGTGCACCGGTGTCTGCAATTGTGACATTTTTCAAAGTCAGCCGTGGAGTATTCACACCTGTCACTGAATTGCTATTTGCGGTATACTCTACATTATCCTTGAACCAGCGATACTTTACAAGGTGTGTTGGAGGTACGCTAGCCGCCTCTGCACCAATATCAAAAATAGCTTCTCCACCGGAAACGGTATATTGATGTTGAATGTCATTTAGAATCGTTGTTCTTGTTGAAACAAGCAATTGGGCTTGATTTGTCAACACACTATCTGCACCGGAATTGGATTTGATGATACAACGATAAAATCCTTCATTCTGATAGCTTGCTCTATTGATGAACAATGTATCATTGTTTGTGTTTGGCAACAATACGCCATTCTTGGTCCATTGATATATTAGTTGACCATTGAATGTTGCAGCTGCATTCACAAACAAAATCGCATTAGTGGTATCGCATGTGATGGTGCGAACCGGTTGTTGCAAAACAGTGATCACCGGAATGATCTCATCCGCACCCATATAACTATTGCGTCGCTCATCCTCATCAATGTCTTTATCGATGATGAGTTTCACAGTTCGATCGCCAAAGAGTTGCTCATCGACTCCATTCAAGTGAACTCCATCTGTTGAAAATGCAATGCGCTTTGAAATTGTATTTGCATCTTTTGATGTAGCCAATCTCCACTGTGTGAGCGTTGTATATTGTGATGTTGCGGTTCCATCATTGATTTGTCCAACTCGACCTGAATCAGTATGAATCACATTATAATCAGAAATGGTAAGTGGCATAGATTGTGTTTGTCCATGTGTGATGGCAATACCAATACAGCGATCAGCATTCGATAGGATATTGTTCAAAGCTGTGACATTGCTACCACCGTTGATGCTGAATAATGAAGCATTTAAAGAGGTATTGAAACCACGAATCGTATTATGATATACTCCTGCGAATCCTGTATTGTGTAATGTTATCCCATTTCCATTGCTTCCATTTTCACCAACGGTTGCCATATTGTTTGCAATCAATGTTCCGGTCATCATGCTACCGGGTGCTTCATGCACTGCTATTGCATTGCCTTGTTTCAAACCGAGTATGACATTGTTTGTGATCTTCACATTACCTACAGCTTTCACGACAGATAAACCTTGAACTGCTGTAGAAGAAGGCTTCACTGTATTTCCGGAAATCAGCGCTGAGTTCACATTACGTATATGCAATCCACCAAATTTTGATCTTTGGAATTGATTGTTCATCAATGTGAAATTCACTGCTGCCAATGTTGTGTCATAACTACTATGCACACCATAATCTCCACCATTGAACATCGAGCGTCTGATGGCGAGGTCTTCTGCATAATTTGTAGACTCGATTGATATGCCATTGCCATTTGCAGTCAATGGTATATTCACTTCCACTTTGTCGAAAGTCAATGAAGATGTAGTATTTCTGAGTATGATCCCATTTCCATAAACGCCTGAATTAGCAGAAACAATGATATTGTTGAATTGAGTATTATCTGTTCCATCCAACACCATAACATAATTTCTTTCTGCATATCTGGATGTGAAGGAAAGAGTCGGCGCTTGATTTGTTGCCGGGTCTGCTTTGAAGATCACGGGTTTTGTTGGAGTTGAACCGGGTATTTGACCAATCATCACTTGTGCATCATATACTGCAGGGCGAATGTGGAATGTGACTGAATCCAATATGCCCCAATTCGAGATATACCCTGCTGCAATCGCCACAGTTGCAAATGAAGGATCGGTACCGCCAATAGTATAGATACCTTTTAATAATCCCGGTGCAACAAGTCTTGTGACAGCATTATTGCCTTGATTTCCATCTTGCTGTCCATTGGGAAGCATTGCAACAGCCATCAATGACAATTGAGATGCAGGATTAAAATTGATGGAATCAAGTGATATGTCAACACTGGCCCCGGGAGCCAAGGATGTGGATAATGTTTTTGTTGCGCGTTTGATCACGCCTTCATACAATTCGATGCTCGCAGTGTTGATGGTATTTGCACCGGTGTTTTTGATCGTTGCCGAAATTGCTCTTTTTCCGGGTGCAAAAGGTGCAGTCGGTGTATTGATTGACAATACCGCAAGATCATTCTGTGCAATATCCAATACACGTGCCATGTAAAAATCATCAGAACCCTTTCCTGTGAGGGTGAATGGAGAGAGAATCGTTTCGAAACCATGTGATCCCGTTATGACTGCTCCGCCTGCTCCATTATGAGAGATTGATTCCACATTGTCATCGGAAGTTGAACCAGCTTGTTTCACCCATTGTGCATTTCCTCCCGCATTCATTTTTGCAACATAAACATCTGTGCCACCACGTGTGGTGAGAGCATTGTTGCCAAAAGAAACCGTTCCTGAAAATACTCCTGTAGTCATGACATTGCCGGTATTGTCAATGCTGACGCCGGTGCAATTGTCATTTCCGGAACCACCGATCAATTGAGCCCATTCTACCACTTTCACGGGAGAGACTTTTGCGAGGATTCCATCGGTTCCACCAAGTGCATTCAATGTTTGCTGACCAATGGTGACATCTCCATTTGTTGTACCTGTCACATATAGATTTCCTTGAGGATCAATATCGATGTCATCTGCTGTTTCGGTTTGTGTACCACCGATGCCCATCAACCACAATGGTTGAAATGTATTCAGTGAGATATTTCCCAATAATATGTCGCTTGCTCCTTTGGATACGATTGAATCAATCGCAAATCCTGTTTTTCCGGAGAAGGTTGCAGTAAATGCCAAACCAGTTGGATGAACTACAATGTCAGATGAAATATCATCACTTGCACCACCACCGCGTGTATGTCCTGTGATTTTTCCATTCTCATCATATTTCAAAATCACAATGTCTTTCCCGCCGGCACTTGCATAACGAATGGTATCATTGGTATTTGCAATGAATCGAATGGAATCTGCATAGGTTGCTGTCAAAAAGACATTTCCCTGAGCATCACAACTTACCCCTGTTCCCATGTCATCGCCTCTACTTCCAAGCGATCTCACCCAAAGAAGAAGCCCGGCTTGGGAATACTTAGCGAGATACATGTCCTTTCCACCTCTGCTGTCTAGGAATGTTCCACTCACGCCGGCAGTTGATTCAAAATATCCCGTGGCAAATACATTTCCACTCGCATCACTCGTGATTGCAAGAACGCGTTCTTGTCCGGGTCCTGCAATGCGATTCACCCATACCGCTTGTCCATCAGCTGTGAATCGAACCAATAATCCATCTTCACCACCGCTTCCGGGGATATTGATGAGTCCAAAAGAAATTGCATTCGAAAAGAATCCTCCGGCATATGTGATGCTCGGAGAATATCTATGGATCGTTAATCCTTTGTCCGATTGTATGTTCCCGCCATTTTTTGCAAGATCCCATCCCGGTTCCTGAGCCAACAGCACCGAACATGAGAAGCACAACAATGCAAACAACAATGAAGTAAGTCTGCGATTCATGATAAACCTCAATCTATTAAAACAACTTAAAGACACCGTTATAAGTCGGTCCGCAAATGAACCAACAATCATCTATAGTAGAACTGAATCTCTGTTCAGAATATAAATCGAAGAATCTCCGGCCATTTCGTGAACAAAATCACGCGATAGCCAAGATATGTCCCTACGCCAATCATGGTAAGACCGGCAAATCGCTGAATTCTCAATGTGAATTCTGCGGAAAACTTTGCCTTGAAATGCAGGAGTAAACGAAGAAGCAAATACATCCATGCAAAATTTCCAATCCCGAATCCCAAAGAAAACAGGACGCTGTCCAACGAAGAAATTGCAATCATATTGCTATGCTGTACAAACATGCAGGTATAAGCCAATGATGGCAAAAAAGTCGGATTGGCAATATTAGCAAGGGCAATTGCTATACCAAGGAAAAAAGGACCCCCTTGCTTTAACCGTTCCATAATATGCTTTAATGGCGATATGGCTACACTATTAGCCATGTCTGAGCTTTCTGAAGAATATTTTGGAGTTTTGAACTGTAAGAGTCCGAAAATGAACATTGCCGCTACGCAAAAACCCTGAAAAAGGAGCATTGCGAATGGATATGTGTCGAAAAAATACTGTAAAGAGCCAAAAACCGCCGTTGTGAACAGCATCGCAATCAAACAGTATAATACATCCATCAGGGATGCACCAATGCCGATCAGGATACCACCCCTTTTGTCATTGTTGAGTGCTATCTTGATCACGGACACACCTATCGGTCCGGGAGGGATGGCTAAAACAAAGCCGACTGCTATGCCAATGAGTAAGGAAACAAGCATGGGCAAAGGCATTATGCCTCGAAAGTGCAACATTGAAAAGGAATTCATTGGACTCCTTTTCCATTGGTGAATTTACGCAATTGGGCATACCCTGCCAAAAGTGTCAGGCCATATGCGTATGTAATTCCACACTTTTAAGCTGAAACGCAACCAAATGTCACGGTGAATGTGTTATCAACCTTGCATGTATCCTGATTTTATCCCAATATTCAGACTTTGGCACAAATTTTCGTTTGTGAGAGTAGTTGATGCATGGTAATTTGCATCCGATTCTTTAACCATTTTGATGCATCTGCCTATTCCTCTTACGATACATGTCAATTACATATCATGGTTTTTCCATGAGCGCCAAAAAGCCCCGGGGTATATGCAATGGGCAAATTGATGGCAGTTTTCATGCACGACCATGCATTTTCATTGTAAGGAGTTTTAATGGCAATGTTTGCACGCAGTATCGGATTTATGATCAAGGGGATCATACTACTCTTGTTTGCCATGTGGAATGTGGTGGGGAGCAATGCGCAAGAAGGGGTTCCAAAAGGTTCATCCATCATTTCGAATTCCACATCATTCACCATACGCTTTGATATTCATGTATTGGGTTATGACACCATCAATACCGTTGATGGTACACCCGTAATTTTACCTAGAATTCAAGATGCGATTCGCACCGGTGAAGCCGGTTCACCTTCTTCGATGGTATACACAATTCCACTTACAGTTCCCAATGAACATGGGTTTGCTGTGCAGTCATGCAGAACCGGAATGATTCGCAGGGTGAAAGGAATGATTGCGCCGGTGCCCACACTTGGAAAGGAAAGCGATTCAATTTCAGGATTTGTGCATGTCATCAATGCATCAGCTTATTCCGAAACTGATCCCACATCATGGGCATCAATTACGTATTCGGGGATAGCGCGTAATCGGCATATCGCACATTTGAGAATCAAAGCTTTGCGTGTGGATCCACGTTCGGGCATAATCGAAATTCCCAAGAGTATTGAATGCACCGTTCATTTCACATCGACCCAATCCAATCCTATGTTCAACATTGCTGATGGATTCGATGACATTGCCTTCACGGCGAATCATAAAGAAAGTACGCCATGGATGATACATGATGGACATTCCTTTGCAAAGATCACTCCGGGCATTCTGAAATCCACAGAGCCATGGGCACAAATCACATTCAATAAGCAAGGCATTTATAAAATTGATAAAGCCATGCTTGCATCGGCCGGAATAATTGCCGGCAAAGACTTGTTGCCGACAATCAAGGTGTTTGGACTTGGTGGAACCTTATTGTCCGAAAGAGTGGATTCAGCAATTGGCAATGCAATGACAGAGCAACCGATCATCATTCGCACAACAGCTGATGGGGAGCTTGATGCAATATATTTTTATGGTGAATCAATAAGCGGTTTCCGGCTCGACACTGATGATGCAGGAAAAAATCTTGATTTCAGACATTTCACGCATCCTTATGCGAAGGAATCATCATATCTGATCACAATCGGAGGTGCGCCGGGATTACGAGCAAAAGCAATGCCATCGATTCCTTCCGATTCAGTTCTGCATCGCCCCACAAGATTCATGTCTCGCATATTCAATGAAGAAGAGTTGATGAATGCATTTTCAGCTCCATCAGGAAGAACATGGTTCGGTAAAACCATAGAATCACTCACTCCAAGAATATATACCACTATTCTTCAGGATTTGGTCAGAACCGATTCGATACTCTATCGCTATAGAGTTGTCAGCAAAAACAAAAAAGATGGAACATTGACGGTAACTGAACAAGGTAAAGAAATCGACATGGTCAGCATCAATGGGACAAATCCTTTTGACAATGCTTATAACTATACCGAAGCCATAGGAACACCATTGCAGGAAGTACGATTTGCATCCTCTTCCATCGCTCAGGACAATAGATCGGTCTTGCGTTTTTCTTATGAAAGTCCAATGGGTGGTCCTGCATCAAGCGCAATCATGGATTGGTTTGAAATACTCTATCCTCGTGCATTCAATGCATTCAACAATGAGCTTGAACTATATTCGGATACGAGAAAAGTTGGTGGTACCGAGTATAATCTTTCAGGATTTTCCGGACAAAACATTATTGGATTTGATATCACCAATCCACGATATCCTGCATTGCTGGAGAATGTTTCCACCACAGGTGGAATCTATGTGTTTCGCAATAGTGAGCTTGCAAGTCAGCCACGCAGATATTTTGTTTCCGGTACATTCCTTGCACCTTCGATCAGGCCAATCACGCTGGCAGGATTACGCGCAGACCAAGAAGGTGCCGACATGATCTTGATCACGCATCAAGATCTATTGGAATCAGCAAATGCATATAAAACATATAGAGAATCCACCGGCATAACTGTGAAGGTCGTGACAACAAAAGACATTTATGCAGAATTTGCTTGCGGCATAACCGATATCACCGCAATACGAGATTATGCAGCTTTTGCACTCAATGCGTGGACAAAAAAACCACGATACTTGATGTTCTGGGGTGATGGTCATTATGATAATAGAAATATACAAGTGTCGGCAACAAATTTTGTCCCAACCTATCAAACAGATGATGACCCACAATATTATGTTGAAACCGTCTCTGCTTGCATCGACGATTATTTTGCTCGATTGAAAGGCGATGACAAATTAATAGATATCATCATGGCTCGCATGCCTGTTACTTCCAATCAAAATGGAATGCGGCTCATGCAAAAAATAAAGGACTATGAACAACAATTGATAAAAGGCACATGGCAACAAACCATTTGTCTTGTTGCTGATGATGGCCCCACGAGTACCTCAGGCAGCGGATTTGGAGATGGTACAATACATACATCTCAATCAGAAGGATTGGGAAGAGATGTAATCCCCGATGATATGCTCTTGAAGAAAATATATCTCGCCGAATATCCGGCGGAGATTGTATCGAATGGACGCAGAAAACCATTGGTCACTCAAGATCTCATATCCGAAATCAATGGTAATGGAATAGTGCTGCTCAATTGGATCGGACATGGAAGCCCACGCCTATGGGCACATGAACGTATATTCGAAAAAGAAACAACCATTCCGCAAATGTTGAATCGCGACAAACTCTTTTTTCTCACTGCGGCCACATGTGATTTTGCACGCTTTGATGATGCAGAACGAGAATCCGGTGCGGAGGATTTAGTGCGTAGCGAAAGAGGCGGAGCAATCGGAGTATTTGCCGCCACCAGACTCGTCTTTTCAAGTGATAATGCTGTGATCTGTGATAGATTCTACAAACAAATCTTTTCTCGCGATATACATGGCATGTATCAGTCAGTCGGCGAAGCATTGTTCAAAACAAAACAATCATTGGCCGGACCAAATGATGAAAAATATTTGATTCTGGGTGATCCTTCATTGCATTTGCAATTACCGAATGATATCGTGCAATTTGATAGTATCAATACAATGCCTGTGATTACAAATACAAATGCTCTCGATAGCATATTGCCACGCATCAAAGCATTGCAAACTGTCACTGTTTCAGGAACGATACGAACAGGCAGTTTACAATCACTTGATGATACATTCAATGGAACAGTGCTGGTCACAGTGAAGGATAGTGATATTGATTTGAAAGTAAAAGATCCTATCGACGATGTTACGCATTCCATTAAGGAACAAGGAAGCATAATTGCACGTAGCACTTTTCAAGTAAAGAATGGAAAGTTCAATGGGTCATTCGTTGTTCCCAAAGACATTGGCTTCACCAATAAGCGTGGACGCATGATTGGATTTGCCTATAGCAACGATGACATCACAGCAAAAGGAAGCACTACAACATTCACCGTTGGTGGAATAGAGTCCGTTTCAGAACCTGATACCATCGGTCCGACCATCGCCGTTTATCTCGACAATAGAACATTCACTCCCGGTAATATGGTCAGAAGAAATCCTTTATTAATTGTTGATTTGTTCGACAATACTGCAATCAATGCAACAGGTGCAGGCATCGGTCACAATATTGAAGCTTGGTTTAATACAGATAGAATTCCCGTGGATCTCACAGAAGAATATCAAGCGGATTTGACCGATGCAAGAAAAGGAACCGCCCAAAAGCGCATGTTCAATTTGAAAACGGGAACAAATACCGTACGTGTTCGTGCTTGGGATGTGTGGAACAATTATTCAGAAGCAGAAACATATTTTCGATTGGCAGACAATGACTCAGTATTGATCAGCGAAGGACTCTTCGTTTATCCCAATCCAACAAATGCGGAAGCAAATATCGGATTCATCCACAATCAGTCACTGCCAACCCGTGCTGAAATTCGTATTTTTGACATGAATGGTCGATTGGTAAAACAAGAGAACATTGAAAAACAAGAACTACATACCTGGACTTATCGTTGGAATTGCAAAGATGAATATGATGCCTCCGTTCCTGTCGGCACATATCATTGCATCATGAATGTGCAACAGTCCAATGGTGAAGGAACAGTACTTTATGGAAAATTCATCATTAGCAAATAATCAACACATAATTAGAAATACACAGTATCACTGATAGAATGGAATACACTATGAAAAACAATGTAAAAACCACATGCATGCTGATTGCATTGGTCATGATGAGCGGGGCGGTACAGATGTTTGGTCAAGCCGCTGTACCTTTCATCACAATCTCGCCCGATTCCAGGGCAAATGGTATGGGGGAAGTTGGGACAGGTTTGGCAGACAATATATATGCAACGCATTGGAATGTTGGAGGACTTGGCTTTCAAGTTCCTGCAACTACGAAATCCAATGATAAAAAAGTTGCACTGGCTTATGCAAAGTGGCTGCCGCAATTCAATGCAGACCTCTTCTATGCACATGCTGCATATAGTCAATATGTGCCCTCACTCGAAGGTACGGTCAATGCAAATTTCATGCTCATGAATTTGGGTGAATTCAAAAGAACTGATTTCAGTGGCAAAGTGCTGAATACATTTCGTTCTTTTGAATATGCATTCGGCGTTGGATATGGTACATTGATTGCCGATGATATTGGTGCAGGTTTTCAATTGAAATACATTGAATCAAATCTTGGTGCCCCGGTGAATGTTCAAGGTACCGGAACAGGCGATGGCATCGGACGAAGCGTTGCATTTGACTTGGGAATGCTCTGGCGTCCTGAAACATTCGATCTCTTTGGTTTGGACTTGGGAGATAAATTGGGAATTGGTTTCAATCTTGCGAATATTGGTCCGAAAGTAACGTATATCAATGTTTCCGATCCATTGCCCACAACATTGCGCATAGGAACCGGAATCACTGTGCTCGAGGATGAATTCAATAAACTCACATTTGCTTTCGACATGGCAAAATTGCTTGTACGTCGCGACAGTATCGTAAATGACCCAATCCCGAAATCATTCATCACCGCTTGGGAAAGAGGTGGCATCGAAACATCTTTCGGTGTGGAATATTGGTATGAACAAGTGGTTGCATTACGCGGTGGATATTTCTCTGAGCCGGCTTCGATTGGCAATAGAAGATTCTTCACTGTTGGAACAGGCATTCGTTATGATGTCTTCAATTTGGATTTCAGTTTTGTGATTCCCGTTGAAGAAAATCACCCACTCGGAAATACCATGCGATTCTCATTGATCGGTAATATTCTTTAATCCGAATAGCAAACATTGTTTCTGCACAGGGAAATGCCTCGCGGTATTTCCCTGTTTCTTATTCATGGCATTCATGCGCAATTCGATCACATATAATCATGCTTTCATTCGGCATTTACTCATGCTATCCGTAGTGGGTTTTATCATGCATGCATTGATCGCCGTTGCATGTTCCATCGAACCTCAATCAGATGCACTTGACTATCACAATCATGCTTTGAGACTCGCAGAAAACCATGAATATACTTCGAATGGAATACCAACCGCTTATCGACCAATTGGATTCCCGGCAATGTTGTCGATCGCATATATGATCTCCCCAAGTTTGAACTCAGGATTCATCTTGCAATCACTGATGATCTCAATCACCGCTTTTTGTATCGGATTGATTCTCCTTGAATTCGGTGTTTCTCAGCGATCAGCATTATTCGGATCCGGCTTGTATATGCTTCTTCCCATGGCATGGATTCAGTCCATGACATTGATGTCCGAACCGCTGGCGATATGCGCAATGATGATAGGCATATTTCTGCGAGTGCGTCATCGACATCTTGCTGCGAGCGGATTGGAAGGCATGCTTTGGGGATTGGCAATCTTGGCAAGACCAATCATGCTTTTCTGCGCAATTGGATTATTCATTTTTGATTTGCTAAAAAGCAATCGATCACTGTCTCATGCTTTTGCATTCTTCACATGCATCATTCTCACATTGATGCCATGGATGATACGAAATGCAAATGTGATGGGTTCTCCCGTGATTGCGTCAAATACGGGAATCAATTTGTATATCGGAAATAATCCACTTGCCAATGGTTCATATAAAACCATCCCGGAAATGTCCATGCTTGATTCACTTCCCGAGATGCAATCAAATGCAATGGCAATGTCCAAAGCAATGAATCATGTGCTTGACCATCCCATGCAATCCATCATCATGATTCCAAAAAAAATCGCATATCTGTTTTCATCCGATGCCTATATGCCATTGCAATTGATGCAGGCTTCCGATGCATCGTATCGTGAAAGATTAATACAATTATCACCTTGGACATTGCTATTGATCATTCCGGGATATATTGTGATGCTTATAGGTATGTCGAATATGAATACGCTTGTTGAGCACCAAACATATTCTTTCATCATTGTGATTCTTCTTTGCATGATTATACCTTGCATGGTGTTTTTTGGTAGCCCACGATATCATGAACCAATGATACCGTTCATGTTGATTGCATCAATCATTGGTTATGAGCAAAGAGGGAATCTTATCGGTCCCGGAAAAGTTTTGCCGATTGCTTTGATGATTATTTGGGTTTTGGAAATATCCATGATATTGTTTCACGTATACAAGTAATTGCCATGTTGACTCCCACTTCGATACATCGTCCCAAGCCATATCTTCTGCAAATTGAATGGAGTGATGGATATGCTTCAACTCTTCTGCTTGAAACCATGCGGGATCAATGTCCATGTGCCGCATGCCAAGGAGAAGAAATCATGGGACAAAAAATATCATTCGGGATAAAGATGTTCAAGCCCGGAATGAATGAACTTACAGCTCTCACTCCCGTGGGTAATTATGGTCTGCAGGCCACTTGGTCCGATGGTCATGCAACCGGAATTTATACCTGGCAGGGATTGCGCGCATTATGCGAAACTCATGCATTGACACCTCAACAATTATCAGATCTTGCTTCCAAAGAATAATATCATGCAATCTATACTCATCTTCACAGTGCTGGCATGTATGTTCATCACAATGCCTGCAAATGGACAAGGTTTTCCTCCGGCCGCAATACGCGTATTGGATTCAACATTGTCCATGCTTGGCATGAGCAAGATAGATCTTGCAATGCCGCATGACATCATCAAGCCGGATAAACATCGATCCATGATGCAGATTGCATTGTTTGACAATCCCTTGCAGATGGGCGATGTGGCAATGTCTCATGTGAAAGGCGTAAATGCAATGATGCGCGATAGCAGTGATGCGTGGTTTTCGAGATTGATGAAGGATGGTCAGCTCGGAACATATACTCCGCGTTATTTGCATGATGAACTTTCGGCCGGTGAAATAGATGCAATGATTGGTCATCAGCTTGATCGAAAAACGAATATCACCACGGCTGTCATACTCAGACAATATCTTGGTCCGATATTGCAGGTGATTCGCCAAACGGAAAAATCACGAATGCGATTGCTGAAAGACACATTGCTGATACATCAAGCAGATTCATTGCTCATGCTTTCGCAGGAATCAGAATCATTGTCGGTCTATGCAATGAAGCAATCCGAAATCGAAGGCATGGAATTGGCAAAACGTTTTTTTTCGCGAGCAGAACCACCAAAAGACATCATTGAATATGGATTATCGCTCATTGCATCATATCCGAAATTGTTTTCCATTGCCAAGCAATTGCATGATGATTATGCAACGGAATTAAAGCCATTGCGATTGGATACTCCTTATGGCATGATTGCAATCGGATCTTCAGGTACAGATGTCTATGAAGGAAATTTTCTGCTGATTCTTGATCCTGGTGGAAATGATGTATATGCAATAAAGGGTGGCAAACAAGAAGTACTTAAACATCCTGTTCAATGCATCATAGATTTTTCTGGTGATGATCAATATCGAGGTGGAGATTTTGCATTGGGTTCCGGGTATTTCGGTATTGGGATTTTACATGATCTTGCCGGAAATGATGTGTATGCGGCAGGCGATGTATCACTTGGTGCGGGTATATTCGGCATTGGGTATATGCATGATAAATCCGGCACAGACATGTATTCTTCCACTATTCAAACGCAAGGTGCCGGTTTTTTTGGAATTGGAATATTGCATGAAGAAGAAGGTAATGACATCTATGCGGTTCATGCTCATGGACAAGCATTTGCAAGCACGCGCGGAGTTGGCATACTCTCCGATCATCAAGGGAATGATGCATATGTCTGTTCCGGACCATTCAAAGATATTCTGCGTTATGATGATCACTTCGAATCATTCGCACAAGGTGCGGCTCTTGGTTATCGACCAATAGCATCAGGAGGCTTTGCATTATTGATGGATCATGCCGGAAATGATGCTTATCTCTCCGACATCTATGGACAAGGTACGGGCTATTGGTTTGGTTTTGGTGCTTTATTGGACCTTAAGGGATCGGATATGTACAAAGCATATCAATATGCACAAGGTTCAGGAGTGCATCTTGCACAAGGATTGCTTTGGGATGCAGACGGAGACGACAATTATGTGTCGCATGGGGTTTCTCAGGGTTGCGGTCACGACATAGCCACCGGCTATCTTCTCGATGAATTCGGAAATGATACATATACAGTCGAGAGTTTATCACTTGGCGCAGGAAATGCAAATGCCATTTCGCTTTTTACTGACCTACATGGCAATGATTCATATATCGCCATGAATCAATCGAATACGATGGGCTATTCCGACTTCAGAAGAAATTATGGAATGATTGGAATTTTTGCCGATGCCGGCGGTATGGACTTCTATGGCAATACTCAAAGAAATAATCTATCCACCAAGCAATCCACATATGGTCTATTCTTGGACGGTGAATTGAATCTTCCCAAAAAAGATGATATCCCCGCCGTGAAGCAGGATGCTCCCCTCATAGACCGTGATTTCGGAAAGAGTTGGTCATCGATGGATTCTCTGTTCATTCGAGCATCGGCAGCACCTTTGCGATTTCAGTCCGATGTGGAGCCCGCAAGAAAAGCCATGATAGCGCTCGGACTTGAAGCATTGGAATATAGCGAAGAGCATTTTGGAACGGTTATGCCTCGAGAAAGACTCGCCTTGGAGCACATCATCCCGGCATTGTACAATCTCCATCCTAATGATGTACGGGAATCATTGATCAAAGCATGCGAGGATGACAGTGCGGAAGTTTCCGCCTTTGCAATGACAATGTGTGGCAAACTTCGCATTCAGGAAGCGATCGGGCCTTTGCTCAATCAACTGGAACATGGAAATTGGCGATTGCGGTCGATAGCCGCAAAACAATTGGGAGAAATGGAAACATTGCCGGATAGTGCATTGAAGATACTCTCCAATAGACTGCAGGATGAACAAGTCATGGTTCGTGGTTCCTCCGCCTATGCAATTGGGAAGCTCATGCCATCCAATACACTCGAGCTGCTTCGCAGTGCATTCTTCGAAGAATTGCAAATCATTCGAAATAATGCCATAAAAGGCATGGAAGCATCCAAAAAAGTCTCATTATCTCTCTTGATGAATCTGATTGAAGGCACTGAACCCGAAACAGTACAAAATCAGCTGATTGGATTGCTTCATCATGCAGATTCAAGCGTCAAAGCCAAAGAATTGGCCGGAATCATAGTAAAATCTTCCGGGCCGAGGCAATTACTGATGATAGAGTCCACGATCAAAGAAGCATCCCGATCCGAGCGTGCAAAAGAGATGATAGCATTGGTGTATAAAGGCATTCAAGACCCTGCAATCAAGGAACTTTGCATGAAAAGTGGCTATATACAGCCAACTTCACGAAGAAAAGGGTCAAAAAAGTAAGTTTTGGCATGAGATATGTCTATACCATTATGCCTAAACACCATACATATCGTATGACAAGACTGTGGAATAGTTTACACACATTGTTGATTTTCTGACAATGCATTGCAAGATGTGTATGTTTCATCCGAAGTAGGTGATGGATCCGGAATGAATGTGATAAAATTTTATCACAACTTTCTTTTGTGTCTTGACATTAAATTTGTATTTTGGTACGATAGTAGAGTGTGCATAGTAGCCTTGTTTTCATGGAAAATTGGCTTAATATTATTGTAAGCTCTTATTTATCATAGGGTTGCAATTTGTTGATAACCTTTTTGTGTTACAAGATTTTGACTATTTAATCCCTGTTTCTAAGGATTTTTAGCTAGATCTGTTTTCACCAGACCTTCAACAAATTCACCTAAATGGTCATATAAACATGTTAACAACTAATAAGTAATATACTTTGGAATGGTTTTTGCCTAAGGTATGATGTTGTAGTTTGCCCCACATAATTTGGCAACTACTCTTAAAATTAGATAAGTAATTGAAATATATAGTTTTATGATTAATTTAATTGGAGTTCACATGAAAACACGTTTAAGCATTATGCTTGTGTTTTTGATCCTTGCAGGAATTGGCTTTTCTTCCCAAAGCCTCAATGCCCAGAATTACAGTATAAGAAATTGGGTTATTGCAGGTGGTGGAACGATATCAGCTCAAGTAGGCAATGGCATGAAAATGCATAGCACAATCGGTCAATATGCGGCCGGCCAGTATTCTCAGGGCGGAAACACATTATATGTAGGTTTTTGGGGTCCAACAACTGAAAGCATGACAAGTGTGGACGACAATACGCCTTCTGTTTCAGGAATGAGTACAATCTCGAACTATCCCAATCCATTTTCAATGATGACAACAATCAACTATACAGTTCCTCAAAGTTCTGTATTGACTATGCGTGTTATCGACTTGGTTGGACGCGAAGTTAGAATGTTAATCAACAATGAATATTTTGAATCAGGTAATCATTTCGTTCAATGGGATGCAAAAGATGATTCAGGTGCAGATGTAGGTGCAGGCAATTATGTATGCGAGATGTCACTCACAATAAATGGTGAAGTGCTGAAAGCTCGTGTTCCAATGATGCTTGTAAAGTAATGTTTGAAGTTAAACGTATTATAATTTTTATTTTCTTTTCGGAGTTATTGGCATGAGAAAAGGTTTTCTTGTTGGCTTGGCAGCAATCAGTGCATTGGCTTTGCCTATAAGCAATGTTGAGGCGCAAGTCCCTCGTTTCATCACGTTTCAAGGTGTTTTGCTTGACGCAACTAATAAGCCTGTGGCGGATGGAAAATACGCAATTCGTGTTCATATTTATGAAACATCGACAGGCGGTGCAGCTCTTTATACTGAAAATGCAGAAGCGGTCACATCAGGTGGCGCATTCTCTGTAGTATTGGGTACAAATAATCCACTTCCTGCATCGGTTGATTTCAAAGCAGGATATTGGGCGGCAATTGAGGTTGGAAACAATCCTGAAATGCCACGTATGAAAATGACAACAACAGGTTATGCTTTTGCAGCGGATTTTGCTTACAATGCAACAAATGCGGCAAATGCAGCGAATGCAACATTCGCAACTACAGCAGGTACAGCAGCACCAACCGGTCCTGCGGGCGGTGATCTTTCCGGTACATATCCAAATCCAGAGATCAAAGCAGGTGCTGTAGGTGCAACGGAAATTGCAGATGGTTCAATTGAGCAAAGACATTTCGCAGCAAATTTGGCATTTCCTCCTTCTGGCCCTGCCGGTGGAGACTTGACAGCATTTTATCCAAATCCTAAGATTGCAGTTGGTGCAGTGAAAACTGTTCATATCGGCGATCTTCAAGTTATTGAGCAAAAATTGGCTACTGGCGCAATTTCATCAAGAACAATTCTTGATGGCGGAATTGCAACAGTTGACATTGCAGATGGTGCAGTGACAACAGGCAAAATCGCTGATGGCACAATTGCTCCTATCGATCTCAATACCGGTGCAACTACTGCCGGTGTAAATAAATTGTTCATGGCTACAGGTGCCAATTCTCAACAATGGTTGGATGGTCCAACAGCAGCACATCAGTCATTGCACTGGGATGGTTCTTCAGTTAGCTGGAGAAAACTCACACCTGCAACATTTGCAACTGAAACAAATGCAGCTGCTAATACTACAAGCGGTGTTGGTTTGAACCGTCTTCTTATGGGTGTAACTAGTGACAACGGTGCAGGTGGTACACAAGGTTGGTTGAATGCACCGACTGTAAATCGTAATGTACTTCGTTACAATTTGGCAACAAACTCACTTCAGTGGTCACCAAACAATGCACTTGACTTCCCAATTGATGAAACTGTAAATCTTGCAACCACAATGTTTAGATTAACAAATACAGGTGCAGGTACAACTGGTGAATTCAACAATACAAGTACAGGGACAGCATTACTTGCTCAAAACATAGTAGGTAGCGGTCTTGCATTTTCAGCAACATCCGGCCTAACTAATCCTGTTACAGCCTCTATCAACGGTGGTAATATTCCTCCTCCGCCTCCATTGGGTGGTGGTTCGGCACTTGACCAAACAACACTTCAAGTAAACCATCCTGGTTTCGCGGGTAGAGGAGTCAGAGTTAATGTATCCAATACAGGTGCAAATTCAACTGCAAACGGTATTGAAGTCAACTCAACAACATTAGGCTCCAGTCTCTCATTGACCGCTAACCCTTCAAACACTTCAACAGTTAATAGTTCTGCTGCAAGTGTTACACAAAACAGCAGAGGCGCAGGTGTTACAATTACCAAAGATCGCAATGTTGCTGATCATTTGAATAATCCTGCATTGTTGGTTAGAGTTACTGGTGCTAGCAGCGATGCTCCGGGCTTGATCGTAGAGAAAGCTGGAACAGGAAATGCAATTCAAGCCAATAACTCAATTGTTGCAAGCGCAGGTAATATCACTGCAACAGCCGGTAATATCTCCGCAACAGCAGGTTCAGTATCAGCAGGCACAACAGTATCAGCAGGAACTGCAGTATCTGCAGGCACAACAGTGACAGCAGGAACAGGTATTACATCAACAACAGGTAATATTTCTGCAACTGCAGGTCAAGTGAATGCAGGCACAACAATGACAGCAGGAACAGGTATTACATCAACAACAGGTAATATTTCTGCAAC